>OGTG01000040.1_pt1 | contig 128380 bp, 121 predicted proteins | sample 1574571 | NCBI WGS metagenome assembly OGTG01 (sample SAMN03295826, study PRJEB24534) | human gut metagenome | isolation source: fecal sample 1 from infant 4 | host: Homo sapiens | place: USA: Pittsburgh, PA | collected 2014-07
ATATAATATATTTATAAAATTTATAAGGAGTTGAATTTTATGGGAGAGGAAAAAATAAAGAAGGAGTTATTAGATCTCTATAGTAAATGGAGAGTTTCTGAAAAAAGCTTTTTTGAAAAATTAAAATTAAATCATGATTTTAAAAAGTTAGAAAAAGAGCAAATAAAACTTATAACAAAGAAATTTTCTGAATTCGCTAAAATTGATACACCATTGACAGAAAAAGAAATACTTGAATTAGAAGAATATTATAATAATACATTTATTTAAGGAGATGTTTTTCATGAGCGATAATAAGTTAAAAGAAGATTTAGTAAAAGTTTATAAAGAGTGGAAAGACCTTGAAAAGAAAGCTGGCAAAAAAATCAAACATCATCACGAGCTAAAAAAAGAAGAAAAAGAAGATGAGATCCAAAGATTTTCAGACTATGCTGGATTGTCAGTTCCTATAACTGAAGAAATGCTTCTATACTTAGATGAAGAATATTTTAGAGTTTAAAAAATACTTAACTTAAATTAACTAAAATAAATTTAAAATAAAAATTTTTAAGATACAAAAAAGACACATTATTTTATTAATGTGTCTTTTCTTATATAAAACTTAAATATCCTAATTTAATTACTTAAATCTTCTTAAAGAGATTTAATTTTAATATCATTTTATTCCATCATAGCTGTAATCTTTTTGCTTAATAGTAATAGTACTAAACCTAATACTATACTTACTCCAGCTATTGAACCAAATAGTTCTAAAGCTCCTAGTTTTTCAACAAATGATGCTATGAATCCTGATAAGTAGTTTGCTACTCCGTTACTAGCAAGCCATACACCCATTAATAATGAAGCGTATTTAGCTGGTGCTAATGAACTTACCATTGAAAGTCCTATTGGTGATAAACAAAGTTCTCCCATTGTGTTAAATAAGTAAGTTCCTACTAACCAGAACATACTAGCTTTAACTGCTGGATTTTCAACATTTCCACCTAATGACATAGTTGCGAAAACCATTAATAAGAATCCACATCCTAAAACTATCATACCCATAGCCATTTTAGTTGGGATTGATAAATCTCCTCTTTTACTATTAGCAAGTGTAAACCATAATTTTGAGAATAATGGTGCTAATATTAGTATAAATAATGGGTTTATAGATTGGAAGAATGCTACTGGTACTGTCCATCCAAATAAACTTCTATTAGTTGCATTTTCAGCAAATAATGTTAAAGTTGTACCTGCTTGTTCAAATCCTGCCCAGAAGAATACAACGAATGATGCAAGTATTAATATAACTGCAACTCTCTTCTTCTCTTGCTTAGTTAAAGGTTTCTTTTCTTTTGCAACATCTTTTTTATTTTTTTCTCTTTTAATTTCACCAACATGTGCTAAGTATTTTGGAGATAAAGTTATAAAGATAATTTCTCCTAATATTATACCTATACCTGCTGCTAAGAATCCGTATCTAAATCCATAGTGAAGTATTACTTCTCCTGATTTTGTAGCAAAAAAGTTTTCTGCTAATAATCCACATATTATTGGTGCTATTAAAGATCCTAAGTTTATTCCCATGTAGAATATTGTGAAAGCTGAATCTTTTCTCTTGTCACCATCTTCATATAATTGACCAACTATTGTTGATATATTTGGTTTAAAGAAAGCATTTCCTACTATTATGAACCCTAATCCTAAGTATAAAGCCCATCTAGTTTGCCATCCAAATAAAGTTAAGTTACCTAAAATCATTACTGCTGCCCCAAGCATAATTGATTTTTTCTGTCCTAAAAACTTATCTGCTATTTCTCCACCAATTATTGGTGTAAAGTAAACTAAAAAAGTATAAGCTCCATATATTCTAGCTGCACTAGGTACATCATATCCTAATCCGCCAGTCACAAATGATGCTGTTAAGTAAAGCATTAATAAAGCTCTCATTCCATAGTAACTAAATCTTTCCCACATTTCTGTGAAGAATAAAAGGTATAGTCCTGCTGGATGCTTTAATCGTCCATTGCCTTTTTCTACCTCAAAATCAGTAGATTTAATTGCCTCTGCCATTTTATATTGATCCCCCTCTTTTAATTATGACCTCATTCAAATTATCAATTTATATGAATTTATCATTAAACTTATTATTTCGTTAACACATTTTTAATTATAAATACATTTTTAATTGTAATCAAACTTACTCTTAACAAATTATTGCAAGTTTCTTAATAATTTGATTATATTTCCTCTTAAATACTCCATTTTTCTATGTGTATCATAACAACACAATTGTTTTTTATAGAAAAACATATACTTAAAACTTCTATATCTAATAGAAACATTTTAACAAACTACCAAGTTTAATTGTCGAATTTTATCACTTTATTAATTTTTCCTTATTATACCTCCTAAAAAAAATCAAAATAAAAAAGCAGCCTATTTATAATAAACTGCTTTAAAATGAATATCTTAAATTATCTTCTTTCAATTCCCTTTTCATTTATCTTCCTATTAGCTACTCTCTTTAAGATTTTAAAGACTACCCCAAAGATAGGAATTCCTATTAACATTCCTATTATTCCAAATAAACTTCCTCCAACTATCATAGCAAACATAACCCACAGGGCAGATAGCCCTATAGAGCTTCCAACAACTCTTGGATATATTAGATTTCCTTCTAATTGCTGAAGAACTATTATAAATATAATAAACCAAAGAGCCTTAATAGGATCTATTATTAGTATTATAAATGCTGAGGGTATTGTACCTAAAAATGCTCCAAAAACAGGTATTAATGCTGTTACTCCAATTACTACACTTATTAATAAGGCATATGGCATTTTTAAAATTATCATCCCTATAAAGCATAAAACTCCTATAACTAATGCCTCTGTGCACTGCCCTAATATGAATTTAGAAAACATTTCATTACACATCTTCCCTAGTTCTATAATCCTATCTGCCTTATTTTTACTAACAAAAGCATATATTATGAGTTTTAGTTGACTTATTAAGATTTCTTTACTTGCTAGCATATATATAGCTAAAATTAAGGCTAAAAAGAAATTTATTACTCCATAAGTTATTCCTAGGGTAAAGTCTAATAAATACCCTAAGGAGGTTCCTACTATTTGACTTGTTACCTTTAATATTTCTTTCCACAGATTTAGTAACTCATTAATTATATTTTGCATCATAACTTGTGACTGTGAATTATTTATTGCATTTACCTCTAAAAACTTTTCAAATTGAGATAGGTATTCTGGAATACTATTCATTAAAGTTGAAATACTACTTAATAATTGAGGAATTACAAATAATATAAATAATGTTATAGCTAATATAAAGAAAAGAAATGTTAAAGTTATAGAAAAACTTCTTTTCATTCCTTTAAAGAACTTACTATTTCCTAAGTTTTTCTCTATTAATTTCACTGGAATATTAAGAATAAAAGCTATGGCTATTCCCCATATAAAAGGCTTTAGTATTCCTAAAAACTTATAAAGAAAGTTCATAATATCCTTTATATTTATAAAAAAGAATATTAAAAGTATTATATATGTTGATAAAAAAATATAATCTTTAATTTTATTATTTTTAAACTCCAATGTTTTTCCTCTCCTAAATAAATTTATAAATATGTTATAGTAATTTTTTACTATTTTATCCTTATATTATTAACTTAATTAAAAAATATTAATCTTTTATACATTAAACTTTGCAAAATATTATTAAAAAAGTATATTTTCATATGTATAATGATTATATGCTTTAAATAAAAAATATATAGTTTACTTATAAACCAATTTAAGGTATAATTTATATAAAGTTTACAATTGAACTATTCAAGGAGGAAGGTTAATGGATTTAAAAGCTCTTAATCCTAATGGAAATGCTTTTTTAGTTTCTTTTACTAAAGCAAAAAAAACATATAAAAAATTTATTTCACCAACATTAAATGATTTGGGATTAACGCATAATGAATTTGAAATATTAGTTTTCTTACAAGAAAATTTAGAATATAATACTGCAAAGGATATAGTTGAATTTTCTGGTCTTTCTAAGGGATTAATTTCAAGATCTATAGAAAGTCTATTAAAAAAAGAAATGCTATCAATAAAAAAAGATGACAAAGACAAAAGAATATTTAGATTATACATATCTCCCTCTGCCAATGAAACACTTAATGTTTTAAACAAAGTAAGTAATAGATTTTTTAAGTTACTACTAGAAGATTTAAAAGATGAAGAACTTATATTTTTTGATGAAGTTTTAAATAAAATGATTAAAAATCTAAATAACTTAAAAATCTAATTAGGCTATAAATAATAAAAAATGGGTTTGTATCTAAATATAAAAAATAAAACTTACAAACATACACTATTTGTAAGTTTTATAAAAAGTTATTTTGATACACGCCCATTTTATTATTTGACTTCATTTATATGCTTAAACATAGCTTTTATATTTTTTACATTACCATACACTGTTACCTTATCACAGACCTCAAAAGTATAGTCAGGAGTTGGGAAATTAACAAACTTATCCCCTTTATCTATATTTAAAACTTCTATTTCATTTGCTTTAAGATTACTATCTCTTATGCTCTTTCCAATAAGTGTTGCCTTGTTTGAAAGATATATTTCATAGACTCCAAAGCCTTTGGTATTAGTTATTAAAGTTAAATGCTTTGAATTAATCTTGTCCCAAATTTTAGATTGAACAATAAATTTCTCAATTTTATTTTCAAACTTTTCTAGTAAAGAACTTTTATGAAAAAACAAAACAAATATAATAAAAAGAACAATTACAGCTATGGAACCTACATCTATAACACTACTAGTTATTATATTAACTGCAAAAGATATAATAGTTGCTGTACTGGCATAACTAAATCCCATAAGCCAAATAGCAAGTTTTCTTCTAGTAGGATGTTGAACTATTATCTCACTTTCTTTTGTTGTAAAACCTGTTCCTGTCAAAAGAGATGTAACTTGAAATCTGGCTTTTTCTATTGGCACCCCTGTAAGTCTAAATAATATAGCAAAGAAATCTACTATTATTAAAAATATCATTAAAAATAAAATAAATGTAAGTACTAAAACCACAAGTACCTCTCCTTCCCATTAACTATTTAAAATTATTATCTGATAATACTACAATATAGTAATTTTTCTTGTTGTTCATCATCCAATTTAATATGTTGTTCTTTAATATTACTTAAACTTTTATCCTTCTTTTCACATTCAGCTACTTTAAACACAATACCTAAAATCAACAAAATTACAAGCAAAACTTCTCCAGCAATTAAAATCATCCTAAAAAATTTCATAATGCCTCCTAATATAGAGATTTATAAATTTCCTCCATATCTTTTATTTCCATAGATACATAATTATTTTTAAGTAATCTTTGTTGATTTTTCATTACACTTTGAGAAAATTTTTCAATTTCATCAATTGTCATTCCATATTCTTTTAAATTTTTTCTTCTAATAAGATTATTTAATAAGTTTTCTAACTCTAAATAACAATCCTCTTCCTTTGCATTTATAATACTGCTTATTAATTTTGTTAATTCACTAATTTTTCCATCTCCATTGTTTTTCTTATAGAAATTTAATACTGCCATTAAAAATTGATAATTTGCCTCTCCATGAGGAACATGATATTTTCCTCCTAAAGGATAAGATAAGGCATGAACTGCACCAACTCCTGCATTTCCAAAGGCTATTCCTGCATAATTGCTTGCAATTAAAAATTTATCCATTATAGTATTTCTATACTCTTCACCTTTTTCTATTATCTCTTTATATCCACTTAAAATCATTTCAATTGCTTTAAAGGCAAATAAATCTGTGTATGGAGTAGAATTTGGAGATAAAAATCCTTCTATACTATGTATTAATGCATCAATAGAACTATAAACAAAAGCTTTATAAGGCATTGTTTTGCAAAGTTCAGGAATTAAAACTCCCTTATCTGCATAAAGTTCATCTACTGCTAAACCTAACTTAGTATTTTCACTCTTTATTTCTACAATAGATATGTTTGTTACCTCACTACCAGTACCACAAGTTGTAGGAACTATAATAAGCTCCTTATCTCTTATTATAGGAAGTTCTCTTTTAAATAGTTTCTTTGTACTATCCACATCTTTTAAAGCTAAAAGTTTACCTACATCTAGAATTGATCCTCCACCAATAGCTATAACTCTATTAAAATCTATATTTTTTATATCTTTAAAAATTTCATCTATAATTTCATCATTAGGTTCATTGAAATTATATTTGTCCTTTAAGACATAATTACATTTTAAATCTAAAGATTTAAAACTTCCTTCATATATTCTTCTGTTTGTAAAAACTAGGTCTTTTTCATTTAAATTTAATTCTTTTGCAAATTCAGAAGAAGTATCAAAACCTAGTATTTCCGTATTTAAACTTAAAAGTTTCATCTTAATCACCTACTAAATCACTAAAATATTTTAACTAATCGTACCTATAAAAATTACATGAATTAAAACCTTCATTTATTCTTTAATTTTTATTCACAACAAATTAATAATTTTATTATACTAAATTTTATATTTTTTCTACAACCAAAAGTATTTCCAATAAATATTTCATAAATTCCTTTATTAAAAACACAATAAAAAAATCTATAAATGTTAGAAAAACAAATAACATTTATAGATTTTAATTATCTAATTCATATAAAACTTATTTTATAAAAATTAATTTGAAAGTTTATTGCACCATTTAAAATTAATCTACTTGTCTTAATAATCTCTTCATAACATCATTAACCTTAGCTATTCCAAGATCTTCATGAGCCATTACCATTATTAATTTTACATCATTGTAAGACATATCCCATTTATATGATCTTATATCTAATATAGCATCTTCTGGCATGTATTCAAATATCATTCCAGCAACCTCTTCTGCTAAATCTAAATAATCTTCAAATAACTCTTCATCATTTAAATCTTTAAGATCAGAATTCTCTTTCATAAGACCTCTTAAGATATCCATATCTATGCTTAGTTTAAAAGCAATTATATCTTCTCTTTTTGAGCTCTTACATAAATCACTTACAACTCTGGCATCAGTATTAAGTTCTATTTCTTTTTTTATTTCTTCACTATCTAACACTCTGTTTCCAAATGCAACGTACATGTAAATTACCTCCTTAGTTGTTTATAACTCTAAACCATATTTAACACAAATATATTTAATTAAAATTATTATTCTAAAATCTACCTATATATTTATATCACTTGTTCATATATTATTACAAGTAATATTTTTTCTCTTGTTTAAAAAATAGTGATTTTAAGTTTCAACCTAAGATAAAGTTATATATGTATCCTTACCTTAATTATGATACTAAGAAAATAACTTTTCAATAATTCCTGTATGTTCTAATAATATATTTATACCTATAAGAATTAATATAACTCCACCTACTATTTCAGCATAGTTTTTAAATATATCTCCTAATTTTTCACCTATTATTACCCCTAAAAAACATAAAACAAAAGTTATAATACCAATTATTATTATAGTTTGAACTATAGAAATACCTAAGAATGCAAAACTAACCCCAACTGCTAAGGCATCAATACTAGTTGCAATAGCTAATACTGTAAGATTTTTAGCACTTAGCTCCTCTTTGCGTTTCATATTAGCAAATTCTCTCTCTTTATTTTTGCTAACTTCCATTGATACTGCAACCTCAGCTTTTTCTTCATCATCTTCTTTTAAAGCTTCAAAAATCATTTTTCCCCCTATGAAACCTAATAATATAAATGCTATCCAATGATCAAAGGCTTTTATATAATCGGCGAAATATCTCCCAGCTCCCCATCCTATTAAAGGCATAAGTGCTTGAAATCCTCCAAAGAATAAAGCAACTTTTAATGCATCTTTAGCTTTTACTCTAGTAAGGGTTATTCCCTTAGCAACTGATACGGCAAAAGCATCCATAGCAAGGCCAAAACCAGTTAAAACAATAGATAAAATACTCATAATATATCCTCCTACTTATAAAAACTTTATAAAAAAAGACCTATATGCAGCAAAAAACTGCATATAAGTCTCGCTATTTAAGATTAAGCCAGACCAAAGCCCTTTGGTCAATTTGTTGACTTAATCACTCATTCAACTTGAGCTAACTACTCCCTCATATGGAAACAAAGTTTGTTAAATACTTTAAAACTTTATCATAAATATTTGCATAAATCAATGGTATATTACTATTAAAATTTATTAACATAAATATGTTCTTTATATTTTACTCCAATTTAAGTAAATTTATTTCACTAATTTTATATTTATTTTTATATAACATCTTAAAATATCCATAACAAAATTTTGTGAAAATTATAATTTCAATTAGTGTAGTATTGATTTTTTTATATGAAAAGTTAAATTAACTAACTCTTAAAAATTCATTTCTTATTAAGAAATTTAAGGATAGAGATTAATTTACTATTTAATAAATTTATCTCTATCCTTACATAACATGCTTTGACTTTTAGGTTTATGAACTTAATTATTTGCCACAAGATTTTTCATGGCATTTAACTTTATTAGCCATTTTTTCTTCTTCTTTTCTTACTTCGGCCATTTTTTCTTTTTCTATTTTCATTGTATGTTCTGCATCACAATGACTTATCCTATGGTGTTTTGACATATAAAATCCCTCCTTATTTTTATTGCATAGGTAAATTTTTATATTAAAGATATTGGATTAAATTTATCCTTACCTTTACCCCCATGTTACTCTGAAGCTAGGTCTTTGTAAAAATTAATAAAGTCTCATTTATTATGATTTAAAGTTGAAATTTCTTATTTTACCTAATACTCAATATGTTTTCTGTATATTAAGCCATATCCTGCACTATTTTTAAAAACCCTCTAAAATAAAAATAATTCTAATAAACTATTATTTATTTTATTAGAATTATTATCTTTAAAGCATAAAAAAATTAAGAAATTTATAGTCTAAAACTATAAACCTCTTAATTCTCTACATTTCTGCCATAATTTTATTTTAAGTTTTATTTTAGATAGCTCTTTAACTTTATAGCCATTACTTCCTACTTAAAGTTCTATCTAAAATCAATACTGATATATGCTATTCTTATTTTTAAATATTAAAAATTAAATAAATTAAATAGCACTCTTATTTACAGTGATTATAGTTTCTTCTCCAACTTGTGAAAGCTTATATTGGTATCCATCTTTTTCCCATGAATAAACTTTAGAATCACCATTTTCCTTATCCTTGCTAATTTTTGGCTCACCTAATACCTTCTTTATGTTTTCTAATATATTTTCTGGCTCTATTCCTTTAAAGTGAACACTTACTGCACTTATATTTTTTGAATCATCAAGTTCTAGTATTAAGTTTGCATTATAATTAAACATTCTTGTAGAATAGCTTGAGGAAACAATAACTTTTTTTCCTGCAACCTCTTCTATATTTTCATTTCCAGTTCCCTTATTTTCTGAAACCTCATTGTAAGTCTTTCCTACATAAGTTCTTAAATCATTAAAATCACTTTGATTTTCAACACTTTCTTGAACTTTTGAATCATTACTACTTGTATTGGCCTTATTATTTGATCCAACACACCCAACCAGCGATGTAACTAATAAAGAGGTCGTTAAAATACTAGCAACAATCTTTCTTTTATTCATTTTTTTCTCCCCCACCTATTTTTCATGTGTTTTTTTAAATGCAAATGTGTATGATTTGCATCTTCATCTAATTATAGTATAGTTTCCCCAAGGAAAAATTACAAAACTTATTTTTAAGCTCTTTTAATTAAGAAAATATACTATAAACAAAAATATTTTATTTATTAAACTTAAAGGGAGCTCCTACATATAACCAACTGTTCTCATAAAAAAGTGTAAACCATAAGAAATTAAGAAAGAAAATATACCATAGGGCATTTCCTCCTGTAAATCCCTTAAGTCCAATTAGTGAAAGTAATCCTAAAAATCCTAAATATCTATGCTTGTTATATTCCACACTATCCCCTCCTAATAAGTATTTCTAATATAATTATACTATACAAATCAGGAAATATTTTCTATGAAACTATTTATTTATTAGCCTAGAGTATATTTATATTCAGGTCTCCCAACATTCCCGCTAGTTAGTGTTACATTTACCTTTTTAACATCCTCTAAGTAATCCATATATTTTTTTATTGTTACATTGCTTATTTTTAACTCATAGGCTATTTCTCTTAGTGTCCAAACCTTCCCTTGGTTTTCTTTTAAAAACTCCATTATCCTATCTAAAGTTTTTTGATTTAATCCCTTAGGTAATTCAATCTTTTCCTCTAAAGATTTTGAAATAACATCTATATCCTGCTGACTTAAAGCCTCTCTCTTATTTAAAAGATTATTTTTTTGCTTATACTTATTTATAGCCTCCTCAAACCTCTCAAATTCAAAGGGCTTAACTAAGTAATCAGTTACCCCATAAGCAAAGGCTCTCTTCACCTCTTCAACACTATTTGCAGCAGTTATCATTATTACATCAGTTAAATACTTCTTGTATCTTAAACTTTTTAATATATCAATACCATTTTTCTTAGGAAGATATACATCTAAAAGAATTAAATCAATATTTTCTTTATCTAATACCTTTATTATTTCTTCCTCAGTTTGAACTGGTCCTAATATATTTTTAAACCCCATATTTTCTAAAAATCTTTTATTAATAAGAGCCACCATTGGATCATCTTCTACTATAAGTATCTTCTTTTCCATTACTTTTCTCCTTTTAAAATAGTTATAATAAATATTTTCTCTTCATTGAATTCCTCAATATCAATACAACCATCATAAAGCTCAACTCTATTCTTAACTAATGATAATCCTGTTCCTCTTCCTTCTCCCTTTGAGGAAACTCCTAATTCAAATATTCTTTCCTTTATATTATTATCTATAGGTTTCCCATTATCCCTAACTTGCAATTCTATCTTTTCATCATCTTCATATAAAGTAACTTCAACTTCCTTGTTATCACTACTTGAACATACACAAGAATCAAAGGCATTTTCTATTAAGTTACCTAAAATAGTTACAATATCATAGGAATCAACATAATTATGATTTCCAAATAAAAATGATTCCTCTGTTAAGACAAAGTTTACTCCTCTTTCTTTAGCAACTAACTCTCTACTTAGAAGTAATCCTCTCACGTAATAATCCTCTACATTTGAAAATTTTAAAGAGTTATTTTCATGGATCTTTTGAGTTTTTAATATGTATTTTCTAGCTTCTTCATATTCACCTAATTGAATTAATCCTAAAATTACATGTAGATTATTTCTAAATTCATGGACATTAGCTCTTAGATTCTTAACAACCTCGTCAACTCCAGTTATCTCTTTTGCAATTTTTCTAATATCATTTCTATCCATTAAAGTTATTACAGAACCTAAATATTCACCCTTCTTCATAATAGGTTGTATAGTCACAAATACTTTCTTCCCCTGCACTATAATTTCTTTCATTTCTACAGGTTTATTTTCTTCTATATAAGGTAATAATTTTTTCAACACCTTATACTTTGAAAATCCATCTATAAGCTTATAGCAATTATCATTTATCTCTGTTATTTCATTGTTTTTATTTAAAGCAATAATACCTTCGCTTACTGTATTTAATATTATCTTTTTTTCTTTATATAAGGCAGCAATTTCTTCTGGTTCCATTCCCAAAATTGCCTTTTTAACCTTTCTAGCAAAAAGTTTAGATATTAATATAGTAATTAAAAAAACTAAAATAAAAAGTCCCATATATTTTATTAAAGTCTTATGGGTTAAAAGTTGAATCTCATTATAATATTTACCTACCATAATAAAACCAACTTGTTTTCCATTGTACATTACAGGTTGAAACCACCTTAAGGTTTCTCCCATAGAGCCCTTCATCAAAGAATAATAACTACTTCCTTGTGTTAAAACCTCTTTCTTATCCTCATTAACAAATACCTGTCCTATTTGCTTCTCATCTAAATGAGAATACTTAACCCCTCTCATATCAGCAACAACAATAATATCAACATCATTTATGGCTTCAATAAAATGTTTGGTATATTCTTGGATTCTTGAGTTTATTTCTCCATTATTAAGATCTTCCTGAATAAAAGGAATCTGACTTATACTAAAAGCAGTCTCTTTTAAGGTATTTCTTACATCTTCATCCATATATGAAAGCTTATCTTCTATGAATAAAGTAAAAGATAATGCTAGTGGAATGAAAGTTATAAGTATAGCCCATAATAATATTTTATTTTCAAATTTTACTTTCATATTTTTCACCACCGTGAAGGAATTATATCATATTGTAAGGATTACTCCAATTCTATTTTTAATTTTTCACTAATCTTTTTTCTAAACTCATATTTTTAACTTTTTCTTGATTTTTAAATATATTTTAGATTTAAATTAAACTTAGGAAATCTCATAAAAAAAGAGTATATCATAATTTATAGCTCTAGAAAATATAGATTATATTTTCTTAAGAACATAATTATTGATATACTTCTTTTGTTAGTAAACTTATTTAATTTTAACCTTAATTAAAGCAATTTAAAGATACTCTATTTATTATGCTATTGCATTTTTACAAGTATTTCCCTCTAAATACTCCTTTAAGTTTTCATATGATATTCCTATCATATTTCTTAAAGCCTCATCTGTATATGAACCCATATGAGGAGTTACTAAAGCTCTTGGGTATAAGCTTATTAATTTTTCATATGACTCATTTTCTAACTTTTGTCCCTCTAAGTTTTTGAAGAATACTGCTGATTCACCTTCTAAAACGTCAACTCCAAATCCGCCTAATCTTCCTTCTTCAAGAGCTTTTACTATAGCTTCTATATCTTGTAATTCTCCTCTTGCAGTGTTGATTATAATAGCATCATTTTTCATTTTTGATATGAATTCTTCATTTATCATGTGGTAATTTTGCCCTTTTATATATGGCATATGTACTGATATTACATCAGAAACTTTTAAAACTTCATCTAAAGTCATAAATTCAACTATTTCCTTAGCAGCATCACTTTGGAATACATCGTATGCTACAACCTTAGCTCCTAATCCTTTAAATAATTTAGCAGTTGTTAATCCGATTCTACCTGCTCCTAATATTCCAACTGTACAGTTTCTTATTTCTTTACTAAACATAAATCCATCTACTACAAAGTTTTTATTGCTTGTTCTATTAGTAGTGTATGCTGTATGTCTTAAAAGCATCATAGCTAAACTTACAGCTAATTCTCCTATAGCATTTGGTGAGTAACCTGGTACTCTAGCAACTTGTAATCCTAAATCCTTAGCAGCTTCTAAATCAACATGGTCAAATCCAACAGTTCTAGTTAAAACATATTTAAGACCCTTACTCTTTAATAGTTCTAAATTTTGTCTATCAGCCATACAGTTTCCTCTTACCATTATAGCCTCAGCCCCTATAGCTTCCTCTGCATTTTCATGGTTTAAGTTTTTTTCAACTAAAGTTAAATCATATCCGAACTCTTCATTTAACTTATGGAAGTATGGTACCTCTGTTTCTCTAACTCCATAACATACTAATTTTATCATACGAAAAACCTCCTCTTTTTCCCATCTTTTCTTCTTTATTTAAATCTCTATTTATCCTTTTAATTTAAATTTCTAATTAAATTTTTCATATTAAATATAAGTGAAATAATATTTGAATGAGTGCTTAGAATTTCATTTTTTATGGAATAGATTCAGCGTTAAAAAGCGAAAACTGTTTGAAGCGAAGCAAGTTTTTGAGCTTTAGCTGAATCTATGGAATAAATAATAGAAATTCTCCACGAAATTCAATAATTATTGAACTATATTTAATATGAAAAATATGTTTTTAGTTTTTAAGTGCTTATATTATTAAGCGAATAATCCTATGTTTTTGATTATTTGTAATATCACTATCCAGAATGGCATTGCTACTACGGCAACCACTGTTGATAGTAATGAACAGTTTGATGTTAATAAAGCTTCCTTATCAAAACTTATTGCGTAAGCTGCTGCCACTGTAGCAGTTGGAGTAGCTAACATGATAACTGTAGTAGCCATTCCTTCGAATGAAACTGGTAATATACCTGTTTTATTTAATACTACTAATAATCCTAAGTTTATAACTGGAACTAATATTATTTTTATTAAACTGTATACCCAAGGTTCTTTTTGTCCTACAGCTTGCTTAAATGGTACTTCTGCTAAAGTAATACCTATAGCTAACCATGCAAGTGGTGAACATAATTTGTCTAAGTATGTAAGTGGTTTATATAACCAAGGTAATGTTTGATCTATTCTTAAGAATGCATAACTCTTATCACCTATTTGAACTTGTGGTAACATGCCTTGGAATAACCATATAAATAATCCTAAGAATGTAGCTATAATTACTGGATTTAATAACATTTCTTTTAAGTTTTTCTTTAAGTTTTCTTTGTCCATTTTTACACCTGACATTTTGATGTATCCATATGAATATAAGAAAACTCTATATGCTATGTTAAATATTGATGAGTACATAGCTCCAACTGAACCATAAACTGCTTTAACTATTGGAACTCCAAAGAAAGTTGTTGATCCAAATATAGTAAGTACTCTAAATACGTCTTGCTTGTCCCCTTTAACTCTTGCAAAGATAAACTTTGTTAATACAATTAATAATATGTAAATTACAAATCCCCATATTAGAATATTAATACCTTCATGTAATTCTTTTTGATTAATATCTTTCATGAATGAAGTAAATGCTAATGCTGGAATTGCAACTGTTAATACAACCTTAGTTAATATTTTAGATGCAGCCCCTGTTAATATATTTCTTTTTCTAATATAAAATCCTAAGAATATAATTGCTATTGATGAAAATATTGCACCTATGATTGCATTATCAGTAAGTGTTTTTTGAATGATTTCTAACATTACTAACCTTCCTCCTATTTTGTGTTTTTTTTAACATTTAAAGTTGTGTTGATTTTTGTCGAAATTTCTTCTCACAAGAATTATTGTACAAGCCTTGCCCTTTTCAAACAATTTATTTAAGTTTTTAAATAATTATTTAAGTTATTTAAGTTAAATATTTAACAAAATCAAAATTTATTAAAAGCTAAAAAAAGTCCTCAAAACAGCTTTATAAGCCATCTTAAGAACTTTCAACTATAAAATTATTATTCTTTTTATTTAGAAAGAAGTATGTATCTTACTTCATCATTAAAAAAATCCTTTGTTAATTGTTTAATTATCAACTTAGAATCTAAGGATATGTATTCTTTTAAAGCATCCTCTATAAGAGCTATTTCATTTAAATTTATTTTTTCTTTGCTCATTAATATTAATTTAAATAAATTATCTCTCTGTATTTTAGAAAACTCCCCTAAAATCCTCATAATTACCTCTCCTGAAAAATCATCTCCCTTAACCTTTCCAAGAGTTAATTTAGAGTTAGTTATTTTTTTTCTATATTCAGACCATTTATCTCCTAAATCATCCTTTAATAATAGGAAATCTATTAAAATATGAATAAACTCATTTAAATTAACATCATAATTATTTAATACTAAAGAGCACTCTCTAAATCTTGAATCTATATTAGTAACTTTATTAAATATAATCTCTTCATTAAATATGATTAATATCTTGTCCCAATTTATATCCTTTGAAATTTCACCTAATTTATTCATAAATGAAGTTATAAACAATTGATCATTATTAGCATCTTTATTAAAGAAATCAAAAAAAATTATTTTAATCTCTTCATTTTCACTATTTTTATTTAAATCAAGTAAATCCTTAAACCTATTTGTATCATTTAAATAAGTTTCATTGAATTCTTTGCTTCCTAATGAATAAAAGTTAATTATAGAACCTCTTTTACTTAGATAAATCCTATTAAACTTCTCTTCACTAAATCCATTTTTATATTTTTTTCTATTACAAATTTCTTTATAATCTAAAACCTTTTTATTTAAAGAATATTCCTCACAATTTAAAACCCTAAAAAGCCCCTCTTCTCTATGACTTAAGATTTTATCACCAACATATAAAAACCTAAACTTCATAAAAAAACCTCACAAATTTCACTTTTAATACCTTATTTTCATTAAAATTATTTAATAAAAACCTAGTCAATAAAAGCTATTAATAATTATTTTATCTCGCTAAATATAATTATATCATATTAGATTCTTTGCATTCTCTAGTAAATTAAATTACATCTATCAAACTAAATCTTTAAAAAGTTATCTTAAAATAAATTTCTTTAAATTAATATCTTACTTTAATTACTTTTAATTTATTAACTTACTTTCAATTAAATAAGCTACTTTAAAATAAAAAAAATATAGCTGATACAAATTTAAAATTCTTAAAATTCATATCAGCTACATTATTCATATATTTTATTTATACTATTTTTAAGAAAAAATACTTTTTAACACTATTTAACCTAAATAATTTATTACATACTTCTATAAAACTCTAATTTAAAATAACTTATTTTAAAGTCTCATAATCTTAAATTTTAAAGTTTATATTTCTTATGAAGCACTACTTTGTTCAAATTGGCTATTGTAAAGGCTTGAATAGAATCCACCTTTTTCTAGAAGCTCTTCATGATTTCCTTGTTCAACTATATCTCCATCCTTCATAACAAGGATTAAGTCTGCATCACGTATAGTAGAAAGTCTGTGAGCTATAATAAAGCTTGTTCTTCCTTCCATAAGTTTTTCCATAGCTTTTTGTATTAAAAGCTCTGTACGAGTATCAACTGAACTTGTAGCCTCATCAAGTATTAATAGCTTAGGATCTTTTAAGAAAGCTCTAGCAATTGTTAAAAGCTGCTTTTGTCCTTGTGATATATTACTTGCTTCTTCGTTTAAGACCATATTATATCCATCTGGTAAAGTTTTTACGAAATGATCAACATGGGCAGCCTTAGCAGCTTCTTTAACTTCAGCATCTGTTGCATCTAGTCTTCCATAACGTAAATTCTCCATTATAGTTCCATTAAATAACCATGTATCTTGAAGAACCATACCAAATAAGTTACGTAAATCAGCACGCTTAAAGTCTCTTATATCATGACCATCAATCTTAATACTTCCACTATTTATATCGTAGAATCTCATTAATAATTTAACTATTGTAGTTTTACCTGCTCCTGTAGGTCCAACAATAGCAACCTTTTGCCCTGGTTTAACATCTACTGAGAAATCATTTATTATTATCTTATCTTCATTATATCCAAAATGAACATCTTCAAATTCAACTTCTCCTCTTATTTCTGAAGGATCTACTGAATTAACTGGATCTTTAACCTCATCCTCTTCATCTAAGAATTCAAATACTCTCTCAGCAGCAGCTGCTGTTGATTGCATTATATTTGCAACCTGAGCCATTTGAGATATTGGTTGGTTAAATGAACGTACATATTGGATAAATGCTTGTATATCCCCAACTGTTATAACACTTTTAATTGTTAACCATCCACCAAGTATTGAAACTAAAACATATCCTAAGTTTCCTACAAAAGACATGATTGGCATCATCATACCTGATAAGAATTGAGATTTCCAAGCTGATTTATATAAAGTATTGTTTAATTCATCAAAGTCTTTAGTTGAAGCTTCTTCTCTATTGAAAGCTTTCATTATATTGTGTCCACCATAAACCTCTTCTACTTGACCATTAAGATGACCTAAGTATTCTTGTTGAGATTTAAAGTATTTTTGAGACTTCTTAACAACTAAAGATATAAGAACCATTGAAACTGGAAGTATTATAAATGTTGCTAAAGTCATAATCCAACTTATTGAGAACATCATTATTAATACTCCAATTAAAGTAACCACTGAAGTTATTATCTGTGATAAACTTTGATTTAAAGTTTGGTTCACTGTATCAACGTCATTTGTAATTCTTGATAAAACTTCTCCATTTGTTCTTGTATCAAAATAATTAAGAGGTAAAGTATCCATTTTTTCTGATATTTGCTTTCTTAAATTATAAGAAACCTTTTGAGCAACTCCTGACATTATAAAAGATTGTATAATCCCAAATAATGAACTTACTAAGTATAGAGCTACTAAAATCATTGCTATATTTCCAATGTATCCAAAATCTATAGAAGCATCTGGTACCCCGGTTATCTTTTGAACTAAACCTTCAAATATTTTTGTAGTAGCTTTACCTAAAATCTTAGGTCCTACTATTGAGAAGGCAGCACTTCCTATAGCAAATAATATTACAATAGCTATAGATAAACTATAGGGTTTTAAATAAACCCCAAGCTTTTTCATTGTTCCTTTAAAATCTTTTGCTTTTTCAACGGCTCTTGGGCCTCCGCCCATTCTACCCATTGGGCCGCCCATTCCGCCTTTTCTTTCTTTACTCATTACTTAGCTCCTCCTTTGAAAGTTGAGATAAAGCTATTTGCTTATAAACCTCACAATTTTCTAGAAGTTCTTTATGAGTTCCCTTACCAACAATCTTACCTTCATCAAGTACGATTATTTGATTAGCTCCCATAATTGTGCTTATTCTTTGTGCAACTATAAGCATTGTGCTATGTGATGTTTTCTCATTAAGAGCTTTTCTAACAGCTGCATCTGTTTTAAAGTCAAGAGCTGAGAAACTATCATCAAAAATATATACATCAGGATTCTTTACTAAAGCTCTAGCAATTGAAAGTCTTTGTTTTTGTCCACCAGATACGTTAGTACCACCTTGTGAAATTTCCTCTGCATATTTTAAAGCTTTAGTATTTATAAATTCAGAAGCTTGAGCAATATTTGCAGCCTCTTCTAATTCTTCTAAAAGTGCATCCTCATTACCATATTTTAAGTTACTTTCTATAGTACCTGAGAATAATATTCCCTTTTGAGGAACATAACCTATTTTCTCTCTTAAATCATGTTGAGAAACTTTTCTTATATCTGTTCCATCAACTAAGATTTCACCTTCTGTAACATCATAGAAACGTGGTACTAAATTAACTAAAGTAGATTTACCACTACCAGTTCCTCCAATGAAGGCAGTTGTTTCACCAGGCTTTGCAGTAAATGAAATATCTTTTAAAACATATTCCTCTGCACCAGGATATTTAAATGAAACATTTTTAAATTCAACATATCCTTTTTTATTTTTATTAAACTCATCATTCTTTTCAGGATCTTTTATGCTTTCTTTAGTTTCTAAAACCTCAGCTATACGTTGACCTGAAACTGATGCTCTTGGAAGCATTACTGATACCATAGATATCATTAAGAATGCCATTATGATTTGCATTGTATATTGAATAAATGCCATCATGTCCCCAACTTGCATAACTCCATCATTTACATTATGAGCACCAACCCATACTATAAGAATAGTTATAAGATTCATTATAAGCATCATAAGTGGCATCATTCCACCCATTATTCTACTAACAAAAAGATTTGTTCTAGTAAGATCTTTATTTACTCCATCAAACTTATTCTCTTGATATTTTTCTGTATTAAAGGCACGGATTACTAACATTCCTGTAAGTGATTCACGAGCTACTAAGTTAAGTTTATCAACAAGTTTTTGAACTAACTTGAATTTTGGAATAGCAAGTCCAAATAAAACTATTACTAAAGAAAGTATAGCAGCTAGGGCTACAGCTATTATCCATGACATTCCAGTATCTGTTTTTACAACTCTAAAAATACCTCCTAGACCTAAGATAGGTGCATAGAAAACTATTCTAAGAAGTAGAACCATAAGAGTTTGTATTTGTTGAATATCATTTGTACTACGAGTTATAAGGGAAGCTGTTGAAAATTTATCAAATTCTGCATTTGAAAATCTAACAACTTTACCAAAAACTTTACTACGAAGATTTCTTCCAAATCCTGCTGCCACTCTTGCGGCTATTAATGTTACTGATACTGCTGCAATCATACTTCCAAAGGCTAAAAGAATCATTATTCCTCCAGTTTTTAGTATGTATTGACTTTGTATCTTCTCTATATTCATGCCTAAATCAGTATATTGAGCTTTAATAAAAGTAGCCGCTGTTTGAGTAACCATACTCTCTGGCATACTTTCAAATTTCTCATTAATTTGCTTAAGCATATCATTCTTTTGTGCCTCTGGCATATTCTTAATCATAAAGAATGGATCTGTATTAGCAGGAATTCCTTGTATTTGTCCTTCTTTAGGAGCACTTTCTTCCATATTAGCCTTGGAATTATCAGAAGCTCCTGTAAGAGATGAATTTCCCATTACTCCTTGTAGGCCCTTTTCTTCAATTCCACCTACAACTATCATTGCCTTCCCCATAATAGGATTTAATTCATTAATTATCTCTTTATCTTTAGTATTTAATTTACAAATATTCTCCTTCTCTAAAGCTGGATAATCTTTTACATATTCATCATACTCACTTTGAGAAAGGTTACCTTTATCTAACAACGTATAATTGCTTTCTACTTTTTCTTTTTCATCTTTGCTCATAAAAAGTGTCAGTTTATCAAATTCTGATTTACTAATTACTTTTGGAACAGCATTTTCTATACCACCTTGCTGAATTCCTACATTGACTATGTTTGACATGTAATCTGGTAAAGATAAATCAAACATTGCCTGAGCAAAAAGAAGTACTATAACAGCTAAAATTGATGCCGTAAATGGTTTTAAGTATTTAATTAGCTTTGACATGTATTTCCCTCTTTTCTTTTTTTAATTTATAATGTTTTAAATTTGTATTGTCTTTGATATTAAGTTAATTCTAAAAATATGTTTAAAAATAAATACTCACTAAAACAAAGTTTTCAAATCTATTTCTTTATAAATAGTTATATTTTAATATTAATTATATTTTCATAACTATTCTATGTCAATAACTATTTTTGGTGTATAATAGTTATATATGGTTATAATATAAAGTGTTTTGCTACAATACTAAAAACTTTTAAAATTTATTCATTTATTATATTATACATCAACTAAAATTTATAAACTTAATACAATAGGAGGTAAAAAATGAATACCCTAGAAAATTTAATGGGAGCTACTGAAGAACTTTACACATTATTATTGTGTTTAAATAGAAAAGTATTTAGTCATGATGATATTATTAAAAGATTGTCTATTCCTCCATCACATGCCAAAGTTATATTTCATTTACATTGTGGTGGGGAAGCTTCTGTTTCAGAAATAGCCAAAAATTTATCTATATCAAAATCAAATATGACTCCAATTATAGATAAACTTATTCAAGAAAATTTAGTTGAAAGATTTACAGATCCTAATGATAGAAGAATCATCAGAGTTAGAGTAACGGAAAAAGGGCATGAATTTTGTTTAAAACAAAGAGAAAAAACTAAAAAGCATCTTGAAGAAAAAATATCATCCCTTTCACCAGAGGAATTAGAAAGAATAAAAGATTTAGCCAAAGAACTTAATAGCATTTTTTCTAAAATAGAATAAAGTGGCTGCTAGAGCTATATCAAAATATAAAAATAAAACTTACAAACATATTCAGAGAATTACTAGATATTCTCTTCATACTGTTTGTAAGTTTTATTAAAAGTTATTTTGATACACGCACTTCATAATTTTTATTATATTAAGCCTAATTCTAATAAGGCCTTATATATTCCTTCATTTGGAACATTTTCTGTTTGCTTATATGCATGTGGTATTAAAGTTTCATGGGCATCTCCCATTGCTATTCCATATTTAACTCTTTGGAACATTTCTATATCATTTTCTCCATCTCCAAAGGCATAAGTATCCTTATCACTTAATCCTAGCTCCTTTATTAAATGTTCTATTCCATGAGCCTTTGTGCACCCTCTTCTATACATATCATAAGATGAATGTCCTGGATGTTGCATAAATACAAATTCATCCTTAAATCTTTCAAATATGTCTTTAAAATCATCCTTATTATTATCAACAATAACAAGCTTATTTGCTGAAAGCTCCTCTTCTGTCCACTCACCAGTAAAACTTTCCTCTGGAAGAGAAAAATTTTCTACCATTTTTTTAGCCACATCATTATTTAAAACATAACTTGTTTTTTGTCCTTCTAAAATAAAGTTAATATTATGTTCAACGCAATAATCCATTATCTCTTTTAATTTCTCTAATTTTATATCATCATTAAGAATGACTTCATTATTTAACTCTATATATGTTCCATTAGATGCTATATATCCATCTAACTCTAATTCCTTTAATCCATCATCAACAAAGCTCATTGGACGTCCTGTAGCAAGAATTGTTAAATATCCATTATCTTTTAATTTTTTAATTGCCTCTTTAGTTTTATTTGAAGGTTTATATAGCCCTTTGCCGCAATCAATTAATGTACCATCGACATCAAAAAATACTATTCCTTTTAAATTCTTCATAAGTACCCTCCTCCTTTTAATAATTACTATGATAACATACTTTTTTTCATATTATAAATCTTTTCAACATAATTAAATGAAATGTAACCCTGTATAAAAATATAAAAATAAAACTTACAAACATATTCTGAGAATTACTAGATTTTAAGTGAAAGTCCAAATTTTAATTTGGAACCTTGAACTTATCCAATGGAACTTTAGTTACATTGGAGTCATTTGGATAATTATTACTCCGAAGATATTACTAAAGCTCATCTAGATATTCTCTTGATACTGTTTGTAAGTTTTATAAAGGCCTATTTATTTGTTACCTATAATAAATATTATATATTAATCTCTAAATTAAACTCTTTTATTATATGCTAAAAAGCTTTCCTACTAAGTCACTTATTATTACCCATATTGAGAATTCGTTTCCTCCATATGTTTGAATGAAGTTTCCTACAGTTCCACTTACTAAATTTAAGGAAATAGCCGCTAATACCATTAGGATTATTCCTCCTAGAGCACTTGTAATTATAGCTGCTGGCCATCCACCTCTTGCATTAGCAAAGATAGCTCCTGGGGCAACATCAAAATAACATGCAACTACTAGTGGTATAAGAGCAAAGGTTAATACTCCTGATGCTCCTAATAAGAATAAAGTACCTATACTTGTTATAAGTGCTATTATGAATCCAATTAATAAAGCATTTGGTCCATATGGGAATATCATAGGAATATCTAAAGCTGGAATTGAACCCTTAGCTAATTTATCTGCTATACCTTTAAATGATGGTATTATTTCTCCTAAGATCATTCTTACCCCTGTTAAAAGTATTATCATACCTGCTGCAAAAGTTATTCCTTGAATTAAAGAATAAGTAATAAGTGGCTCACTTCCATATATAGCTATTCTACTTTCTTTTCCTATAAATAAACCAACTATTATATAAACTATAAACATAACTATTGCCGCTGTTATATTTGTATCTCTAAAGAAACTTAAAGACTTTGGAAGATTTAAATTTTCTATATTTTTATCTTTTTGTCCAACAAGTTTTCCTATATAAGAACCTAATAAACAATATATTGAGGCAGTATGTCCAATGGTAAAACTATCATTTCCAGTTACATACTTAACATGTTTTCTTAATATATATGGGAATATTGTTATAACTAAAATATACATAATTAATGTGAATATGAATAACTTTAATCCACTTACATTATTTTCAATCCCAACAGCTAAGAAAAGCATTGGATACCAAAATAATATATTTCCTGTTAAGTATATAGTCTTAAATCTTGTATATCTAGCAATAATTATGTTGATTACAAATCCGCAAAGAAGTATTAATCCAACATAGCTTCCATACTGACCTAAAAATACATTAAAATCTCCTAATGTACTATTACTTTGAGTGTTAAATAATCCTGAAAAGGCATTAGCTAAAGGAGTAATTGAAGAAACTACTATATCTACCCCCTTAAGTAGAATTACCATTCCTATTATTCCTTTAAATATGCCTTTTAAAATAGCATCTATTGGTTTTCTTTGAAGTATTAAACCAATTGCTACTACAAGCCCCATAAATAAAGCTGGATTTCTAAAAAAACTTACACAAAAATCTAATATTTCTTTCATTTTTAATAATTCCTTTTTATTTAATCTAATTTAATTTTTCTTAATTTCTTATAGCTTTTAAAATCTTTTCCTTTACTTCTTCTTTATCCATAAAGTTTGATATATAAACAAGTTTTCCACTTACTTGCCCTTCTATCTCTTTTCCAATTTCTTTTGATGTTAAAATTAAGTCCGCAGAATTTCCACATGCTGAAGTCATATCAATAGCTTCAACCTCACCATTTATTCCTTCCTCTTCAAGAATTGAATCAACTGTCATTTTTAAAAGCAAACTTGTTCCAACTCCAAATCCACATACAGTCATAATTTTCACCTATATCCCCTCCTCTCCATAGTATATAGATAGATTTAAATTTCAAAAGATCCTTTTAATACTTATCCCTTAGAAGTCAATTCATCTCTTAAAACTTATCTACAAATAAATATTACTTATAAAATATACTAATTTAAAATATCTTATAAGTTACTTTTTGAAAAGTTTAATAAATTACATAAAAAGCTCCATTATCTCTTTTTTATTTTGAGCATTTTTAATTTTATTAACAGAATCCTCATTTATTAAGACCCTTGCTAAATCTTGTAGAGCATCTAAATGACCTGTGTTTTCCTTTGCTCCAATAACAAAAATTATTTCTATTGGATCATTATCTTCATGACCAAATTCAACTGGATTTTCTAAAGTAAGCATGCTAATACACTCTTTAAACACATAATCACCTGGTCTAGAATGAGCAATAACCACTCCTGGCATAATTGCCATATATGGTCCTAAGTCATTGATTTTCTCTAAAATATCTTTTACATATTCATCTGTTATACTTTCATCTTTTAAAAGAGGCTCCGCAGCCAATCTAACTGCCTCTTCTTTGTTAAAAGCCTTAGCCTTGAGAATTATATTATTCTCATTTAATAAATCCCTAATAAAATTCACCAACTTTCCTTACGTTAATTTAACATCATACAAACAAAAACCCCTAATTACTTTATAAATATGTTAAATTTACCTAAGTATATTATCATTCCAAAGCATTTAAAGTCAATTTTAAAGTATATTTAAGTAAAATAACCCTTTTAAATACAAAATAAAAATATAAATATTTAACCATCTTAAATTTAATATCCTTATAAAAATTAAATTTTACTTAAATAAAAAAAATATCACATTTATATACTAACTATTCTTTATTAACTAGAATAATTAATATACTATAAATGTGATATTTATAAATTACTTAATAATAAAATATTTTACTTTTCTAAATTTCTCTCTAAACTTAATCTTTTCTAAAATATAAATAACTTATATTAATTTAAAGCTGCTATATTAGCTTCTATTAAAGATTTTATGTTAGAAAAATATAGGCTATATCCTACGTTATTTGGATATATTCCACCCTTAGTTGTTAATTTAGCATAAGGGGCTGGGTCCTTTGTAAATACTGTAGCCATATCTAAAACCTTTATATCATTATCTTTTCCAATGTCTTCAATTATAGTTGTATATTCATTTTTCTTTCTAAGAGAATTCTCTATTATAGGAACTATAGAGATATTTTTATTTCTTTCCTTTAAATTCTTAATTATTTTTTCATAATCTTCTTTGAATTCATTAGGTTTAATTTCCTTTTGATCATTTTCACCAAATATTATGTAAGCTAAATCAAAATTATCTTTATTTTTCTCTAGTTCCTCTAAACCTACTTTAACTGTAGCTTTATCTTGTGATAAATTTGTTATATTAGCCTTTGATTTATATGTTTCTTCTAACCATTTAGAAAGACTACTTGTCCAATTACCACTTTCATCTGTTTTTCCTTCACTAAGTCCTACACCATTACCTAAAACTAAAATATTTACTTCTTCACCTTTTTTTATTTTTTCATAAGGATTTGATGTGGTCGCTTGCTTTTTATTATCTTCAGAGTTATTACTTGAATCTGAGCTATAAATTTCCATATTTTTAGCTAAAGTCTTCTTATCCCTTATGGTTCCAACAGCTATAACTAATGCTAAAGCTATTATTAAAATTATTATTGAAATATCTAGAACCTTAGATTTACTTCTACTAGAAGAATTTCTTTTAGGATTTTTAACTCTTCTTCTATTCTTCATATTTTTCCTCCATATTTTTATTTGTGAGATAAATTGTTATATACTATATATTTTACATAAAAATTGGTCTTTTTTACAGTATAAATTGCAATTTATATTTATAATTTATGAACTTTAGCCAAAAATTTCTAAAATAATTTTATAAATATTCTTGATTAATTTATGTAAAATACAAACTTAACATTTCATATATAAACTTACTTCAAAAGTATTCTTTGAATCTTTAATTTCAATATCTCCATGATTTTTATGCACTGCTTCTTTTACATTTTCTAAGCCTATTCCGTGATTTTTCTTATCCTTTTTACTAGTTAAAAATTTGTTGTTTCTCTTTTCAACTTTATTATTCTTTGAATTAATTACCTTAATATAAATTTGATTTAGATAAATTCTAGCACTAACTTGAATAACCTTTTCAACCTCTTTATCATTTATTTTTTCACAAGCTTCTATAGCATTATCAATTAAATTTCCTAGAACAATGCATAAATCTAAGTCATCAATCTTTAGCTTCTTGTTTATAATAATATCAAATCTTATATTAATTCCTTCTTTTTTACACCTCTCACATTTATCAAGACATATAGCATTTATAACCTTATTGCTACATATATTATTATCCTTATTTGTAACAATCCTCTCACTTAAGGATTGTATATAATCATCCATATTCTTATAATCTTTATTTTCTAAAAAATACTTAATAACACTCATATGATTATTCATATCATGAAGAGCTTTTCTCGCCTCACCATAATTATTAATTACCTTCTCATAATAATTTTTTTGATAATCTAATTGTTTCTCCAAAATATTTATTTGAGAATTAGCCTTGTATTCCTTAAACCTCTTGTATGTAATAAAATGTATTATTGCTAAATTAACAGCTATACTAATTGTACTTATATTAACTCTATATACTAAACCTGCATTTAATGCAATATTATCAAAAACTTTTTCAGATAATAAAACAGCTATTCCAATTGCAAATACCAGTTTAGTTTGTTTTTTTATTGTTAAGTCATTTACATTTATAATGCACTCTTTAAAGAAGTTTACTATAAATACAACTACTGTAATCATTAATATTAAAAGTATTATGAAGCAAAGAAACATAATATTATTCATGATTTTCAACACTTCTAAATCAAAAATCATAACTGAATATATAAACATTAGTATGTATTTTCCCAATGAAAGATTTAATAAATATATGGAAGACATTAATATAGACGTTGTATTTTTTTTATATAAATATACATAGTATATATATATAATTAAAGCTTCAAAAAAACAGGAAAGCTCATTAATATAAAAAATATAATTAATAAGTAAAAGAAAAAAATTTAAAATAATTGTAGTGAACACTCTCTTTTTCAGATCAATTTTCTTGTCTAAATAAAAAAAGCTAGAAATACCAATAAAAGAAATATATATTACATAAAATAATTCTATAACATTCCGTACGTACATAAAATTACATATCGCCTATTCTATTCATTAAGAATGTTTTTAACTCTTTTTTATAAACTCTTCCAACAGGTATTTCAACGCTATTTTTTAATATAATTTTATTTTGCAAAATAGAATCTATATGTGAAATATTAACTAAATAACTCCTATGGCATCTTAAAAAATTTCTACTTTTCAGTTCTTCTTCTAATGTTGCTATTTTCATATTGAAATCTATACTCTCTTTTTCTAAATTGGCAGTAATTGTCTTGTTATTAACCTCAAAAAATAATACCTCTGATAGGTCTATAAAATTAGTTTTTCCATTTATATTTATTGCATATCTAGATGGGCTAGTAAAATTTAAACTCTTTATAGCTCTTAAAAATTCTTTTTCTAATTTTTCAAAAGAAACAGGTTTCATTAAATAATTTAATGCTCCCACATCATACCCTTGAAAAACATACTCCTCACTTCCAGTTATCAAAATAGCTTGTATGAACGCATCTAATTCTCCAATTTTTCTTAACAATTCTATTCCATTCATTTCATCCATGAGTATATCGCAAAAAACTATACTATATTTTTTTGTATTTCTTTTATATACATTTAACAAATCTACTCCTGAGCAAAATTCATCAATGATGATATCCATATTATTTTTATTGCATATTTTATATAACATATCCTTCAATATATTACGCTGGACTTTTTCATCATCGCATATTGCTATATTTAACATAATTTTACCTCCATAACATTATATTACATATAAATTATAATAATTATTCAAAATTTATTCAATTATTTCACAAAAAATATATATTTTTAAATTATTATTTAAATTAATATTGGTAAAATTACATTGATTTTTTAAATTTCTTTAAAATCATCAATGAAATTTAATTTTTTCTATAAAGTTTTTGATTATAGAAAAATCATCTTTAAAGTCATAAAACAAAAATAAAAAACTTTTTATTTAAAAATAAAAAAATGTTTTTAAATAAAAAGTTTTCCATTTTAATTTAATTTTAATATACCCAAATCATTGATTTTTTCTTTATTATCATAGAAGTATTTTTCATCCTTTATTGAACTATTTATAACTATATCAATATTATTATTTTGCATATTTAATTCAAAGCTATCATTTTTAGAACCATTTACAAAAATTGATTTAGTTTCTGAATCCATAGTATCAATTTCACTAACCTTATATATTCTTTTGTTTTCTGAACTTTCTGTAACCTTTAAATATCCTTTTTTAGTATCAGTATTATTAGATATATCAGTATTTTCATCTCTCATATAGAAATCTAGAACTTTAGCATTTCCATTACCATCTACTTTTAAATAATATTTTCCTAAGTCTCCACCATCTATACAAACAGTATATGTTTTTTTATCATCAACTTTAATTTCTTTTCCATTCTCATCAAAGAATTTTTTAGTAACTTTTATTTTTCCTAGCTTATAAGGAATAGATAGGTTTGGCTTATTAAAAATTCCTGTTATAATTTTATTTTTTTCTTTAGTTTTTTTATAACTAATAGTAGCAATATCATTAGTATAAACTTTATTTTCTCCAGTTCCCCAATATTGATCCTTAGGTTTTATTTTAAATTTAAATTGAATTCCATCTGTACTATCAATTATATTTTCGCCTCTATCCCAACTTATTTTATCCTCTTCAATATTTTCTTTTAAATCAATTACAGAATTATCTGAAAGGTTTACTATTTTAGAATTTTTTCCATCATAAGCTCCATTTTTCACAATTTCAAAATCCTTAGAAACAACATCTGTTATTTTTAATCCTTTTGCCATCTCTTTATCTAATATAATATTATTTGCAATCTTATCATATATTTCTTTTAAACTTTTACTATTATTTTCATTATTATCTTGATCAAATCTTGAATCAATAGTGAAATATCCTGAATTTTGCATTTTACTTAAAAGTTCTTTTGCACTATTTTTATCTTCATAAGGAATATTGTCAATTAATGCTACTGAAAAAATATTAGTATCTGGATAATTGTTGTAAAATTTTTCATATTCATACAATGCCCATTCGTCTATACTTTTATAATTACCATTATTTAATTCGTCCATTAAAATCTTTTCATAGTCAGAATCTTTTTTAATCTTTATTTTGTAAATTTGTTCCAAGTATTTTTTGTATTGTTCATAATATTCCCTACCACCTTCTAAATATTTACTTTCAAGCAACATATTCATACTCTCATTTGGATACCCATCACTAAAGAATATTACATCTTTCTTTGAATTAGAATTATTATTAAGTTCATTTTTAAATATCTCGTCAGCTAGCCTCCATGAACTCTCTATATTGGTATTTCCCCTTCCCTCTATATTATTGTAGGATTTTTTTATAGCTTTCTTATACTCTTCCTTTGAAGTAAAATTATTTTTATCATTAAACGAAAAAACTTCCTCAGAATATGTCCCAAAGGCAACAACTGCAATTCTAGAATCAGGAATATTATCAATAACCTTATCCACTAAAGAATTCATAGATGCTTTTAACTCATCCATATTATAGTACATACTATTAGAGGCATCCATAATTAATAATATATCTACAGGCTTAGTAACCTTTTTAGGTTTCCCTTTTACAGTTAAAGTTATTTCATAATTTCCATATTCATCTGGCTCTTGTGATACTTCTTTAAGAATTTCAGTTCCGTCATAATCACAAATTCTTCCTTTGCTTTCATTAGCAATATCCTTAAACTGATCATCAAATCCCTTATTTTCAATACCACTAGCATTTAGGACTGGGACACTTATAAACAAACTTATTATAAGGAATACACAAAAAATTTTTCTTATATTCTTCATATCTCTCCCCACCTAACTATTTAGATAAAATTTCTACATACTTATCTTTTATCTTTTCATTTATTCCTGTCCATTTTTTTATTAAAGCTTCTTCATTAGGTTGAATAGCTTCAACATTTACATCTATCTTAATCTTTTTTCCATTATATTTTTCTTTTAAAGAATCTTCTATGGAGTCTTTTTTTATTTCTACACTTTTCAATAGTTCTTTTGTTGATTTTCCACTTTTTAATTTTTCCATGTAATAAAAATATCCATCTTCACCATAAACCCATAGATTATTAATATCATCTTTATTTAAAGCTATTACATTATCTTCATCTAGATTTAATTGAATTAAATTTGAATCTCCAGTCCAAGGATTTTCATTTTCATCTATCCATCTAGGTATTATACTGACTCTAACAAATTCATCACTTTTTCCAGTATTCTTAATTGAAACCAACTTGTTTATATTACTTCCATCCCATTCCTTTGGCGAATCAAAGTTTTCATCAATTTCAGTTTCTACACTCCCTATAGAAAAGTTATTATTTATACTATCTATAGATGTGAAACCTTTTCCTAATACCGTTACTGATATAATACTTATAACTATCAAAATTAATAAAAGAGCTTTAACTAATCCTTTTCTTCTTTTCATAATCATTCCTCTTTTTTGAAAATCTTTAATTTATTTTTTATAAAATCAAAATTTAAAGTTAAAATAGCAATAGAAGCTATTATAAAAATAACAAAATATATTCCTAAACTACTATCTCCAGTTTTAGGAACTATTATATTGTCTATTGTATTTTTTATATTATTTTGGCTAGAATCTATATTACCTTTATTTAATTTATTACCACCTAAAAGACTTTCTTCTGCACTATAACTATCCTTGACAGCAGTAAAAATCCAATCAACTTGCGCTTTCTTATTTTTGTATTCATTTCCTGCTTCTTTTCCAGGAAACTCTGCAAAAGCCTCAAGTTTTTTAGACTCACCTGGCTTTACTTCTCCTAAATAAATGTTATTTTCTAATCCATTCTGCCCACTAACAAATCCATCATATATACAATTCCCATCATATATTACCTTAAGTTCTATCTTCTCTAATAAATCATAACTTTCCTTTTTATTGATTCTTTCAGCTCTCATAAATATTTTATAAGAATCCTTATGCTTGTTATTTAATAAAATATTTCTTTCAAGCTTATCTCCTGGAAGAATATTATCTGACCATAAAAAGGGCTCATCCCCCTGAATGAATACTATACCATCAGCATTTCCTTCTAATTCAACATTAGGGGTTGCAAATGTACTTGCAACCCCTGGCTTACATATTATTAAAAGAAATGCCATAGTAAATAAAAAGGATTTTATTAGATTCTTCATCCTTTTCACTCCTTGCATCATGGTTATAACTTAATTTAAAATATTACTTATTTATGTGCATTAGTACCTGCACCTAAAGTCTTTATAACTTGTGGTGCATCTTTCCAAGAATCATTTACTGCACCATTAGCAGCTTGTACACCTTCTGAATCAACAACTACATCAAATTTTAATCCTTTAAATTCATTTGTAGTATCTTTTGATAATGTAACACTTTCTAATAAGTTTGCAGTTTGTCCCTTTGGATTAACTATCCCATTATAGTAATAATATCCATCAGAACCTTCTATCCATTTTCCTTCTTTAGGATCCTTAGAATCAGCTAAATTCTCTCCAAAGTTTAAATTTATATTCTTTGTATCTAAATCAGGCTTTTCCTCTCCCTTAGCATCTTTCCATACTTTTTTTATCTTAACTCTAATTAATTGATCATATGTAGCTTTATTAATTACATTAACTTGTTTTGTTACCGTATCCCCCGGTAATGTATTATCAGCATCTTCCTTATTGAAATCTTCATGTATTTTTATTCCTGAATTTGGATCGCTAGGATTATCTGTACTTGCTGTTGAAAATGGGTTTGTTACAGAATCACTTGATGTAAACCAAGCTAAAGATCCTCCTATACTTCCTACTGCTAAAACACCGGCTATACATAAGCCTATTATTTTCTTCTTACTCAATTTAAATTACCTCCCAGTTTATAAATTATTTATATTATTCTTATAATTTAAATCTAACTTTTCTTTCTTACTCCTAAAGATTTATTGAATATAAAATCAATTAAGATAATAACTACAAGTAAACCTATAAATATTAACTTGTTTTTTTGTAAGCTACTTAAAAATGCACCTAAATATGGCACTTGAAAAACAACCTTTCCAACAAGTAATTTTTCATCTAAAGGTACAGGATCTTGAGTATTATTTGCATCACCTTTTGTTATAAATTCAGTTTTTCCATCACTATTAACTATGTCTATAGCTCTATGAGTTGTAACATTATTAGTTATGTCACTTTTAAAAGTTATAACATCATTTTTCTTCACCTCATTTGGTAATGTTTCCTTTACAACTACCAAATTTCCTGGCTTTATAGTAGGACTCATACTTCCAGTTAAAATATCATAAACTCTATATCCTCCTATACTAATTCCAGAATCACTTTTCTTAGCAAAAAAGCCTAGAAGTAAAAATGCTATAAGTATAGTTAAAAAACCATAAAATAAAATATTATAAAAAATTTTTATACCTTTTTTCATAATTATTCCTTTTCTTCCTTTTCAACTTTACAGATATGTAAAATATTGTTTGCAGATTATTTATAACATCTTAAGTAAATCATCTCAATACATATAGCGTGAATTGCATGTTTTATTACGTAAATGTAAATTTTTAAATATAAAAATCTATTGTTGTATTAACTAATAAATTGGTGTAATATTGAAATTATCGTAGTTTTATTGGGAAAATTTAATTCGTTATTTAGAGGTGAGTATTATGAAAAATTCATTAAGAATTAAAAAAATAATAAGTTTAATTCTATTAATTATAATTTTCTTTTGTGCAATGAAAATATATCAAAAACGTTTAGGATATTATACTGATTCAAGAGATTATGATAACTTAAGAAGTCTTTCTCCTCTATCTGATTCTTCTGTTAATAAAAGTCCAGAGGAACATAAGCAGGATGCAGAAAGTGAAAAGAACTTAAAAAATATTAATCCAGACTATAGATTTTGGATAAAAGTTGAAGGAACTAATATAGATTTTCCAGTGGTTCAAGGAAAAGATAATGATTTCTACTTGCATCATAACTTTAACAAAGAAAAAAGCTTCTCAGGTTCAATTTTTGTTGACTCAGAAAATAATTTAAATGATGATTCTAATATAGTTGTTTATGGTCATAACATGAGAAATGATACTATGTTTGCTCAAATTAAACATTTTAAAAATGAAAATTTCTTCAATGCAAATAAATATGTAACTCTTTATAGAGAAGGAAAAAAATCAACATTCGAAATTTTTTCAGTTTACCAAGAAAATGCTAAGGACTTAGAATCTGAAATAAAAACAAAATTTTCAAACAAAGAAGATTATGAAAAATATTTAAAAGAACAAGAAGCAAAATCACTATTTAAAAGAGAGGGCATAGATTTAAATTCTAATGATAGAATCTTAACTCTAATAACCTGTGGATATGATTTTGTTAATGCTAGAATAGTAGTGGTAGCAAAAGAAATTGATTAAAGGCCTATATATTACAAGATTAAGTTGATGTATCAAAATATAATAAAACTTACAAACATATTCCGAGAATTACTAGATCTAGATATTCTCTTCATACTGTTTGTAAGTTTTATAAAAATTTATTTTGATACACGCCACTTATTAGTTATTTTAAAGTTTTTCTCTTTAATCTCCAAAGTTTTGAAACATAATCTCCATAAAGCTCTGGAATATTTAAACCTATATACATAAGTTCATCTCCACTAAGCACTATATCTTCTCCTATTATTTCATACTCTGAATCCTTATCTAAGGCTGTAAGTTTTAAATTGCTAAAGCTTTCATTTACTAAAGCCCACTGTCTAACATAGCTTACAACAACCTCATTCTTATCTTCTGAAATCATCATCCATGCTACTTCATTACTATTAAAGGGGCTCTTTAATCTATATAAAGTTCCAAATTGCACAGTTTCTCTAATTTCTTTATATAAACTTATTTGTTTCTTTAGTTCTTCCTTTTCTTCCTCACTTAACTTAGTTATATCAAGCTCATATCCAAAGTTTCCAGCCATAGCAGATACCCCTCTAGTTTCAAGTGGAGTTATTCTATTAGCTTGATGATTAGGAACTGCAGAGACATGGCATCCCATAGAAATTGGAGGATAAACCATAGAGGTTCCAAACTGTATTTTTAATCTTTCTATGGCATCTGTATCATCACTTGTCCAAGTTTGAGGCATATAATAAAGGATTCCTGGGTCAAATCTTCCACCGCCACCTGAGCAGCTTTCAAATAATACATTAGGGAATCTACTTGTTATTTCCTCCATAACCCTATATAGCCCTAAAATATATCTATGTGCTGTCTCTCTTTGTCTCTCTGAAGTCAATCCTAAAGAACCCACCTCTGTCATATTTCTATTCATATCCCACTTAACATAAGATATATTTGCACTTTCAAGAATTTTGCTAACAGATTCTATTATATAGTCACATACTTCTTTCCTTGATAGGTCTAATATTAACTGCCTTCTTGCCTGTGATCTAGTTCTTCCTGGAATATGAATACACCAATTTGGATGCTTTTCATAAAGCTTACTAATAGGTGAAATCATCTCAGGCTCAAACCATAATCCAAACTCTAATCCCATATTATTTATATCTTTAGCTAATTTACTAAGTCCACCCTTTAATTTGCCCTCATTAACAAACCAATCTCCTAAGGAACTTTTATCATCATTTCTATTTCCAAACCATCCATCATCAAGAACAAAAAGTTCCATTCCTAACTTTGAAGCTTCCTTAGCTATTTCATTTATTTTAACCTCATTAAAGTCAAAATATGTGGCTTCCCAGTTATTTATAAGCACAGGTCTTACCTTATCTCTATAATTTCCTCTACACAATCTCTTTCTATAAAGATTATGATAAATTTGAGACATTCCATTTAGTCCCTTTGAGGAATAAACTAAAACAACCTCTGGTGCTTGAAACTCTTCCTTTGACTCAAGTAACCATTTAAAATCGAAAGGATTTATTCCTATTTGAGCCCTTGCATTTCTATACATGTCAACTTCCACATTAGCTAAAAAGTTTCCACTATAAACTAAGCTAAAACCATAAACTTCTCCATATTCCTCATTTGCATCCTTACTACATAGGGCCATGAAAGGATTTTGAGCATGGCTACTTGCCCCTCTTCTACTTTCAATAGCTTGGCTTCCACTTCTTAAAGAATTTCTAAGAATATGTCTCTCTCTTCCCCAAGATCCTGAAAGCTGAATAAAATCAAATTCATCAGTTGTAAAATCTACATTGGCACTTAAAACTCTCTCTATATTTATCTTTTCATCACTATTATTCACTATCTTTAGACTTCTTGTAATAGCATCAAAGTTTTCAAAAACATTATATGTTAAGATAACCTCTAAGTTTTTTAGAGAATCAACTAAAGTTATTTCTAGAGAAGTAGCCTCTTCCTCACTTTCAACATACACAGCTGGTAAACCTGAAGGTCTTTGCTTTCCTTCATAAATTCTATGTGACTTATATCTTAAATCAGTAGCTGATGTACCATCTTCATATTGAAACTCTAAACTTGGACTTCTTAAATCAGTAGCTCCAAATGTTGGACACTCTTGAGGTATTAACTCTAACTGAAATCCACTTATATTATCAGTATCAGCGGCAAAACTTCCAAAGCCTCTTCTTCTAAAAAAATACTCTAAGTTATCAGCTTTTAACTTTCTTCCCCAATACAAATGACTTAAATGTCCAGTCTCCATAACCTTCAAAACATAACTTGTATTCTTTGTCCTTAGATGAAAAGTTTTAAAATTCTCATTATAATTTATACTCATAATTCTCATAAAGTTATCTATTAACTCTTTCCCCCTATATTAATACTAATATTTTGTATGAACTCTTCTAAATTGATTTTAACTTCTAAAGAAAATTTAACCTTTAAAGAAAACCTTAACATTAGCTACTAAAGGCTATAAATAAAAGTCTTAATTAAACTAAATTCATTATAAAAAGTCAAATCAAAAATCTAAATAGTCTACATACAAATTATCCTTTAATAGCATTATATAGGTAATTTACTTTAAATTAAATATATAAATAAAAAAAGTTCTACTTAAAAAAGTAGAACTTTCTGTGGTTGCGGGAGCAGGACTTGAACCTACGACCTTCGGGTTATGAGCCCGACGAGCTACCAGCTGCTCCATCCCGCGTCATTAAATTGTCTCTCTGACTTGTATTAAGTATATTCCTAATTCTCTAATAAGTCAAATGTTATTTTAAGAAAATATTTTTTATTTCTATATTAAATACTCTTAGCCTACTTATAGCCTCAATAAAAAAATTACTTTTTATTTTATAACTTAAATATCTTTCTTGGTATTATATCTAATTTAATAATTTTAATATAAATATAATATCCCCAAACTCCACTTAAAGTATTACACATAAGATCATTTACTTCAAAAAATCTTTTTGTATTAGGAAAAACTAAGGATAGTATAACCTGGGAACTCTCTATGAATAAAGACATAAAAAAGCAGAATTTCAACACTGTGTTTAATGAAGGTACATATGAATCCTCCTTCAGCTTCTTTTTATTATGTAATTCAAAGCCTTCTAAAATTTTATTTATTTTATCTATAATCCCTTTTCCTAAAGTTAATTTTTCTTCATCTATACTATAAAAATAGCAAAGAAAAAATGCCATTGGACTTAACATAATTGAGTTTCCTATTAGCTGATAAATAACACCTCCCAGTCCTCCTTGATGGTATATTTGCTTTATACTCCACAGGGGACTAAGCCAAACTTCTGGCGGATTATAGACAAGTTTATTTCCCCAAGCTATGGTAAGTGGAAAATAGACCTTAGAAGCAACTCCAATTAAGTAAATACAAAATAAATCAAAAATAAATTCTTCATTAGAATATATTTGCTTATATGTGTATTCTTCCTTAATTATTCCTTTAATTTTAATTGCTCCTCTAAATAAACAAAAGAGTATAATTCCTACTACTAAAAATGTGTTTTGGGAAATAATAATCATAAATTCTCCTTTTAATTCTAAGTTTTAATTAATATATTATTTAAGTTAATGTTGACTTCTAAATACAGTATTAATACTAGAAAGACTCTATTATTAATTAATATAATCTTATAAATATTCTTTAGAAATCAAAACCTTATAAAACAAATAGCTTTATATTACTTTATTAAGTATAGCCTCTTTATTTTTATTTTAATCAGATTAATTATAAAAATAAGCTGCATCAAAACTCCTTAAACCATTTACAAACCTAACTAAAAAATAAATGAAATTAATTAGGATTTTTAAGTTTATTTATGAGTTATTTTGATACAGCTTTCTAAAATTAAGCTTCTGTTACAAGCTCTTCTTCTTTATCCTTTTTTTCTTTACCATTTGCTTCAGTAAAAATATTTTCTGTAGCAGATAATTCTCTTAAGTAATCAATAAACCCATCTCTAAGATCTGGTCTTCTTAAAGCATATTCAACAGTAGCTTCTAAGAATCCTAATTTATCTCCCACATCATATCTTCTTCCTTCAAAGTCATAAGCATACATAGCTTCTTCGCTCATAAGCTCTAAAAGTGCATCTGTTAATTGGATTTCTCCACCTTTACCAGGTTTTGTGTTTTCTAATATATCAAATATTCTTGGAGTTACTATATATCTTCCTAGTATAGCAACATTTGAAGGTGCTTCTTCTGGTGATGGCTTTTCAACTAAGCCTTTTACTTTATAAACTCTACCTTCAATGTGTTTTCCATTAACTATTCCGTATTTAGAAACATTTTCCTCTGGAACAGTTTGAACACCTAATACACTAGTTCTATATTCATTATAACAATCAATTAATTGCTTTAAACATGGCTTTTCTTCATTATAAACTACATCATCACCAAGTAATATGGCAAAAGGCTCATCCCCTACGAAAGTCTTAGCACAGTAGATAGCATGTCCAAGTCCTCTTGGTTCTTTTTGTCTTATATAATGGATATCAACCATATCTGATATATCTCTAACTAAATCTAAAAGTTCAGTTTTTCCTGACTTTTCAAGTTCCATTTCAAGTTCCACATTACGGTCAAAGTGATCTTCAATTGATTTTTTACTTCTTCCTGTAATAACAAGTATTTCCTCTATACCTGAAGCTATAGCCTCCTCAATTATGTATTGAATAGTTGGCTTATCAACTATTGGAAGCATCTCCTTAGGCTGAGCCTTTGTTGCAGGTAAAAATCTAGTACCAAGACCTGCTGCTGGTATTATAGCTTTTCTTATTTTATTGTTCATCCTCTTATCCCCTTGTAAATCAAAATTTTAATATTAAGTTCTAATTTAAAGTGCCTTTGATTTTGAAATAGACCTGTAAGACCATCTTAATAAGCAATTAGTGTTGCATTATATACGTAAGAATAATAGCGTTAAGAAGCTTTTATTGTTTGAGCATAGCGAGTTTAAAAGCTTTAGCTATTATTCTGAAGTATATAATAGCAACTCTTTGCGAAATTAAGTTAGGTCTTGAAGGCTATTTCAAAATCAAAACTAACTAAAAATAAAGCTTAATATGAAGTTTATTTAAAGTTTTTCATTCCAACGCATTGCCATTTCCAGAAGTCTTTGCACATGTCCTCTAAGTTTTTCTCAGCCTTCCATCCAAGTTCTTTTTCTGCCTTTGATGGATCTGCAAAACTTATAGCAATATCTCCTGCTCTTCTATCTACTATTTTATAAGGTATTTCCTTACCTGATGCCTTTGAAAAAGCTTTTATTATATCTAATACAGAATAACCTTGTCCAGTTCCTAGATTATATGTGCTAATTCCAGAACCATCCTTTAACTTTTTCATAGCTGCTACATGTCCTCTTGCTAAGTCTACAACATGTATATAATCCCTTACACCAGTTCCATCTGGAGTGTTATAATCATCTCCAAATACTCTTACGTAGTCTAATTCACCATCAGCCACCTTTGAAACATAAGGCATAAGATTATTTGGTATTCCATTAGGTAATTCTCCAATTAATCCACTTTCATGAGCTCCAACTGGATTAAAGTATCTAAGAAGTACAATATCCCATGAATTATCTGAGATATATAAATCTCTTAAAATATCCTCTATCATAGCCTTACATCTACCATATGGATTTGTTGCAAAACCTGCTTGAAGCCCTTCATGTACAGGTACTATTTCACTCTCTCCATAAACAGTAGCTGAAGAACTAAATATAAATTTCTTAACATTATGATTTCTCATACTTGTTAAAAGATTTAAAGTCCCAATAATATTGTTATTATAATATTCTAAAGGTTTTTCTACTGATTCCCCTACTGCCTTAAGAGAAGCAAAGTGTATAACAGCATCTATTTTTTCATTTTTAAAAACCTTATCTATATCTTCAAAATTTACTAAATCGCCTTCGTAAAACTTTATATGCTTTCCTGTTATTCTTTCAACTATATCCTTAACTTCTTTTTTACTATTTATTAAGTTGTCAATAACAACTACAGAATTATTATCATCTCTTAATAATTCTACTATTGTATGGCTTCCTATATAGCCAATTCCACCAGTTAATAATATATTCATTTACACTTCTCCCTCACCAAAAAATTACAGCTTAAATTATAGCATAAATTTATTTAAAATTTCAAATTATATACTATTTATATAGCAAACTCTCCCTTTATTGCTTTAAATATCCTATTATTTTTTAATACCTCTTTTATTACTTTTAACACTTTATCTTCTCTAAAAATATCATTACTTACTACAAATGTCTCTTCTATTATCTCTTCTATTAAATTTCTTCCCTCTATAATATCATCTTTTAAAAGTTCTACAGCTTCCTTCCATTTCAATAAGTTATCTTCTCTTATTAAAATCTCAACTTCTTCTATTATTTCCTCACTTATACTTTCCATAATATATTCTATGGATTTTTCAAATTCTAAAATATTTATATCCTTTCTTATTTTATATGGACTTAATAAAAAGGTCTTTATACTATTTTTTATTGAAGTTTCTAATAGTCTCTCTGGACATAGGCTTTTATACTCTCTTCCTCCAAAGTTATGGACCATTCTTAAAGAAAATTCTTTAAGATTTTTATCATAGCTTCCTCTTACTCTTCTTATAAATTCTCTCTTAACTTTCCTGTTAATTCCTAAAGATAAGATTGCCAATCTTCCATATTTATAAGATGGCTTATATTCATTTATTAAGGAACTTTTTTCTTTTATTCTATTTATTAAAACTTCTTCACTTTGATTTATTATTTTTTCTATTACGCCCTTATTACTTAATACCTTTTTCTCTTCATCACAAGGAAATATTACTCTCCCCATTATTAGATTTAAATAATATTCTTCCCTTTCCCTAATTATTATTGAAGCCTCTTCCTCTCCTAATTCCTCCAATAAATTTTGAAAGTTATCTTTCAAAAAAGAGTTAAAAATATTAGGCATATGATATGCCTCTTTTTCATTTAATACATTCATAAAATCACTTTCACTATTGTCAAATTCAGAAGAAAAGTAATCCTTATAAATAGATTTTTCATAAATGTATATATTAGTTTTACTTAAATATCCATTTATAATTAAGTATTTTAAAACCTCCAAATTTCTTTCAAAAGCCTCTTCTTCAGTATTAAAAAGCCATATTATCTCATCACTACTAGCTAAGTTTTTCCTAATCTCATAATTTAATAATTGATTTCTAAACTCATTAATATTTCCACTATAATCAGCTAAAATAAAATCATTCTCTTTATTATGTAAAATTTCTTCTCCCCTAAAATTCCCTTCCAATCTTATATCACTAAATATTAAATTGCTACTATTAGGATTATACTTCTCATTAAAAAGACTCTCTAATATATAAAAAAACTTTGATTTTAATTCTTCTTGAGATTTTTCGTTATAATTCTCTTTATAACCTATATGAAAATAAATATAAGCTAAATCTTTAATATTATCTAAAGAATGCTTATCTAAATCCTTATTATGAATCAAATTCCCATTAACTAAAAACTCATTATTATTAAAAACATAACTTTTTCCACTTTTTCTTTCCCTAAACTCAATCTTATATTGAAAAATATTATCAAAACTATTTATCCTAAATAAAAACTCTTCCAAAATCCCCTTAAGATTTATTTTTTTATTAATAATGCATTGTGAGTATGGAGTTCCAATAAATTTAAAATTATTAGAATCCTTTTTAAAAAGCACTTCAAAATTTGGAGCTCCTATATTATTAAAAAACTTATTTACCAATTTATCTTCTTTTGCTTCATTAGTATTTTTGTATGCTTCATTAAACTCTCCACTTGATCCAATAAAATTAGAAATTAATTTCTTTCTATATTCATAATCCCCGCCTAATAACTGAATTTTCTTTTTAAATTCAAAGTTAAATCTAGACTTAATCTCCTCTTCCACAAAAATTTCAAAGGATTTATTGCATTTCTCCCTTAATTTAAATTGTTCTAATTCAAGTGGTTTAAAAACCTCTTTTAATTCCTCTTCTAATATCTTATTAATATTATTATGAGAAATTCCAATAAAATTTTCTAAAATACTTTTTTTAAAATCATAATAAAACTCCTCCATAAAATGAGTATTATCAAAAACAATTTTCATAGATTTCTCACTATATTTTTCTAAGCTTTTTAAAAAGCCGTAATAATTTTCATAACAATTACTATTATTTATAATGCTCTTAATTTCATCAATAAACTTGTTAGCTGCTTCATAATCTTTTCCTACATCAGCACCTAAACTTTTAGTTATAATTCTTCCATTTCCCTTATAATCCTTTAAAATAGGGTGCTTAAAGTTTACTGTAAGAACCCCCTTATTCTTTGGCTCTAGTAATGAAACTCCCTTTTCTCTTAACTTATTCATAAATTCACCTTCCATAATCCAAATAAAAATAGCTAATATCTTAATTCCTAACTAGAATATAAACAAAAATTAATACTAAAATATAAACTAATTTATATTTAAATTATAGATGAATTTACATGCGCATATTATGCTCACAGTGTAATATTAATAATAAATTTAAAGCTTATAGATTTAATCTCCAATAGTTTAAAACTATATAAATTTTTAGATGCAACTATAAAAAAACTATTAATATAAATTATTTCTTTACTTTATTTATAAAAATACTACTTAAAAAACACTGCTTATTTAAAAGAAAAAAATAAAAATAGACAATTCTCTTCAAAAAAAGATATTGCCTATTTTAATAATTCATAAAAATCTTATCCATATTAAGTTTCTCCTATAATTTTTTCCTTTGATCTTTATAGTTAAATCATATTATTCAAAGTTTTTCATTTCTTCTCTAAGCTTTTTTAGTATTCTTTCCTTTCTCCATCTTGCTTTTGAATAGGTTGTAATATGCTTATGCTCTTGGCAATATTTCTGAAAGTTTCCTCTATCTTTGTATACATAAAGTATAAATTCCCTATCGCTTTTTGAAATATTAGCTAAAGCTTTTACGAAAGCTCTCATTTTTTCCCTCTCAACATATTCATCCTCTATGGAAATATCATCCTTAATGGTCTCACCAATAGTAATACCTTCCCCTATAGGACTATCTAAACTTGAAAAATCAAGTCTATTCTCCTTCTTCTTACACATAGTTCCAAGTTTATTCTTAACATTTGTACTAATAAAAAATATAAACTCAGAACCATGATCTCCATCAAATTTACTTATGGATTCAATAATAACACTTCTAGCTATTTGCTTTAAATCATCAACATCATAACCATTAATAAAAAACCTAGTAGAGTATTTATGAATTAATCCTTCATAAATAGAAACAATCTCAGCCATAGCACACTTATCACCCTTTTTACCCCTAATAATTAACTCATTTAAAGCTTCCTTATTTCCCTTTTCCCCTAAAAGTCTAAGTTCCCTAGCAGTCTTATTAATAAATCTTTGCTTTTTTTCTGCCATACCTAATTATCCCCCTTAAAATGCAGAATTTTAAAATTAGCTATTAATATGTCTAGTTATGTTTTTAATTTTAAATTAAATAGTTTTTATTTTTCATAATATACAAAGTTATGTTATTTATTGTAAATCAATCTTATCATTTAAACATTTACATTTCAACAGAATAACAAATGATTTTCTATTTTTTAACAATAAATACATATTAAAACCTCTTCACTATTTAAATATGCTTTAGTAGGAGAAAAGTCTGTATTATTATGTTAAGTTTCTTTAAATATATCTATAATATTCTAAATTCCACTTTTATTAAATATAAAAAATCCAGTAGAGAATTTAAATTAACTCTCTACTGGATTCTATTAATAGAAATTATACAGTAATAATCTCTTTTTCAAATTCTTTTTTGAATAAAGATTCTTTTTCTGATAAATTATTTAGATATTCAATAAATCCTTCTCTAAGCTCTGGTCTTCTTAAAGCATATTCAACAGTAGCTTCTAAGAATCCAAGTTTATCTCCCACATCATATCTTCTTCCCTCAAAGTCATAAGCATACATTGCTTCTTGTCCCATAAGTTCTAGAAGAGCATCTGTTAATTGGATTTCTCCACCCTTTCCAGGCTTAGTGTTTTCTAAAATATCAAATATTCTTGGAGTTACTATGTATCTTCCTAATATAGCAACATTTGAAGGTGCTTCCTCAACAGATGGTTTTTCAACCAATCCTTTAACCTTATAAACTTTTCCTTCAATATATTTTCCATCTACTATTCCATACTTAGAAACATGACTTTCTGGAACAGTTTGAACTCCTAATACACTAGTTTTATACTCATTATAACAATCAATTAACTGTTTTAAGCATGGTTTTTCCTCATTATAAACTACATCATCCCCAAGTAGTATAGCAAAAGGTTCATCCCCTACAAAAGTCTTTGCACAATGTATAGCATGTCCAAGTCCTCTTGGCTCCTTTTGTCTTATATAATGAATGTCTACCATATCTGATATATCCCTAACCAAATCTAAAAGTTCATTCTTACCTGATTTCTCAAGCTCCATTTCAAGCTCAACAGACTTATCAAAGTGATCCTCAATACACTTTTTACTTCTTCCTGTAATAATAAGAATCTCTTCAATCCCTGAAGCTATTGCTTCCTCAATTATGTATTGAATAGTTGGCTTATCAACTATTGGAAGCATCTCCTTAGGTTGAGCCTTTGTTGCAGGTAAAAATCTAGTACCAAGACCTGCTGCTGGTATTATTGCTTTTCTTATTTTCTTATCCACTTTTTATCCCCTTTTGAAAAGTTTACTTTAATATAATTTTTACTTGTATTCTTTATATTTTTCAAATAAATAACATACCAAATCCCCAAAAATTATAGATTGTTATATCATATATTATTTAAATAATATATGAATTTAATATTCTTTACTTACGATATTCATATATACTTCCCCAAACAACTCTATCCTTTTATCTCTTTAATTTTAAAATTATAACTTTAATTAAATTTCTAAATTCTTTATCAAAAGAATAAACAGAGATTATAGAAATACAGCAAACTAAAAAAATAGATATGCCTGATAAAAATAAATTAATAAAACTATTAAATCCTACAAATTTTGCATCAATAAACTTCATTATAAAATTACATATTATAACTATAATTATATTTCTTAAATATATCGATACAGTTTGATTTATATATTTAAATATTGACATTTGAAAACCTTCTTTAAATACTATGTATGGTTTCCATATTTGAATTATCAAAAAATTACTTATTATTGTACCTATAAACACTCCAACAATTCCAAGTTTATAAGCTAAAAAAACAGACATAAATAAATTTACTAAACTTTCAAAAACAGGAGCCATTCTATCCCAAAATATACCGAAACCACTTTTAAATCTATCTATAGTACCTCTTGAAATTTCTATATAAAAATTTAATATAAGTGCTATAACACAATATTTTGAAAATATATATTCCTTTCCAACCCACCACAATATGAATTTATCTATAACAAAGTATAAGCATACTGATAAAAATAATGCAATAAGATTGTCCAATAAATATAATCTCTTAAATATTTTATAAGATTTTTCTCTAGATTCATCAGCTATTAAATTTCCAATGCTAGGCATAACACTACCAATAGTATTTGCAACTAAACCACTTAAACTATTTATTATTAATAAATAATTTGCATATATTCCTGTTTCAACCAAAGTAGAAAATATACTTATTACAATAGCATCTGTTTGTTTTACAACAAAAGTTCCTATTTTATGAAAAAATATATCGCCAATGTTTTTCCCAATTAATTTATTCTCAGTTTTAATCTCATCGATTTCTTCATCACTACTCCAAGTTAATAAATTTTTATATTCTTTATCAATCTTTTTATTAGCTAAATACATTCCTAAAATATTAAATAGTACTTCTGTAATTAACCAAATTATAAAATTCTTAAAAATAACCAATAATATACATTGTGCAATTATTTTTATAATTTTAGTTATGTTTAATTCAAAAGCAATTTTATATTGTTTTTGATCAGCTATTATTAGTGTTTGTTTATATGTAAAAAAATATGATAATACACAATTTAATAAATATATAAAATAATAAATATATGCAGATAATAAATTAATTTGCCCTTTTATTAAAAATGGAAGAATAATAGACAATATAATTCCTAAAACACTTATTATTATTGCTATTTTTTTATAATAATATTTAAATAATATCATTATATTTTCAACTTCATTCCATTGATTATCATTTAAAGGTTTATATAAAGAATATCCTACTGCTGCTCCTACACCTAATTCTGCAACATTTAAAAAACTAATTAAACTTGTAAGCAAACTATTAACACCATTTATTGTTGCTCCTAAATATTTAATAAATATACTTTTAGATACAAAGTTTAAAATTATAATAATAAAATAAAAAACTAAGTTTATCTTCATATTCTTCAAAAAATGTTTTGTTCTAATTTTAATCACCAGTCCTTTATCTTATAATTTACTTATTTTAACTTTTCTTTTTATCTTATTTATTAAATTGTCATTTTTAATCTTTTGTAAAATTTCTTTATCATCTAAACTACATAAAGATTTGAAGTTAAGAAGAAAAACAGCATCAAAATACTTATTAAATAATTCATTATTTTTATTATTTTTCAAAAATTTTTTCATTTCTTCAATTATCAATTGGCATTTTTTCAAATCATTTTCTTTTATTAATCCATTTCTTATATAATTTATATTTTGAATTATTCTACTTTTTTTATTTTCTTTATATAAATCTTTAACTTTAATTTCTATAATTCTTTTACTACTGTTTAATCTATCTTTAACAATTTTACAATCAAATCTTTGAGTTATAGATAAATTTTCTTCATCTTCTCTTTCTGTTCTAAGATAAAAAATCTCATTAGTACATAAAATTTTTTGAGAACAGTTTTGTAACTTTAAAGAAATTTCAACATCTTCAGATGTAACTTTTTCTTCAAAAAAAATATTATTTTTAAAAAATAAATCTTTTTTTATTAATTGAGATGTTACAATAACAACATCTTTTAATTGAATTGAAGATATTAAATAATCTTCATCCTTAAAAATATGATCAATATATGTACCTAAATATTCACCATTTTTACACCATACTGGCCTTCCTAGAATTATATCATAATTATTATTCTTAATTTTATTTTTCATTAATTCAACTGCATTAACTGTCAACTTATCATCTGAATCTAAGAAAAATATATATTCTCCTTTTGCATTTAATAATCCTGTATTTCTAGCTCCACCTAATCCTTTATTCTCTTGCTTTATATATTTAAATCTTTTATCTTTATTACAAAATTCTTTGGCAATTATACCACTATTATCTTTTGACCCATCATCTACAACTATTACTTCAAAATTTGAATATGTCTGATTTTGAAGTGACTTTAAACAATCACTCAAATAAGATTCTACATTATAAACGGGTACAATTATTGATATATTAAAATCCACATTTAACCCTCCTGATTCGATTATTTGTAGTAAAAATCATTTCTTACTTTTGAATACAATAATATTATTAAATACCAAAAAAAGAATATACTTTCTTTTGCTATAGCATAATCCATATTACATATTAATGTAATTCCAATAATCCCCATAAATAAATCTATTCTTTTTATTTTAATAAACTTTAATGCAAAAAATATAAATATTGCTACAAATAAAACTCCACCTATAATACCTCTTTCTAAAAATTCTTCTATAAAGACATTATGTGCATTATAGTAATAAAAATCCCATTCATTTGATTTAATTAATTTATCAGCAGTTAACTTAGCAATTCCTAATTTATTTTGTAACATTAATTTTATATAACTACTCCATATATAAAATCTACCACCTGCTGTAGATATATCTCTAGCTTTTGATATATAATAATAAATTTTATCTCCGAATAATACTATAAAAGGGATTATACTTGAATAAATTATTATTTTAATATATTTGTTAATCTTTTGAAAATCCATTAATATAAATAATAATAATGTAATTAAAGAAACTGCTATTCCCATCATACTATTACTTAATAATATACTTAATTCAATAATAAAGTATATTATATATTTTTTTAACTTGGAATCATTACTAACCTTAGTAAATAAAATGCTTATATAACATATCAATGCATAACTAGATTTATGACTTGTAAAGCCATTTATTCTTTTTTCATTAAATCTTATAATCATCTCACTTTGATTTACCAGATTAATTTTATATCCATAAGACTCCAACCCACAATATCCTCCAAAATATAATAAGGTAAATATTATAACGTAAATTATCAATGTATTTTTTATAAGAATATACATTTTTTCACATAGATCTTTTTCATAAAACATATAATTAAGAAAAATAATACATAAAATAGGACTAATTATTTGTATTGTGTATAATAAATCACTTCTTAAATACAAAGTAAGAATTAAAGAATAAATACTATACATTATAACAATTAAAAATAATATAAAATCTGTCCTTCTTATTATTATTTTCTTATCTAAAAATAATATTTTAAAAATGGATATAAATATTATTACTACACTAACAAAAAAGCCTGAATATATTTTTAATGAATCACTTACTTCAACATTAATACTAACTATAAAAAAGCAACTAAAAAAATATAAAATATATAATAAATATACTTTAATATTACTATTTTTCATAATTTCACCCTAAAATTTAAAAGACTTTAATAATATTTTTAGAATTCTAGTAAATATTTTAAAATTCATTTTAAACAAACTAGTATAAGTTGTAATTTTATATATTAAATTTGCTTGAATATTTCTGCAAACAAGATACCATACCTGTATCAATACATTATAAAATTCAATATTTTTTTTATTTTGATTCATTAATTTTCTAATAATTTTTTCAATCTTTTTTATATCAGTTTTACTTATATTACTTTTTATATTCTCGCAAAATATATCATTAAAAATTTCTAATTCTTCATCATTTAAACTAAATCCATTATTCTTTATTGCTCTTATATGTATTTTATCTATTAATTCTTTTCTCTGTTTAGCTTTTTTTTCAGATGATCGTCTTGAAATATTATCATGACCACTTCTATAATACAAAAGCGGTTTGCTTATATTAGAAATTTTTCCATACTTAATTATATCAACCCAAAAAGAATAGTCTTGACATACAAAAAAGTTATCTCTATATTTTAAATTATATTTATTTAAAAAGCTTTTTCTTAACATAGTACTTGGATTAGCTATACAAATACCAAACATCAAATAAAACTTTATATATTCTGGATTATTAGGAGTTTTTACATATTTTTTCTTTCCATTAGGAAAAAACATCATAAAATCACTACCAACAACATCTATATCCCTATTTATATCTAAAAACTCCACTTGCTCTTTTAATCTATCTTTATGTGAAATATCATCTGAATCCATTAAAGCTATATACTCACTATTAATAATTTCTAATGCTCTATTCCTTGTAAACGGTAATCCCATATTTTTTTCATTATGAACTAATCTTATTCTTTTATCATTAAATGATTCTATAATTTCAACTGATTTATCGGTAGAACCATCATTTATTAATAACAATTCGAAGTCTTTAAATGTTTGATTTAAAATACTATCAATCGTATCTTTTAAATACTTTTCAGCATTATAAACTGGTATAAAAACAGTAACTCTAGCCATTTTTCTTCTCCTAAATTTTTAAATTATTTATATTTTATAAATCCAACTATTCTTCCTTTTAAAGTATTCCAATAATATGCTCTTCTCTTAGGTCTTATAAATATTCCTAAAAATGCCTTAATCACTTCTTTTATATAAAAAAATATCATATCTCCTTTATGATATTTTTTTATTGTTTTTTTAACGAATGCACCTAGCCCTAACCCATATTTATACCCTACATAATCTGGATATTCTTTACATGGATGATATATTAACTCTTTAGGAATAAAAATAGCTTTATACCCTTTATTTAAAAGATTATATATTAAATCTGAATCCTCACAACTTCCAAATATAGAACCAACACCTAACTTTTCGTCAAAATATATATCAACTAAATTTTTATATTTTATAAATACCGATGAACTCATTAAACAGTCAAACATATTTTTAGTATTTATTACTGTAATTTCATCTGGAAATGCACTTAATTTTTTATTTAAATTTTTATCTATTATTTCATAAGAAATAATATCATCACTCTCAAACTTATTAAAATCTTTAATAATATTTTTTAACAACTCACTATTATAAGTACAATCATCATCTGTAAAAGCTATTATATCTCCTTCAACAAATTTAAGACCTAAATTTCTATTATAAGAACATCCTTTTATCTCACTTCTTTTATATTTTATTTCTAAAAATTTATTATATTTAGTTACACAATTTAATACTCTATCATCACTATTTTGATCAACAACTATAACCTCAAAATTTTTATACTCCTGATTTAATAATGATTCAAAAAGATTATAAAGTTCTTTATCTCTTCCTAATGTAACTAAGATAAGAGAAAATTTCATTAATCTACCTCCACAAATTAAAATAAAAATGGAGCTTTTGGAATTTTATATTCTAAATTTTCATTTCTTTTTCCTATGGTTTTCGCTGGAATCCCACCAACTATAGTATATGGATTAACATCTTTTGTAACTACACTACCAGCAGCTACAACGGCACCTTCACCAATAGTTACTCCTCCTAGAATTGTTGATCTAGTACAAATCCATGCTCTATCTTTTATAACTATAGGCTTATATCTCGCTGTAAAATTTTTATCATTAATATCATGATCAGCAGTCAATACTATACTATCACTTGCTATAACTACATTATTATGTATTTCTATTCCGCCTCTAGCATCTATAGTGCAACGCCACCCTATGTTAACACCATTGCCAATCTTTAATTTATTTGCTGCAAGTAAATCGGTATTTCTACAGATCGAAACATCTTTACCTAATTTTGCTCCCAATAATTTATAATAAAATATTCTTATTCTTCTACTTGGTATTTTATTTACAAATATATTTCCTAATATATTCATTCCCCAATTAATCTTCTTATTTTTTAACATTAATATCACCTAATTAAATTTTTGTAGTAATTTAAATAATTTATAATAAACTTCTCTATTGTAAACTTATTTTTATATGTTTGATAAGCATTATTTTCAAATATCCTTCTTAATTCGTCATTTTTATATAATTTAATAATGCCATCGTTAATCTCATATGAATTTTTAGGTTCAACTAAAACTCCATTTAAATTATTTTCAACTATTTCAGGTGTTCCATCAACATTAGTTGCAACAATAGTTTTTTTTCTCATAAAAGCTTCTATTGGTGTTAGAGGTAATCCCTCCCATAGTGATGATAATACAATTAAGTCACAGTGACTTATTACATTTGAAACATCATTTCTATATCCTAAAAATAATATATCGTCATAAACTCCTTTTTGCTTCGAGTATTCAATCAATTCATCTTTTAACTCACCATCACCTGCTATACAAAATTTTATATTTTCAAAATTTTTCTTAACTTGTGAGCAAGCTTCTATAAAGTATTTCATACCTTTTTGTTCTGATAATCTACCTATATTTCCAACTAAAAAATAACCATTTTCAGTCACTTCTTTCAATTCAGGTATTTGTGGATAATTATTTTTATCTTCTTCTATACCATTATAAATAACACTAACATTATCTTTGCATAACCCATAGTAATCAATTAAATTATCTTTGACTTTATTTCCAACAGCAATAATATTAACATTATTTAACGCAAAATTAGTTAATCTTTTTTTATCAAAAAACGTATTATGAGCAGTGTGAACTTGTATTACATTTTTATTTCTATTTATTAAACTAGTATAAAAAGCTGCCATTCTATGATGAGTATGAACTATATCAATATTTTCATCTTTTATAATTTTCTTGATTATTTTAATTGTTTTAATAATATTACCAAAACTTTTATTTTCAAAATCTGGTATTTTATAATGTCTTATTCCAATTTCATCCAATTTAGATTCATGTATTCCACCAGAAGAACATACAACTATCTTATTAAACTCATCATTTAAATTTTCACATAATTGTAATATAACTTTTTCTGTTCCACCCAAGCCCATGGTTCTTGTTAAATATAATATATTTTTTTTCATCTTTTTTAACATCCTCTATTTATATTTTCTATATATAGATATAATTTTTAAATCATCAATTATATATCTTTTAAACATTCTCTTAGGCTCTTTACATAATCTATAAAACCATTCTAATCCACAGTTTTGCATCCATTTAGGTGCTCTATTTATATTTCCTGCTTCAAAGTCTATGCTAGCTCCTATAGCAAGTGAAATTGGAACATTTAAATCATTTCTATACTTATGTAAAAACTTTTCTTGTTTTGGAGCCCCAAGTCCTACTGCTAATATATCAGGCTTAGCTTTATTAATCATTTCTATTATCATTTTTATTTCATCATCTTTTTTTTCAAATCCATAACTTGGTGAATAGGTACCAACTATATTAAGTCCTTCATATTTTTCTTTTAAATTTTTAGCAGCCTTAGTAGCTACCCCTTCTGCTGCTCCTAATAAAAAAATGCTATAACCTTTTTCTGCTGCTCTTTCACAAAGTTTTGGAAAAAAATCTGATCCTGATATTTTTTCCTTTATTGGATTTCCTTTAATTTTAGATATCCATATTAAGGGCATTCCATCTGTTAAAATTAGATCTGCATTTTTATATACTTCTTGAAACTCTTTATCATTTTCTAACTTAACTATATGATCAACATTTGGTGTAACAACATAACTAGGTTTCTTTTTTATAATTAATTCTTCTGCTCTATCTATAGCTTCATTCATAGTTAGGTTATCAACTTCTATATTAAGAAAATTCATTCTACTCATATTATCAACACTTTCATTGTTATTTTTATAATACTTCTTTATAATCTCTAAGATTATCCATATAATCTTTCTTAACTATAAAAATAGTATCTTCAGTTTCAACAGTCATAATATCCTCAATTCCAATCATAACTACCCTTTTTTCCTTATTGATAGCCATATTTGATTTTGATTCTATTACCCTTACATTTTCATCTATTATATTATTATTTATATCTTTTTCTCTATATCTTTCCACAGATCTCCAAGTTCCAATATCATCCCATCCTATATCACTTGGAATAACTCTTATTTCATCTGCATTCTCTAAAATGGCATAGTCTACAGAAATAGAATCAGTTTTTTTATAATTATTATTTATAAGCTCTTGAAGTTTTTCTTCTTTAACTTCTTCTATTTCCTTTAATGATTCGTATGTATTAGGTATATGTTCTTTTACCCTATTGATTATATTATCAATAGTCCATAGGAACATTCCCCCATTCCAAAGATATGAACCATCTTTTAAATATTCTTCGGCTCTTTCCTTATTAGGCTTTTCAACAAATTTTTCAACCTTAATAACTTCACTATTATTTACTAAACTTTTATCATCAGTAAATTTGATATATCCATAACCAGTTTCTGCTCTATTAGGAGTCATTCCTAATGTAAGAATTGACTTTCCATTTTCTTTTAGATATTCTTCCCCATCTAAAAGTATATTTCTAAACCTGTCCTCATTGCTTATTAAATGGTCTGAAGGTAAAACTACCATAGTTGCATCTTTATAATATCTTTTTATAACTAATGCTGATAAAGCTATACAAGGTGCTGTATTTCTTCCTTCTGGCTCAACTATTATATTTTTTTTGGGTAATTCTGGTAATTGTTCTTTTACTAAATCAATATATTTTTCACCAGTACATACAAATATTCTCTCTATAGGAATTATAGGTTTAACTCTGTCTATAGTCATTTGTATCATAGTTTTATCACCTATAAGATTTAGAAATTGTTTTGGTTTTTCTTCAGTTGATAAAGGCCAGAATCTTGTCCCCTTACCTCCTGCCATTATTAATGCACATAACATCTAACTAAATCCCCCTTTAAATTAAAGTAGCAGCAGCTTCTACTTTAACTTGATCTAAGTTATCAACAATTTTTCTTCCTACAGAATGATATTCAACATTTGATTTCTTTACATCTTTAATTTCATAGCAATTTCTTCCATCAAAAATTATAGGAGTTTTCATTAATGTTTCATAAATACTAAGCTCTATTCCCTTTATTTCTTTCCATTCTGTAAATAAAAATGCCATATCAGCATCCTTTAATGCTTCTCCTGGATTATTTACATAATAAATTTCAGTTGGATAAAGTTTTTTAAAGTTTTCTATTCCTACTGGATCATATGCCACAATTTCAGCACCTTCATCTAAAAGTCTTCTTACATTAACTATTGATGGAGCTTCTCTTAAGTCATCTGTTCCTGGTTTAAATGTTAAGCCAAGTACTGCAACTTTTTTTCCTTTTAAATCACCAAATCTTTTTTTAGCTTCCCTAAACATTTTAAGCTTTTGATTTTGATTTACTTCTATTGTTGCTTTTATTGTTTTTATCTCATATCCATTGTCATTAGCTAACCAATGTAATGCTTTTGTATCTTTAGGAAAACATGATCCTCCATATCCTATTCCTGCTCTTAAGAACTTATCTCCTATTCTTGGGTCATAGCTCATCCCCTTAGCTACATCCTCTATATCTGCTCCAACTATTTCACAGAAATTTGCTATTTCATTCATAAATGAAATTTTTAATGCTAGAAAATCATTTGATGCATATTTTATCATCTCTGCACTTCTTCTATTTGTAGCAACTATTGGTTGATTAAATCTTTCATATACTTCTCTTAAAGTATTTTCCGCTCTTTCCGATTCAACTCCAATTACTATTCTACTAGCTCTTAAAGTATCAACTACTGCTGTTCCCTGAGCTAAAAATTCTGGATTTGAAGCAACTTCTATATTAATTCCTTCTTTAACATTTTCTTTTAAGAAAGCTTCTACCTTATCATTTGTTCCTATTGGAACTGTTGATTTAACTACAACTAAACAATCATTTTCTAAATTTTCAGCTATTTGGCTACATACAGTAAAAACATAGTCTAAATTTGCTGAACCATCAGCTCTCTCTGGAGTTCCAACACCTATAAAAACTATATCTGCATTTTTGTAAGCATTTTTATAGTCTGTTGTAAAATCTAATCTACCTTCTTTATAATTTCTTTCTAAAAGTTCATCTAATCCTGGCTCATATATAGGTGATATTCCTTTTTTCATTATTTCAACTTTTTTTTCATCTACATCAACACATGTAACATTATGTCCAACTTCTGAAAGACAAGCTCCTGTTACTAATCCAACATATCCAGTTCCTGCTACTACTATTTTCATATACTTTCATCCCCTTTAAATTAACTTGCACTTTCATCTCCAAAAAGCACAAAAAATGTTTTAAAAATTAACTTTATATCTAACCAAAAATTTCTATCATGAACATACTTTATATCAAGCTTCATCCAATCTTCAAAATCTATATCATTTCTCCCCATAACTTGCCAATAACATGTTAATCCTGGCTTTACTTCTAACCTTTCTAACATCCATGGTTCAAAATTGGCTACTTCCTTTGGAAGGCTTGGTCTAGGACCAACTAGACTCATTTCACCCTTTAGAATATTTATAAGCTGAGGAAGCTCGTCTATACTAGTTTTTCTTATAAATTTTCCAACCTTAGTTATTCTAGGATCATGTTTCATTTTAAACATCGGTCCTGACATCTCATTTTGTGCCATAAGCTTAGCTTTAAGCTCTTCTGCATTACTAACCATGGATCTAAACTTGTACATATTAAATTCTTTACCATACTGTCCAACTCTTTTTTGTGAAAATAAAATACTTCCTTTATGATCTTCAATTTTTATAGCTATTGCTACAATTAAAAATACTGGACTTAATATGATTAATCCAAAGCCTGATCCAAAGATGTCTATTGCTCTCTTAAAAAATAAGTATATTCTATTTCCTTGATCTGTCTTTATATATTCTTCTCCTTTTTGAACCTTCTCCACAGATTCATACATCAAGCTTTCCTCCTAACCAATAATTTTAATCTTAATCTCTAATATAACTTATTCACTAATTTTAGTAAAATAATAATTAACACCTTAAATATTATTACTTTTTTCAGTTTTTTACATAACAATTGACAACTTACACTCCTTATTAGGAGTGTTAAGTTGCTTTATTTAGTATTAATCTTTCTTATAATAATGATAGTATTTTCCCCTTTGACTTTCTTCCCCATTGAATACTGTTCCTATTATATTAGCTTTAACTGCTCTTAGTCCCTTTACAGCTTCAATTACAGCCTCCTTCTTTGTGTAGCCATACTTTACAACTAGTATTGTTCCATCAACCTTTGTTGAAAGTATTTTTGAATCTGTTACTGCATTTACTGGAGGAGTATCTAATATTATGTAATCATACTTTTCCTCTAATTGAGTTAAAAGATGCTCCATAGCTCTTGAAGCTAACATCTCAGCTGGATTTGGAGGAATTGTTCCTGATGGTAATACATGAAGTCCTGATTCATGTTTATAAACTACCTTAGAAAATTCAACCTTTCCAATTAAAAATTCTGATAGTCCTATGGAATTACTTATTCCAAAGTTTTTATGTACAACTGGTTTTCTTAAATCACAATCTATAATAATAACCTTTTTTCCATCTTGTGCAAAAGAAAGAGCTAAGTTAGCACTTGTTGTTGACTTTCCTTCTCCTGGCTCTGAACTGGTAATAACAATTGACTTAACAGGATTATCAAAGGAAGAGTATTGTATATTTGTTCTTAAGGTTCTATAACTTTCAGCTGCCACTGACTGTGAATTACTTTCTAATATTAACATCTACTTTCCTCCTTTACTTGCCCACATTATCATAATCTGGGATTGTCCCTATTATAGGTAATTCTAAAGTTTTTTCCAGTTCTTCTCTTGATTTAAATGTGTTATCTAGGTATTCAAGTAAAAGTACTACGCCTACCCCTACCATAAGTCCTAAAACGAATGCTATAAGTATATTAAGCTTCTTATTTGGGCTTACTGGGTGCTCTGGAAGCTGTGCTTTTTGTATAACTTGTATATTTCCATTTGGAATAAGTTCCTTAGATTCTGAAATAAATTCATCTGTTATGGCTTCTGTTACTTTTAAAACTTCCTTAGGATTTCCTCCCTTATAGCTTAAATCTAATATTTGAGTATCAGCACTTGGAGTAACATTAAGGTTGTTTAAAATTTCCTTTATCTCCTTTTGATTATAATCTAAATTAGCACTTTTAACTGCCTTGGTAACTAAATCTGAAGTCTTTACAAGTTCTGCATAAGTCTTCATAAGTTTTTGATACATCATAACATCATTATTATTATAAGATGCATTTTCTTGAGTAGTCTCTTGCTTACCAATGAAAAGCTTAGTTTTTGCCTCATATTGTGGTTTTATTACAAAAAAACTTAATATTGCTGAAACCAAAGTAGCTGCTATAGTAATTAATGCTATTAGTTTCCATCTCTTCTTTAAAGCGTAAGCAATCTCTTGTAAGCTTATAGTATTTTCTTCCATGAATCCTCCCTTATCTTTCTTTTTCTACTTTTTATTTTATATATTCACAAATATCTCACTAAAATATAATATACCATTTTTTAAAATTGATAAAGTATTATAAAATTCCCACCTGGATTAACAAACCATTTTTTTAAATTTAAAATTTAATTTATTTAGTTTAAATAAATTTTTTAACAAAAATTTTACCATTTATTTATTGATTATTTTTTCTTTATTTGAATTATATGGAATTTTTTCTCTTAACTTTAGTAGTTTAAAAGAAAAACTGTATTTATAATATTATTTAAAGCTTTACCTCTTATTAAAATTACATCTAATTGGTAAAATAACTAATTTATTAAGCCATACAGTTCTACAAAATACTACATTTATGAATTTTTTGTTAACTTTACTTTTGATAAAACTCTATATTATATTTAAGTTATTAAATAACATAATACCTTCCAAATTGAAATATTATTAATCTATAGAACAACTAGACCTTAAAGTCAATAGAATAGTATTAGTAAAAAACTAATATGCTATAAAAAAATTTCTATCAAGGAGAGTATATTTATGAAAATAAAAAATAAAAAGTATCATTTTAATATATTGAAGTTTCTATTTGCTACTTTAATACTTACTGGCACATATGGATTATATTCTTATTCTTCAAACACACTCTCAAGTAATATTAATGAAAATGAAGTTCCTTATCTTTCTACCTACTATATAAAACCTATAGTAAGTCCCTATGAAGATGTAATAATAGATTTCTATGTTACAGATTATAATCATACTGAATATGTAGAAGAAACCTTTGATTATACTTTTACCATTACAGTTAAACTTGAAGGAAAAGATGACATAATATTAAAAGATTTAAAAGGAGGAGACCACTCTGTAAATCTTGGTAAATTTTCTAACTTAGGTGAACAAAAATTCTCAATAATGGCAACTGATCAACATGGCAGAAACTCTCATGAACTTTTTAATTTCTTCTTAGTAAAAAATAGTGAAAGTAATTTGGAAAATCACTCTTTAATTAAGGAATATATAATGACTGAAGCAGATTTGTTAAAATATAATATTAAAAACATAGATAATTATGAAGTAAAAAATATACAAACTCTAAATCTAAATAACCCAACATCTACAATAGTAAAAGTAGCTCTTGAAGAAGCTTCGAAAAATATAACACCTTCATCCAATACCTACACTTGTATTATTGCAGATACAAAAGGTACTGGAGAACCTGGCCAATGGTGGAGAGAGACAATCGTTAAATACTCCTCTGATTATGATAAAAATGCTGTTATGGAAGAATCTAAAAACACCAGAATAGGATTACAAAAATTTTTAGATGATAAAAAAGCTGAAGGCTTTAATAAAGTTACTCTTATTAAAGGAGTTTATAGAATAGATCATACAGAACCAATTTATATTCCAACAGAATTTACACTTGATATGAATGGGTCTACCTTTAAGCAAAATCAGTTCACTGGAGATAAAGCTTTAATGATTAACTTAAATAACACCTTTGATTCTCATGTTATTAATGGAACCATAGAAGGAGATTATTATAGCCATGACTATGCTAACTCACCTAATAATTCTGAATGGGTAAATGGAATAAGCATAAGTGGTGAAAGTAAATATAGTTCATTTGAAAATCTAATTGTAAAAGATATAACTGGTTATGGAGGAACAAATGGAATTGCAAATTCAAGAGATAACTCACTTGGTTACACTTATATTTATCCTAAAGGAATTGGTAATTCATTTACTCTTGGTGATATAGATAAAAACACTGGTGAATCTATTTCTTCAGCTAGCAGAAGTACTTCTAGCTTAATCGATATAAGTGGCTATGGTGAAATTGGTTATTTAAGTATTAGTAGATATTTAGGATATCAAGGAAATCCAGCATCTACTTGGAATTTAATAGCTCACTTCTATGATGAAAACAAAAACTTTATAAAATCAGTAGACGGATACCAATATAGGAGAATCGGCGTTCCTAAGGATGCTAAATTTATGAAAGTTACTTTATTAAGCACAGATAAACCTACAGATCTTTCAATTCAACTTTTCAGAGTTCCAACTCATTGCACTTTTAAAAATATAAAATTTGAAAATTGTAGAGCTGTAGGCTTAGCCCCTGCTGCTATGAAAGATATGTTAGTTGAAAACTGTGAATTCACTAAATCTGGACAAACACTGGCTAAATGTGCTCTTGATGCAGAAGATGGATGGGATTTAATGCAAGATGTTACTTTTAAAGGACTAAACTTTTATGATAACCCTAATAATGAATTCTTAACAGCTGATGGTCATAACTTTATAATTGAAGAAATGAAAGGTGGAAAATTATATTTCTGGGAAAGAACAAATTCTTATGTCGTAAGAAATTCAAAAGGGTTAAAAGATACTACTCTTGGCCATGGAAACAAAGTAAGAACTGGCTATAGTAGATTCTTTAATAATACTATTAATGGAAATATTAAAATTGGATCTACAGAACATGATGCTTGGAAACTTGTTGTTAAGGATTCTATAATTAAAAAGAATGCTGAAAATGAAATTAATACTGGACTATATCTTAGATGTGATATTGGAGACTCAACCCCTAACCCCAGTATTTATTCATCATTAACTATTGGTAATTTTAAAGATTGTTATATTCATGATAAGTCAAGAGAAAACCATGGTGGAATTTATGAGAACTGCAAATTAGAAAATATTTCTGGAAATCTTCATAATATTTTCATCTTTGATAATTGTATTATCTCTAATTTTAACTGTAATGCAGGACAATATGAAGAAAGCTATATAATAAAAAATTCAACCTTAAATAACTTTAAAATTAAATTCCCTTATTGGTATAAAGGTGCTAACATTAATTTAGAAAACTGTAAAATCACTAACTCAGATTATTTATTGAAGCTTCCTCATTACTCAATGAAAAAAGATATAGTCCTAAAAAATAATACAATTGATTCTACTAGTAATATAGGAATTATTAATTTTTATGATGACAGAACAAGTGATAGCGCAGGTGATTTAATTCATCAAGGAGACTTAATTTTAGAATCAAATAAAATAAATCTTTATAATTCTCCATATGTAGTAACAGGACTAAATGATAAAACAAGTAATAATATAAATATAATATCAACAAGTAATATCCTTTCACCTCAAACTTTACAATTATGTGATCCTAAAGCAAAACAAAATCCTAATTTGCAAATTGAAGAAAAATAAAAGAATGCTCTGACAAAATTACTTTGTCAGAGCATTTTTTTATTTATATTAAAATATTTATCTAAAGTTTTAATTATAGTTTTTTCTATAAGATTAATAATATTGCCATTCACTTTACTCTTTTTATTTGTTCCCTACTTAATTCCATAGCTTTTACACCCTTACTTTGCTCCATTTTAAATTATTAATTTGATTTTTAATAGAAATCCACAAATATTGAAACTCTCTTGTATTAAAAAATAATATAAAATAAATTGTATTAGGAATAATTACACAAACTACACCTCTAACTATTAATGATGTAAAACTATATCCACCAACAATTAAATTACATAAATTTCCTGTAATCCAACCTACTCCTAACATTATCATTAAATAAACTAAATAAGTAATAAAGTATTTACTTACTGATTTTTTCAATAGTTCTTTATATACTATTCTTGGTTGATTCCAAAAAGGAATAGTAAGTGTACTTATTGTTGTTCCCAGAAAAACGCCTACTAGACCTAAGTATTTTATTAAAATTAATGACATTACTAAATTCACTACGCCTTCCAAAGCAGGCATGTATTTATCTTGCACAAATAATCCTGCCTTACTTTTGTATGTTCCTATAACACTTCTCATACCGTTGATATAAAAATTAAACAATACTACTAAGAATACAAACTTATTTAGCAAATATCCTTCTCCAATCCACCAATTTATAAATGGTTCTAGTAAGTTATACAAAAATATAGTTGCAAATGAATATATCCAAAAGCTTATAAAAAATGTAGTTTTAAATATTTCATATATCTTTTCTTCATTTTCAGTTGCAATTAAATTTCCAACACCAGCTCCAATTCCACTAATCACTGGTGATAATAATCCAGATAATTGCCCTATAATCATAGTATAGTTTGAATATAATCCTACTGTTGAAACATTTATAAATGAAGATATTAGAATATTATCTGTACTAAAAACAAGATATCCACCAATATTATGTAAAAACATAGCTCTTACATTTTTATTTATATTGTTTTTAGTTTCTGAATCTAATGAAACATTAATTTTATCATTTAAGTATGGATAAATTCTTTTTACAACCTTTGTATTGAAAAAGTTTTGTATTATAAATATAAATAATTCAATTAATAAAAATAGTAAATAATTTTTAGTTGTAATAAGAATTATTATTTTAGAGATAGTTGTAACCACCTGAAAAATCAAATTATTTCTAGTTAAAACATACCCTTTTTGATCTGCATTTATTAAAGCCCACTTATATGCATTTAAATATGAAATTACATTTTTAATGACAAATATGCTATAAACCAATATTAATTCAGATATTTGGTTCTCTGTTTTCATTAATTTTCCTAATAAAGGATATAATATAATACTGATTCCAACCATTATAAATGCTAATACTTTGTATGCCTTTTTATATAGATTAACTAATGCTGCTATTTTTTCTTTATTATCTTCAGCTAATGGTTTATATAAATTATAAACTATGCTTATACCAATACCACTTTCAATTAAAACCATCATTGATAATACATTAGTTAATAATCCATTAATCCCCAAATACTCTGTTCCTAAGTTATCTATAAATACTTTTCTTGATATAAAACCCAATATTATAATTACAACTTGAGCTATTAAACCCATAAAAATATTTTTGACTGCATTTTCTGTTCTCATATTCCCCTCTCTCATATATCAACACCAATTTATCCATTCATACTATAATCACCAAAAAATCACACTATTTCAGATTTATTATTAATAAGATATTTAATATTTTCGTATATAGCTTTCCAATTACTTTCTACGATTTTCCCTGTTTTATACTGTTTTATCTGTTCTTTAGCTCCTACAAAATTTGTCGTTATTATTCTTTTATTTAATACTTTTGCCTCTGCAAGAGTTAAGCAATACCCTTCGTGTCTTGATGTCTGAACATATATATCTGCCATTTTCATATATGGATATGGATTAGTTTTAGCCCCCAACAAAATAAAATCATCCTGTAATTTATATTCTTTTATAATTTCTTCATATTTAGTCCGTGAGTTTCCTTCACCAATACAATACCATCTAACCTCATATCCATCTTCTTTTAATTTAGCTAATGCTTTTATTCCTAAATCTTGTCCTTTTTCTATTGAAAGCCGTCCTACAGTTACTATTTTTATTCCTTTAAAGCTATTATCAAAATCTACTCTTTCACAAGCCATTTTTCTTATTACTTCTTTTGAAATTATATTTTTAAAAACCGTTGATTTATTTGATAACTTAGGAAACTTTTCATCAAATCTATCTTTTCCTTCTTTTGATACAATAAAAATCCCATCCATTTTACTGTATAACTTTAAATATAGATTAGTATTAATTTTATGTTTTGATATATCAAAATGCACCCATCCTATTTTCTTTTTAGCCTTAACTTTATGAGTTATATATGAATCTATTATTTCTGTTGGCCCTGCATAAGCTATAGCCACATCATATTCTTCTTCTTTTATTGGAATACTTCTTAAAATATTTTTATAATAAAAATATCTATTTTTAAAATATTTATCTATAAAATACGAAAATACAAATAAACTTGCATCAATATATCTTCTCTTATTTATATAATTTTTAAAAGTTAATTGTGGTGCTTCCATTATTATAGATTTTATCTCTTTAAACCAACTTACCTCTTCAACCTTAATCCAACTAGGTATATGATTTAAAAAACCTCCTTTTTTTTCTAAAAGTAAAACTGTAATTTCATACTTCTCTCTAGAAATTGTGGATAATAAAGAAAGTAATGATTTCTCAACTCCACCAATATTCATACTACTAACCATAAATAATAACTTTTTCATTACTATCTTCTCACCTTTCTAGAAGCTAAACTTTTCTATTTCTCCACTAGTATCAATTAATTCCTTTCCCAAATTATTACCTATATAATCTCTCAGTTCCCTATCTTTTATAATTCTTTCAATAGCCTTATACATTTCATCTTGATTAAAATTAACTATTAGTCCTGTTTTCTCATTTCTAATCTGTTCATTAGCTCCTGTAAAATTTGTTGTTATTATTGAATTGTTAAAGCATCTAGCTTCAGCAAGCGTTATACAATATCCTTCATGTCTTGAACTTTGAACATATATATCACATTCCTTCATAAAAGGATATGGATTTCTTTTGCTTCCTAGGAGAATATAATTTTCTTGAAGATTTTTGTTTTTTACCATATCTTCAAGTTCTTTTTTCATATTACCTTCGCCAATGCAGTACCATCTAACTTCATATCCTTGTTTTATCAGCTTTTCCAAAACTGAAATTGTTATATCTTGTCCTTTTTCTCTACTTAACCTTCCAACTGTTAAGATTCGTATTCCGTTATAATTATCATTAAAACCTTTTTCATTCTCTGCCATATTTTTTATAAATGTTGAAGATATAATGTTAAAAAAGACTTCAGTTTTATCACTTAAACTTGGTATTAATCTATTTAATTTATTTTTTCCTTCTTCTGAAACCACGAAAATTTTATCAAATTTACTATACATCTTTTCCGCAAATCTTTTATTAAATCCAATTTTACTTATGTCAAAATGAATCCATTGCACTCTTTTCTTAGCCCTTATCTTATTAGCTATAAAATATGTTATAAAATCCATTGGTCCAGCATAAGCTACTGCAATATCATATTCTTCTTCTAAATCACTTACATCGGTTAATAAATACTTATAATGATAAGAAATATCATCTTTTAGTTTTGATATACAATAGCTTAAAAAGAAATTAAACGCATTAATATATTCTTTCTTGATTAATAATTCTTTAACACTTTTTATCGGTGGCTCATTAATATACTTTTTCAAATTTTTATATTCATCTAAATATTTAACTTCTACCCAATCTGGTATTTGATTTAAAAATCCACCATACTTTTCTAATAATAAAACTGTTACTTTATACTTTTCTTTCTGTAATTCATTTAACATATTTATTAAAGCTTTTTCTGTTCCACCTATGTTCATATTTATTAGCATAAACAAAATACTTTTCATATAACATCTTCCCTATAATTAAGATTCTATTAATTTATAGAACTTATCAATTTCTTCTACATTACCTTTTTTCTCATTTTCTAGATATTTAATTATATTTTTTCTTAAGCTTTCATCATTAATTAATCTCATAATTCCATTGAAAACAGCGTCTGAATTCATATCTACAACCAAACCATTTTTCTCATGAATCATTTGATTAAAAACAGCATCAAATCTAGTGGTGACAACTGGTTTATTTAACATTCTTGCTTCTGCAATTGCTAATCCAAATCCTTCAAATTTAGATGTTTGCACATATATATCACAGTCTTTTATATACGGGTATGGGTTAGATTTAACCCCTAAAATCTTAAAATAATCTTCTAGTCTATTTTCTTTTATATAAATCTCTATTTCATCTTGTAATGGTCCCTTTCCTAAGACATACCATTTAAAATCAATTCCATATTCCTTTAATTTCTTACATGTATCTAAAGCAATATCATATCCTTTTTGATGAGCTAATCTTCCTATGGTAAGTATTTTCAGTCCACTAAAACCATCATTATAACTTTCTCCTAAATTAGCCATATTAAATATAAAACTTGGATTATTTAAATCATATAAAATTTCAATTTTCCTAGAATATTCAGGAAAACCTTCTAAAAATACATCTTTAGCTGAATGAGAAACTGCTATAATTTTTTTATACTTGTCATAATAATTTTTTTGAAATGATTTTTCTAATCTATCTAATCTATAGCTTACATTTACCCAAGCAAATTTTTTTCTTGAATTAATTTTATCTGCTACATAAAATGTTGGAACTCCTTGCGCATAGCTTATTGCAATATCATACTTTTTCTCATTATTTTCTATTACATCAGAAACACTTTCCCAAAATATTCTAGCTCTTTGAGCATTAGTATATTTTTCTTTACGTATCCTAATTGAAAAATTTATTCTGGAACTTAACATTTTAAAGTTTAAATTTTTTAAAGAATATAATATTGATTTTTTTATACTTAACTCTGTAAAAGTTGTGTATTTAAGTGGTTTCAGTAAGTTAACCTCTTCTGGTATTAATTCTTCTAAAGCCCCTCCATAACCAAATAATTGTAAATCTACATTGTAAACTGAATAATCTAATAATGATAACAAAGTTATTAAACTCTTTTCTGCTCCAGCACAGTGCAACGAATCTATAACAAAAATTATATTTTTTTTCATTTACTATAACACCTCATATTAAATTCTTACCCTCTTTCTATAAACCCCTTTTACTTTATATTTTGAAATTATAAAAAGTCTACTATTTAACCTTAATAAAATAAGTCTCAAATTTAGTTTATTAGTTAATATTTTGTTTTTAACTAATAAACTAAATCTTTACTTTATTTCATATCTTATAAAATTTAATAGTCTAATCTTGTTATTAAATCCAATAACTTGATTTAAAATATAGTTACTATGATCTATACATGAATATTCAAAACATGCAACAACATTATCCTCAAGCATTGGATATTTATTTATCATAAATTCTAATATTTCATTCCATCCAATGAATGCTTGTAATCTTTTTTCATTATAGGTTGTAGTAAGAATACTATTTTCTCTTTTTACATATATATAACCTACATAATCAAAATATATTGATTTTTTAGCATTTGCAAAAAGCCTATAAGTTGTTGATAAATCTTCATGTATTCTTCCTTCAGGAAATATTACACCCCTAAAGCATTCTCGTTTAAATAACTTATTACATAAGGAAAACCTATATAATATTCCTTTAAATAATTCTTTTAATCCATTAACATTATCTAATTCAATAATTTTCCCATTTTCTTCATTATTGATTAAAGTTCCATTAATCTCTCTGCCTAACTTACATATTGATATATCAGTTTTATATTTTTTACAAAGATTATATAGAATTTCATACATCTCTTCTTTTATATAATCGTCAGGATCTACAAATCCAATATATTTTCCTAAAGCTAAGCTAATTCCTGAAGTTCTAGCTGAACTTACACCACCATTCTTCTTATGTATTACCCGTATCCTTTTATCCTTTAAAGTATACTCATCACAAATAATTCCACTTCTGTCATTTGATCCATCATTAACTAAAATTAATTCAAAGTTAGTGAAACTCTGATTCAATATACTATCTATACACTTTGACAAATATTTCTCCACATTATATATAGGAACTATAATACTTATTTCTGGTTTCATTAAAGCACTCATCTTTAACTAATACAATTTAATTTTTCTCTTAACATACTTGATGATGTATCCTTGGTATATGGAAAATATACTATATCTACCCCAACTTTTTTAAACTCTTCTTCTATCTCTACGAATAATGATTTACCCTTCCAATCATCTCCCACAAACATTACGTCAAAGTTTAATTTTTTCCATGCCCAAAATTTATCTCTATTTTCTTGTGCAACAACTTTATCTACGTATTCTAAAGCTTTTACAATTTCACACCTCTCATAAAAAGGTATTATAGGTTTTTTATTTTTATATTCTTGAACTAATTCATCAGTACTGACCCCTACAATAAGATAATCACACTGTTCTTTTGCTCTTTTTATTATATTTAAATGTCCAATATGAAACATATCAAAAACCCCTGTTGTATAACCTACTTTATACTTTTTCATACCTATATCCCCCTATTATAATTTGATTATAAATATCTACTAAAAAGTCTATATAACTTTCATTATTTAAAACAAACTTTTTTTATACGTTTTAATAAATTTTCACAACATTTTCCATCTTCAAAACTTCCAATTTTTTTAAAAAATTTACTTAAGTTTTCTCTATAACTTTTTAAATTAAAATCTTCTATAGCGCTTTTCAATTCATTATTATTTTTTACTGATATAAAAGGTAATTCCTTTATATTAAAATATAATTTTCTATCTGCTTTTATATATTCATCTATGTCTGGTACATATAAAAAACAAGGTTTTTCACTTAAAGCAAAGTCAAACATTAATGATGAATAATCAGAAATTAATATATCAGATACCATTAATAATTCTTGTATATCATCATATGAAGTTACATCAATTACACCTTCTCCAAATACTAAATCTTTTGATTTAGAAATTAAGTGTGGATGTAACTTAACTAGAAAAATCCACTCATTATCAAATTTATTTCTTAAAGTATTTAAAATCAGAGAGTAATCTATGTTATAAACATCTAATTTATTATTTTTCCTAAAAGTAGGTGCATATAATATTATCTTTTTATCTTCATTTATATTTAACTTACATCTTATTTTTTTATTTTCTACAATATTATTTTTTAAGAAAATATCATTTCTTGGTGTTCCATGTTCAAAAATTTCTCCATGATACCAAAATGCTCTTTTAAAAATATCTGAGCTATATTTACATCCAGATAATAATAAATCTATTTTTTTAGAATCCTCCTTTGCCATCTTTACATAATCTTTTGGCAAAGTACTTTCTGTATCTTTTTCTATTTGTTTAAGTCTTAAAGAGCTATGCCAAGTCTGAATATAATACTGATCTTTTCTTTTTATGAAAGTATCGGTTGTTCTAAAGTTTGTTATAATTATTTTTGATGTACATAATTCATAGATATATCTTAAAGATGTTACTCTAACCTTTCTTACCCCATCTATATTTCCATTTGGTTCTAAAGAACTAAATGCCCATACTAAATCAAATTTTCCAGGTAAATTTTTTGCTATGTACTCTGAAATATACTTAGGATTACAACCATATTGACTCCCATAATAACTATAAAAAAAAATTTTATTTTTCTTTACGGGTAAATGATTAAAAATTTTAGTTATTGCTATTACTAATGATTTATTAAAATTTGTTTTTTTATAATTCATTCTTTACTACCCCACATTTAAAGGTCTATTCTCATTAATCCGAGTTCTGCTTTTTTTAATCCTAATTTTTTTAATATTTTGCTACTTAATATATAAATCCTATTTAAATTTGGATTAATTTGAAATAAGTGCAACTGCCAAATTAGCGCTCTTTCATTTTTTAAAGACTTTTCTATATTTCTAAAATTACTTTTAATATATTCTTTAATATCATTCATATAGTAATCTCTATTTTTTATATTTTTTTTCTTTTTCAATAAGTAATAATGTATCAAACTAGTTTTAAAAATTATTTTATAAGATTCATTAATTAAACTTATATATTTTTTTTCTATAAACTTATGTCTCTCTTGAAGGCCTTTTAAAATATCTAAGTTTCTTTCTGTATAAATAGCTACTATACTATCTTTACGTTGACGATAATAATACATTGGTTTATGGATAATTACATATTTATCTACTCTATCCATAACTTTATGAGCCCAAAATACGTCTTCAAATAAAACTCCTATCTTAAATGAAATATCTTTTATTAACGCACTTTTATAAAGCTTTCCCCATGCAAAATTCTTAACTTTTTCATTTATAACAAGCTCATACATTAATTCCTCTCTATTTAAAACTACAGGACTCATATCCTCTAAATAATATCTATTGTCATAAAGCAAATAATCATCATAGGCATAATAAAATCCTGATTGAACAATATCTGCATTTAATTCTAATGAGGTTTTCATAAGGTCTGATACCATATCTTCACTAAGCCAATCATCACTATCTACAAAAATAACATAATCGCCAGTTATAAAATTCATTCCATAGTTTCTTGCATCTGATAACCCACCATTTTTTTTATGAAATACTTTTATTCTATTATCTTGTTTTTCATATAAATCAATTATTTCTCCACACCTATCTGGTGAACCATCATCGACTAATATTATTTCTAAATTTTTATAGCTTTGATTTATTATGCTATCAATGCACTTATTTAAATAATCTTGAACTTTATATATAGGAACAATTAAACTTACCTTAGGTAACATGAGACCCCTCCAATAATATTATCTTTCTAATAAAAATTTTAGTTATTAACAATAATTCTAATTAATCAAATCATATAGTTTATTTAACTCATTAGAATTTCTATAATCACTTTTTTTACAATTATAGGCTAACTTATCTCTCAAAGCTTTATCTTCAAATAACTTTTCTATTCCATCTGCTATTCCTTCAATAGTTGAATCACATATATATCCATCAAAGTCTTCTTTAACTTGACTTTTTGCTGTTGTATAATTTGTTATCATTACAGGCTTACCTAATATTTGAGCTTCCCCTACAGTAACAGCTTTTCCTTCATATCTAGATGGTTGAACATATAAATCACATTTTTTCATATATGGATAAGGATTAAATTTCTTTCCTAATAATATAAAACTTTCTTGAAAATTATTTTCTTCTATTAGTTTTCTGATAATCTCTTCATCTCCACCATATCCAACCACATACCACTTAATATTAGTTAATCCTCTTTCATGTAGAATTTTTAAAGCTTTTACGGCTCTATCAATTCCTTTTGCATGAGAAAGCCTTGCTACAGAAAGTACTTTAAAACTATTATCTTCTTCTATACATTCTATATTTTCTTTTGCCATCTTTTTTATAAAATCTGGTGAAGTTATATTTTCTATAACTTTAATCTTTTCCTTTAAAATGGGATATTTAGTTAAAAAAGCATTTTTGCATTCCTCTGATACAGCAATAATATGATCAAATTTATCCCACATTTTTAGATCCAGATTAACATCTGTTTCTATAGTTGAGTAATCTGTATGAATCCAAGCTATCTTTTCCCTTGCCTTTACCTTTTCAGCTATAAAATAATGCGGCCAAAGATAACTTATTGCAACATCATACTCCTTTTCTATTTTAGGTAAGAAAGGAAGAGCATATTCCCACATAAGCTGCATTTGATAAACCCCATACTCATTAATTTTATTGACTTTTCCTTTTAAATTAGCAACTATCCTTGCTAAAATCCTTGAACTTCCTAATAAGATATTTCCTTGTTTAAAAGTTTCTACTATAGATTTTCTAAAAGTTGAGTACTTCCTATCTTCTTTTAAAAGATTAACCTTGTTGTTGAGTAATGGCATAAAATCTCCAGTGTGACTATATAACATTAAATCAACTTCATGATTATCATAATCAAAATTATCAAGCATACTTATTAGACTTCTTTCAACTCCTCCGACCTCCATATCAAAGGATCCTATTAATACTTTTTTCAAAAACTTCACCTCCTATCTTAATTAATCCTATAAACCTTTAATAAAGTATTTATTATATTTTCTAAGTCATAACCATTATTTTCAAAAGCTTCTTCTATCAATTGTTTATTCTTATTTTTATTTTTAACTAATTTTAAAGCTTCCTCACTCCATATATTATCCCCATCTTTTAACCTCATTTTTTTTAACAATCCTAATCCTAAATCAGCTTCAGGTTGTATTGCCTCTGATACTAGACAAGGCAACCCACAGGCTTGTGCTTCTAACATAACTAAGCCTAATCCCTCATATGTAGATGGAAATACAAATAAATCTAAGGAATTTAAAATTTTTTCTGTATCTTCTCTTAACCCTAATAAATAAACTTTTTTCTCTATTCCTAATTCTTTGCACTTATACTGAATTTCTTTTTTTAGTTCTCCCTCTCCAACTAAGATGCACCTTACATTTCCATTCTTCTTAATCATGTTATTTACTATGTCAATTAAAAAACTATGATTCTTAGATGACTTAAAAGTTCCTATATGTCCAACTACAATTTCCTCTTCACTTATTCCAAGTTCTTTTCTTATGTTGCTTTCATTACACTCTAAGAATTTTAAATAATCTATATAATTAGGAAGTTTAATATAATTTTTATTTCCTGTTATTGCTTGTCCAAATAAATATTTTCCTGCATCATCACTACAAGCTAAATAATTAGTAGAAAAGATTTTTATAATCACTCTCATGGATGTCATGTATATTTTTCTAAGAAAACTTATATTATTATCTAAATTTGTATGTGCATGAGATATTCTTACCTCAACTCCACATATTTTTGCTGCAATCATAGCAATTCCACAATTAAATAATGTATGAGCATGAACTGCATCATAAGGACCATATTCTCTTATAACTTTACATAAATCCTTTATAGATTTATAAATTCCTTTCCTATTAGGCGAACCAAGTTTTATTATTTTCCCACCTAAAGATTCTATTTCTTTATCATAGTAAGCTTCTCTTTCATAGTAGGATATAAAATCAAAACTTATATCTTTGTTTATTTTTCTATACAGGTTCATGAGCATTGTTTCTGTTCCTCCAATGTTCATTCCACCAACTATATGAAGTATTTTTCTCACTTTGTCCTCCAAATAATTTTAATAGTAAAAATATTTACTTATACTGAAATTGCTTGTATATACTATTCCTAAACTTATCTTATATTCATAAATAAAAAATAAAAAATAACATACTAAAAATCCATAATAAATTAGCCGCTTTTCACTTTTTTCAAAACAATTCTTTATTATGTATGCTAATAATACAAAACTATAAATTTGAAAATATATAGTAAATCTTGCAAAAATCCAGTTATATAAAGAGAATCCCATTATTAAAAAGCTAATTAAGCTCATATTTACAAAAATATTAGCATATGACCATTCTTTTAATTTATCTCTCTTTATATAAGATAAAATTACTGGTATAGCAAATACTATAACCCTTAATATATTACTTCCACCTTCATTAAAGTTCTGATAATCAGCATATTTAGAATTGCCTAATAAATTATAGATAATTTCCATTAATGGCTCGTATAAAACCATTCCTATTAAAAATAAAATTAATAATTGGTAGATTCTTTTAGACCATGCTTCATTTCTAACAACATAATATGCTGGAATCATGACTAAAGCTGATGTATGAAAAGTAGTCATTAAAATACATAAAAATAAATACTTTTTAAATTCTCCTCTTAATATGAAAGAAGTTCCTGCAAAAATTATTGATGCTGCTAGAGATTGTCTTATTCCATTCATTGTAACTAGATAATAACCAGATGCTACATATACAAAAATAGCTAGCTCAAAATAACTGTCCTTACAATAATTTCTTATTGTCCATAAATTTAGTATTGTAGTAATTATTCCAGTAACAAATATCATAAACTGTGGATCTTTAGATATACTTTTTAAAATGGCTAAAAATAGAACAAATCCTAGTTCATATCCTCCCTTTGGATCATATCCTGGTTCTATTAAACTATATAAATGGACATAAGCTGGAGTATCTCCTATTCCCCATCTTAATCCAGCAATCAATGCCAATATTAATATTGCAAATATAGAAAAATATAAATTAGGATAATTTTTTTTATTTTTTATTATTCTAGCTATTAAAGATAATACATATGATCCTATTAAAGCAAAATAAAAAGCAGCCATTAAATTCTCCTTTCATTTTTCTTAATTAACCTTTTATCTTTATATACAAATAAAGTAACATTCCCATTGGAATTGATAATAAAGTTAATATTTTTTCAGGAGATTCTATTAAAAAGTTTTTATTCTTATTAATAAAAGAACTTGCTACATAATGTATGCTCTCTTTAAACTTAAATTTTAATGTAGCTTTTGAGTTCTTAATATTTTCAATTCGATAAAAAGCAAATCCTTTGGGATTATTTTTGTATTGTTTTATCATATTTTTTGATGAGCCATCTTCTAAGTACTCAACTACACATAAAATATCATTAATCAAAGCTAATCTATACTCCTCATCTAATTTATAGTATTTATAAGCTAGTCCAACATATTTTTCCCCTTCAAATATAGGGTATGGAAACTTTTTAGTTAATTCACTTCTATATACTAACTTCTTATCACCAGGTATTTTATATTTATTATTTATCTCAAATAAAGTTGCTTCTTTTAACCCCTCCGGAAATTTTTTCCCAATCACATCACCATTTTCATAAGAATCTAATCCAACTAAACCAGATATTTTTTTGTTGTGTTTTACTCTATTCCAATTTTTATTTATCTTTTCTACTGCATCTCTTGGCATATAGTCATCAGAATCTATACATATATTTAGCTCTGTATCTATGTTTTCATATGCTGTATTATGAGCTCCATGCATCCCCTTATTACTTTGATAAATATATGTTATTTCAAAATCATTTTTCTCATGTATCCACCTCTTTACTACATCATTTGTACCATCAGTTGACCCATCATCTATTATTAACCATTTAAAATCCTTACAACTCTGATTTTTCAAACTTTCATAACATTTGTGTAATGTATGTACCCTATTATACGTTGGGGTAAACACTGTTAATAATTTTTCCACATTAATACTCCTTATAAAATCAACTTATTAAACTTTTATATTTTTTTTCTATTTTCTCAACATAAGATTCTATATTATAATTTTCTCTTACAAGTCTACTTGCTTCCTCTCCATACCTTTCAACTTTATTTTCATCATCTTTTATATATTTTAGAGAATTTATAAAAGTTTTATAATCTCCCTTTTTTATTAAAATTCCTGTTTTATCGTTTATCAATTCTCCAATGCTTCCTACATCCATAGATACTATTGTTTTTTTAAATGCCATAGCTTCAAGTAAAACCATTGGTAAGCCTTCATATAAAGATGGAAGAAAAAAAACATCTATTATTGGATAAAATTTGTACGTATCTTCTTGAAATCCTGTTAATATAAAATATTCTTCTAAATTTAATTCTTTTATGAGTATTTTAATTTCCTGTTCTTGAGAACCACTTCCTACTAAAAGGAAAGTACAATCATTGAAATATTCCTTATATTTTGATAGTTCTTTTATAAATGTATTAATACCTTTTTGTTCATCTAACCTTCCTATAAAACCAAGTATTTTCTTATTCTTAGGAATCTTAAACTTCTCTATAATTTCCTTACTCTTATTAAAGTCAAATTTATTTATTTCTTTTATATCCATGGCATTAGATAATACTTCTGTTTTATCAGTTCTAAAGTATTTAGTATTTTTCTTATAAAACTCATAAACTAAACTCCCACAACTTATGTTGTAGTCATATCTAGGTCTAAAATAACTATCTAAAAGTTTATTAAAATTTTTTCCTTTTAAAAATGGATAGCAATTATGTATGTGAGATATAACTTTAATATCAAGCCTAAAAGTTCTTTTTACTAAATAAGCATTTAAAGAAGCATTATTATCATGAGCATGTATTATTTTTATATTATTTTTTTCTATAATATTTTTTAAAAATCTTAATGTCTTAAATATATTCTTATTTGAAAAAGTGGTATCATAGCTTTCTATACCTTCTTTTTTAAAAATTTCACTTAAGCTTTTTCCTCCACAAACAACAACTGGAGTGAATTTCTTCATGTTCTTACATATTAATAGAGCCATTTTTTCTGCCCCACTTAGCTTATTCATTGGTAATATATGAAGACATTTTTTCATTATAATTCCCTCCTTCTTGAAGGCTATCGTATACAAAACTAAGTTCTGTTAATATATTTGAAATAGAATACCTTTCAACTTCTTTTAATATCTTATTTTTATTAGCTGATGTTAAATAAAATTTTTCTACTGCTTTAGCTGTTGCTTCATAATCATTAACTTCTACCAAAGCTCCAATAAAATCATTACAAACTATATCTCTATTTCCTCTTATATTAGTGGCAACTATTCTTTTATCATTGGCCATAAGTTCCATTATATTTCTTGGAAGTCCCTCTCTATAAGAAAGAAGTATTCCTATATCACTTATATTAATCAGTTCATTAACATCTGTTCTAAATCCTAATAACTTAAAGTTATTTTTTAATCCTCTATTATTAATTTCTTGTTGCAATTCTTCAAACTTACGTCCTTCTCCTATAGATATAGCTTTTATATTAGGGTATTTATCCTTTAAAAGTTCCATTGCTTTTATAAGCTGTATCTGATTCTTATTTTCATTAAGTTCTGCAATCATAATTACAACAAAATCATATTTTTCTAACCCTAATTCTTTTCTTTTAAATTCTTGTTTTTCTTTACTTAATGGTTTATACTGATTTAAATCTAATCCTACTCCATTAATCAAGTAACATTTCTTAGGATTTAACTTTATCTTTGTTATTTCATAATCTTCTTTATTAATATTGATAGTTACATCAGTTAGCTTAGCCATCATCTTTTCTATTGGATAATATATAATCCACCCAAGCTTTGGCCCACCTTTTAAAAAGTGATATCCATGAGCTGTATATATTGTTTTTAATTTAGGAAATCTTATTTTCAATAATCTTCCATAAATAGATGCAACAGGAGTATGAACATGAACAATATCATATTTATTTTCTTTTTGAAGCTTTATAAGTTCTTTAAATGCTTTAATATTTCCAAAACTTAATGGACTTCTACTAAACGGTATATTAAATATTTTTACACCTTTATTAATTAATACTTGATTAACTTTCTTGTCTACACAAGTTGCACAATCTACTTTGTACCCATTTTCTAATAACATTTCTATATGAGGTACTAAAAAAGCGTTTATAGTTCTACTTACTGTTGTTATATACAATACTTTTTTCATAATATTTTCCTACCTATATACTATTGAAAATTATTTTATAACTTTTGTAGGAACACCTACAGCAACTTTATCTCCTTCAATATTTCTAATTACAACTGAACCAGCACCAACTATAGTTCTATCGCCTATATTATTTCCTTGAATAACCTGTGTTCCAGTTCCTAATTCAACGCATTCTCCTATATTACAATTACCTGACACATTAACACTCGGATATATTGTTACGTAATCATTTATTACCACATCATGACCTATTGTACAATCTAAATTTACAATTATATGATCTCCAAGAGTAACATTTACAGTAATTATATTAGAAGCACATATAATACACCCTTCTCCCATTTTATTATATTTCTTTGACATAATAACTGATGGATGTATTAAATTAGCTGGTTTAATATTATATTTACTACACTTTTTCTCTACTATTTCTTTTCTTACTTTTGCATTTCCTATAGCACAAACATAATATATATTTTCTTTATTGTTTAAATAATCAAATCCACCTAAAACCTTATATCCATTAAGTTCATTTCCATGATTTTGTTCATTCTCATCTATAAACCCAAGCAAATTCCATTCTCTATTATTGTTATTTATATCCTCTACTAACCAAGCAACCTCTCTACCAAATCCGCCCGCTCCTACAATTACCAAATCTTTCATAATAAAATTCCTCTCTACGTCCATAATACTCATATTTTCTTATGTAATAAATTAATTTTCTCCATTAAAATATTCCATTGTTACTTGTCCATCTTGATTTATCCCCTCTTTCTTAAACACCTTATAAAATGTTAAAAAAAATATCTTTAAATCTAGTGTTAATGACCAATTTTCTACATAATAAACATCAAGTTCAAACTTTTCGTTCCATGTAAGATTATTCCTTCCATTAACTTGTGCCCAGCCTGTTAATCCTGGTAGAACTTCATGTCTTCTTATTTGTTCTTTACTATATAAAGGAAGATAATCTACAAGTAGTGGTCTTGGCCCTACTAAACTCATATCTCCTTTCAATATATTTATTAGTTCAGGAAGCTCGTCCAAACTTGAAGATCTCAGCTTCTTACCAAAAGACGTTAATCTCTCTTCATCTGGAAGTATATTACCATCTTTATCTATACATTCTTTCATCGTCCTAAATTTTACCATTTTAAAAATTTTATTATCTTTTCCTACTCTTTCTTGAGTAAATATAATAGGGCTCCCAAGTTTGGTTTTAACTAAAACTGCAACTATAACAATTACTGGAAACAATACTATAAGCAACCCTAAAGCAACGCATATATCTAAAATTCTTTTTATAAAAATCCGATTTTTTTTTTTTGACATACTTCTCTCCTTATTTAATTTATATAATTATTTTTACCAAAAAATTTCTTTCGAGCTCATATTACACTATTTTACTTTATTGTTAAAGGCTAAAAAAATTCATATTTTTTTCTATTTGTTTATTTTTACAAATTAATATAATATTTAGGTATATTGTATTAAATTTATAAAAAAAATATTTTAATTAGTAAAACATTATAAATTCCCTTTATTTATTCTATGTGATTATTTTGGCTTATATACTGGTATTTATAAAGTCATTAAATTTTAATACCTTAAAATTTAATGACTTTTTTCAACATTTTTTTCTTGTTAATTTTTTTTTAATTTTAAATTTTAATATATAAAAGATATATTTTTATTTATAATAATACTAAAGGATATAGATACATCACATTATTTACCTTTAATTTACATATTTTTCTCTATTTATAAAAAATATAATGTTACTATTATTAGTATAATTTTTATAAATTTTAATTTTGAAAGGTGTTTTTATATTGAAGAATTTAAAAGAACTATTAAAAAAAATAAAATGGATATATCTACAGTCAAAGCTAATACTTCCTGTTTTAATTCTAATAGTATTTATAAGCTCATTTTTTTCATTGATAGGAGTTTATGATGCTATTGTTTCAAAAAACTTAATTGATAGCGCAATCTCTGGAGATACTAACTCTGTTTTAAAATGGTTGGTAATAATGGCCTCCATAATGTTACTTAATATAATCAGTTATCCAATAATATCTTTAATAAACACTTATACTTCAACAAAAATGTCTCAAACTCTTCAAAAAAAAATTTATGCACATATAACTTATAGTAATTGGCAAGAGTCTTCTAAACATCACAGTATGAACTTATTAACTAGATTAACTAATGATGTTTCCACTATTACAGGAACAGTTATGCAAACAATTCCTTCTATAATCTCCTTATCAATAACTCTTCTTGCCTCCTTTACAACTCTAATATATTTATCTCCTGCCATTGCAGTAGTAGCTATATTTATAGGCCCATTTTTGTTATTAATAAGTAGATTATTTGCAAAGAAACTAAAAAAAATTTATAAAGAAATTCAAGAAGAAGATGTTAAATATAGAACCTTTATTCAGGAAAGTATAAAAAATTTAATTATTGTAAAAACCTTTTGTCTAGAAAAAGTTAACTTAAATAAATTAAGTAAAATTCAAAAAAAAAGATTTGAACTTAGTTTAAAAAATACTAAAATAGGAATTAAATCTGGAATAACTTTAAGTATATGCTCCTCTATAGCATATTTCACAATATTTTGCTGGGGTGCTCTAAACCTTTCAAAAGGAATAGGAACCTATGGAACTCTTATGGCAATGCTTCAACTATATAATAAAGTTCAAGGTCCTTTTTCAGCATTAGCTAGTAAATTTCCTAGTTTAGTTGGAGCTATAGCTGCTACCGAAAGGCTTATGGAAATTGAAGAATTATCACTTGAAAAACATAAAGATCTAAAAGAAGGTATAAATAAACTATGTCTTCCTAAAGTAAATAATAAAAAAATTATAGATAATAAGATTCATGATACAAATTCAGATGATATTTTTTATTCAAAAGACTCTTATCCTAATAAAATAGATTTTGGTATCAATTTTAGCAATGTTTCATTTTCATATGATAAAGATAAGCCTATTTTAAAAGATTTAAATCTTTCCATAGAGTCCGGAGAAATAATAGGATTAATTGGACCTTCTGGACAGGGAAAAACAACATTAATAAAAATTATTTTATCTTTACTTAATATAGATAATGGAAATATATATTTAAACTTAAAAGAAAATACTCAATCTTTACTTGCTTTAGATTCTTTAAATGAAAGAGAAGAAAAAAATTCATATAATTATAATAGCGAATTATCCCCTCTTCATAGGGAACTTATATCATATGTTCCTCAAGGTGATACACTTTTTTCTGGAACAATAGAAGAAAACCTACGATATGGTAAACCTAATGCAACCTTAGATGAAATAATAAAAGCTACTAAAAAAGCCTGTGCATTTGATTTTATAGAAGAATTAACTTATGGATTTAATACAGTTATTGGAGAAAATGGACTTGGCATATCAGGAGGCCAAGCTCAAAGAATTGCTATAGCAAGAGCTTTTTTAAGAGATAAACCTATATTAATATTAGATGAAGCAACATCTGCACTAGATCCAGAAACAGAAATTAAAGTTATTAATGAAGTTAAAAATCTTTCTCATAAGCCTATTTGTATAATAATAACTCATAGACCATTAGCTTTAGGTATATGTACTAGAATTCTAGAACTTAAGGATAGCTCAATAAAAGAAATATCAAAAAATGAATTAAAAAAATTAAATGAGATAAAAATATAAGCAAAAAAAACCAATGACTTAAAGTCATTGGTTTTTTTATTAATTATTAACTTAAAGCTGGTAAAGTTGGAGTTGGTAAAGGATATGGTCCTTCTCCTGGCTCAGCTGGTCCACAAGTATGAGATTCCCAATGCCAATACCATTCTTTACATTTTTTACAAATAATACGTGATTCTTGTCCTCCCTTATCTTCTTTGGTATTTTCAACGCCTAACACTAGTAGTTCTGGATTTTCCCATTTTTTCATAAAAACTCACTCCTAAATTTATTAATATTTATATTTAATAGTCACCAATTAAACTTAAAACTTATATTTTAAACCCTTTAAATAACCTTCTATATAACAAAAATATAATTATTTTGTTTTTTAACTTCTCATTGGATTTCCTGGACAAATCGGGTCATCCTCTCTACAACACTCACACCTCCACCAATCATCTCCATGCTCATGTCCAAAACATTCACACTTTTCACAATCCTCATCAACTGGATTTGTTGTTTCTGTGTTCTTAACACCTAAAATCATTAATTCTGGATTTCTCCATTCTTTCATTAATTTTCCCTCCTAATCTTATTAATATTTATATGTTAACCTCCTTATTTTAAGGTATAATCATATACAACTATAAAAAGTTTTATTATTTAATATTTTTATTAATCCACAAAAGTTTTAAAACAATTTATTTTACAAAAAAACCAACTCTTGTATAATTTAAATCGCCATTTCCACCTGTAACAAACATTTGACCATATCTAAGCCATGAATGGGCGACCATATTGTTTCTTTCCTTAGCAACTCCTAAATATAAAGTAGTTTTTATCCCTTTATCTTTTAAAATCTTTTGTGCTGTCATAGCTTGTACTAAGCATTTACTTTCCCATGGAGTATGTGAACTTGCAAGTTTAACAATAAAACCTACTTCTTTTACAATTTTATAATTCTCTATGTCAATTTTAAAATCGCTTTCCTTACCTTTTTCTCCAAGTAATTTTTTCACCTTATTGAAACTTATATTTAATATAATAAATCTATAGAATCCACAAAGTATAAATGCTTTACAAAACATAACTTTACTTTCAAAATCTATTTTAAAAAAAGTTTTAATCTTTCTAATTAATAAAGACAATTTCTTCATGTCTTAACTTCTCCAAATACTCTAAAACTTTGCTTTCACAAGTTTCTCTGTCTATATCATATTCTTTTATTGTTGCCTCTATTATCTCTGAAACACTTTTAGGTTCATTAATTGCATCCCATATAGTACTTCCTGTTTCATTCATCATGAAATACTTTCCTTTGTCTAAGTCCATCATTACCTTTTCTCCATTTAATTCAGTTACATCTATACCCTCTTTTTGAGAAACTATTGAATCTAAACTTATTAATTTACTAACCATTATAATTCCCTACCTTCATATAAATAAATTTAAACATTACACTTTAACATTAATTCTCTTTCTATAAGTTCAATTTGTCTATCTACAGAAAATTGATTCTTAGAACGCTTTATTCTAAATACTAATGTATTTTTAGCTATGTTTATAACCTTTTTAAAATAAGCTGGAGGGATTCCATGAGGCGCTATAATTTCTATTCTATATATATTTCTTAGAATTGTTTTCATCTTTTCTCCTCCTGAAACCTCCTCTATTTTAACTTCTTCTCCATCATAAGGTTCAATTTCGAATATCGCTTTTAACTTTCTTTTTTCTTTTACAAAACTTTCATGTGTAGGTATTACATATTTTTCCCTATCTTCATCTATTAACTTAAAATCATCAATCCTATATCCCATTTTATCCATAGCATCTCTACATATTTTTTGCTGAGGATATGCTGGCTCAATAAATATTTCATCTTGAAGTTCTATAGTTGAACATACATCATCCGCCATAAAAGGATATTCATAATGTCTAAAGTAATTTGTTAACGTGGATTTCCCGGCTCCACTTTGTCCAGTTAGAATTATTGCATTTTCTCCTATTAATATGGCTCCTCCATGAATTGCTACTTTATTTCTTTGTAATAAAATCATTCCAAAGGATGTTCCTAAAATAAAGGTTTTAATTCCTTGATTATCTGCATTTTCTGAAGGCTGTACAACTATATTCTTCCCATCATATATATAAAAACTTCCTATATTTTTTACAGTAAACACCATACTATCAACATCATATTTAAACCAAGAATAACTCGGTATTTTTTCAATAACATCTTTAGGAATTATATCTTTTTTAATTTTAATATCTACTTTATTTTCATTCTTATCTATTGATAAAAGTTCTGGAATCTCTATATCAGATTCCACAATTAACCCATAAACCTTGTAAAACCACTTTTTCATAAAATCTTCCTCATGATATATATTTTTATAATTATTTAAGCTATAACACTTCCTAAAATTAACTACTTATATTTAATTTTAATAGTAATACATCCAGGATCATCCTTATTTAATTTTGTTAATTTTACTTTTATTTCTCCCCACCTAAAAGACCGTTTTTGCAAGCTTAAATCTTCTATATCTACTCCTAAATTACGTTTTGTCCATTCTTCATAAAGTTTAAATTCATTATTATCTATATAATCTATACTTCTTAATTCTATCTCTTTTGGATTAACACCATTAAAATTCAAATCAATAAAAAATTCTAGATTATCAATTTTAATAGGCTCTAAAATTTCATATTTATATCTATTGTTAAATTCCGAATGTATATATCTATAATTATTTTTTAAATATCTTTGAAAAAGGAACCTTATAGTTCTTTTCTTCACTGTCTTTTTTCCAATTTTAATTTGTCCCTTGCATAAACTCATAAATTCCTCCCCTCTACCTATTTTTTAGTTAAATTAAGTTCCTCCAAAAGTTTTCTTTTCTTTTTTGACACGGTAACTGATTTTGTCAAAAATCTTATTTTATTTTTTAAGGAATAATCTTTATTTAACACACCAGCCCCTAAATGATGTGCCCAAGCTACAGGAGTTAGTATTTTATTATCTTGAGCATACTTATATTTTTCTGACATATTTTCTACTTTAGGAAATACTAAGTCTAAATATTTTTCACTAATACTTTTCTTTTTTTCTTTTTCATCTTTACTATAAGCAAAATCAGCTCCTAAAGTTCCAATGACATCTTTTTTTCCAAAAACTCCACTATTAAAAATATTTTGTATTAAATCTTCTACTAATTCGTTCTCAACACTTCCACTATTTGATATCTCTATTGGTATTTCTATATTAAATAACTCTTCACAACATTTAAAGATAGCTAAAATAAATTTTTCAGCTCCACATTCTATTCCTTTAAACATAAAGTTTCCCCAATTTATTTCATCACCCTTTTGTTCTACAAGAAGTACTAAATCACATAGCTGTCTAAGTCCAAATCCACCCCAAACTATGTGCACTGCCATGTGCAAACAAAGATGTAATGCTAAATCTTCCCATCCTAAAGATAGCACTTCTGCTTTCCCAATTTTAATCTTCATTGAGTTTTTCCATATATCTTTTTCAAATTCTTTTGTTCCTAGAAAATAATCATCATTCACTAAAGTCCAGTGTACTTCAACAGGCCTACATTTTTCATGGCTGAAAACTAAATGTGCCCCATGTTCATCTTCGCATTCCTCTAGTTTATATCCTAACTCTTGAAGAAGAGAGGTTACTCTTTCTAAATCCTCTTCATGAACCAAAACATCAGAATCACCCATAGTTCTAAATTCTGGTTTTGGATATAAATCTCTTACAACTAATCCTTTAAGAACTATTACATCTATGTTTTCTTCATTAAATTTTTCAAGCAGTTTCCCAACTTGATTATAATGTGATATCTGGCCTACTCCAGTAAAGAAAGTACTTTTCTTCCACTGATTAAGTTCCTCTTTGCTTAATCCTTCTAATGATTTTATTCCATATATAGATGAATAAATTAATGCGCTTATTTCATGAGCATTAGCTTCACACATTATTTCATTCCATTTCGAAATACTTTTAAAATCACTAAGCTTTTCTCCATGTATAGCTAAATTTAATAATTTTATTATTTGCCTTTGAGAACGCTCCATCAACTTCTTCCTTTTTACCTTTCATATTAAATATTTTTATAAAAATAATTCCTTTATAATTTGTGAAACTCTATTTATATCCTCTTCAGTCATTTTTGTATCGCTCGGAAGGCAAACTCCCCTGCTAAAGATATCTTCACCAACACTAATACCTTCTTCATTATGATTAAAAAATTCAAAATCTTTATAAAATGGCTGTAGATTCATAGGCTTCCAAATTGGTCTTGATTCTATATTTTCTTTTTCAAGCGCTTTTATTATATCTATAGGCTTAACTTTTGATTCCTCTTTTAAAGTTATTATGCTAAGCCAGTAATTAGGTTCACCATACTGGCATATTGGTGCCATATCTATATAATCTATCGCCTTAAAAGCTTCCTTATAACTTTCAAAAATATATTTTTTATTTTCAATTCTCTTTTCTAAAACCCTTAACTGACCTCTTCCTATTCCTGCAACTACATTGCTCATTCTATAGTTATATCCGAGCTCTCTATGTTCATAATGTCTTTCATTTTCTCTAGATTGAGTTGACCAAAACCTTGTTTTTTCTATCATATCTTCATTATTAGAAACAAGCATCCCTCCCCCAGAAGTTGTGATTATCTTGTTCCCGTTAAATGAATATATTCCATAATCCCCTATTGTTCCACTCATTTTCCCTTGATATGTTGCACCTAATGATTCTGCCGCATCTTCTATTATTGGAACTTTATAAAAATCACATATTTCCTTTATTTTATATAGATCGGCACTTTGTCCATATAAATTCACTACAATAACAGCCTTAGGAAGTTGTCCCTCTTCCTCACATCTCTTGAAAGCTTTTTTTAGTGCTATTGGAGACATGTTATAACTATTAGGTTCAGAATCTATGAAAACTGGTTTTCCTTTCTCATAAATTATAGGATTACAACTTGCTGCAAATGTTAAACTCGAGCAAAAAACTTTATCTCCTTTATTTAGTCCTATACACTTCAATGCCATATGAATAGCTGCAGTTCCTGAAACCAAAGCTGCTGCACTTTTTATACCTACATAATCTGCTATTTCTTTTTCAAAGGCATTTACATTTGGTCCAAGAGGCGCTATCCAATTGCTTTGAAATGCCTCCTTTACAAATACTTCTTCTAAACCTCCCATATGAGGTGAAGCTAAAAATATTCTCTTTTTCCCCAAAATAAATCCTCCTAAATTGTTTAACTTAATACTCTTTTTAAATTAATACTTTTACCAAAATAACCATAATATTTTTAATTTTAAATAATTAATTTTACCAATATAAACTTACCTAAATGAAATTTTAAAATTATATTGCTTCACTTGCTTCATGTAACGCAACTTCATTAAAGACACTATTATTTTCAGTGTCCAATCTTTTATATGTCTTTACAATAAATTGAAGTGCTGTTTTTAGTGTTTCCACATCGCCAAGATCAGCAATTTTTTTTAAAGCATTTACGCCTAACTTTAACATTTCAAAATCATACTCCCCAGGCTTAGCAATAAATATCTTTTCATGACTTGTTTTTCTTAACCCTTCTTCATCCATAAGAAGTTCTTCGTATAATTTTTCACCTGGTCTAAGACCTGTTATTTCTATTTTTATATCAATTTCTGGTTCAAATCCTGAAAGCTTTATTAAATCTTTAGCTAAATCATATATTAGTACTGGATTACCCATATCAAGTACAAATATTTCTCCACCTTTTGCATAAGCTCCTGCCTGAAGAACAAGCTGAGCAGCCTCTGGAATAAGCATAAAATACCTTGTTATTTTTTTGTGAGTAAGAGTTACTGGTCCTCCTTTAGCAATTTGTTTTTTAAATAATGGAATTACAGACCCATTACTTCCAAGAACGTTACCAAATCTTACAGCAACAAATTCCGTATTAGAATTTTTATCTATAGCTTGTATTATCATTTCGCACATTCTTTTTGAAGCTCCCATCACATTTGTTGGATTAACAGCCTTATCCGTTGAAATTAATACAAATCTTTCAGCTCCGTATTTATGTGCACATTCTGCAACATTTAATGTTCCAATAACATTATTTTTAATAGCTTCTTCTGGGTTACGTTCCATAAGAGGAACATGTTTATGAGCCGCAGCATGAAAAATTACTTGTGGCTTATATTCATTAAATATATTTTCAAGACGCTTTTCCTCTCTTACAGAAGCTATTAATACCTTTTCTTTTAGATTTTTAAAATTACTTATAATTTCATTTTCAAGTTCATATGCATTATTTTCATAAATATCTAAAATTAGAAGTAATTTAGGTGAAAATTTAGCTATTTGACGACATAACTCAGATCCTATTGATCCTCCACCACCAGTTACCATAACTACTTTATTTTCTATATAGTCCTTTATTCCTTGCTTATCTAAAATAACTTCTTCTCTCCCTAAAAGATCCCGTAAATCTATATCCCTCATTCTGTTTAAACTTACTTTTCCTCCTATAAGTTCATACATTCCTGGAATTATTTTAACTTTCGCCCTTGTACTTTGGCATATTTCTATAATCTCTTTCTTAACTTTTCCATCAACTGAAGGCATAGCAATTAGTATTAAATCAACATTTTTTTCTTCTGATATCGCTATAATTTTATTCCTATTACCAAGAATTTTAATTCCCCTAAGATACGTACCTATCTTACTTGGATTATCATCTATAACCCCAATGACCTTCTGTTTAATAGGATTTTGTTTTCTAACTTCTTCTATTATAAGCTGTCCACATGAACCAGCTCCTATTATTAATATTTTTTCCAAATTACTAATATTACTTGAATTTAATAAAACTCTGCCGTGTGAAATCATTCTTCTGTAAATTCTAAACGACACCCTTATTCCTATTGTAAAAATCATTATAAATAGCCCTGCTAAAAGCACTGTAATATGATCTATATAATATATACTTGATATAATTGTGCTAGTAATTAATATAATACCTGTAGCAATTAAACAAGCTATTAATCCAAAAGCCACTTCATCAATTCCTACAATAGTCCATATACTCTTATACATTTTAAATATAGATAGCATCATTAAATATATTATTACTATTACTGGTAAAAATAATATCAATCCATTTCTTTCATCCATAATAAAATCAAAGTTAAATCTTATTATAAACGCTAATATATAAGAATTTACTATTATTAGAGTATCTAATGACATCAAAAACAGAGCCTTAACTTTACCTTCTTTCTCCATTTTATTCCTCCAAAATAAAATTTATTAGGATCTAACCTTTAATTTTTTCTTTTTGTTATCTTCAGCGTAGTAATAAATTTTATTATTCCCTTTTATCCCATTTAATACTGATCCTAAAACATTAGCTCTAACTTTTTCTAGTTCTTTGTAAGCTTTTATTATTGACTCCTTTGATGTTGATTCTGCTCTTACAACTAATATTGTTCCATCACATTTTCCTGCTAAAATCTGTGCATCAGTTACAGCTGTTAATGGAGGTGTATCTAAAATCACATAATCATAACACACACTTAATGCCTTCAAAAGATTTTCCATTGATTTGGAAGACAAAATTTCTGAAGGATTGGGAGGAATTCTTCCAGAAGTTATTACACTAAAGTTTTCATTTAATATCTGTATTACATTATTTAAATCGTTTTTACCAATAATATATTCTGTTAGTCCAATAGAATTAGATATACCAAACTTCTTATGAATTGTCGGTCTTCTTAAATCACAGTCAATTATTATTACTTTCTTATTATTTTGTGCTATTATTGAAGCTAAATTGCCTGCTACAGTTGATTTTCCTTCACCTGGTTCTGAACTTGTTACAACAATACTTTTTAAATCTTTATCTATGGATGAATACTCTAAACTTGTTCTTAATACCCTATAGCTTTCTGCTGCTATTGATTTTGGCTCTTTATCTACTAAAAACACCTAATCCCCTCTTTCAACTAATCATGTATTGGTATTTCCCCTATTACTGGAATAGGTAAAATCTTTTCTAGTTCTTTTTTGTTTTTTACAGAATTATCTAAATAATCTAAAATAAAAACTACCCCTAAAGCAATTACTAATCCAGCTATCGCCCCAACTAAAATAACCTTTTTTTTGTTTGGCATAATTGTTATTGACTTTGGGTAATCTAATATTTCAATATTAGAATTTACTATATATTCTCCAACTGTACTTTCAAATCCATCAGTCATAACCTTAATAATTTGATCAACCTCCTCTTTATTATAAGATCTATAGCTTATTTCTAAAGTTGGTATTGATCCACTGCCTGGTATAAAAGATAAACCTGATCTAACATAATTAGTTGGTAAATCTATATTGGCTTTCTTTAAAAGCTTTGATACAACATCCTCATTATTGAAAATTTCTACATAAGCTCCAATCATCTTTTTATACTCTTCAAGTTCTCCAACTGAATAGGTTCCCTTTATTCCTTCTTTACCTATGAAAAACTTCACTCTTGATTGGTAACTTGGCTTCATTTTATATGCTTTATATGCTGAAAATAAAATTGGTAATAACATAATAATTATTATGAGTTTATATCTTTTTTTTAAGGCATATAATATTTCTTGAATATCCAATGTTTTCTCTTCCATGTTAATCCCCTTTTTTATCCTTATTTTACACATTAAATTAAAATAACCAATTAATGAAATTATAACATCATTAATTTTTTCTTTAAAGAATCTATTTTTTTCCAAATTCGACATATAAAAAACCACTGAAATTTATATAAATTTTTAATCAAACTAAATTTAATAATTCATATTCTTTTTATTAATAGATATTTTTTTTTATTTATCTTTTATTAATATTAAAATTTTTACATAATATTTTTTTAGTGTTTTTTTAATTTATACTAATAAAATACTAAAAAAAATTAGATATTTATTACTTTTTTATTGCATTTTTGCTTTTTAAATTTATTTTAAACTAAAAATAAATTTATTTAACAAATAAATAATATATAAATAAAAATAGCTTGTACCAAAACTCACTATAAAACTTATAACCTCTTCCTTAAACTAATTAATATAAAACCTTCTATATTATTTTTAAATATAAAAAGTGATATATTATCTCTCTTTAGGAATCTATAAATTTTATTAAGGAGTAACTTTGGTACAAGCCTCTTAATAATTTAATATATATTTTTAATTATTATGGATATTTAGCTTAAGCATATTTAATATACTTTTCTTAAAAGCTAATTTTATATACTTTAATCAATACAATATACTTCTTCTAAAATTAAACTTTATACTCTTTAATTGGCTCTATAAATCTCTAATTCTAGCATAGTATATTCACTCTAAAATTCATCATCATTTACTTTATCTATATCTTTAATAGTCTCATCTAATTCTTCATTGCTTTCCTCTAATTTTAGTCTTCCATAGATAACTTTATTTACTACTAAAGCTATACCTATTCCCATTACTATAAAAGCTATTCTCATAGGTACTGAAACTCCTGGTTGGAATAAAATCATTGCAGCCCCTAAAGAACTCATGGTTATGAATATCATTTTTATTTTATATTCCTTGATGAATGTGTAAATATAACTTAGGATAAGTAAAACTATACTACTAAACTGTTGTGGTACAAGATAAACAAATATTAATACAAATATTGCTGATCCTATTAAAGTACCAAAAAATCTTTCCTTAACCCTAGTCTTAGTATCATCAAAATGTGGTTGAGTTATTGACATTGCAGTAATGCTTATCCACATTGATTTTTGAAAACCAAGTATGCTTCCAAGTAACATAGCTACGGATACAGCCAGTGCCATTCTTAATGAAAAGTTAAATTGAAGGGTATCTTTATTCATAGTTTTTATCATTTCACTTATATTCATATGATCAGAGTCATCTTTTTTTCTATGACTGAAATAATAAACTAAAGCTATTAATGCTCCTCCAACAAATAATGCTATAAGTCTTCTTGGCATTTCACTCCATGTAATAGGAGTTCCTTCTATAAATACATAACAAAGTATAAAAGGCAAGTATGCCTTTGTTTCCATAGCATTAGTAACTAAATATGACACTACAAATATGCTTATGAAATTCACTGCAAAGCCTAAAAATGGATTTATTGAAGCTATTTGACTTGAAACTCCCATAAGAACAAAGGATAATACTGTAGTTATAATAGCCTCATTTAATTTTAAACTTAAATGAACATCTACAAACATAAGCATTGCAGTTATGGCGCATACCCCTACAAGACTATTAGCACTTCCAAAGACAGCTCCATATAAAGTAACAAAGATAACTATACCAATTATCAAGATTAAATTACTTATAAGAATCTTAGGTTTTAAATTCTTTTTTATACTTTTTATCATTCTCTCTATTCCTCTTTTCCATCTAGTCATTTCTTCTGTCGAGCATTATACCACATTTATAAATTTTAGTGAAATAAGTTTTTTAGGTAAAAAATTAGAGTTCAAAGCATTTTTTTATTACTTTGAATCCTTCTTTCTTACTTTATTAATATATCTAGTGTTTTAAGAAACTTCTTTAAAACTTCCCAAAATCTATTAGCTGTATTTAAATAAGTATAAACCTTACAAACAATATGAAGAGAATATCTAGATGAGCTTTAGAATTTAAATTATTACGGAGAAGATATTACGTTAAGAAGCTGAGACTGTTCGAAGCGAAGCAAGTTTCGAAGCTTTAGTAATATCTTCGGAGTAATAATTATAAATTCTTAGCGAAATCTAGTAATTCTCGGAATATGTTTGTAAGGTTTATTATTTTGATATAACTCTTTAAATTACTTTTTCTTAAAGCTTATTATGGCTTTGAATAAATCCCCATCTACTTCTATATGGAATTTTCCACCTTGAAGTTCAACAAAGCTCTTAACTATTGCAAGACCTAATCCTGAACCCTCTGTGTTACGAGATTTATCCCCTCTTACAAATCTATCTGAAATTTCATTAATATTAAAGGTTATTTCATCTGCTGAAATATTTTTTATAGTAACATCAACATTTTCTCTTCCCTCTTTAATATCTATATACACCCTTGAATTAGGAAGAGCATATTTAACTACGTTGATTATTAAATTTTCAAATACTCTGTAAGTTCTTTGTCCATCTAGTGGTAAGATTACTTTTTCCTCTGGCAATGAAAGTCTCATATCTAAACCAACTTCATTTATTTTATCATCTAATTCTAAAACTACTTGTTTCATAAGATATGAAATGTCCACATCCATTATATTTAAATTTATATTTCCAGTAGTAGCTTTACTTACTTCAAACAAATCTTCTATTAAGTGTTTTAACCTTTGTGATTTTCTCTCTAAAGTTTCTAAGTAAGCTTTTCTTTTTTCCTCGTCTTCTTCTCCTTTTAATAGATCAACATAAGCAATTATTGATGTTAATGGAGTTTTTAAATCATGAGAAACATTTGATATAAGCTCTGTTTTCATTCTTTGACTTTTAACTTCTTCTTCAACGGCTGCCTTGAACCCCTTTTGGATATTATTTAATTCATCTCTCATTGGATTAAAGAAGCCACAATCCTCATCATCCTTAGAGTCTAAGTTTCCATTTGATATTTCCTTGGTCTTTTCTAAAATTTTGTTATAGTCCTTTTTCCACTTATCTATATATTTTCTACCAAAGTAGAATAAAATTCCTGAATATATTACTACTCCGAATATTCCAAAGAACCAAACTGAACAAAGGATTGAGACAATGACAAAGTTTATTCCTAAAATTATTAAAAGAACCTTATCACTATTCTTATTTAAATCTATTCCTTTAATATAGTTTATTAATTTTCTTAAGATAACAAATATAATGTCTTTTACTTTATAAACTAATAAATGTTTTCTTATATAATTTTTAAACCCAATATTAAATATATATTTTACATAGATTACTTCAAAGAATACAAAGCCATATATGACCATCCAATAAAGCACATTAATTATATTAGTAACTATATCTAAATGTGGTAAGCTAGTCATTTTTAGGGCTTCACTTAATCCTCCTTGAAGTGTTGGAATTATTATAAGTCTTCCACTTTCAATTGTGAATGCTAGCATAATTGAAGCTATTATAAAGTTAATCTCAAAAGGAATCTTTAAAAACTTATTAAAACCTAAAACCTCTCTTGTATATTTAAATGGAATAAGTAAGGCAAGTAAACAAGTGACTATTATTCCAATCATGATGAAAGGAGCGCTAGCACTCCCAAGTGCCATAATCTTATTATTCATTTCACTATAATATAAGTTATCTTGATATTCTAAAGTTTTTGGTACTGCATACACATAGGTCATATTCTCTATTGGTTTTGCTTCATACTCATTGTGATGTGCAAAATACTGTGAATCCATATCTAATAATAGATTGCTTACCCTTGGGCTATCCTCCCCATAAATTTTTTCTAAAGAAACCTTGCCTCTATTGTTATACTTAAGTACCATATAAAATCTATAATAATTTTCTAAATCACCATTTTCAATATATGAACCCTTTGCTAAGGCTTCAAGCAACCAATTTTGATCTCCTTTGGTTTCATATACTGTATTCCCCTCTTCATCCATAGCATATACTCTTAAGTTTCCTAAAGAATGTACTTTATTTATAAGTTCTTTAATATAGGAATTTAACTCTCTCTTATCTTCATTTAAGTTATATTCTGGACTCTCTTCACTATTAGATATATTTTCCCTTTTTAAAGTGAATAAATCCTCTATAGGATTTAGTTCTTTGTCAGTTTCCTCAGCTTTTTTCTCTAAATAATCATAGTAAATTCCATAGTTTGTATTTATTATTTTTTCTCTAAAATTATAATTATCAAGTAAACTATAACTTGTAATATAATTTGGAGCATTTTTCTTTATTATAGGATATGATAATAATAAACATACAGATATAATTCCTATTAATATTAAGGTTATTATTGTGAAAACCCACTTTGTTTTATTAGTTCTATTTTCCTTATTAACTTGTAAGTTTTCCTTATTGCTTTTCGATTTTATAGCCAACTCCCCACACCACCTTTAAATATTTTGGATTTTTTGGATCTATCTCTATTTTTTCTCTTATATTTCTTACATGGACCATTACAGTGTCTGTGTTTACTGCATTTTCATTCCATACTCTTTCATATATTTCTTCTGCTGAAAAAACTCTTCCTGGACTCTTAATAAGTAATTGAAGTATTTTAAATTCTATAGGAGTTACTTTTACCACATCTCCATCTAATATTACTTCTTTTCTATCACTATTAACTTCTAATCCACCTATGGCATAAGAATTTGTTTTCTTCTCATCCTTTTTCACCATGCTTAAGTATTTAGAATATCTTCTTAATTGAGAATTAACTCTTGCAAGAAGCTCTAATGGATTAAATGGTTTTGTCACATAATCATCTGCTCCAATATTTAGTCCTAAAATTTTATCCATGTCCTCTGATTTTGCTGATAACATTATTATAGGAAAGTCATAACTTTCTCTAATTTTCATTACCATTGTTGCCCCATCCATTTTAGGCATCATTATGTCAACAACAGCTAGATGAATCTCTTCCTTTTCAACTATTTCTAATCCTTCTAAACCATTACTTCCTTTAAATACATTGTACCCTTGATTTTTTAGATATATTTCAATAGCCTCTGCTATTTCCTTTTCGTCTTCAACAACTAAAACATTATACTTTTCCATCTCTTTATTACTCCCTTTTTTATTACTATATTTTTATTAGATACCATATAAAAACTTAGGTTAAATTCTATATTTAAATTTAGCTATAAGTTAATTAGTGTTGATTTTAGCTCTCTCTTAAAGACTATCTAATCTTATAAACTTAAACTAAAATATTTCTCTAATTCTTTAAATTTTATCCAATAATTTCAATATAATAATATCATAGAAAGCTTTTTCGCTGTTAGAAACATAGCCTTTCCTTAACTATTTCCTTATATTCTTTAAAGTTTGTTAATACCTCATTGTCTATATTTCCAAAAACATCTGCTGAAAACTGTATTTTTGTAAAAGGAAGTGGTATGCCATAGTTGTCACTTTTATTTTTTAATTTTAACTTCTTTGAATGCCGAACCTTTATTCCAACAAAAGGTTTATTTGAATCTTTTGCCAAGGAAAAGGCTATTTTCTTTGGCTCATGTAATGGTCCTATAGGTCCATCTAAAGCTAAAGCAACTAAGGAGTCCTCCTTGCTTTTTTCCCTTAATTCCTTAATAAATTCTTTCTTATGAACATCATCTGGCATTTTAAGAGCATTAGCTCCATAAGAATTAAGAATATATTCTATATACTCCCCTCTAGAGTCATCTGTAACAACTACATTTACATCTAACTCTTGATTTTTTTTAACTTTATAATATCTATTTAATTTTTTTAATAGAAGATTCATAGAATAACTATTTTCCCTCCAAAAACCTAAAATACAATTATCCATAATCTCATCATCTATCTCATAAAAGTTTTCAAAACTTACTGTACTTGTCTTTAGTACAAAGTTTAAATATCCATTGTAAACACGCTTAACTACTGACTTCAATTTAATTATCCCCCTAGCCTTTATTCTATTTATAGATTTTAAAAAACACCTCCAATTTCTATCCTAAAAATTTTAATAATTCCTCTCCTAAGAAATATCCTGATGATATTAAAACTGTATTCCATATAAAAATTCCTAAAGTTGCATAAGCACTATACTTAAGAAAATTTAATTTCAAAACTCCTGCTGGTATTGATATTACTGTCCTAGCCATTGGAATTAGTTTGCTTATTAAAATTCCTGTATAACCCTTTTCTCTTAAATAATCAATTTTGCTATTTACAAAGCTTTCGTGACTTGGAAATTTATTTAGATATTTTTGAAGAATTAATTCTCCTCCAAATCTTCCTATGCAATAAAGTATCCAACTTCCTATTAGACCTGCTATTACAGATACCAAAAGTGCTGTTATAAGATTCATTTCACTTTTAGAAACTAATACGCCCACTGCTGGCATTATTATTCCTGCCGGAAGCCCTGGTAAATTCATATATTCTAAAAGAATAATCACAAATAAAAATAAAAGCCCATACTCTGCAAAATAGTTTGTTATAGTTATAAAATCCATACCCCTTACCTTTCAATTTTAAAATTTTATTTAATCTATATTTTTATTAATTTTTGATTTTAACTTCCCCTCCTAATCTAACTTAATTTTCAAGGGAATTTCTATTATCTAAATTGTTAATTGCTTTCTTCTCATTTGCTACACTCTTATAATAAACTTTAAAAATAAAGAAACTCCTCAGATAAATCTAAAGATTTTCTAAAGAGTTTCTTAATATTTTTTTGATTTTAGTTAGTAATCTTAAACGGACTTATTTTTAACTTCTAAAATTTTAGGTAGACTGATTTTTATATACTTTTTTATTCTTAATAAATCTCCCTTAGTTCTTCCTCTATTTTATTAAAAATTACATTTAATAAATTTTTATCTACATTAATATGTTTTGATGAAATTCCCCAATTTGAGTAATTTATAAATAATATAAGACACCTTATCTTGCTTAAAATTATGCTCTGTTTATCTACTAAGTCTTTAAGCTCTAAATTTTCAGCAATTAATTTATTTTCCATTAACTTAGACTCAATAAGGTTACAATCTAATAGAAGTTTAACTGTGTTCTCATTATATTCCTCTTCATATAATATGCTTTTTAACTCATAAAGAAGTTTACTTGTTAATTCTAAATACCTTTCCTTTAAATCATATATAGAATTTTTTACACTCTGTGGGAAAATAAGCTTATTAATTCCTAAAGCTATTGCTATTCCTATTATTACAAATAAAAATCTATAAAAGGCTAAGTATCCAACTGTACTTCTAGATAATCCAAAACTTAAGGTCATAAGTGCTGTACATACAACCTTTTTATCATAATCCTTTTGAACAAAGTAAAGAAACATTAATATTAATAAAAGTAATTCTAAAGGAATAATATGCGGGAAAAATGTAAATATAGAAATGTAAATTATCACTCCTATTATTGTCCCTTTAAATCTTTTTATTGCTTTTGTTAAGGTTTCTTCTTCATAGGGCTGTATAACCACATAAACGCTGGTAACAATCCATCTTCCCTGAGGTATTTTAAATAAATCTACTATAAACATTATTAGGGAAACTGCTATGGCTAGTTTTAAAGAATAGGCCACTCTTAAATCTTTCATTTTTAAAGAACTATTTCCTATTAGTAGTTCCTTAAGATTAAATTTTACTTTAATTCTCTTTCTTGATTTCTTCCTGTTATATTCATATAAATTATTTATATTTTTCTCTAAAAGTCTTATAAGTTCAGTGCATTCCTCTAAAAAGGTATATTCTTTCTCAGTCCAATTATTTATGGTAGAATCCTTATTTAAATCAGCCTTTTCCTCATTAATACAATCCACTTTTCTTTCTAAAAATAAAGTTATGTTTTCTAAATCATGATTTAAACTATTTAAATAGTCTATTACGTATTTAGATTTATTATTAATTTTGCCAACTTTATTGATTATTGAATTTATTCTTTCTAATATAAGTACAATATTAAAATAAATATCATCCTTATGATTTTCTATAAATTTATTATTATTTCTTCCTTCAATCAAAATTAATAATTTTCTTAATTCGCTATCTATATAGATATTTTCCTTTTCCCTATAGCTTTCATTTATTATATGACAGATTTCCTTCTGAATATTTCTTATAGATCTTATGATTATATTATTTGAATTCTTTTTGAAATTTCTTCTATTAAATAATATGTGAATTCCAATAATAATGAAAACACCTACCCCCATAGCCACTAACCTTCTTGGCAATTCATCCAAACTAATAGGATATTCCCACATATACACATATAATAATAGAAAGATATAGGAAATAACATTTTTAAATTCTGTTGTATATATAAATGATACTGTAAAAAGTATTAAAAAGTTTATTATTAATCCCACAAATGGATTTATGGCGGATATATAGGCACTTATGGCCAAAAATAAATTTAATATGAGAAATATCATAGACTTATAAATTGGATATGAAGTTAAATCTAATCTTAGAAAAGCATAGGACGCCATTGCTATTATTAATCCTATAATAGTGTTTTCAACTCCAAATATTGTTTTGTATAATCCCATTAATACCACAGATAAAACTGCAAATATTAAAGGTAATTTAAATCTTTTTATATTCATTTGTTTAATTGTCATTGTAATTTTCACTCTTCTTATCTTTAATTAATAAAATTTATAATAATAAGTATTATAAAGTCTAGTATAATACTAGAGTAAAGACTTTTTTAGAAAGTGAGCGATTGTTTTAATGAATAAATATTTTTCAATTGGTGAAGTTTCAAAAATTACTGGTTTGTCCATAGATAGACTAAGAAACTATGACAAGATAGGATTATTAAAGCCTTCTTATATTGATCCTAAAAGTGGATATAGATATTATTCAGAAAATAAATTTAGAAAATTAAGGATTATAAAATATCTTAGAAAAATTGGTACTCCCTTAAAAGAAATTGATTTAATACTAAATAAAAATATAGATTCTCAGGAATTTGCAAAGTTTCTTGAACTTAAAATAAGGGATATTGAAAAAGAAATTGAAAGTTTAAATATGATAAAAGAAGATATAAGTGAAATTAAGCATACCTTTGAATGTAACTTTAAATTAAGCAATATAAATTATATTCATAAAAAATATATTGATGAAAGATATGTAGTAAAGAAAAGCCTAAATAGAAATATAAATTTTGTTGTTTCCCATAGAGAGCAAGTATTTTCAAAGTTTAAATCAGAAATAAATAATTTAGAACCTCCTCGTTCTCTAGAAAAAGGGCTCTATTTACATAGCTTAGAAGACCTAGAAAGTAATAATACAGAGGTGTATATGCTTCTAAAAGATTATGAAAACCTACATAACTTCATTATACCTAGTGGTAACTATTTATGCCTTTCATACAAAGAAAATGAACGTGATAAAGCTATTTTTAAATTAAAATCCTATATTCAAGAAAATCATATTAAAGTTAAGGGACCAATTTTAAATTTAGTCCTAACAACACTTCCAAAGGAAGAATTTCAATTTCAAATTTTAATTTAAAAAGAAAGAATTACAATTATAAATTTTAATTTAAAATGTAGAATATATAATAAGCTCTTAAAATACTTTCTTTTCATACAAACTTTTATATAAGAGTTACAAACTTTTCCACAAAATTTGAACACTTATCTACGTGATTTAAAAACTTATATATGGTTTTGTAAATCTCTCTAAAATTTAATAACTAAAAAATAGGGAGTCTTGTTTTTACACAAAACTCCCTTAATTAAATTTAACTTTAATTATTTTTTTTAACTAAATCTACTATAGCTCTATCTACATCATCTCTTGTATCTTGAACTAATTTTACAGTTAATTTTTCTTTTTGTCTAACTATTCTTCCAGCTTTTTCTATGGCAGCATTTAATACTTTTAATGAATCTCTTGTGTAAACAGTAATTTTCTCAGATAATCTTTCACCATAAGCTATATCTTTTAATAAAAATCTATATTCTTCACTTTTTAGAATCTCTTCTATTTCTTCTTCTCTAGATTTCTTCTCTTTAACTACTTCTTTAGCTTTAACTGGCTCCTCTTTCTTAATCTCTTTATTTTCCTTCACTTCTGGAACTATTACTTCTGCCTTAGCTGGTTGTTCTTTAACTTCTTGTTTTTTCTCAGTATTAGACTCTTTCTTAGCTTCCACCTTAGCTTTTGATTTAACTGGCTTCTTAACATCACTTAGCTTAACTAAATCTACTATAGCCTTATCTAAATCATATCTTGTATCTTCAACTAACTTCATAGTTAAATTATCTTTATCTTGGAATACTTTCTTAGCTTTTGCTAATTCAGTTCTTAAAATCTTTAATGAGTCTTTTGTGTATATATCATTTCTATCAACTAATCTTTCACCATAAGATATACTCATTCTTAAGAATTTATACTCTTCACTTTTTAAAAGTTCATCCATTTCTTTATCCTTAGGATCTTGAACTTCCTCTTTCTTAACCTCTACTTTTTCTTCTACCTTAACAGGCTCTTCTTTAACTTCTACTTTTTCTTCTGAAGCTTCAACAGGTTTAACTTCTAGTTTAACTTCTGGTGCAGTTTTTCCTTCTTCAGCCTTAACCTCTTTATTCATTTCAGGCTTAGATTCTACCTCAGTATTAACCTCAGGCTTTATTTCTTCTGAAACTTCCTCTTTTTTAGCTTCTGGAATCACATTTAAATTTTCTTTAGAAATCATTTCAGTTTTTTCTTCAGATTTAATCTCTGGTCTTACTTGAAGATTAGCTTCTTGATTCTTCTCTGATTTTACTTCAGTGTTTACTGCTTGTACCATTTCAGAAGTTACCACTTGGCTTGCTTCAACCTTTGTAACTGAATTCATTTCAGTTTTAACCTCATTCTTTGCCTCTTTTTTAACTTCTGATTTCACTTCAACCTTATTATTAGATTTTGTTTCTTTGTTTATTGCTGGTTTTGCTTCTGAAGTCATATTAGCTTTAGCTTCTTCTCTTTGCTTTTGTGCTACCTTAACCTTAGCCCCTGAAACAACCTCTTTTTTAGCTTCTTTTTTAACTGAAGATTTTTTCTCTTTCTTATCTTCAGATTTTTTGTTTGCTATAATCTTTGAACTATTATCTTTCATAGTTCCTTCATTTAAGAACATGCCATAAACATATCCTTTTTGTCCGTTTAACTCAATCTTATACCAAGAACCTTGTTTTCCAAGTATGTTAACCTTAGTATTATTAAGTAATCTATTTATTATTTCAGCACCTATTCTAGGTTCTTTTCTTAAATTTAATACTGTTGAAACATTAGTAACATGTCCCTCTATATTTTTCTCAATTAATTTATCATTAACAGCAGATTCTACTAAAGTGAATTCATTAGCATCTACATATCCTCTTAAGCCACTTTGAGTAATTACTTCTACTGTTTTTCCATTCATATTTAATATTTGTAACATAGTAAATGGATTTGCATAGCCTAAAATTTCTCCATTAACTTTTTTCACTGAAATTTTATTATTAGCTACAGCTTTTTGCTCTGATAAATTTACATTGTAATTATATCCTTTAGTCTCTTTGACCTCATCAGCTTTCGCTGTCATTCCATATGATACTGAACTTGTTACTATCGCTGCTGATAGTATAAAAATACTTAATTTTTTTCTTTTCATCTTTTAATTTAACTCCTTAAATATAAATTTATAATTAGTTCATTAAATATTTTTATAATTAGTTCATCTATATTTATGCTCTTTAGAGAGGTCCTACAATTCATTACCTTACTAAAAATTATATAGAAATATAATTTTCAAATAATTTTTTAGTACAAAAATTTTATATTTAGTTAAATGAATTGCTCTGGTAGATTAGATTATCTCATAATAGAAAATGATTTTCAAATATTTTTTAATAAAAAAATAAAGAATTATTAATATAAATCTTATTATTTAAATAAATTTAATAATTTTAACAAAAAAATCACATGTAACTTTTAGTTACATGCGATTTCATATAATTCAATAGGCAAATCATCTGGATCACTAAAGAAAGTAAATTTACGTCCTGTAAATTCATCTATTCTTATTTCTTCCACTTTAATACCTTTTTCCTTAAGTTCTCTAACCTGCTTCTCAATATTTTCAACCTCAAAAGCAAGATGTCTAAGTCCACAGGCCTCTGGATAGCTTGGTCTTTTAGGCGGATTTTTAAATGAAAATAATTCTATTTGTGAATCCCCTATTTCCAAATCAAGCTTATAGGAATCCCTTTCCTCTCTATAAACTTCTCTTATAATTTTTAAACCTAATAAGTTTACATAAAAATCTTTTGATTTTTTATAATCTGAAGCAATAATTGCCACATGATGTATCTTCTTTAAATTCATTTATTTTCCCCCTAAATTCCATGAATAATTAAACTATTTTTTCATAATACCCTAACAAATTCTTCTCCAAGCTAAAATTTAAAATAAGGCTAATTTAACTTAGAATCACAATATTAATGAGTTCCGTGAACTATTTTAAAGCCTTCTTTTTCTAAAATTCTCTCATGTTTTTTTAAATCATCACATTTAGATTCTATGCAGTGAGATATATGTATTGTTTCTACGCCATTCTTTTTTAATTGCTTTACTTTATGTGTCCAATTTTCTCCTTCAACTAGGGTATCTTTGCAACCAGCGCAATAAAAGAAACTAGCTAAATCTTCTTTATTTTCTCCATAAATACTAAAAGCAGCTGTTGAATTATTATATGCCTTAAAGCATCCTGATGCAGCACATTTTCCTATTACTTTTCTGCATGCCATTATTGCTATACTCATTAAAACCATTCCTTCCATCTATTTATACAAAAGAAATTATATCATAAATTATATATAAAGACTTAAAAAAGCAACAAAGCCTAAGCCTTGTTGCCCATATATTATGAAATTTAAAGTGGTCAATGTAATTATATTTATTTTAAATTAAATATATCTGATTTTTTGAAACTCTTTTTTATTTCCTAATAACTACATTGCTTTTTTAAATATAGCTATTACTTCTTCTAAGTTTCCTTTTCTTGGATTTGTTAATGAACAAGCATCATTTAAAGCATTAGTAGCTAAAGTTTCAAAATCACTTTCTTTTACTCCTAATACTCCAAGTCCCTCTGGAATTCCTATAGTTTGTGATAATGATTTTATCATATCTATGCAAAGATCTGCTCCTTGCTCATCAGTTAATCCTTCTATGTTTCCACCCATTATTTTAGCAATTTTAGCTAATCTTGAAGCACTTGTAGCTTTGTTATATTCTTGAACATGAGGTAATAATATTGCATTACATACTCCATGAGGTAAGTTGTAGAATCCACCTAATTGGTGAGCCATAGCGTGAACATATCCTAAGCTAGCATTGTTAAATGCCATTCCTGCTAAGTATTCAGCATAAGCCATCATATCTCTAGCTTCCACATCTTGTCCATTTTCAACAGCATTCACTAAATAATTGCTTATAAGTTCTATAGCTTTCTCTGCACAAGCATCTGTTATTGGTGTAGCAGAAGTTGAAACATAAGCCTCTATAGCGTGTGTTAAGGCATCCATACCAGTAGCCGCTGTTAATGATTTTGGCATAGCAAGCATTAACATAGGATCATTAACCGCTATTATTGGTGTTAAATGCTTATCTACTAAAGCCATTTTTATATGTCTTTCTTCATCAGTTATAATAGCGAATAAAGTCATCTCACTACCAGTACCAGCAGTTGTATTTATACCTACCATTGGTAATTGAGGTTTCTTAGATTTATCTACTCCCTCATAGTCTTTTATTTCTCCACCATTAGTAGCTAATAAAGCTATTCCTTTAGCACAGTCATGAGCTGAGCCTCCACCTAATGAAATAACAAAATCACATTCTTTTTCTTTTAATAATGCTAAACCATCATTAACATTTTTAACTGTTGGGTTTGGTTTAGTTTCATCATATATTGCATATTCTATATTCTTATTATCTAAAACATCTGTTACTTTTTTAACTATTCCTATTTGTCCTAAAACTTTATCTGTTACTATTAAAGCTTTTTTAAATCCTAATTCTCCAACTTGATCACCAGCATCTTTTAAGCAATCTGCTCCCATTAAACTTATAGCTGGCATAAAAAATTTATAACTCATATATTTCTCCTCCAAGTCTTTCTCTCAAGTATATTCTCAATATTTGCTTTTACTTTATAATTTAATTTTAATTTATCGTTAAAAATTTAACTAATCCATTTTTTTTAAAAATATCTCATTTTTAATCGACAGAAATTGACAATACTATAATAAGCTTTTATATTATTTATTATGAGGTGAGGATTTTATGGACAGATTTGATAGACAACTTGAATTGGCAGATGGTATAGAAACTGAATATTTAAGAATTCTATATTACACCTTTGAGAAGAATTACAAAGATACATATAAGTCTTATGAATATAAAAGACTATGCACTATAGTTGATGGAGAGAAAAATGTAAGAATTAATAATGGTGAGAATATCATATATGATTCATCTAAATATATGCTTCTTCCACCAAACTCAAGTGTGGAAATGAAAATTGAAAAACCTACTAAAGCCTTAGTTTTATAATTAAATGAAGATTTAATAAATACAGTTTCAGAAAAACTATCTTATGAATTAGATGTAGATTTAAATAAATCTATATTAGAAAAACCATTTTTTAATGAAAATAATGAATTAATAGAATTGACTACTAAAAGAATTGTAGAGACTGCTACTAAAGATACAAATAATAAAGAATTTTTACTTGATTTATATGCACAAGAAATAACTTATAGCCTATTAAATACTAAGGGAGCTAAAGATATTATTTCTAGTGATTTTAATAATCCAATAAATCGTTCTATTCAGATAATGAAAGGAAATCTTAAAAATAATATAACAGTTTCAGAAATTGCTTATAACCTAAATATGTCTCTTCCAAGCTTTTCTTCAAAGTTTAAAAAAGCTATGGGAATGACTCCTAATGATTACCTTACAAGCTTAAAACTTAATGAGGCTGCAAGACTTCTTAAGTTTTCATCAGTTACAGAGGTGGCTTATGATTTAGGATATGAAAATATTTCTCACTTTATAAAATTATTTAAAAAGAAGTTTGGATTAACACCTAAACAATATTCCTTAAAGTATTCTGGAGAAGTCATACAAATTCAATAGAAAATAAAGGGATGTATAAAAATATAAAAACAAAACTCACAAACCTATTCTTAGAATTATAAAATATTCTTTTCATAATGTTTGTAAGTTTTTATAAAATTATTTTTATATACGCCCTTATTTTTATAGAATTATAACTAAAGTTTAATTACCTCTACTTTATAGCCATCTGGGTCTGTTACAAAATAATATGTTGCAGCTCCATCTGAAAGACCTTTCATAGGTGTAACCTCATATCCTAAAGAAATATGTCTTTCTCTTTCAGCTTCTATATCTTCTACCCCGACAGCTATATGACTAAAGCCATTCCCTAAATCATATGGCTTTTCTTGATCATAGTTATAAGTTAATTCTACTTCATATCCATCTTCTTTATCTGAAAGATAAACTAAAGAGAATTTATATTCTGGATAATCCCTTCTTCTTGTTTCAACAAGTCCTAAAGCTTCCTTATAAAACTTTAAAGATTTATCTAAATCTTTTACTCTTATGCATGTGTGTAACATTTTGCTTGCCATTTCATAACCTCCATATTTCAAATAATACTTTTTATTTTTTATTATATATTATCATATGTATATTTACATATCTCTATATAATTTCAAATAACACTATATTCTTATAAAACAAGTATTATAATTCTTTTCTTATAAATTTATTTAAGGAAAACTTGTAAAAAACAATTAATATAAATATTGATATTACTGCTAATATAAGTACCACAAGAGGTAATGAATTTAAAATATTTGAAACATCATAATTTATATTTTTCATAAATTTTTCTACTAAAGCAAGACCGATTATTAATATAAATAATGGAACGCTTCTTAAATAAGATACTACACTGCTCTCTGGGTATATAATTGCCATACTAAATGTTATTGATGCATATATATATAGAATTATAAATGTTAAAAGTAAATTAAATGTATTTACAATGATTTTTTCTCCTAACATAAAACTTACACCCATACCTGCTAATATATTTGGTAAAGAAAATATTAAAAAAATTAATATAGGTAATATAAAAGATGTGCCTACTACACTTCTTGCATCAATTGGCAGTGATCTTAATAATTTATTTGTCATTGCTCCTTTATTAGTATTTTTTGCAATTATAAAATTAACACTAATCATTGAAGCTAACAAGGTAAAATAAATGAAAACACTATTTATTAAAAAATCATATCTATCTTTCGGTAAGTCTATAAAAAAAGGAGAATATCCAAAAGTCATTGTAAGGATATAAAATATAAATATTACTCTTATATTTTTTAAGTCTTTAATAATTAAATTTTTCATATTAACTCACCTCACTTTTTTTATAAATATTTAGAGACACTATTAATGATATTATTAGAGCCAGTATTCCAAATGCTAAACCATAAACTCCATTAGTAATATTAAATAATACTTGTAAATTTTCATTTTCAAGAGAATTAAATAATATTGAACTAATCATCATTATTAAAATAATAAATATTGTATTAAACACTCTATAAAATTTATGACTTATAATCATATATACTGGTAAAGTCAGTGATACATAAAATAGTTGAACTATTATATTTGGAAGAATTGCTCTTAATGTTAATGTAAAATCACTTCCTGAAATTACTCCTAAAATAGTACAGAATAAATATAAAAATAAATTAACTACTATAATATAAATTAATGTTGATAGATATTTACTATAAATATAATTTGATTTTTTATTTGGTAAAGAATTTAAGTAAATATTAAATTTACTTTTTCTTTCAACTTCAATTGGTATTATCGTAAGATAAAATACAATAAAAGTTCCCATAGTATATAAATAATTCATTCCTTGAGTTAACGCAAAAGTAATGCCTAAAAAAAGAAACACAATAATTGAACTCTTGATATATTTCTTTTGTATAAAAAAATCTAACTTAAGTAATTCTTTCATACTACTTCACATCCTTTTTAGAATAATAAACAACTATATCATCTAAAGTAGCCTTTTCAAAAATAATTTTTTCACCGAAAAGTTCTTTTAACTTTCTCATATTGTTAGTTAGCCCTTCAAAGTTATATCTTGTCTTTCTTAATCCTATTAATTCTTTTTCTAAATCCTTATTTAAAATATCTAAAGGACCCTTAACTAAAAAGTATTCTTCTAATAACAAGTCTTTTTCTAAGGAAAATTCAACTTTTCCTTTGTTTAAAAAGGTTATATAATCAGCTAATTTTTCAAGATCCGTTGTTATGTGAGTTGAATAAAGTATTGATACTTCTTCCTCACCTATTATTTCAAATAAAATGTCTAAAAGTTCACTCCTAAAAACAGGATCTAAACCTGATGTTGGCTCATCTAATATTAAAAGTTCTGCCTTATGAGATAAAGCTAAGGCTAAAGAAAATCTCATTTTTTGTCCCTTTGATAATTGTTTTAGCTTTTTATTTTCATTTAACTCAAATTTTTCAAGATAATACTTAAATTTTTCTTCATCCCATTTTGAATAAAATTTAGATATTATTTTTTTATTTTCTTTTATTGTAAAATCTTCAAAAGCACAACAATCATCATAAACAAATCCAATTCTATCTTTTATTGATATTTCATTTTTCTTTATGTCTTCACCAAAAATATATATTTCTCCACTATCTAAATTTATTAAATTCATTATGGCTTTTATTGTTGTGGTCTTTCCTGCTCCATTTGCCCTATTAATCCCATTACAAAACCTTTAGGAATATTAAAGCTTACATCTTTCAAAGAAAATCCTTTATAATTTTTACTTATATTTTTTATTTCAAGTACATTTTCCATATAAACCTTCCTCCTTAAATCTATCCCTTATCTTTATAATTCCTTTAAAGTTTTAAGCATTCCAACTAGCTCATTAAAATTTAGTCCTATGCTATTTGCAATATCAATTGCTTCTCCTAATTTTTCTTCTATTTCTCTAAGCTTTTCTTCCATTAAAAGCTCTTTATTTTGCTCTGCCACATAAGATCCCTTACCAGGTAAAGTGTATATAAAGCCATCTCTTTCAAGCTCTTCATAAGCTCTCTTAGTTGTGATTACACTTACTCTAAGCTCAGAAGCTAAGCTTCTTATTGATGGTAATGCTGAATTTTCCTTTAAATCTCCAGATAAAATCTCATTTTTTATAGCTTTAGCTATTTGTTCATATATGGGTACCCCTGAAGTGTTTGAAACTACTATATTCAAAAACTCACCTCTTTCTGTGTATATACTGTATATATTCTATATATACAGTATATACACCATTTTCATATAGTGTCAATATATTTTCATTATTTAATTTTTTATCTTTAAAATCATCTTTACTTAAAACCTTATAAAATAAAAGCTACGTATAAAAAATCCTTTTTTAATACATAGCTAAAATTAATTTAAAGTTTTTACTATTAAGATATTAGAATAAGAGACAAAAAAAGAGGTGCACATAAATGTGCACCTCTTAGGTTTATATAATTATTTATTTTCTTCTATTAATTCTTCGATTTTACATTTGCATCTAGCACCACAACAAGCACCAGTTCCTGCTCCTGTTTTTTCTCCTACTTCTTCAAAAGAAAGAGCTCCGTTCTTTACTGCCTCAACTATTTTTTCTTCTGAAACACCTTTACATAAACAAACATTTGACATAATATAATTCTCCTCTCGTTTTACCTGAATATTATATATTACTTATCTCTAAATTCATCATTACTATTAATTAATAATCTTTATTGTTTAAATAGATAATAACAGATAAAAACTCTTCTTGCACATGCTAAATTCTTTTATTTTTCATCTTTAAAAGCTATTATATCAAATTAAATCTATGTTTCTTTATTATGCTAAGGTTTTCTCTTTAAATACTTCAATTCCTATTCTATCAATAAAATCTCCTAATTTTTCTCCAGCCTCAGCTTCCCCTTTATAAACCTCAAAGATTTTATCAACTATTCTTAAAGCTTCCTTTTCATCTACATCCTTTATAAGTATATCTGCCATTCTTGGATTGTGACCTGCTGACCCTCCTGCCGTTACTAAAAATCCTGTTTTATCAGCTATAACTCCAACATCCTTTGAATAAACACTTCCACAGGCATTTCTACAGCCTGCTACTCCGATTTTAGTTCTACATGGCATATCCATATGCTTATATTTATTTAATAATTTCATACCTGTGCCTATGGTATTAAATTTTGATCTCTTACAAAAACCAGCTGGACACATTTCCACATTTTTTACTGAGTTTTGTTTTTTAACAGCAGGCTCCATTCCTAGTTCATCCCATATTTCAGGCAAATCTTCTCCCTTAAGATTTGTTATTAAGAGCCTTTGACCTGATGTAATTTTAATTACCCCATTATACTTTTTAGTTACCTTTGCAATCTTTTCTAATTGCTCTGGAGTAATAAATCCTCCTGGAATATGAGGAGTTATTCCAAAAGTTCTTTTTCCCCCTCTAACTTTTTGTAAGTTTCCATAATGAGTTCCGCTAACCATTTTAGGTATTCCAATTCCTATACCATCCATCCTTAAAAATTCCTCCTATATATTAAATGTAAAAATTTCAATTTATAAATTAATTTTAGTATACACTAAAAAATATTTTTCAGAAGTAACTTAGGTTACTAAAATAATATCAATTAAAAACTAAAATTTCCCAAAATAGATTTAACTATCTTAGATAGTCCCTTACTAACTTAATATTATTTTAAAAATAAAAGGTATGAATGAAAATAAATTTTAATAAAACTTATTTTTAATTCACACCTTTTATTTTTTACCGTATCTTCATATATGCTATTTTAATTTATAAAGCTAACCCCTTAACTCATTAATGGAAGCAGCTTTTATTATTTTTCCTTCTTTTAACTCTATAAATTTATTTGCTAAAGCCTTTGCATCACTTCTATCATGAGTTACAAATATAGATGTAATCCCAGCCTTTATAAGAATCTCTTTTATTTCGCCTCTTATTTTCTCTTGAAGATCTGCATCTAAGTTTGAAAAAGGTTCATCTAATAAAAGTACTGATGGCTTTGGTGCTATAGCTCTCGCTATGGCTACCCTTTGCTGCTGTCCTCCACTTAATTCATATGGATATTTATCTTTATGTTCCACTAAATTAACAAGTTTAAGCATATCCATAGATATTTTTTCTTTTTCTTCCTTATTTTTGCCCTTTAGTCCAAACTGAATGTTTTTTTTCACAGTCATATGAGGAAATAAAGCATAGTCTTGAAAGACCATTCCAACGCCTCTTTTTTCAGGCTCAACAAAATTATTATCTGAAAAAACTATTTTCCCACCAATTTTAATTTCTCCTTTATATGACTCTTCTAAACCAGCAATTATTCTAAGTATTGTACTTTTTCCGCTTCCACTTTCACCTAGAATAGATAATATCTCACCCTTTTCTAAGCTCATATTAAAATTATCTATAATATCATTCTTAGACTTAGGATATTTAAAATATAATTCTTTTATTTCAATAAACATTACTAATCCTCCTTGTCAGCAACTTTATATAAGAAATATATAGCCACAAAACTAACAAAAACTATTATTAGAGATGGTATTGCTGACTCAGGTATCATCTCATCATTGGCATACTCAAATACCTTTGTTGATAAGGTATAAAAGTTAAATGGTCTTAAAGTTAAAACTAAAGGTAATTCCTTTATAATATCAACAAAAGTTAAAGCAAAAGCTCCTAAAATAGCAGGTTTTAACATATGTATATCCACTTTAAAGAATGTCTTAGTAACCCCATATCCTAAAGTTCTTGAAGCTTCAGTAAATTTATTTCCTATCTTTTCAAAGCCACCCTCTATATTTTGATATCCTATTGCTAAAAATCTTATTACATACGCAAATACCAACATTATTATACTTGTGCTTAAGGCTAATCCTTTTATTTTGTTATCAATATCTACAAAAAATAAGATCATAGTTATGGCAACTACAGCCCCAGGAATCGAATATCCTATTAAAGTTACTTTTGCATATATTTTTGATAATAATCCACTTCTAGTTCTTACATAGTTTGCTACTATTAAAGCCATTATAACTATAAGTAAACTACATCCAGAGGCAAGTATTACTGAATTAAATATCATACTTAAAAATTGACTATAATAGATATTTTTATAGCTAGCAATTGCCCAAGCTATCATTTGAAGTACTGGTATAAGAAATCCTAGTGAAAATATTATTAAAACATATAATGTAACTATAAATTTATTAAAGCCTTTAAGATTTTTTCTCTTTATTGGTCTAACCTTTGTATTAGTAAAACTATATTTTTTTCTTCCTCTTAAGGCCTTTTCTGACGAAATAATTATAAATACTACTACCATAAGTATTCCTGCTAATCTTATGGCTGAATCCACATCCCCTAAGGATATCCAACTTTTAAATATAGCTGTACTAAATGTTTGTACACCTAAATATGATACAACTCCATAATCACTTAAAACTTCTAAGGCTATTAAGGTTGAGCCTGCTACTATAGCTCCCCTACTTACAGGTATGATAACTCTAAAGAATATTCCTATTGCACTGCTTCCTAAAAGTCTTGCACTTTCTATTAATCCTGCCGATTGTTTTTCTAAAAAAGTCATTGTAACCATATAAACATATGGGAATAAAAACAATGTAAATATAAAAATAGCTCCCTCAATAGACATAATATCAAAGTATTTTTGATTTAATTCTACCCCTAAAATATTTCTAAAAAATCTCTGTATAACTCCAGTGTAACTAACCATTCCTGAATATGTATATGCCCCTATATATGGTGGTATAGCTAATGGAAGTATTAAAGCCCATCTAAAAAATTTCCTAAATGGAAAATCATAGGCAGATATAAGCCAAGCTAAAGTTACCCCTATTATTATGCTCAATAAAACAGTAAAAAAGACTACTATTATAGATGTAACTATATAATCTCTTAATAAATATTCTTTTATGTGATACCATGTTTTGTTTGGTTTTTGAAATAAATGAATAATTATATCTATATTAGGAAGTACAATCATCAAACTGATGATTGTACTTAAAAGTGCCCACCCATTAAATTTAATTTTTTTCATTATTTCCATCCTACTTGATCAAAAATTAATGTAGCCTCTTGTTTTGATTCTCCTAAAGTTTCATAGTTTAAATTTTGAACTTTAAATTCTCCCCATGATTTTTGTAATTCACTCTTACCAACTTTAGTATTTAAAGCAAACTCTCCATTTTCATCAACATATGCTTTTTGTGCTTTTTCTTCAGTTAAATATTCTAATAATGCTACTGCATTTTCTTCATTTTTAGCATTCTTTGTAACTGCTCCAAAACTTAAATTTAAATGAGTATTTTCTGGGAATAAAACTCCTATTTCCTTACCAACTTTAGCTTCTTCTGCATCTGATGAAGATATCATCTTTGCAATATAGTATGAGTTCATTATTCCAACATCACCTATTCCAGCCATAATAGCTTTAGCCTGATCTCTATCATTTCCTTCTGGTGTTCTAGCAAAATTATTAACAATACCTTGAGCCCATTCTTTTGCCTTTTCAGCCCCATCTAATTGAATGAAAGATGAAAGTAAAGCATTATTATATGATGAACTTGAACTTCTTGTTAATACTTTTCCTTTAAATTCATCCTTAGTTAAATCATTATATGTTTTTATTGTTTCTGGATTTACCTTTTCCTTATTATAAACAATGATTCTTGCTCTTGAAGTTAATCCAACCCAGTTTTTCCCTCTATATTCTGAAGGTATATTTTCATTTATTTTTTCTGATGATATATCCTTTATTAAATCTTTCTCATTAAGTTGAGCTATATTTTCTGCTCCAACAGTTAAAAATACATCAGCAGATGTATTATCTCCTTCTCTTGCCATTCTCTCAATTAGCTCATCACTTTTTCCATCAACTAAATTTACTTTTATCCCTGTATCAGATTCAAAATCTTTAAATAATTGCTTATCTATATCATAATGTCTTGATGAATAAACATTTACAACTTTCTCTCCTGATCCAGTTTCTTCTGCCTTAGCTTCCTGATTTTTTTGTCCACACCCAGCTAAAACTCCCATAGATACTAAAGCAGTTAATGTTAAGGCTAATAATTTTTTTCTTTTTAACATTTTCTTTTCCCCCTTAAATTTACAAATAATTAAGTTATTTTTTTATAACAACTTAAAAAATTCACTTTATCTTTATGTATATTTAATAAATTTAAAAACCTCAAGTTAATGATATCGGTTATCATTTATAAAGTCAATGATTTTTAGTATTATTAAATAATTATTTTCATTTAATATATATTATCACCCCTTTTTCATTAACATTATATCCTTTCTAAATTTAATAAACTTAAAGGGCAATGAACTTATTAGCTCATTGCCCTATTATTTATAATTTTAATTGTTTAATATAACATCTGAATTGAAACTAGTTGAATTATTTAAATAAATTTTTAGTTTTTCAATTCTCTTCTTATTTGTTTTACAAACTTGGAAAGAAAGATTGTCATATTCAACCATTTGATTTTCACTTTGCGGAATATTTCCTATTAAGTTAACAACAAAACCACCAATAGTCTCTATATTTTGACTTTCAAGATTTAGGTTTAAATAATCATTTAACTTGTCTAATGTTAATAAACCATCAACTACATAGGTATTATTATCTATTTTATCTATATAGTTTTCTGAATCGTCATACTCATCTAATATATCACCCATAACTTCTTCAATTAAGTCTTCTATAGTAACAATTCCAGAAAAACCACCATATTCATCTATTATTACAGCCATATGTTGCTTACTATCTTGAAGCTCTTTAAATAAATCATCTATAGCTTTATTTTCAAGAACAAAGTAAGCTGGACGTATTAATTGATCTAATTTAATGTTATCTACTCCAACCTTTACAACGGCTTCAAAGAAGTCTTTTAAATAAAGTATTCCTACTATATTATCCCTAGTTTCATTATAAACAGGAACTCTTGAAAATTGCTCACTTATAAGTTTCTTAGCAATTGTTTCATTTGGAGTTGTTGATTTTATAGCAAAGACTTCTCCCCTAGGAGTCATAACTTCTTTAACAACTTTATGATCAAACTCAAATATATTATCTAACATATCCTTTTCAGTTTTATCGATTACACCACTCTCTTGTCCAATACTTATCATGGATTTTATTTCATCCTTAGATACAGTTTCTTTATCTTCAGACTTATTTAATCCTAATATTTTTATAAATAAGTTTGTTGAAGCTGAAAGAATCTTTACAAATGGTGTTGATATTTTAGAAATAACATTGATTGGTCTTATAGCCATTAAAGCAATTTCTTCTGGCTTTTGTAATGCAATTCTCTTTGGAAGTAATTCTCCAAACACTAAAGTTATATAAGACAAAAGCACAGTTATAAGTATAACTGATATCTCATTACCATAAGGAATATTTAGCTTGTACATGAATTGCGCTAGAGTTTCTGAAATGCTAGTGGCTGCTGATGCACTGGCAAAAAATCCTGCAAATGTTATTCCTATTTGAATAGTAGATAAAAAGTTGCCAGGTGATTTTAGAACCTTTTTTAATAAAAGAGCTTTTTTGTTCCCTTTCTCTGCAAGCATCTTTATCTTAGATTTATTTACAGATACCATTGCCATCTCTGCAGCTGCAAAGAACGCATTAATTAAGATAAGAACTAATATTAGAATAATTTTTGGTAAAATACTGGGACTCGGGTCCATTCTTTAACTCCTCCTCTAAAAAAATGAATTTTCTTCTTTATCTTATAGATTAATTTGAAATAAAATGTCATATAAGATAACCAATTTTAGACCATAATACCACACTGGTACCTTTTATTCAATTATATAATATGCACAATTTAGCCTAAATTATACTAAATAAATAATTTAAGTCACTTATCTTATTTATTACATATATTTGAAAAATAATACTATAATATTTAACTTTTAAGACCTTTTCTACATATGATAAAGAAGGCAAATTTAAGCTTTAATATTAAGTAAGGTGATTTATTGTGAAAGAAAATTTGAATCTTTTTAAATTTCTTTTTGGAACAACGATTCTTTTATGTTGTTGCAGTAAAGATATAATCTTAAATTCCATAAGATACACAAAAACAACTTTTAAAGCTAAAATTCACAAAAATAAATAAAATAAGTTTCTGTAAGATAAATATATTAACTAATAATTATTATTGATTTTTTTATACTATATAGTATAATTTAATTAAACGATATGAATAATTTATTGGGAGGTATGGATTATGAGTTTAGCAAAATTAATAGACGAAAAAAGAAAAGCTAAAGCTAGAGCTGAAAGAAATAAAAAAGCTAAAGTTGCTGTAACTGGAGCTGCCGTTGGTACATTAGCAGGAGTATTAGGTGGTTTACTATTTGCTCCTAAATCTGGAAAAGAAACAAGAAATGATATAAAAGAGGGTTCAAAAAAGGCTGCTCAAAAATTAAATGATAAAAGTGTTGAGTTAAAAGAAAATTTAAATACACAAGTTGCAAAAGGAAAAGAAAATATTTCTGATGCAAAAAGTAAAATAAAAGAATATCTTAATAGTAAGAAATGTAAAAACATTGAAGAGGCTGTAGAAGAAAACTTAAATGTTCCTGTTGAGGTTGCAGATGAAGCTACTTCTTTAGAAACTGAAGAAGTTAAAGAATCTAACTAATAATTATGTATATAGATTTAAATTTTATTTACCTATTATTAGCTTTATTAGGTTGTGTGGCTATTGTTTATTTGATACTAACATTAAACAAAGTTTTAAAGTTAGTATCAAATATAAATAGTCTTTTAGATCAAAATAAGGACAACCTTACTAAGACTATTAACGATCTACCTACAATAGCTAATAATGTGAATGATGCTTGTCAGAACATTAAGGATATATCTGATGTTGCAACTGAAACTACAGCTGACTTAATTGTTGCTAAAGAGAATATAGAATCTAATGTTGAAACAGTTAAAGAAATTGCTAAGATAATTAATCAAGTTTTCTTTAAAAAATAAAAAAACTCATTCCAATCTAAATCTTTTAAGATTTTTTTGGAATGAGTTTTTTTAATTATCATGATCTTTCAAATCCTAAATTCTCAAAAAGAACTATAGATTTATCATTATAAGCTTCTAAATTAATTCTAGTAGCTCCTTCTACATCATCAACCATTTTATATGCCTTTGATATAAGAAGTTTACCTAAACCCTGCTCTTGATATTTAGGAAGAAGTGCTAAATATTTAATTTCTTGAACTCCCGCTTCCTCTGAAAGACTTGGAACAATCATTATGGTTCCAATTCTCTCTCCATTTTCATTTTCAAGAAATACGCAACGATTTTTAAAATTTCCTTTTAAGCTATTTTCCTCTTTAAAAATCCTTCTAATTGCTAATTGATAATCTTTAAAAACACCTGCTGAATACTGAATATATGCCCAGTTGTTCTCATCACCAATTCTAAAATCAGTAAATCTATATCCATCAGGCAGGGAAGTACTATAAATTTTTTCTAGTTTATTCTTTGCTTCTGAAGACTTTTTACTATTTTCTTTACTCTCCATTTTCAATCCTCCCTATAAAGCTTTATATTAAGGTTTTAGCATATTCCTATTTCTCTTATAATTTTACCCAATAATTTCATTTTATTAGTTACAACAATATTATTTTATATAACTACTTATACTAAATTATAGAATTCTTTTTGTAATATTTCCAGTAACTTATTCTTCATTTCTCCCCATTAATGCTTATATTAGATATATATATCCAATATATCCACTAATAATATATTAGATAAAAAATAAGCCATATTAAAACCCTTAAATAAAAGTTTTAATATGACTTTAATACTTTTCTATATCTTAAAGTATTTTCGAAATTAAGCTAAATCTATATTTAACTAAAAATCAAAATTCTCCTAAAATATATCCCAATATTTAATATAATGTTTTTCCTGTTGAATCAATATATGAATATGTTCCGTCCTTATCTACTAAAATAACATCCTTTGATATAACTCTTATATCATTATACTCTTCTTCTAAAATTAAACTTCCGTCCTCTTTAAGTAAACCTTTTTTCCCCTCTTGATTCACAGAAACTATTAATCCACTTGGATAAACCTCTAAGGCTGAGTAATCTTTCTTTTCAAGATTTTTAATTTCTTCACCCTTAGTATTTATAACAGACATATATTTTGATTCTCCATCTAATATATCAACTACTGCTAAGCCACTATCACTAAATCCATTTATAGATAATTTATTCTCAAAGTTTATCTTAGTTTCTACTTCTTTCCCATCTTTATCAATTATTATATGCTTATTATCTTTTCTAGCAAAAGCAACCCCATTATTCATTGATGTTACTCCATCAAAGTCTGGCATTATTGCCCAAGCTCCCTCTTTATTTAAAAATCCTATCCCAGACTCATCTAATCTTGCTGGAGCTACCCCCTCATTCATAGAGCCAACATAGAAATATTCTATTGGCACTATAATTTCTCCCTTTTCATTAAGTGCTCCACAAAGATTACCCTTTGATACAGGAATAAATCCCTCATTTATTTCTCCTATTGATGTGTATTCACAAGGGATTATTTCATTTCCCTCAGCATTTAAAAGACCATACATTTTATTCTTTTTAACTAATATATATCCCTCTCCAATATCCTTTATAATTTCATCATATCTTCCTGGTTCTACAATAACTTCACCCTTAGTATTTAGTATTCCAGTAGTTTTTAAAGTTTTACCAGATTGAGCTAGACTTTCAACCGCTTCTGTAATATTTTCATTAGTTAAAATCTCATTAGCTAACTTTTCATATCTTATAAGATTATCATTTAAAGGTGATAATACCCCATCTTCTTTTTCTACTAAGGTTTTACCCTTCTGATTTATTATCTTATAAGTATTTCCCTCCTTAACTCCAGCCATTCCATAAGAAAACTCACTACCTTTATCAAATTTAAAACCTATAGATTTTTTTCCCTTTTTATCTATATAAGCAACTTTTCCTTCATATCCTTTTTCCATAAATATTTCTCCATCTTCAGTGACTCCAAACATACCTGGTTTAGAATTGCTTAAAGATATTGAAGATTTATCTTCTGTTATAATATAAAGTTCATTATCTGAATCTTCCTTTGCACTACTTGTACCACATCCTGTTAATACTGAGGTGCATAATATGGTAGCCATAGCCATGAAGCAAATATTTTTTAGTCTCATACTAAAATCCCCCTTTAAATATCTACTTATTATTAATTAAACACTATCTTTAATTTTCCTTCCAAAATATCACAGAATATATTTTATGTAAAATTATACTTATAAACATATTTTCTTCTTTCTTTTGCCCCAAACATATATCCGTGATTATTTATTAAAAAGTTTAATGTAAGATGATTAAAAGTTTTAAAGGAATCAATATTGCATATATGCCCACAATTTTTTATTACAACAATATCTTCTTCTGGTACAAACTTTTTTATAGTAGGAAGAAAAACATGGTCTTGATCTCCCATAATAAAGATTTTCTTTACATTATTTTTTACATACTTATAATTCTCTAAATGTTCCCTCATAAGCTCAACCCATCTAAAACATTCATTTTTATCTAACTTTTCAGCAGCCTTTAAAAATATATTTCTTGAAAGCTTATGATTTTTACATGGCATTGACATATAAGCTACAATTTTATAAAAGATTTCCCTTGGAATAATATTCTTTGTAACTAAGGCTAAATTCAAGAAAAATTTAGACTTTAAGTTCATACCTACAATTCCTCCCCCTAATATCATAGAAGAAACTCTATTAGAGAAATATTTTTCAAATTGCATTCCAACTATAGTACCAAGGGATATCCCTAATACGTTTACTTTTTCTATATTTAACTTATCTAATATCTCTACAATATCTTCACAAATATATTTAAAAGATATTTCACCTTTAGTTTTTTTCATGTTTTTCAAAGTGTGATTTTGTGAATTTCCATGGCCATGAAGGTCTACTAAAAGCAAGTTATAATTTTCTGACAGTACATCTATTTGCTTTTTAAATATATTTAAATTTCCACCTATTCCATGAAGCATCAGAATCCATTCTTTATCTTTATGGAGATATTTATTATTTACTACTTTATAATATAGCATTTATATTGCACTCCTTAATATTCTGATTTAAAAACTTTCACATTCATCTTATGAGTTAATAGCTTACTCTCTTTAGCAGAAAAATTTTAAGTCATATATTTTTAGGGGTATCAAAATAAATTTTTATTTATTATTTTGATACAGTCCCTTTTAAAGCTATTTTAAATTACGTCTAATTATGTTTCTTAAATTCTATCACCTTTTCACGCCCTATATTCTACTGTCTATGGATATTTGAATAAAATTTTACACAGCATTAACATTGTTTAAACCTAAGCAATATTACCTTATTGTAATCAAGGTTATTTCAGGTCTATTCATAATTCTCATTTTAAAAAAATCATTTCCAAGCCCTCTACTTAAAATCATAGATGAATCTTTTTCTATGAAAATCCCCTTTTTTCTCTCCATTAAGTTATTAAATATATATCTATTTATGGCTCTAGTATATCCTGAAAAAGTAATGTCACTTCCCCACTTTACATAGGCCTCAAAATTTATTACATCATTTGCTAGCACAATATTAAATTCACTTCTATTAGGACTCCCTAATTTATTTACTAAATCTTCTTTTGAAAATATCTTTTCCTTCTTAAATCCTTCTTTAAAAGAAAAAGACTTTATTTCATCTTCTATGTAAATTCCATAAATATTTAATTTATCTTCCTTTTTTATAAGTGAAACCTTACTATTATTTAAAAGTATCACCCCTATATCCACTAACCCCTTTAAATAATCTCTATATTTTTCATACTTTTTCCCACTTAAATTTTTGCATCCTTCTATAGAATAATAAATTGGATAAAAGCTCCTTAAATTTTTGCATAGTTCTAAAAAAACAAAATCCTTATCTAAGGATGAAGTTAACATATTCCCAGTTGTAACAATAATATCTGGTTTTAAAGAATTTATTTTTTCTATAAGCCTATAATTTTCACTTCCAAAGGTTTTTCCATATAAATTATTTAAATGTAAAATCTTAAATCCTCTAAAGGAATTAGGAGTTTTTCTAGTAAATAATTCATATTCATTTATAAAAATACTATTATTTTCATAGACTAAATAAGTGGTAGCAGCAATTCCTAAAATTGAAGTTATCTTTGCCAAATCTGAAATCTCATTCATATGAATACTAATCCTTTAAATTTTTGCTCTTATATTTTATATATGAATATAAAAATATAATTAAAACCCCTCAATTTATTTACTTTTATTTCTTTTGTTTCCAAATATTGGTTTTTGTGATATGATTATTTTAAGATAGGAGGTGTCCTTGTTGCAAATTTAGTTAAATTTAATGAAATATAGTACCTAAGGCAACATAATATATTTATGAATTTATTATCTGAAAGCAATATATCTACCTTAAATAAAAAATCACACTTAAAAATAAAAAATTTAATACTTTTTTCTGTAATAGTTTTTTTAGGCTCTTATTTTTTAACCAATTACCTAATTTTCAAAGCTTATATTCCTACTGGTTCTATGAGACCTACAATAATGGAAGAAGATGAAGTAATTGTGAGTAAAATTTACACTAGTATAAATAGAGGGGATATCTTTGTATTCAGTCATGAATCCTCCGAAGAATTGCTTATAAAAAGAGTTGTTGGTCTTCCTGGCGAAAAAGTTGAAGTAAAAGATGGGCTTTTATATGTAAATGATGTTTTTATTGATGAACCTTATGTGAAAAATAATGAGTCAATGAATAAAACTTTTTATGTTCCTGAAGGAAACTACCTATTTTTTGGTGATAATAGAGCAAGATCAGAAGATGCAAGAAGATGGGAAAACCCCTATGTTCCTAAAAAAAATTTAGATGGGAAAGCTCTTTTTACTGTATATCCTAAAGACAGAATTGGATTTTTAAAATAAATCTCTATTTTAAGCTATTGTTGATTTTCAATTAATAAAATTAGTTAAAAATCAACAATAACTTAAAACATCTCTAAAACTTTCATCTTACTTTTCATTTATAAAAACAATCGTCATATAAATTGCATATATGCTTAAAACCAGCATTAATGCAGTAAATACTGACATTAGCATTTTCATCCAATATATATAAGATGAATTTTTTTCTAAGTTTTCATTTACTTCCTCTTTTATCTGTTTAACACATTGATTTACTTCTATTTTTTCATCTTCATTAAGTTTCGCTCCATTTTTTTCATTATTTTTGGATAAAACATATTTTTCAACTTCAGGCAAAACTTCTTCTATGTTATATCCCTTAGTATTTGCTAAAACATCTAAAGTCATCATTTCTTCTGGAGTTAAAGAATTATATTTATAATAAATATTAGGAACTCCTGTTAATTTCTTTTCCTTAATATAGTCTCTATATACCTTCCCTCTTTTAACAACTTTAGAATTTATATCCCAACTTGAATTTAAATAATAAAGATCATAAACTCTAAAAGTTATAGGTACCAATATTAAAATTAATAAAAATATTTTTGCTAGTATGCCAAACTTTTCATTCACCATAATAAAGCCTCCATTAATTTTCAATATATAACAAAAAGTCCTATAAGCTAAGGGATACTTATAGGACAAATGCATATATATATGAAATATAGGGAAATTAGGTTTATGCTTTAACCTGTTAATATTATATTAACATACTGTTACTTATTATTCAAGTATTTTTTCAAAAATTAAACATTTTTTGATTCTAATTCCTATAAATAAAGGAAGTTTTTTTATTTAAGCTTTCTTTGCTATATTTCACAAGTGAAATACTCTCCACTTATAGAAGTGGGAGCTTCTTGGTCAATATACCCAACGGTACAAGTTTTCCAAAGCTAACCCAGTCGCACCAAGGGTTTATACAAAACTAATATATGACTAAAACCATATTTTAATATAGAAGATTATATGTTAGTTTATGTGAGGACTTTGGAATCCTTCTCTCTTTACAGAATGTTTTTTTGCTGTTCTATTATGATTTTTTCCTTCTTCACTAGTTATTGGAGTTTGAAAGTTACATTTCTCCATTCTTGCTACCTTATTATCTGGTTGACTATCCTTTGGCATAAATATATTCCTCCTTAGTTAGTTAAATTCAATTTTATTTTTCTCATAAAAAGAAAATATTATTATGGTAAATAATGAAATAACACTAATATAAATATTCTCTTTTAAATTATAAAATTAAGTTTTTATATTTAAATTATTAGTATAATATCTTCATAAAAATCTACAAAATAATTAATGTTTAAGTAGAATATATTTTTCAAATAAATTTTATTTTAAACTATATTTATCTTTATAAAATATATCTGAAGAATCCTTATATACTCCAATTATTAATACTTCATCAAATCTTTTTAATTCCATTGCCTCCTGAGCTTCCATATCTAAATTTTCTCCTTCTTCACATAAGTAAGCTATGGCATAAGCTTCTCTATCATTAAAGCTAACAGTATCTATTATAACTGGGAATTTAACTATATCCTCTCCTATTAACATATCTACTGACCTAAAGGCATCAGAAATATCCTTAGCACTTTCACCTCTATCTCTAGCCATATTTATAAACCAATTTTCATATTCCTCTATGTTCTTCTTTGGAACTTCAAAATCTTTTAAGGTTTTATCATTATGAAAATAAGTTTTTAAATCTTCTTTCTTTATTTTCGTATTACTATTTCTAAACTGCTTATACTTATCTTTCGATTGTATTGTTATATCTCTTTTCTCATTTTCTTCAACTTCAATTTCATTATCAATAAAATTTATGGCAATTTCATTTCCCTGTGCTCCACAAGCCATTAAGTTACATACTAAGATTATATTTATTAAAATTAGGCTTACCTTTTTCATAAATTCACCTCAGTATATTTTTACCTTTTTCTCCAAACTCTATTCAAATAAAACCCTAAACAATAAAACTCTGAAAATAATAAAAAGCTGTATAAAAATAAATTATAATAAAACTTATAAATAATATGAAGAGAATATCTGAATGAGCTTTAGAATTTAAGCTATTACGTAGAAGATTTTACGTTAAGAAGCGAAACTGTTTGACCGAAGGGAGTTTTTCGCTTTAGTAAAATCTTCGGAGTAATTGCTATAAATTCTTAGCGAAATTCAGTAATTCTCGGAATTTATTTATAAGTTTTATAATTATTTTTATACAGCCTATTAAAATGTATAAATATATATTTAACTTAATTAGAGGATTATTAAGAGTAATAAAATTTTATATTTTAAACAACACTGGAGATAGTATTAAAGAGTATAACTCTTTAAAATAACCACTAATTAAGTAAAAACAAGCAAATTTATTATTTTTTATTTATAACTTTCTCATAGATAAAGTGTGAGAATAATGAGTTTGACCATGCAAACCAATCTCTTGTAAACTTAGCTGGATCATCTACATGGAAACCTTCATGCATGTATCCAGTGCCTGCATCAGTTTCTTTTAATAATTTAATTAATTCTTCTATTTCCTCTTGATTATTTGTTGTTAACCCTTGCATTGATAAAGCTATGTGCCAAATATATTGGTCTGGAGTATGTGGACTTCCAATTCCTTTAGCAGCTTTTCCTTCAAAGAAGAATCTATTGTTTTTACTTAATATAAACTTTCTAGTATTTTGGTAAACTTCATCTTCAATTCCTTTGTACTCTAAATAAGGAATTGATAAAAGGCTTGGTACATTAGCATCATCCATGAAGTTATAGTTACCCATACCATCAGTTTCATATGCATAAACTTCTCCGAATCCTTCTTTATAAACTTTTCCATGTTTTTCTATAGCATTATCTATTTCTTCTCTTAAACTATCAGCTTTTTCTTTAAGCTCTTCATCCTTATAAACCTTCTCTGCAATTTCTGAAATATATCTTAAGGCAACTACAGCGAACATGTTTGCTGGAATTAAGTATCCATATTCACAAGCATCATCACTTGGTCTAAATCCTGACCATGTCATTCCTGTGTAAGTAACTGGAGTTCCTAATCCTTCATGGCTTAAAGTGTCAGTTACTGAACAATTTAATCTTTGGAAGCTATAATCTGATTTTTCTCTATGATACTGCTCCACTCTCCAAAGATCTATTATCATATTGAAAGCTTTTTTAATATCATCATTAAAGAAAGTTTCATCACCAGATTCTTTCCAATACTTATGTATTAATCTAACTGGATAACATAGTGAATCTATTTCATACTTTCTTTCCCAAACCCAAGGGCTATCCTTAGTTATATCATTGTCCCATTTTTGTCCATTAGGCTCTTTATTAAAGGCATTTGCATATGGATCTATGAATATACATTTTATTTGTCTATTTATTAATCCAGTAAAAATAGCCTTTAACTCTGGATATTCCTTAACAAATGGTAAGTAATGCTCTACTTGAGAAGTGGAATCCCTAAGCCACATTGCAGGAATATCACCAGTAATTACAAAGGCATCTCCCTCTGAAACCTCTACAGTTGTATCCATTGTATTTATAAAGCAATTATAAAATAATTCTTGTAACTTCTTGTCCTCTATTTTAACTGATAAATCTTTACCAATTTTTCTTACAATCTCTTTTAATTCGTTAGTTGATAAACTCATCGTTCTTTACCCCCAAGTTCAAATATTTATTATTTAGTTATTTCCTAAATTAAAACTAAATTTTAATTTAATGTGCTTCTTAAGTTATAATTAAAACCTAAGTAATTTTTTAATCAACACTAATTAAAAACTAAATTTATTTAAATTCTATGCTTTACTATTTAACTAAAAGTTGACTTAATTTTATAGAATTCCTAAGCAACTTCAGATACATTGTATACCATTTCATCTTTGTAATAAATATACTTTTTTAAAGTTCTTTATGTTTCTAAAATTTATCACTTAAATCTAGAAACTAGACAAGTTCAGAATAAACAACTTATAAATAAAACTTATAAATAAATTTCGAGAATTACTGAATTTCGCTAAGAATTTATAAAAATTACTCCGAAGATTTTACTAAAGCGAAAAACTCCCTTCGGTCAAACAGTTTCGCTTCTTAAGGTAAAATCTTCTACGTAATAGCTTAAATTCTAAAGCTTATTCAGATATTCTCTTCATACTATTTATAAGTTTTATACACATCAGTTTAATTATTCTTTTTTACTTGTTTTATGGTTATATTATTATCTTATTTGATGTTAAATTTCGATATGTAATTGCATTAGGTATAAGTTTAATTTTAGGGAATTTTATATATGAATTATTTTTAAGTGTTATAAACACGAAAGATATTATTGATGCTATATACGGGTTAGCAGGATGCTTATTATCATTTATATACTTAGTGTTAATGAAGAAATATGGATTGATTTTAAATGAATAAAAAGATAAATAATATACTAATCTATACTTTAATTTAAGAACAATTTTAATAAATAACAAAATAAAAGGACCAATAAATCATTGGTCCTTTTTTAAATATCTTATTTTCAATATTTGTACACTTAAACTATCAAGTAAATTATAACTTTTTAGCTATTAAAAACTTTATTTTTATTCCTTGTTTTGAGAACATTTCTTCATGCTCTGTTACTACATTGTATTCATATCCACTATTATGTAGATCACGAGTTATGTAAGTTATCTCAAAATTACACTCTTTAAAATACTCTAAAGATTCTTCAAAAAGCTCATCATCATCAGTTTTAAAATGGATTTCCCCACCATCAACTAAGAAATCTCTATATTTTGTTAACTGTCTTGTGTGAGTTAATCTTCTCTTCTTGTGTCTATCTTTAGGCCATGGATTACAGAAGTTTATATAAATTCTTTCTATCTTGTCATTGCTATCTAATATAGTATCTATTAAAGCAATCTCTTGAGGCATTAATTTAACATTATCTAAGGCTTTATTTTTCTCCTCATATGCTTTTTCTATATTTCTTTTAGCTAAAACAAGAACTTCATCTTTTATGTCTATTGCTATATAGTTTATGTTTGGATGGTCAGAACCATGTACAGCCATAAATGTTCCTTTTCCACATCCTAATTCTAAATATATTGGGTTTTCTGTATTTTTAAAAGTATTTTTCCAATTACCTTTATTCTCTTTTGGATTAGCTACAAAGAAGTCACATGCTTCTAATTCTGGTCTAGCCCAAGGCTTTCTTCTCATTCTCATCTTAAAATCCACTCCATCCTTTAGTTTCAGAATTATTATACAGATTTATATGAAGTATATCAACCTTAGGCTTTTCCTAACCTATAAAAATTATATATCTAATTAAAATATTTCTTATATAATCTTAAAGAACTCCTTTGGAATATAATTTATGAACTGACTTATTTCATTTCTATGTCCATATTTTCCTTGAGAATTATAAGTTATTACTAACCTTTTCTTTGCACGAGTTATTGCAACATAAAACACCCTTTTTTCTTCTGCTAGATTTCCCTCTTTAATAGACATATAAGAAGGAAATGTATTATTTTGAATACCTGCTAAAAATACAGTATCAAACTCTAAGCCTTTTGCTTGATGCACAGTTATTATTGGTATCCTAGGCTTTTTAGTTCTATTTATTATTAAAGATTCTAACTCTCCATTAGAAAGACCTGTTATTCTTATAATATCTAACAAGGCATCTCTATTCCCTTTACTCTTATCATCTAAATCTCTAAATAAAGCATATAAATCTCTTAATCTATTTAATTTTTCTTTATTTTCATCTCCAGCATACATACTCTTAATATTAAAGCCATTCATTACACAGGCAACTAATTCGTAAGGTCTTTTACTTTCTGCTATTTTAAAAAGCTCATTTAGTTTCTTACTAATAGCCGTAAATGCTTTTAGATGTTTTGACATTAAGACCATTCTTTCCATTGAAGTTCCCCTTATCTTTTCATTTATTGCCCTAACTAGAAGCTCACCTGTAGCAATAATATCATCCATAGCATCATGGCTTGGCTTATGTTTAGTATCATAAACCTTACTTAGATTTTCTAACTTATAATTTATATTTCCAGGATAAAATCTTCTATATATATCTAAAGTATCATAAAAAGTTTTAAACTTAGGCTTTCCTAAATTATTTCTTTCAAGTTCACTACACAGGATATTTATATCATATTGAACATTGTGCCCTACTATTATAGAGTCCTTAGAATACTCCACAAATTCCTTTAAAACTTTTTCTTTGTCCTCTCCAATTCTTTGAAGCATTTCATCTGAAAAACCATGAACATAATAGGAATCCTTAACTGGTTTCTTATTCTTTAAAAATTTTTCAAACTTATCTACTACTTCCCCCTTCTTATTTAATTTTATGGCTGCTATTTGAATTATCTCATCCTCTGTAACATCAACCCCTGTACTTTCCACATCAAAAACTATTATATTCTCTTTTTCAAACTCATTTATTAGCAGAGAAAATTTTTCTCCATATTCTAATACAAGAGGATCTATATAATCTGCTAATCTTATACCAACCTCTTTGTACTTATAAGATTCTATAGCCTCTAAGGTTCTCATACCAATTCCTGTTGGAAGTCTATTGACTATTCTCTTTAAACTTAAAGAATCATATCTATTAGCTATTAATTTTAAAAAGGCTAATATATCTTTAACTTCTTGTCTCCTAAAAAACTTAAATTGATCTACAAGTATAAACTCAAAATCTGCTCCCTCATATCCACCGATTTGATAAAGCTCTTCACTAAGTCCTATATTATAGTTATTATCCCTTGTAAGAACACATACTCTTTTTAAATCTTCACCATTTTTGCATAGCTTGTTTACATAATCAAAGATAAACCTAGCCTCTTCTCTTAATCCTCTAGTTTCCTTTAATAATATTTTCTCACCATCTTCTTTTGATTCTGCTAAAATCCCGTCCTTATACATAGTAGAAACTTTACTAGAAAAAGCATTGTTCAAAAATTCTAAGGAAGCCTTATTTAAATTTTTGGTGGCCCTATAATTTTTAGAAAAAACAATTTCTACAGGATTATACTTCTCTTTAAACTTATTAAAAATCATTTCTGGGTCAGATCCACGCCAACTATATATGGTTTGAAAGAAATCTCCACATATAAGAACATTATTTCCTTCAAAAATCTTCTCAATTATTGAATACTCTATAATGCTTGTATCTTGAACCTCATCTATATTTATATACTTAAATTTATTTTTAAGGGCTCTAACAACTTTTTCATCCTTAAATAATTCCTTAGTAAGTATTATTAAATCATTAAAGTCTAAAGCATGATCATCTCTAAGCTTAGAATCATATAGTGTTACTAATTCATGACCATGAAACTTAATATAATTTTTAAGGTTTAAATTTAAGTTTCCTTTGTTAGTACAAACTTGATTTATTTTTTCTTCTCTAAATTTAAAAATTTCATCAATTACAGTTTTATATTCATCTAAAACTCTATCCTCTAAAGTTTCTATTCTTGCTCTTTCAACCTTTATAAAATCAATAACCTTTTGAATTTGCATATTAGTAGCCATTAAATTGCTTGTAGCATAGTAATAACTTAATTTACTTATAACTTCTCTACAATCATCTTCATCAAATATTGTGAAATCTGAAAAAATATCTGTATTTCTCTTTGCATAAGTTCTAACTACATCAAAACAAAAGCTATGAAAAGTTCTTATGGTTATATCCTTAGCCTCTCCCCCAACTATTTTCATTACCCTATCACTCATCTCTTTACATGCCTTATTAGTAAAAGTGATACATAAAATTTCTGAAGGCTTTGAATTTCCATTTTTTATTATGGAAGTGACTCTCTCTGCTAAGGTATTAGTTTTTCCTGTTCCAGCAGAGGCAAGCAAAATAATATTATTTTTTTGTTCATTCACAACCTTTTGTTGCTCTTCATTTAAATTAATCATAATAGCCTTCCTTTCCATATAAAATTAGCTAAAAATTTTATTTATATATTATTAATT
>OGTG01000043.1_pt1 | contig 126441 bp, 103 predicted proteins | sample 1574571 | NCBI WGS metagenome assembly OGTG01 (sample SAMN03295826, study PRJEB24534) | human gut metagenome | isolation source: fecal sample 1 from infant 4 | host: Homo sapiens | place: USA: Pittsburgh, PA | collected 2014-07
TTAACCACCGCAGGATTTTAAGTCCTGTGCGTCTGCCAGTTCCGCCACTTCGGCACATATTGGTAGCGGAAATAGGACTTGAACCTACGACACCTCGGGTATGAACCGAGTGCTCTAGCCAGCTGAGCTATTCCGCCATAAATGGTTGCGGGGGCAGGACTTGAACCTACGACCTTCGGGTTATGAGCCCGACGAGCTACCAACTGCTCCACCCCGCGATATTATGTTTTATATATATGGTGCCGAAGACCGGAATCGAACCGGTACGGTGTTTAACCACCGCAGGATTTTAAGTCCTGTGCGTCTGCCAGTTCCGCCACTTCGGCATATCCTTTTGTTGAACACGACTGTCAACAACAAAACTAATTATAATGCATATTCTCTATACTGTCAACAAAAAATTTAAAATATTTTTCATTTAGTTAAATTCAGCTTTATGTCTAAGCTTTATAAGCATAAATAATGTAGAATAGATAATTAATTAACTACTAATTTCCACCTATTCTACACCCAAAATAACCTATTATTTAAAAAGTCTATATAACTTTTAAGAATATTAGCAGCCTTTTCTTCCACCTTTACCCTTAAATTCTTGATGTTTTTTTACATCCTGCATTCTTTCTTCACTATCTTTTAAAAATTTTGACATTATATCTTCAAAATTTCCAGTTGCTTTTTTCTTTTCAGATACATTCCAATCAACTTCTGCTGGCTTAACTGACTTTTTTTGAATGTTAGCCTGCTTTATTGAAAGACTAATCTTCCCATTATCATCAATTGAAATAACCTTTACTTTTACTTTATCTTGCTCATTAAGATGTTCTCTAATGTCTTTTACATAAGAATCCGCTACTTCTGAGATATGAACTAATCCAGTCTTTCCTTCAACTTCTATAAAAGCTCCAAAATTTGTGATGTTTATCACTGTGCCTTCTACTATGTTTCCTGCCATTAAGGTCATGTTTAAAAGATTCCTCCTTAAATTTAAAAATATATTTTATATTTATTATAAGAACGACCTTTTACAGCTGTTCTTTAATTTTTAATACTCACGTATTATTAATTGTTTTGTGCACCATAAGTTTATCTATAAAATAAATGTTAATTCGGATTAGCTTCTTTTTCATCACTACTATTAACAACTTTCTCTCCTGGTTTAATCATACCAAGTCGTTCTCTTGCTAATTTTTCTAAGTAATCAGCTGAATTAGAATTTATTTTTTCTACCTCTTCTTGCAGTCTTTCATTCTTTTCTTGAATTTCTTCCAATTGAGATTGCTTATTTTCTATTTCACTTTCTATCTTCTTTGTTGTTATTAACTGATTTATATAACTTCCTCCAAAGAAAATAACAAAAGCAAAAATTATCAGCTTTTTTATTATTAATTTCTTTTTCATCCATAGAACCTCTATTTTACAAATTCTCTTAAGTCTATTGTAAACACTAACTTATTAATATTCAAGTAATTTTTTATCATTTACTTTTATCTGTAACTTTATATATAACTATTTTTAAAGGATACATGATATTTTTGAATACAACTCTTAATATCTTATACATTTTTTGAGCAAAATGTTTCTCAATACTATAAAAAAATCTACTAAAAAACCTTAGATATATTACCAGTGAAATTACCATAAATACATATACGTACAGAGTTAAAAAAGCATAATTCATATATAATAAAAAAGTAAATATAATTAGCGATGATAGTGACCAAAATAATAAATCTTCTATTATTGTTATAACTTTAATTTTATTCATACCTCTAAATATTCTATATATATCAAACAGAATTCCTGTAATGATACCTGCAATAAAACTATATATAACAATATTAACCTGCATATTTATTTCTAACGGCATATCAATCACCTACTTAAAAAGTTTATTTAATAAACTTTCGCCATTTTTTTTGCTTACTTTTCCATTATAAACCATAGAAGATATATTACCAATAATTATAACATCTCCATTTTGAACATCCAGCTTATTCATTTTTAACTCTTCACCTTTTATAGTTAAATTACCAAGTTTAGTTGTTAGATCTATTTTCTCTTCATCGAAACTCATAACCTCAACAACTCCACTTAACGTTAACTTCTTTCTATCTTCAAGGTTTAAACTAGATTTATTATCTTGTACGCTATTATCAGCTCTCTTTTCCATCAAAAAATCCTCCACAATTATTGTTTATATACAATAAATATATGTATTATAAATTTCATTTAGAAGATTGATGTACATGATAAATAGTTATATTATGTTTTATTAAAAATAAATTTCTAATATGGATTGTGAAATTTAAATAAAAATTTTCTAAAAAAGTAGTTAACTTTTTAAGCCACTACTCTTTATCTTCTTCACCTTCAATAATTATATACATTTCTTTTGCATCTTCTTTTCTAACATGCTCTGCTATATTAACTATTTGGGCTTTTAATATTCTATTTGCAAATGTAATTTCTATTATATCTCCTTCTTTAATTTTAGTAGAAGGCTTTGCAACTTTATCATTTATGTTTATACGACCACTTTCACATACTTCTTTAGCTACAGTTCTTCGTTTTATTATACGAGATACCTTTAAATATTTGTCTAATCTCATAATTAACTCCTCTATCAAAAGAACCCGAGATAACTCGGGTTCATATTAGTTAGTTAACGGTATCTTACTTGTTAACTTTATCTTTGAATTCTTTACCTGCTTTGAACACTGGAACAGTTGTTGCAGGAATATTGATAACTTCTTTAGTTCTTGGGTTTCTTCCTTCTCTAGCTGCTCTTTCTCTAGTTTCGAAAGTTCCAAATCCAACTAATTGAACTTTTTCACCATTTTCTAATGCTTCTTCAACACTTTCGATAAATGATTTTAAAGCTAATTCTGCATCTTTTTTAGTTAATTTACTTTTTTCTGCCATACTAGTTATTAATTCTGCTTTATTCACAATAACATCCTCCTTAAAATCCAGTTATATAATTTTTAACTGCTTTCTAAATTATGTACTAAATTGCACTTCTTTATTATATATCCTCTTTAGCTAACAGTCTATAGAAAAGTCTTTATTTTCCTAGATATAACTAATAATACATAAAGATTTACAATATAGTTCTCAATAAAATATTATTCTTCACAAACTAGAAAATTCCTTTATTTTATTGATATTATTCTAGTTTTTTTGCTTCCTCCCATAGTTTATCCATTTTATCAAGATTTACATCTTGCAAATCTTGTCCTTTGTCCTTTATTTTTCCCTCAATATAAGAGAATCTTTTAATAAACTTGTCTATAGTAGCATTCAACGCTAATTCTTCATCAACATTTAAAAATCTCGCTACATTTACGCAACTAAACAGTAAATCGCCGACCTCATCTTTTATCTTATCCATATTTTTTGTATTATATACATCTATTACCTCTTGAATTTCTTCTTTTAACTTATTTATAGCAGAATCAATATCAGCTAAGTCAAATCCAACTTTTTTAGCTTTATTTTGAACCTTATGTGCTCTTAAAAGTGATGGAAGTCCTTTTGTTACGCCCTTCATTTCTTCTGATAAAGTTTCATATCCCTTTTCTTCTTTCTTTAATTCGTCCCATTTTGTAAGAACATCGTTAGATGTATTAATATTATTTAAAGTTCCAAAAACATGTGGATGTCTACTTATCATCTTATTACATATACCTGTAATAATTTCATTTATATCAAAATATCCATCTTCTTTACCTATAGATGCATGGAAAACAACTTGTAATAGTACATCTCCAAGTTCTTCAACTAATCCATTGTCATCTTCTCTATCAATTGCATCTATAACTTCATAACTTTCTTCTACTAAAGCCTTTTCTAATGATTTGTGGGTCTGTTCTCTATCCCAAGGGCATCCGTTTTCTCCCCTTAAAACTTCTACAATTTCTAAAAGATCATTAAAATCCTTTTTATTATTTAAATCTTTAGGAATATATATAGATGTAAGATAATCAATATCTTCTTGCATATCTAATTCATATAATGGTATGTTTCTTATACTTTCCTCACCTTTAATTCCAGCAGCTCTTACATAAAAAATTTCAGTTTCATCATCATATTGTTCTAATAATTTTAGTTTTACTTCAGATGCTATTAATGGATTATAAACTTGAGTTATTATTGTTCCTATTCTCTTATCAAGAATTTGATTATTTATATCAAATGCATCAATTACTTTCAATCCTTCAATAGGATCTATCATAAGACTTTCCATCATAGCATCAATAAAACTTACTGCTGGAATAACTTTATATTCTATACTATTTTTCTTACATTCATCAATTAAATTAAATACTGATTTTTCAGCTACTAGAGGATGACCTGGAACTGCATAAATCAAATCTCCTAATTGACTATGTTTTTCTACTAAGTCCTTAGCTATATTTGAATATACCTCATCAAAGCTTTCCATAGTCTCATAAACATTATCATAAGTATTAAACTGTATATTTTTTTCATTTAAATATTCTACAGTAGGATGTTTTTCAGTTCTCAAAAATATATTTTCACTACTTTCAAGCTCCCAAACAGTTCCTATAGTCAACGCTTCTTTTGCTCCTGGTCCTAATCCAACTATTTTAATCATTAGGTATCTCTCCTTTTAATTCTTTCTTTTTAATCTCTTCTTTATATCAGATACTTTAAATACCTTAAATACAACTACTAATATCATATATACTATCATACCTAAAAATATTGATAATAAGCAAGCGACTCCATTACTTCCTGTATTTTTATATATAATATTATAACTCAATATTACTGAAATCATCATAATTGTTGTCGCATATGCTGGCTTTATTAAAATATCATAAAAATTCAATTTTATTCTTAATGATAGTTTAAGAGTAATCAGATTTAATAATGTAGCAGTTATATATGCACTTACACTTGCAATTACAGCTCCATAAATATTAATACTGTTGATAGAGACAAGCATACATGTAAGAATAACCTTAACAATACATCCTATAAGTAAATTAATTACTGGCTTAATATAATTTCCAGTTCCCTGCAAAATTGATGTTGTTGTCTGAGTAACTATTATAAATGGTATGGACAATGATAGATATCTTAATATTTCTCCACCTTCAGATCTTCCCGGAAATATTAATTTTAATACTGGATTTGCTAGAAAGAAAAGACCAAATGCACAAGGTAATGCAATTACAATTGCCATTTTCATTGCTATATGCATCTTCTCTTCAAGTTCCGCATGTTTTTTCAAAACAAAATTTTCAGCTATTATAGGTATCAAAGATGTGCATATAGCCATAGAAAGAGTGAGTGGCACATTTACAATAACAGATGCTTTACCTGTAAGCTGAGCATAAAGCACAGTAGCCTCAGTATTTGTTAATCCTGATTGCAATAATTTTTGTGGAACTAGAATTGAATCAATTAAATTCATAATACTTCCAACAGTTGTCCCTAATGATATTGGAATTGCTATCTTTAAAATTGTATTTAACATTTCTGGATTAGTTTTTACTTTTTTTATTCCATATTGTTTTCTTACTTTTTTATATTTTGCATATAAATAAGATCCACCTAGAACAGCTCCAGCTGTGGCACCAAAGGCTGCTCCACCTGCTGAATATTCAATTCCTTTTGGTAATAAGAAAACAGCTAGTCCAACTCCAACAACTACTCTACCAATCTGTTCTAATATTTGAGATATTGCTGAAGGAGTCATATTTTGAAAACCTTGAAAAAAACCTCTGAATATAGTAATAAATGAAATTACCATTGGTGCAAAAGAAATCCCTATTAATGAATAATAAGCTTTAGAATCCCATTTTAATAATGATATTATAGGATTTGCAAAAAAGAATAGTGATAATGTTGTTCCTATACCTATCATCATCATCAGTAATGTAGATTCTTTCATTACCTGAAAACTTCCCTCAATATCATTTACTGCATTTCTCTCTGATATCATCTTAGACATGGCTACTGGTATTCCTGAAGCCATTGCAATAAAAAACATATATAAAGGATATGACATTTGATAATATCCAATTCCTTCATCACCGATAAGCATTATTAATGGCCATCTAAAAAATAATCCTAAAAACCTAGTTAATATTCCTGCAACGCCAAGAATAATACTTCCTTTTACTAGTGACTGTTTATTCATAAAATACCTCCAAACTTAACACGTTATTACTAATTTTTATGTAAGTTTGGAGGTATTATGACACATATTTATGTTTAGATAAAGTTATCTTGTTTCTGTAACGTTTACTCTAATTATGAATAAATTATTGCTCCATTTGTTTGCCTAAAAAAGCAGCTGCTGTTTCAACTAATTTAGTTTCAACTTCACCAAGTTCAACATCTTCTTCTTTTGACAATATAATAACTGCTCCAATTTCATCTCCTTCTGCTATTATTGGAGCTATAACTTGACTATTATATGATGTTTCTTCATCATCATTATGTAGAGGAATTACTGTATTATTTGATTTACTTAATAATACAGTCTTTCTATCATCCATAATTTTTTCTAGTTCACTACTTACTTTTCTTTCTAGATATTCCTTCTTAGTTGCACCGCTAACTGATACAAATGCATCCTTATCACAAATTAATACAATGTGTCCGATTACTTGTTGTAAACTTTCGCAATACTCTTTTGAAAAATCAGTAAGTTCTTCAATTGGAGAATATTTCTTTAATATTACTCCACCATCTCTATCTGTAAATATTTCTAATGGATCCCCTTCTCTGATTCTTAAAGTTCTCCTTATTTCTTTTGGTATTACTACTCTTCCTAAATCATCAATTCTTCTAACTATTCCTGTTGCCTTCATATAGGTTTTTATCCTCCTTTAAAACTCTGTTAATTAGTTGCAATATTATTATTTGAATTTTTAGAAATTTTATACACTTATAACTAAATTTTATACAATTAATTAGAATTTTTTATAACTTTTCAATACAGAGTTTTTATATGGCAACAGGATAATTTCTTTAATATAAATAAAAAAAGCCATAAAGGCTTTTTTTATTTATATATTAAAGTTTATCTTCATATGTTTTAACTTTTGCAGCATCTTTCCATTCTGATATCTTATCATTGAATGCTTTGCTTTGCTGTTGTTGTAATAATTGAGATTTTATTTGTTCTTTAACATCATCAAAAGGTGTTACAACTTCATCTTTAATCCCTGTAGCTTTAATAATATGATATCCAAATTGACTCTTTATTGGATCAGAAATTTGACCTTCACTTAATTGCTTAAAGCCAGCTAAGAAATCTTGATCATAGTTTGCTTGATTATATGCTACAAATCCTAAATCTCCACCCTTATCCTTAGTTCCATCTGTTCCGTATTCAGATGCTAATTGTGCAAAATCAGCGCCTGCATCTAATTTAGCTTTTACTTCATTAGCTTTTGCTAATGATGCATCAAAATCTATATTTCCATCGCTACCTTTTTCAGCTATTAAAATATGTGCAGCATTGGCACCTGCTCCAACTGTATATTGACTATCTTTATTTTCATCATAATAAGCCTTTGCATCATCGTCTGTAACTTCAACATCAGCAGTAATAGCTTCTTGAACTTTTTGTAATTTATATTGCTTTTTAGCATAATCCTTATATGAATCTTCTGTAAATCCATTTGCTTCTAGTACTTGTTGAAGCTGAGCATCATCTGGATATGCCTGTTTTAATTGTTCAATTTGCTTATCTGCATATTCATTTAATTCGTCATCTGTTGGTGTAACTCCTACTGATTCAGCATTTTTAAGCATTAACTTTTCATTTACCATGGCATTTAAATATTGAACTTTCATTTGCTTAAGCTGATCTTTTATTTTTTCATTATTTGCATAATCATCACCATATTGTTGCTTTAATTGATCTATAGTTGCTTTCATTTCTTCATCCATATCAGCCTTCGTTATCTTTTCATCCCCAACTGTTGCATAAACCGTTTTTTGTATTGCTTCAGGAGTCTTTTCTATCATCTTACATCCCATAACTGATATTGAAAGAGTAAAGATAGCAACTGCTGCAATTAATTTTTTTATTCTCTTCAAAGTTTTCCCCTCACTTATTTATTAAATTTCTGTATAAGTTACATAATATTAGTATAGCAATATTGAATTTACAATTCAAACTTTTCACAATATTTTCACACTTCTTATGTTATATCATAATATTGTTACAATATTATGTCATTAAAAACTTCTTTTAGGAACTCCAACTTATTCTCCTGCTTAATGTCTTTTAATTTAAATGAGAAATACGGATTTAATCCAAATTTTAATACTACACTATCTTTATATTTTTCAATTAAAAGCTTATATATATTCTTATAATCACTTTCACCTTCTGCAAATCTGAATACTATTTCTCTTGGCATCTCTTTTATTTCTTCAATAAACAGTGATTTTGCCTGACTTTTTATATAAGCAATATCCATAAGATTACGAACTGGATTAGGTATTGTAGAATATCTATCTTCTAGCTCTTCTTTAATATCTTCATATTCATCCACACTATCAATTGCTGCAATCTTTTTATATACTTCAATTTTTTGAATTTCATCTTCAATATAATCTGCAGATATGAATGCATCTACTTTAACATCTACAGTTGTTTCTACTGGTTCTTTTTGAATTTCTCCCCTTATAAGCTTAACAGTATCTTCTAACATTCTACAATACAAATCATAACCAATAGCTGCCATGTGACCATGTTGAGATGATCCCATCATGTTTCCGGCACCTCTTATTTCAAGATCTCTCATTGCAATTTTGAATCCAGAACCAAGTTCAGTAAAATCTTTTAATGCTTTCAATCTTTTCTCTGCAACTTCAGTTAAAATCTTATCCTTTGTATATAATAAATAAGCATATGCTATTCTATTAGATCTTCCAACTCTTCCTCTTAACTGATAAAGCTGCGATAATCCCATTTTATCAGCATCATAAACAATAATTGTATTAACATTTTGAATATCCATACCAGTTTCTATAATAGTCGTACATACAAGAACATTATATGTCTGGTCCATAAAATTGAACATTTCTTGCTCAAGCTGTCTTTCAGCCATCTGACCATGTATTACACCAACCTTGCTCTCCGGAACAAGATTTTGCACATACTTAGCTATAGCATCAATATTTTCTACTCTATTGTATACAAAATATACCTGTCCGCCTCTTCCTATTTCTCTTAAAATAGCATCTCTTATTAGCTGATCATTCTGCTCAACAACATATGTCTGAACAGGATATCTCTCTTCTGGGGGAGTTTCTATAACAGATATATCCCTCACACCACTTAGCGACATATGAAGAGTTCTAGGTATTGGTGTTGCACTTAATGTCAGTACATCTACATTCTTCTTAATATTTTTAATTTTCTCTTTTTGTTTTACTCCAAATCTCTGCTCTTCATCAACAATTAAAAGTCCTAAATCTTTAAATTGAATATCTTTTGATACAAGTCTGTGAGTCCCCACAAGAATATCAATATTTCCTTCTTTTACTTTCTGAAGGGTTTCTTTCTGCTCTTTAGCACTTCTAAATCTACTTACCATATCTATTTTTATAGGAAAGTCTGAAAATCTATTTTTCATATTTTTATAATGCTGTTCTGCTAAAATTGTAGTTGGAACAAGAAGTGCAACTTGCTTTCCATCCATAACTGCTTTAAAAGCTGCCCTTAAAGCCACTTCGGTTTTTCCATATCCTACGTCTCCACATAAAAGTCTATCCATAGGTTTATCTGATTCCATATCAGCTTTTATTTCTTCTAACGAAGTTAATTGATCTGGAGTTTCATCGTATGGAAATTCATCTTCAAATTGTTTCTGCCATTGAGTATCCTTTGAAAATTTATGTCCTTTTACTGTAGTTCTCATAGCATATAATTTTACTAAATCCTCAGCAATTTCATTAATAGATTTTCTTACTTTCGCTTTAGCCTTTTGCCATTCAGCACTTCCAAGTTTATTTACCTTAGGACTTTTTCCTTCACTACCTACATATTTTTGAATTAAATCAAGTTGGTCTACAGGAACATATAACTTATCACCTTTATCATAAACAATATCAAGGTAATCTCTCTTATGACCAGCAACTTCTATTTGCTTTATTCCCTTATAAACACCTATTCCATGATTTGCATGTACTACATAATCACCAGGTTTTAATTCAGCAAAGCTTTTTATTTTGGCAATACCTTTTCTCTTTGATTTAGTTTTCTTAAGCTTTCTTTTAGCTTCTCCAAAAACTTCTTTATCTGATATTACGCAAACTTTATATTCAGGATATTGAAAACCATGAAGTTGGTTACCAAATGTAATTACAACTTCACCATATTGAATATTATCAACTGTGTCTTTATAAGAACTTTCTATACCTCTATCTCTTAAAGTTCCTACTAAACGTTCGCCCCTAGCCCTTGTTCCTGATAAAATTACTATCTTGTATCCTTGATTTTTCTTATCAGATATTTCATCTATTAATAAATCCAACTGACCTTGATAGTTATTTAATGTTCTTTCTGAAATATTAACTGTTGTATATGGATTAAACCATGAATTTTTCTTAACCAATCCATCTAAAAATACAACTTTTTTATCTTTAAAAGATTCAATTACTTCCTCTTTGCTTATTAAAAGTTCACCTTGTTTCGGAAATATATCTCCCCTTTGAGAAAATGCAGTAAAGTTCTCTTCAAATTCTAAATATGTTGAATCAAGTTTTCCTTCGCACCTTTGAACATCATCAATTATAAATAAACAATCCTTAAGATAATCAAAAAGACTTTCTGTTTCTTTGCAGAAATAAGGAAGATAACTATCTATAGTTTCAAATGTTGAAGTTTCTTCCAATGATTCTAAGTTTTTATTTAATATATTTCTTAATTTTTCTACCCTAGCTGAATCAGTATCACTTTTTGATATATTATCAAATTCTTTTTTTAACTTTTCTTTACCTAAAGAAATAGTTTCATCTGTTATTATTATTTCTTTTGCTGGAAATACCTCTATCCTCTTAACTTTATCAATACTTCTCTGTGATTCTGTATTGAAAGTTCTTATAGAGTCAATTTCATCACCGAAAAGTTCAATTCTATAAGGATAAGCCGAACATGTAGGAAATACATCAAGTATTCCCCCTCTCAATGCGAACTGCCCCTTTCCTTCAACCATTTCAACTCTCTCATAACCCGATTGTATAAGTTTTTTAGATACTTCAATGAGGTTTATTTCATCGCTTTCTTTAAACTTCATTGTATAATCTGCAAACAATTTATGAGGAGTGTATCTTGCTGAAAAAGCATCTATTGAGGTTACTATTATCTTTTTCTTCTTTTTTAAAATTTCATTTATAACTTTTAGTCTCGCCCATCTTAAATCACCCGAAATAGCATCTATATTATAGAAAACCATTTCCTTCGCTGGAAAATAGTGAACATCATTAGTATATAACAATAAATCCTCATATATATTTTTAGCTTCCATATCACTTTGAGTAACTATTACCATAGATCTATCTATATTTTCAAAGATACTATCAATAGTATAAACTCTTCCCGATTCAGCAATTCCATATATACCAATAGGATATCTTTCGTTATTAATACTTCCTAATATATTTTCAAATTCAACACTATTTTCAAAGGGCTCTAATAACCCCTTCAATCTCATTTCATGCACCATCCTTAAATACTTTTACTTGCCTTGAATCCATTATATATATTCATGGCTGTTTTAACATCATTACTTATTATTTCTTTTGCTGCCTTTGTTGAAGCATCGATACTTTCATTTAAAACTTCCATTTCTTCTTTTGTAAACTTACCTAAGACATAGTTAACCAAATCTACATTAGGTTGTCCTACGCCTACTTTAATTCTTGGGAAAATATCTGTTCCAAGATGTGCTATTATACTTTTTATACCATTATGCCCACCGGCACTTCCTTTTTCACGTATTCTAAGTCTTCCTACATCAAGACTAATATCATCATAGATAACTAAAACATCATCATTAGATAATTTATAAAAGTCTACAACTTCTCTAATACTTTCTCCACTTAAGTTCATGTATGTAGTAGGTTTTAATAAAATAACCTTTTCTCCATTTATAAAGCCTTCACCACACATACCTTTAAATTTTTGCCTGTTTATTTCAATATTATACTCTTTTGCAATATTATCAACAACTTTAAAACCTATATTATGTCTAGTATCTTCATACTGACTACCCGGATTTCCTAATCCCACTATTAAAAACATAAAAACCTCCTATTAATTAATCAGACCTATTAAATTTAAATTTTTAACACTGCCTGATTTTTAGAATTGTATTTTGAAAGTGTAAAAATAAATCTAACACCTATTTTTTCATCATTCTCAGCCCATACTTCTTCTCCCATTTCATTAAGAAGCATTCGTACTATAGGGAGTCCTAAGCCTGTGCTGACTTTATTAGTTCTTGATTTATCAGATTTATAAAATCTATCCCATATATGTATTTTTTCTTCTTCTGAAAGTTTAGGTCCATTGTTATATATTTCTACTAATACTTTGTTGTTTTTGTAATATACTCTACATGTTATAATTCCATTATCTTCACAATACTTTATTGAATTATCTAGTAAATTAGTAACTACTTGAATTATTTTATCTTCATCTGTATTTACAAAACACTTATCATCTTGTAGATATACCTTTAATATTATTCCCTTTTCTTTCAATTTTCTTTCGCTATTTATTATACATCTTCTTATTAATTCATTTATATCTACTTTTTTAATATTTAATTTTAATTTACCAGATGAAATTGCTGATAAGTCTAATAAATCATTTATCAATCTAGTAAGCCTTTGTATTTCAAAATAAGCTCTTTCTAAATACTCATTTTCTTTATCTTTTGGAATTACCCCATCTATTATTCCTGCAATAAATCCCTTTATAGATGTTATTGGTGATCTTAATTCATGAGATACATTTGAAATAAAATCTCTTCTATTCATTTCAACTTTTTCAATGGACTCAGCCATAACATTAAAAGATTTTGCAAGCTGTCCAATTTCATCTTCAGACTGTATAGTAACTCTACGGTTTACTTCTCCATTAGCAAACTTTTTAGCTGCATTATTCAATTCTGCAAGAGGATTTATCAAAAATGTTTTTGCAAATAGTGATAATACTATTATTGAAAATAAAACTGTACAAATTGATCCTATCCAAATTATAAGATACACTTTGTTTAACTTACTATTTATTTCTTTTAAAGGACTAGTCATAATTATATATCCTTCAAAAGTCCCTTGATGAATTACTGGATATAAATATGTATAATAATTACCAACATACTCAACATACTTACCTTGTTTCAATAAATCTATATTATCTTTTGATACAATTAAATTATCATTCTTCTCCATATTGCCAGATGAAAGATACTTATAATTATTTTCATCGACTACAACAATGTTAGCATCAATAGAAATACTTGCCATTTCCGTAATTCTTCTAAGATATTCAAGCTCAAAATCTGTTTTCTTTCCATTATAATATTCTACTACTCTTGCTAAATAACTTCCTGTATTTTCAAATGAAGTCTTTTTATCGTCAAAAAAGTTTCCCTTAAACCATAATGACAATGCAAATGCAAGAAAATGCAAAATAAACCCTAAAATTATTCCATTAATAATAATTAATTTATAAAGCAAGCTTTTTCTCTTCATTTATTTTACCTCGAATTTATATCCTACACCCCATACTGTTTCAATCTGCCACTGCTCTCCACCACTAAGTTTTTCTCTCAGTCTTTTAACATGTACATCTACAGTTCTTGAATCTCCTGGATAATCATATCCCCAAACTTCACATAAAAGTTGTTCTCTTGTAAAAACTTTATTTTTATTACTCGCTAAGTAGTATAATAACTCAAATTCCTTTGGTGGCATTTTAATGTCTTTTCCATCATATATAACCTTATAAGATGTAGAATCTATAACTAAATCACTTAATTTAATTACTTGATTTTTATCGTTATCAACTGAATATCTTCTCAAGACAGCTTTTACTCTTGCTAATAATTCTTTAGGCTCAAACGGCTTTACTATATAATCATCAGCACCAAGTTCTAATGCTAAAACCTTATCGAAAGTATCCCCTTTAGCAGTGATCATTATAACAGGTCTTTCTCCTTGTTTTCTAATCCACTTAAGTACATCAATTCCATCAACTTGTGGAATCATCATGTCAAGCAATACCAAGTCAGGATTATAATCCATATATAACATCTTTGCTTCTTTTCCATTAAGAGCTATCTTTGTATTAAATCCAACACTTTTTAGATACATATCTATAACTTCACAAATATTTTCATCATCATCAACAATAAGAACTTTACCTACAAAACCCTCCATATAAATACACTTCCTTTCAATTCCTTATATTATAACCTTAAAACTCCCTCTATGGCTATAACCATCAAGGGAGTTTTTATTATTAATGTTTCTATAATCTTATACATTATTTTTCGTACTCAAATAACTTGCTTATTGGTTGATCATCATATATTCTCTTGATTGCTTCAGCAAATAGAGGTGCAACTGATATTGATCTTATTTTCGCTGATTCTTTATCTTCACTTAGAGGAATTGTATTTAACATCACAAGTTCTTCTATTGCTGATTTATTTATCCTATCCATCGCTGGCCCAGATAAAACTCCATGTGTACAACATGCATATACATTTTTAGCACCTAAATCCTTAAGTGCATTAGCTGCATTAGTTATAGTTCCTGCTGTATCAATCATATCATCTATCAATATACATCTTTTTCCTTCAACATCACCAATAATATTCATTATTTCAGAAACATTTGCTTTTGGTCTTCTCTTATCTATAATTGCTATAGGTGCATGTAAATTATCTGCAAACTTTCTTGCTCGTGTCACACTACCAAGATCCGGTGAAACCACAACAACATCATCTTGATCTTCAAGTCCTTTAGATATAAAATATTCTGCAAGTATTGGCCCTCCTAAAAGATGATCAACAGGTATATTAAAATATCCTTGTATCTGTGATGCATGTAAATCCATAGTAAGTACTCTATTTGCACCTGCTGCTGTCAATAAATCTGCAACTAACTTAGCTGTAATAGGATCTCTGGATTTAGCTTTTCTATCTTGCCTTGCATATCCATAGTAAGGAACAACTGCTGTTATTCTACCTGCTGATGCTCTTTTAAATGCATCTATCATTATTAACAGTTCCATAAGATTATTGTTAACAGGTGAGCATGTAGATTGAACTATAAATACATCCATTCCTCTTACAGTCTCATTAATATCAACTGATATTTCTCCATCACTAAATGTTGAAACCTTTGACTTTCCTACTGCAACTCCTAAGATATCAGAAATATCTTGAGCTAATTTACAGTGTGAATTTCCAGTGAAAATTTTTATATTTCTTACATGACCTATCATTAGGAAGACCTCCTTAAAATTTATGGATTATCTTTATATTTAAAAGTTTATTTTTTTAGACCCTTTTTATCTACCCATCCACTAATATTTCTTTGTTTAGCTCTTGCTATTGCAAGGTCTCCTTCTTTTACTTCACATGTAATAGTTGATCCTGCAGCAATATAAGTATTATCAGCAACTTTTACTGGTGATACAAGATTTGTATTACATCCTATAAAGCTATGATCTCCTATTATTGTCTTATGCTTTTCTTTACCATCATAATTTACTACTACTGTTCCACATCCAAAATTACATTCCGATCCAACTTCTGCATCTCCAATGTAAGTTAAATGAGATACCTTAGTTCCATCACCAATAGTAGATTTTTTAATTTCAACAAAATCACCTATTCTTGCATGTTTACCAATTGTTGTTTCTGGACGGATATATGCAAAAGGTCCTACTGTAGTATTTTCTCCTACTTTACTATCTAATATTACAGAAGATTGAATATCTACATCATTCCCAATAATACTATTTGATATTCTTGAGTTTTGATATATAAGACATCTTTCACCTATTTTTGTATTGCCTTCTAAAATATTATTAGGATATATAATAGTATCCTTTCCTATTTCAACATCAACTCCAATATATGTTGTCTTAGGATCTATTAAAGTAACACCATTATCCATATGCATGATGTTTATTCTATTTCTAAGAATTTCTTCTGCTTGTGCAAGTTGAACTCTTGAATTAACTCCTATTGTTTCTTCAAATTCAGTTACAACTGCTCCAACCTTTTTGTCTTCTTCCTTTAATATTTCTATGACATCAGTCAAATAATATTCACCTTGATTATTATTATTATTTATTTTATCTAAAGCTTTTTCTAATAATTCAATATCGAAACAATAGATAGCAGTATTCATTTCATTAATCTTAAGTTCTTCTTCATTACAATCCTTATGCTCTACTATCTTTAACACTTCACCATTATCATCTCTTACTATTCTTCCATAACCTGTTGGATCTTCAACTAGTGATGTTAGTATTGTTGCTGAGTTTTCATTGTTGATGTGTTCATCAAATAACTTTTTAATTGTAGATGTTTTTATTAATGGAGTATCTCCTGCAAATACTGCAACAACACCTTTTTTGCCATGCAAAAATTCTTTAGCACACTTAACAGCATGACCCGTACCAAGCTGTTCTGCTTGAAGAGAATAAGATACGTTTTTATCACTTGTTCTTTCCTTTACAAGCTCTGAACCTTTTCCTATTATTAAATTCACATCATCTATTTCAGCACTTCTAATAGAATCTATAACATGTTTTACCATTTCTTTACCACAAACTTTGTGTAATACCTTTGGTAAATCTGATTTTATTCTCTTGCCTTGACCAGCCGCTAAAACTAGTGCACATTTATACATAAATAACACCTCATTATATATTAATTAAACGATTAATTAACTTATTTTTCACTTCTAATATTCATATTAATTATATTTGAAACATACTTTTATTTCAAGGTATTCATATCTTGTAATATCAAAAGTATCAATAATAGAATATTAATCTGCTTCACCACTTTTCATCTAATTTAATAAAACAAACAAGAGGAAGATTTACTTCTTCCTCTTACGTTTCTATTGCTTATTCTTGTGGCGCTTCTTCTGATAAAGCTTTTTCATATGCTTCTAAAATAGCTGTCTGAATTTTTTCTCTTGCTTCTGTATTAATTGGATGAGCAATATCTTTAAACTCTCCATCTGGTGTTTTTCTACTTGGCATAGCAATAAATAAGCCCATTTGACCTTCTATAACTTTAATATCATGAACAACAAATTCATTATCAAATGTCACAGAAACAATTCCCTTCATTTTACCTTCTGATGCTATTTTTCTAATTCTAACGTCTGTAATTTGCATCCTAAACCCCTCCAGTTGCTTTAAAATAAGTTAATATTTATATAATTTCTCCATAAATTTCTAAATTCCTTTTAATTATTTAATAAAATATCAATAAATTTATTTAAAATCAAATAATTAACATAATTTTATAATAAAAAAAGAACAGAAACCCCACTGATCTTCTGTTCTTAAATGTGTATTCTATTATAAATACTATTTTTTAATATTAAGCAAATAATTTTGATGGTTGTATTCCTACAATTGCTGATTTATCTACTTCTTTTAATTCAACAATAGATACATACTCATCTACAAGTTTCTTTTCTGTTTGTTTATTATCAACTAATACTCCAATTCCTACTAATTCACTATCAAACTCCTTTAATAGATCCTTAATTCCGATAGCAGTTCCGCCACCTTTCATAAAATCATCAATAAAAATACATCTGCTGTTATTTTTCATTGATTTTTTTGATAATGACATCTGTTGAAGTCTTCCATTACTTCCTGAAACATAATTTATAGTAACTGTAGGACCTTCTGTAACCTGACTATCTCTTCTTGCAATAACAAGTTGTACTCCTAAGTTCCTTGCTACTTCATAAGCCAAAGGAATTCCTTTAGTTTCAACAGTAATAACATAATCAATATCACTTGCCTTGAAACATGATGAAAGCATAACACCAGCCTTACTTATAATTTCTGGATTATACATTAAATCAGTCATATAAATAATATTCCCTGGAATAACTCTTCCATCATCTTCTAATTGTTTACATAATTCTAAAGCAAACGCTCTATTACTTTCATCACCATTACCTGGAATATACTTGATACCACCTGCAACCCCTGCAACAGTTTCAATTTTTCCCATTTGAAGCTTTTCTAAAACTTCTCTTACGACTACAATATCTTCACTTATTGTGGATTTTGCCGCATTTAATAATTCTAGAAATCTATTTAACCCTATTATTTTATTAGGGTTTTCTAACAAAATCTTAGTTATGGCAACTACTCTTTTATTTCTAGTAAATTTCTCCATCTATATCACCTACACGAATTTTTATTTGTTAAATTCACTTAATATTCATATTTTATTCTAATTTCGAATTAATAGCAATGATTTTATCCATAAAGTTATATTATATATATAATTTTTTCATACTTCCAGTTAAATTTTTTAATAAATTACATATATTAATCTAATAAATAGATAAATTTATTAATAATAAAAAATTTTTTCCATAATTTCTTATATATTTTTTTATTTTATGGTTGATTCAAAAAAAAATGTATATAATTATAGTTAAAGTGTAAAATTAAAATTTTGAATTTAAATATTATGTGTAAATTTAGAAACATATTAATAATAAATTACAAATATTATTATAGTATGGTGTTTCTCCTCTACAATTTATACAATAATATCTTAATGGTGATATTGATTTTATATCTTAATTTATAAATAAATATTAGAATTAGTAATTCTATAAGTAGCAAAGGAGTTGATTTCGTGTCTTTTGATTTCTTAAAAGATAGAGATAAAAAAATTCATTTTATAGGTATTGGCGGTATCAGTATGAGTGGTCTTGCTGCCGTTCTACTAAACAGCGGTTTCAAAGTGTCTGGATCAGATTTTAAAGATTCACCTATCGTTGAAAAATTAAGAGCTGAAGGTGCTGAAATTTACATAGGTCATAACAAAGATAACATAAAAAAAGATGTAGATTTAGTAGTTTATACTGCTGCCATTCCTTCCGATAATCCTGAAATATTGGCAGCTAAAGATCAAAATATACTTTTAATGGACAGAGCTGAATTTTTGGGACATATAATGAAAGGTCACAAATATAATGTAGCAGTTTCAGGTACTCATGGTAAAACAACATGTACTTCAATGCTTTCTCACGTTACATTAGCTGCAAATTTAGATCCTACAATCTTAGTTGGTGGAGAATTAGATGTTATCGGAGGAAATTTCCGAATTGGTAACAGTGAATATTTTTTAACCGAAGCTTGTGAATATAAAAAATCATTCTTAAAATTCCCACCTTATGTTGGAATTATCTTAAATATCGATGCTGATCACTTAGACTGCTATAAAGATATTAATGAAATAGCAGATACTTTTATGGCCTTTTCAAAATTGATACCAAAGGATGGTTATCTTGTTGGTTATGGAGATGATGAAAGAGTTAAAGAAATTCTTTCAAATGCTGAATGTAATACTGTAAGTTATGGATTTAATGATGATTCAGATGTCACTGCTAAAAATATTACTTTTAATAAAATGGGATGTGCATCATTTGATGTTTATAAGTCTGATAAAAAGCTATTTTCTCTAACTTTAAATGTACCTGGTAAGCATAATGTCTTAAATGCACTTGCGTCTATATGTGTTTCTTTGATTTTTAACATTGCTGATAAAGATACAGTTGAAGGTTTATCAAAATGCAAAGGTGCTCATAAAAGATTTGAATATAAAGGCGAATTAAATGGCGTTACTGTAATAGATGATTATGCTCATCATCCAACAGAAATAAAAGCGACTCTAAATACAGCCCAAAAAATAGACCATAATAAAGTATACTGTGTATTCCAACCACACACATATACTAGAACTAAAACATTATTTGATGAATTCACACATTGTTTTAATGAATGTGATGAACTTATTTTAATGGATATCTATGCTGCTCGTGAAAAAGATACTGGTTTAGTATCTTCTGAAGAACTTGGAAATGCAATACGCTCTACCGGTGTAAATTGTACAAATGTTCATTCACATGATGAAGCTTTAGAATACGTAAAATCTAAGCTTGGCGATGGAGATTTATTATTAACAGTTGGTGCTGGAGATGTAGTTATTGTTGGTGAAAAATATTTAGAAAATAAATAATATTTTAAAAGGCTGCTTCTAATATGGAGCAGCCTTAATTCTAAATTAAACTACAGTAATTTCTTTTGGCACTGAATTTAATATTTCACATCCATCTTTAGTTACAAGCACTAAATCCTCAATTCTAACACCTATATTGCCTGGAAGGTAAATTCCTGGTTCAATAGAAAAAATCATCCCTTCTTTTACTTCTGCATGATTAATAGAACTTACATCACCTTTATCATGAATCTCTAAACCTATGCTATGTCCAGTTCTGTGAGTAAAGTATTCTCCAAACCCTTCTTCTGTTATAAAATCTCTTGCTGCTGCATCTATATCTGAAAATTTAACTCCATCTTTAACTTTTGAAATAGCATTTAAGTTAGCATTTCTAACTATTTCATATATTCTTCTATGCTCTTCACTTGGTTCTTTCCCAAAGAATACAGTTCTTGTCATATCTGAGCAATAGTGATTATATATTCCTCCAATATCAATAACTAAACTATCTCCTTTTTTAAGCTTAGTTCCATCTGGCTCATGATGAGGATCTGCTGCATTTTCACCATATGCAAGTATTGGATCAAAAGAGAAACCTTGAGCTCCTTCATTTTCATATATTTCAGCTAACAATCTTGCATAATACTTTTCAGTATAACCTTCTCTTAGTTCACTCTTAAGCGCTTCCATAACCTTATCATTAATCTTTGATGATTTTCTCATAAGATCTTTTTCTTCTTCATCTTTAACCATTCTAAGTTCATCAATTATTCCTGATGAATTTACAAATCCTTTTACGGCATTAAGTTCCATTAGTCTTATAATATATTGAGCTGGCCAGAATTTATCTACACCCAATGCTTCATTTTTATTAACTATATTACTTAAAATCTTAATTGAATCTTCACTATCTGTATACCATACAATTTCAACGCCTAAGTCTTCTTCAATTGGAAATAACTTATTTACTATAAATTTGTGCTCTCCATTTTTATTTAAATATAAGGCTATCATTCTTTCTCCTGCTGAAATCCATTTTCCAGTAAGATAATATATGGATGCAGTAGATGATACTATAATCTGAGATAAACCTGCCTTCTCCATTTCATTAATAACATTTAATACTCTTTGTTTTTTCATTTTTAGAGCCTCCTCTTTATGTCTATTAAATATATTTATAAACACATCTTGCTTAACTTTAATAGTTTTTTACTTATTATATAACTTTTCCATAAAAAATCATATTCTTACTTTAACCATGAATGATATAATATATTTAAAGTTTTAAATTCAAACATATAGAAAATTATATAATGACATAATTTTTATGCATTTAGGGAGGATTACTTATGAAAATAGCTGTAATATCAGATATTCATGCTAATATTTATGCACTTATGACTGTTTTAGAAGATATAGATAGTGAAAGAGTTGATACCATAGTCTGCTTGGGCGATTTAGTAGGATACGGTCCACATCCAAATGAAGTTGTATCTACCATAAGAAGACGCAATATTCTTTGTTTGAAAGGAAATTACGATAGTTCCGTTGTAGATAATGAATTTTCATTCATCAGAGAAAATCCTATAAATTCTTTTTCTATGCCTTGGGCTGTTAACGAATTAAGAGAAGAAAATAGAATATTCCTTGATAACTTACCATCTACTCTATCTTTAAATATCGCTAACAAAAGTATTTTGTTTGTTCACGGAAGTCCTAATAAGATTAATGAATATTTACTTCAAGATGGTGAAAATACATCCGAAATAATGAGCGCATTAAAAGAGGACATACTCCTTTGCGCCCATACTCATATCCCTTGTGCAAAGGAATTTGGAAATAAACTATTTATTAATTGTGGAAGTGTTGGAAAACCTAAAATCGGCAGACCAAACCCAACATACTGTATAATGGACATCACTAATTCTGGAGGCGTAAAAGTAAAAATTAAAGAAGTAACTTATGAAGTGAAAAAGATTATTAAAGATATGACTATGCTCGATTTTCCTCAAACTTTAATCCATTCATTTGAAACTGGAGTAGAATAATAGATTTAGCATTTTAATATTATCACTATATGATACATATGGTTAGTTGCATTGACCAAGAAAGTATTGTAAAATTTATTTAGCATTAACCGTAATAGTATACATTGAGCAATTTAATCTTTTACTTTAAATTGCTCATATATTTCATTTGTGAATATTGTATTGGCTCGTGCTAAAAAATATAATATTTTTAATTTTTTCTTTGCAAATTTTATGAAAAAAATTTTTCATTATTTTGTAAAATTAATCATGAACAATGGAGGTCATATATTATGGCAAAATCAACTTTAATTAGAAGCCTTTATAGAAATGCTGATGATTTCTTATCAAAGGATGTAACAATATCAGGATGGATCAGAACTTTAAGAGCATCTAATGCTTTTGGATTCATAGAAATAAATGATGGTTCATTTTTTAAAAACATTCAAATAGTATTTGATGAAAAGTTAGACAATTTTAAGGAAATTTCAAAATTACCTATAAGTTCGTCTCTTACTATAACTGGAACTTTAGTTGCTACACCTGATGCTAAGCAACCATTTGAAGTACAGGCAAAAGAAATAATTATAGAAGGAATGTCAAACTCAGACTATCCTCTACAAAAGAAAAGACACACTTTTGAATATTTAAGAAGCATTGCTCATTTAAGACCAAGAAGTAATGCATTCTCTGCAACTTTCAGAGTTCGTTCTGTTGCTGCTTATGCAATACATAAGTTCTTCCAAGAACAAAACTTCGTATATACACACACTCCAATCATAACTGGTAGTGACTGTGAAGGTGCTGGAGAAATGTTCAGAGTTACAACTTTAGATCCAAAAACTCCTGAATTAACAAAAGAAGGTAACGTTGATTACACTAAAGATTTCTTTGGAAAAGAAACTAATCTTACTGTTTCTGGTCAATTAAATGCTGAATGCTTTGCTTTAGCATTTAGAAATATATATACATTCGGACCAACATTCAGAGCTGAAAATTCTAACACTACAAGACACGCTGCTGAATTCTGGATGATAGAACCTGAAATAGCTTTTGCTGACCTACAAGATGATATGGAACTTGCAGAAGCAATGCTTAAGTATGTAATCCAATATGTAATAGATGAATGTCCAGAAGAAATGCAATTCTTCAACTCATTTGTTGACAAAGGATTATTAGAAAGATTAAATCACGTAGTTTCTTCTGACTTTGCTAGAGTAACTTATACAGAAGCCGTTGAAATCTTAGAAAAATGCGGAAAAGAATTTGATTATCCTGTATCTTGGGGAATCGACTTACAAACAGAACATGAAAGATATCTTACTGAAGAACACTTCAAGAAACCTCTATTTGTAACTGATTATCCAAAAGATATCAAAGCATTCTATATGAGAATGAATGATGATAACAAGACTGTTGCTGCAACAGATCTTTTAGTTCCTGGAATCGGTGAAATCATCGGAGGAAGTCAAAGAGAAGAAAGACTTGATGTTTTAGAAGCTAGAATGGCTGAATTAGGTCTTGCTAAAGAAGATTACTGGTGGTACTTAGAATTAAGAAAATACGGAGAAACTAAACACGCTGGATTCGGTTTAGGATTCGAAAGATTAATTATGTACATTACTGGTATGACTAACATAAGAGACGTAATACCATTCCCTAGAACTCCTGGAACTTCTGAATTCTAGAAAATATAATTAAAAGCTGATAATAACTCACAACCTGAATTATTATCAGCTTTTTTATGTAGTTTAATATAAAAATATTACTTTTCAATTGATTGTTGCTTTGATTCATTTTCCCATTCATCAAATCGCTTTAATACTTCATCATAGGTCTTTTGAGAAATCTCTGGAAGTTTTCCACCCCAAGCCTTTTCAGCTTCTTTAAATCCCTTCAAAAAGCCCTCTTTTAATTCTCCTATATTGGATGAATTTCCTCCTGATAATGCTTTTGCCATATTCATAATATTCGTAGCAACTGAATCTACAGAATATTCTCCTCCATCTGAAATTGACTCTTTTGCTTTTTGAGCAATTTCTGGTGTTACATTAAGCTTCTGTCCAAATAAAATTAAATTATAGCTATCACCTTGTTTTGAAATTAAACTTTTTATTAACTGCTTAAATTCCTCTTGCTTACGTTCATTTTCTTCTATAAGTCTATTAACTTCTTCACTTGCAGATGTATCCTTTGCCTTATTTTCTATATCAGATTTAGTATATGTCAACTTCTCAGTTGGTTCAGATTTTTCAAATGTATCTTTTCCAAGTAATTTATCTGTTGAATTGCTATTTTCATTTTTATTAGTCTTTTCACTGTTTTTTTCATATCTTGAAGTGGAATTATACTTATCAATACCTAATTCTTGCTTTAAACCTTGAATCATTCACCATCATCCCCTCATATAAAATACTATTTTAAAAAATTTCTTCTTACGTAATTTATCGTTATTTAAATTTACAACTTTATTATGCACTTATAAAACAACATAAAAATTAAGTTCTGAATTGACTTTTTATATCAATCCAGAACTTAATGTTATATTTATTTAACAGATATATATGAATTTCCTTTTATATAGAATCTCCACGGAAAATCAATTGCTTCTTCAGCATAATCAATTCCAATCCTCTTAGTTTCAACTATTTCGAAATCACTTTCATTAGAATCTTCTATATAAAAATCCCCATTTTCATATAGCTTTTTATAATTTTCACTTTTATCTATTGAATAAGCCATACATAATTTTGACGGACCATTTGTAACTGTCTTTTTCTTTGCGTTGCTTAATTCATCGAAATTCTTTTTAAACCTTTTTTGTGATATATAGTTAAATTCATTTAAGGGCTCAACTGCTCTAACTAATACTCCCTCCCCCTTATCCTTCTCTCCACTTATTACATTAAAACAGTGGTAAAGACCGTATATAAAATACACATATGCAATTCCACCTTCATGAAATAAAGGCTCTGTTCTTGCTGTTCTTCTTCCGTTATATGCATGTGACGCTTTATCAATTTCCCCTATATAAGCTTCTGTTTCAACTATCTTTCCTTTTAAAACTCTTCCATCTATTTTTCTTACAATAGTTTTACCTAATAGTTCTTTCGCCAAATCTAAAGCACCTTTACTGTAAAAGCTTTTTTCTAAAATCATGTTTCTCACCAACTTTTTAATAAGCATATGTTTAAATTTTATCCACAACATCAAAATAATAATCCACAACTATATTCGTTTTTTCATAATTTTGTGGAAAACTTTTTGATATTTTTATTTTGTACAATACTCTTATTGTTGATACATATTAATTTTATCTAGCTGTTACCTTATACGTGCAACTAAATTTTTCACAAACATCAATAGAATTAATACCTTCTTTTTCCGTAAAATCACCATTAAAGTCATAATAATCAGCATGCCCAAACCAAGGTTCTATACAAACAAAAGGTGCTCCATCTTTAGGTGCCCATATTCCCATATAAGGAAATCCTGTAAAATCCACTTCTAAAGATTTATCGCTCTTTTCTGATTTTATAGTCATTTTATTTGATTTTAAATCATTGAAAACTAACGCATCATTTTTAAAAAGTTCTTTAGATAAAATCAATTTATTTGTGTCCTTTAAGCAATCACTACTACTATGAGATAAATATCCTTGCTCTGTAAGTGTAATTTGCTTACTATTCTCAATTTTATTAAATTCAATATAACAATTTTCTAGTAAATCGTTTTTATCTATAGGACACATAAATGCTGGATGAGCTCCTATAGAAAAATATATCTTTTTGTCATCTAAGTTTTCCACAATATAAGTTATTCTAACTCCATCATCTTCTAATCTATAGTTAGACTTTAAAGAAAATTTATAAGGATAAACTTTTAATGATTCTTCTGAATATTTCAATTCAAATGTAATTTCATCTTCCTTTTTATCAATCATAGAAAATTCTGATACCCTTGCTAATCCATGCTGTGGAAGTTCATATACTTTTCCATTAACCCTATATTTCGAATCTGCAACCTTACCTACAATTGGGAACAATATTGGTGCATGATATTTCCAATACTCAGGATTACCATTCCACAAATATTCTTCTTTATTCTCCTTATTCAATATTGAAGTTATTTCTCCACCATATGTCCTTGCCTTGATTCTTAATTTTGAATTTTCTAAAATGTATTCCATTTTCCATACCCCTTTGCACAAAATATATTTAATCTATTATTATATTAATAATCTAGTGTTACTATCTTACCATGATTTAAACTCTCTTTTATGTCTATTATTCTCTGATTTGTTGAACCTCTAAATTTTAAACCTTCTTGCATATTCTCTTCTTCAAATTTTCCATCAACAAGAACATCTATATTATTTAAAAGTTCATTCCAACCATTATTTTCATCTTTATGTTCTCTTATATATTCATAAGTATAACCTGTATAGCACCATATATTTAAGTTATTATTCTTAAACGCCTTTGCCATATATGCAAACTTCTCTGCCTGTTCTAATGGATCTCCTCCACTAAAAGTCACACCTTTAATCATAGGATTATCTAAAACTGATTCTATCAATTCATCCATATTACGGTTTTCTCCACCATTAAAATCATGTGTATCAGGATTAAAACAGCCTTTACAATTATGCTTACATCCTTGTGAGAAAAATACTCTTCTAATTCCTGGACCATTTACTAAACTCTCATATGCTATTCCTGATAATCGTATATCTTTATCCATAACTATCAAACTCCCACGTACTTACTTTACTAAAATTTTAATTTTGTATTTAGTATTTTTTGTGAATATATATGTTCCAATTATAAACCTACATATGATATAAAAAAATTTCTCAGTAAAGTTTTTAACTTTAACTTTTCATTTTCACATGTCAATTATAATACATATCTATTATATCATTAAATAAAAAAGACAGATTAGCATCTGCATATTTTATTATGCATCGATATACTAATCTGTCATTTTATTTATTAATTCCTAGCTATTAGCCTTTACGTAATTTAATCTTCCACCAGCTTTTATTACTGCAATTTCTTTTTCTGTAAGATCTGCTATAGCTTCAAATTCAACATTCTTAGTTAAGTTCTTAACTATCACTTTTCCATCAACTAAGGCATTTTCTATACCTTCAATTTTTAATTCATCTAATAAATCAATCTTATCATAATCAGCTTCATTCTTAAATTCCATTGGAATTATTCCATTGTTAATTAAGTTAGCTTTATGAATTCTTGCAAATGATTTAGCTACAACGCCTTTAATTCCTAAGTATAAAGGTGCAAGTGCAGCATGCTCTCTGCTTGAACCTTGACCATAGTTTCCTCCAGCAATAATGAATCCACCATTATTATCTTTAGCTCTCTTAGGGAACTCTGCATCTATTGTGCTAAAACAGAATTCTGAAAGATAAGGTATATTAGATCTAAATGGTAATAACTTAGAATTTGAAGGCATAATATGATCTGTTGTTATATTGTCTTCAACTTTAATAACTACCTTTCCATCCACATCTGAACCTAATTCTTTTCCTATTGGGAATGGTTTTATGTTTGGACCTCTTACAACTTCTACTTCAGCATTAGTTGCTGCTGGTTCTAAAATCATTGAATCATCTATAATGAATTTTTCTGGCATTTCTATATCTAAATCTACATCACTAACAATTTCTCTTGGATCAGTTAAATATCCATTAATTGCTGAAACTGCAGCTGTTTCTGGACTTACAATATATATTTGTCCAGATAATGTTCCACTTCTTCCATAGAAATTTCTGTTTACTGTTCTTAAAGATATTCCATTTGTTCCAGGTGCTTGACCCATACCGATACATGGTCCACAAGAATTTTCAAGGATTCTTGCTCCAGCACTTATAATATCTGCTAATGCACCATTTCTAGCAATCATCTCCATAACTTGTCTTGAACCTGGTCCAATTACTAAGCTTACATTAGGATTAACTTTTTTGCCTTTTAAAATTCTTGCAACCTTCATTAAATCCATGTATGAAGAGTTTGTACAACTTCCGATAAATACTTGGTCTACTTTAATTTTTCCAGCATCAGTTACTTTAACTACATTATCTGGCATATGTGGTTTAGCTGTTAATGGTTCTAATTCACTTAAATTAACAGTTACAACTTCATCATAAACTGCATCTGCATCTGGTTTGAATTCTATCCATTCGTCTTCTCTTCCTTGTGCTTTAAAAAATTCTAAAGTTCTTTCATCACTTGGAAAAATTGAAGTTGTTGCTCCAAGTTCAGCACCCATGTTAGTTATAGTCGCTCTTTCTGGAACAGAAAGACTCTTAACACCTTCTCCTGCATATTCAAATACTTTACCAACTCCACCTTTAACAGTAAGCATTCTTAATACTTCAAGTATTACATCTTTAGCAGAAACCATTTTATTTAATGATCCTGTAAGTTCAACTTTTACAACCTTTGGAGTATTTATATTATAAGCTCCACCGCCCATAGCTAATGCAACGTCTAATCCACCTGCACCCATAGCAAGCATACCAACTCCACCTGCTGTTGGAGTATGACTGTCAGATCCTATTAAAGTATCGCCTGGAGTTGAGAATCTTTCTAAGAATATTTGATGACATATACCATTTCCTGGTTTTGAAAAATATACTCCATATTTAGATGCAACAGTTTGAATAAATTTATGATCATCAGCATTTTCAAATCCTTGTTGTAACATGTTATGATCAACAAATGCTACAGATTTTTTTGTTTTAACTCTATCTATTCCCATAGCTTCTAATTGAAGATATGCCATTGTTCCAGTTGAATCTTGAGTTAAAGTCTTGTCAATCTTTAACGCTACTGGTTCTCCAACCTTTAATTCACCTTCAACTATATGGCTTTTTAAAATTTTATATACTAAATTATCTCCCACTTTGATGTTCCCCCTATTTCATTGCTTATTATGTATTTTCTAAACTTAAAGCACATATTCATTATCGAAATATTATTAAATTGCAATAATGAACGTGCCTATACAACCTTTTTTATATATTGATTTAATGAATTAATCACATTTTTTTTCTTCTAATTGTCTATGATATTCCTTATATAATTGAACAACTTCTTTATCAAAAAGAGTTCTTTTTAATCTCACGGAAGTTGATCTAACAAGTTCTAATATTCCTTTTGATTCATCATCTGTAAGAGTTATATCATATTCTGCAAACTTATTAACTACAGCAGCTCTTCCTGAATGCTTTCCTATGAGTATTTGTCTTTCAAGTCCAACTATATCTGGATCAAAAGCTTCATAGTTTTTAGGATCTTTTAGTGCTCCATCTGCATGTATTCCTGATTCGTGAGCAAACATATTAGTTCCAACAATGGCCTTCCATTTTGGTAGTTCCCTTCCAGATGCTCTTGAAACATATTCAGATACTTCTCTGAACATTTTTGTATTTATATTTTCACCTTTGTATCCACATACTATCATAAGTGACATTAAAACTTCTTCTAACGCAGCATTTCCAGCTCTTTCACCAAGGCCATTTACAGTAACCCCAACGTGTGTAGCACCGCCATGAAGTCCAGCCAAAGCATTTGCTGTTGCCATACCAAAATCATTATGTGTATGCATTTCTATATCAAATTTTGTTTTATCATAAAGATATTTAATCTCATCTCTAAGACTAAATGGTTCCATTATTCCAACTGTATCACAGAACCTAAATCTATCTGCTCCTGCTTGTTTTGCTGCATTTATAAATTCAACTAAAAATTCTCTATCTGCTCTTGATGCATCTTCACCATTAACCGAAACATATAGTCCATTTTTCTTTGCAAACTCAACAGATTTAACCATATTATCTAATACCCATTCTCTTGACTTTTTAAGTTTGTGTTGTATATGGATATCTGATACTGATGTTGAAATTGCCACTGCATCAACACCACAATCTATTGATTGTTCTATATCACTTATTACAGCTCTATTCCAAGCCATTATGCTTGATTTTAAATTTCTCTTAACAATTTCTGTTATAGCTTGCTTTTCGTCTCCACCCATAGTTGGAATACCAACCTCTAATTGGTCAACACCTAAATCACTTAACATTTCAGCTATAACAATTTTTTCTTCATTAGCGAAAACTACCCCAGCTGTTTGTTCCCCATCTCTAAGAGTCGTATCTACTATAGTAATCTTTTTGTTTTCCTTATCATTAATTACCATGCTAATTCCCCCATTTTAATATTTTGCTTATTGCATAAATTAATTTCCTTTTAATTTCCTTTTAATTTACAGTACACATTAATAATAGCATATTTTAGTATTATCAGACAAGTATTATTATTATTTTTTTGCAACAAGTCATACATCTTCCTTCACACTTTTAGATTTTTAACCGTTTTTTTTGCTTTTTACTTATAGTTATTGCAAGTTTTTTTTTATTTATTGCATACTTTTGATTGTTATGTTAATTCAACTGCACTTATTTCACATAATTTTCATAATAAAAAACTCATTAAACTTAATTATATTAAGTTTAATGAGTTTTTTATTAATATTTTTAATAATGATGCTTATGATTTTCAGTATGAGATATTCTATCTTCTCTTTCATAGTATTTTCCTGGTCCAAATCTTTCATCAAGACTAAGGTATCCTGTTACTCTTGAAATTCCTTGAATATCAGTACTTCTACAATTTGGACATTCATGTTGATGTTCTTGTAAATATGTCCCACAATTTTTACAATATCTTATATGGAAATTTATCCCCATATAGCTTATATTAGTTTTCTTATATGCATAATTTATTATATCCATAACAGCTTCTTCTGTAGGAGCATCATCAACTTCAATATAGCTTATATGACCACCATTGCAAAGCTTATGATAAGGTGCTTCAATATCAATTTTATCTTTAATTGATATTGGATATGATACAGGAACATGGAAACTATTTGTATAATACTCCTTGTCTGTAACTCCTTCTATTTTTCCAAATATATTCTTGTCTTGTTTTATAAATTTACCTGAGAGTCCTTCTGCTGGTGTAGCGTAACAACTCCAATTCAACTTATATTCTTCTGTTAATCTATCGCAATATTGTCTTATGTGCTCAATTATTTTTATTCCTAATTCTCTAGCTTTCTTATCTTCTCCATGATGCTTACCTACTAAAGCTACTAATGTTTCTGCCAATCCTATAAATCCAATTCCCCAAGTTCCTTGTTTTAATATTGGTTCAATGGAATCATCAGGGCATAGTCCTTCAGAACCTTTCATAAGACCTTGACCTGCTACAAAAGGTAAATCCTTAACTTTTAAATTCTTTAATACATTGTATCTATGAATTAATGATTCTTTTGCAAGGTTAAGTCTAGCATCTAGTATTTCAAAGAATTTATTTAAATCTCCTTTTGCTTGTAGGCCTATTCTAGGAAGATTCATAGTTGTAGGTGCTATATTTCCTCTTCCTTTGCATCCAGGCTCACCATTTACATTCTTCATAAGATAAGTTCTACATCCCATTGTTGCTGGAACATATCCTCTATCGTAATATTCTTTATTGAAATCTGCATCAATATTCATGAATGTAGGATTCATTCTCTTGGCTGCTACTCTACATGCTAATTTATATAAATAGAAATATGGATCTCCTTCTTCTCTATTAACGCCATCCTTAACTCTAAATATTATATTAGGGAATATAGGTTGTTCACCCCTACCTAATCCTTTTTCGTATTCTAATAGGAATATTTCACATACAAGTGCTGCATCATCACTATCTGGTAATCCAAGGTTAATAGAACTAAATGGTACCTGAGATCCTGCTCTTGAATGCATAGTATTTAAATTATAAACAACACCCTGCATAGCTTGATGAACTCTCTTATTAACCTTTTTCTCTGTTAATTCATCTATCTTTTCTGAAGGAACTCCTAATTCTTCTAGTTCCTTTCTTACTTCTTCTCTTGTAGGTTCTACAAAAATAGCCATATCATTATCAAAATCTGGATGTGATTGTCCTCCAAACATGTCATTTTGAGTTGACTGTAATAATATACATGATAATTCAGCTGCTGTTTCTATTCTCTTTGGTGCATTAATTGTTCCATATCCAGTATTAAACCCATCAACTAGCATTTCTTTAGTTGGGATATGAAGACAATTTACAGTTAAATTATAGCTATCTAAATCATGATAATATAAATCTCCTGTTTCATGAGCCTTCGCTAAATTTTTAGGCATAACAGCAAGTGTATTCCATTTATTTGACTCAGATGCTATTCTTAATAACTTGGAACTAAAATTGTTTCCTACGTTAGCATTATCTCTATCAGTTTCCACACCTATTTGGCGAATTGCTTTCATTAAATCTGATTTTATTTCTCTTACTTTAGTTCTTTCTTTCCTATATGTTGAATAAGCTACTGCTATATCTATATGACCTTGATTTTGTAGTGCTCTTTCTACAAAATTTTGTATTTGTTCAACAGTTATAGATTTTTTATATTCTATTTCAATATAATCTGTTACCTTTGCAACAGTAGTTAAGACTTCACTTTCCTTAAGAGTTAAACCGATTTCACTAGCTGAACCTTTTATTGCTTGTGCAATTTTATCCGAGTTAAACTCTACCTCTCTCCCATCTCTCTTCACAACATATAGCATTATTATTCCCTCCATGGCACAATATATTGTATATTTAATACTGTATTATTATACTGTATTAAATATTCCTTAGCAATGCTTTTAATTTTTAATTTTTTTACCTCTATATTTTAATTATCTTGGAATAGGTATGATTATCTTACTATTTGATTATTTTATATATATGTTCAATAGTTGACTTATTTTAAATATGTTAATATTAACTTATTTACTAATATTGGACTGTTTATTTACAATTCTCTATATAAATAATTATTTTCTAAATAAGAAAACTATATCACTATTGATATAGTTATCACTATTGATAATATTATCAATAGTGATATAATTAATTTAAAGATTTTTAAATTATAGGAGGGTTCTTAGTGGAAAAAATTGCATTAATTACAGATAGTGCTTCTGATATTAATTCAGAGTTAATAAAAAAATATAATATACATGTTCTACCTTTTAAAATCATATTTTCAGATAAAGAATATAAAGATGGAGTAGATATAACACCTTCAATGCTTTATGAAAAATTACCAACTGAAATTCCTACTACATCACTACCAAGTATAAGCGAATTCACTGAATTGTTAGAGAAACTAAAATCTGATGGGTATACTCATGCAATAATTATAACAATATCTAATTGCTTCTCAGGTACTTTTAACGCTGCCAGATTAGCTTCTGAAAGTGTTTCTGATATTACTACATTTGTATTTGATTCTCTTACTCTTACAATGTCTGAGGGTGCAATGGTTTTAGAAACAGCTGCCCTAATTGAAGAAGGAAAATCATTTAATGAAATAACAAATGAACTTCCTACAATAAGAAAGAAAATTGATGTTTTCTTTACACTAGATACATTAACATATTTAAAAAAAGGCGGAAGAATAGGTAAAGTTGCTGGAACAATAGCTGAAGCCCTTAATATAAAGCCAATAATAACAATAAAAGATGATGGTTTTCACACATACTCAAAAGTAAGAGGAACTAAACAATCTATTTCTAAACTATCAAGTATATTAAATGATTACTTAGCAAAAGGTAAATGTAAAGTATGGATTATGAATGGAGATGCTCCAGACAAAGCAGATTTACTATATAACACTATTAAGGATTCTGATAATTTAGTTGAATGTACTTTAGGTGGAATGATTGGTCCTGCTCTTGGCGTAAACACTGGACCAGGTCTTGTTGGCTTTATTGTAGAAATGGTGGATTAAGTATGAGTGAATTAGGTGCTTCAAAAAATGATTATATTAAGTCTGAAGAAAAAAGGCTATACGAAGAATATAAGAAAAAAATTTCTGATTTAAAAAAGGAATCAAAGAAGCCAAAAGAATCATCTGTTCAAATTTTCACAAAAGGATTATTACCTATATATGTACTATACTTATTATCACTATCGCCTACAAATGGCAACGAAATATCTCACAGTATAAGTATAAAAACTAATGGAAAGTGGACTCCAAGTACTGGTGGAATATATCCTCTCTTAAAACGCATGGAGGAAGATGATTTAATTATAGGTGAATGGGATAATCCTAATAAGCGTTTTCAAAAAATATATAAAATTACTGAAAAAGGATTACATGAATTAGAAAATAAAAAAGTTATCTTAAAATCTAAAATAGAGGATTCTCTAGAAGTTTTTAAAATAATATATAATGATTTATATTTTTAAATTAAAGAGACTTTAATCGAAATTTGTATTAAAGTCTCTTTTCGTATATTTATATTAATTTTGTAAATAATAATAAATAATTTACCGAATTTTGAAAGGAGATTATTTATGAAAAATTTCGTATTAGACTCAACTTATAGAGATGCTGTAATAGTTAATGCAAATGATGAATTCTCTACTACACCTGCACATATATTACCTAATAATCCTATAAGTAAGTATGAAATAAGTTCATCTCAAATGTCTAATAATTATGTATCCCATAAAACGAAAAATGATAATTTCAATAGATTTAATTTTATAGATTATATCTAATCATTGACATCTACTTAAAATAAAAAGATACACTTTTAGTGTATCTTTTTATTTTAATAATGATTAATCAACAGAAATTGCACTTACTGGACAGCTTTCTGCTGCTTCTTTAACCTCATCTTCAGATCCACTTGGTGCTTCATCAACAATAAATCCTGCTTTACCATCATCTTCAATTTCAAAACATTCTGGACAGATTGATGGACATAATCCACATGCAATGCATGTATCTTTATCTACAGTTGCTTTCATAAAAATTCATCCTCTCTTTAAAAATTACATTATTAATATTTCCCAAGAAATATTATATTTATGTATTTATTTTATTAACTAATAAAAAAGTAACTACACCATGCTTTTAGTTGACAGTTAACAGTGTGGTGGAAAGTCAAATATTTTCTTCTAATTTTATTTTTTAGAAATCTCTTTAATCTACTAAATTCAAGCACTATGCTATCATTATAATTTGCTATGAATAAATAAATACCCTCGTATATTTCATTACAAAAATATACGAGGGTTTAATTATCATAACTATATAGTTGCTTCTTTTAATATAATCCTTCAAAAATTAATGAATATAAAGGATTTTCAGTAACATATTGTTCAGCTTTTCCTTCTTCAAGTGCTTCTGTAAGCTCTATATTTATTGGAAGCTCACCTAATAATGGTAATCCTAAGTACTCTGCATTTTCTTCAGAAGATTTTCTGCTAAATACTCTTATCTTCTTATCACAATCTGGGCAGTTAATATAGGCCATATTTTCAACAACACCTTTAATTTTTATTCCCATCTTCTGAGCCATTATAACTACCTTTTTAACGATCATTGAAACCATATCTTGTGGTGTAGATACTATTACTATTTCATTAATAGGGAATTCCTGCATTACTGTTAATGCAATATCACCAGTTCCTGGTGGCATATCTATAAGTAAATAATCAAGTTCTCCCCAATTAGTTTCTCCATAAAGCTGTTTTAAAACACCATTTATTACAGCTCCTCTCCATATAAGAGGTTCTTCTTCAACTGGTGTAACAAGATTCATAGACATTACCTTTATACCACCTGCTGTTTCAACAGGATTGAATCTAACTAATTCATTATCTAAAGGTTCTATTAATGATCTTTTTTCATTTATTCCAAAAAATCTTGGCATTGATGGCCCTGTTATATCTGCATCTAGAACTCCTACTTTGTATCCCTTTTTAGATAACATTGTAGCCATGATTCCAGTAACTGTTGATTTACCAACACCACCTTTTCCACTTATAACACCTATTACATTTTTAATATTCCCATATCTAGGCGCTATTTTAGGTATTTGTGTTTCACATCCACCATTACTTTTTGTTTTACATTGGTCCTTACTTGGACAGTTATCACAACTTGCCATTTTTATCCTCCTTTTCTTTACCAGTCTTGAGGCATTTCATTTGCCCCGCTGACATTGATGTCCCAATCTTTATAATTATATTCTGCGGTTATATAGTAACTTTTAAAAGATTTATCTAATTTATTATCTATTGTTATCAATGTTTTAAATGCTGTACTGTTATAACCCCTATTTTTTACTTTTATTATTGTATCAAACTGTTCTGAATTATTACTAACTAAATCAACATTAGGTATTAGCTTATTTAGATTTTTCTTAAATTCTTCTAAATCATTTGAAAAAACGTATTTCAAACAATCTACATCTCCAGATATATCTATTCCAACCTTACCATTTGATAGTGAATCCTTATTTGATTCAACAACCTTTAAAATAGATTCATAATAAATATATTCAAAATTTCTTGGTTTTCTTATAAATGAAAGATTCTGCATTATTGTATTTTCTAAATTTTTAGGTACTGAAAATGCATTTTCATCATCATAGAAATTTCCTTCTTTATTAGAATTGGCTCCAACTACATATGAATATTTTTTTACCTCTTCACCAATCCATACTTCAAACATATAATCAGGATCAAGGGAGCTTTTTTCACTACATTCCTTACCTTTAGAAAGTATTTTGTATATATCATTTATAGCCTGTGGATCATTTACTATAAATCTAAATCCACTATCTCTTACATTCTGTATTATAATTTTATCAACCTTATTTTGTTTTATGTAATCAAACTTTTCATTTCTAAAGTTCAACTTTACTGCTACATCATTAACTACAGAGCATCCTGATAAAGGTGTAACAAGCATTATTAATACCATAAACATTATTACTGACTTATTAACTTTCAATGCTTTTTTTCTCTCCTTTAAAAAACTTGCTAAGATTAAATATAATAATACCAAGTACTAAAGTAAATATTGCAATAAATTGTGATGTGGATAACAGACCAACATTTCCTCTAGGATCATTTCTTAAATATTCTACTAAGAATCTTCCAACACTATAAATCAGTAAATACATCCCCATAACTTTTCCATTTGCTTTTTGTTTTCTTCCATAATATAAAAGGAAAAATCCTAAAGCAAAATCAAAAATCGATGAATAAATCTGTGTTGGATGCAAATGAATACCTGCTGGTGCAAGAGATCCTTCTGGGAAAACTACTCCTATTGGCAACTCAGTCTCAGCCCCATAACAACAACCTGCTAAGAAACATCCTATACGCCCAAATCCTTGTGCTATAGCTAATCCTGGAACTGTCATATCTAACATTTCAATAATGTTCCACTTTTTTCTTCTGCAATATAGATACATTGCTAATGCACCACCACCAATAGCACCATAAATTACAAATCCATAGCCAAAGTTAAGTAATATACTAGGATCTTTTATTATGTCCTTTATCTCCGTTACTATAAATAGTGCCTTACCACCGAATACTCCACCTATTACAGCACAAATAATTAAATTAAGTAACGAATCTTCATCATATCCTCTTTTTTTACCTTTATTTATAAATATAGATGCTGCTACTATTATTCCTATAGCAATCATTAATCCATAACTTTTTATTTGTATTCCAAAAAGCTCAAATAGTACTATCCTCATTTATTACCTCCCTTTTTTAACTACTCAAAAAATAAGTATCAAGGAGAAGCTTAGCTATGCTTCTCCTTGATACTTAAATTATAATACTTATATAGCGTATTAGCAAATCTTATTTATTCTGCTTAATACTTGCAATTACGTCTGTACAATCCTTGTCAAAAGCTTTTTCATATTTATCTTTTGGTATATTAAATAATACTTTTATCATCTGTCCATTCATACCTTTAATATAGTAACATTGATTTACATAACTATATCCATCATTAATATTAGTATTGTATTTTGATAATACACCAACACTTTGAGAATTTTCAAACGGAGTTATTTCATTGTTAGAATATTCTAGTGATTGCTTTTTAGTATCTTTGTCTGCATAATCTTTTACGTCCTGATTTGTATTTATCACCTGAACTAATCCTGTAATAATATTATCTTTACTGTTAAATTTAATATTATAGCTAATGTACTCATCTTTGTTTTCTTCTTCATCTATAACCCACTCAGAAGGAAATGTTATAGAATACCCTTCAAATGAATATTCATTATATTTTTGAGTACTTTCTGTAACATTTACTCTTGAGAAGTTATCCACGAAGAAACCTTGTGTTATGGCTAACAACAACATTAATGATATTAATAATCCAGTAACAACAATCTGTTTTTTATTCATATACTAATTTTTATTCTATTCAGTAGGAACTACAATAGAACACTTTTTATAATCGTAGAACATTAGCCAATATCCATTATTTCTTGTTCCATCATTAGCCCAGGTTACAAATCCAGTTTTACCTCCATAAGGCTGTTCACTTACATCCTTACTTCCTGGAATTCCATAAACAATATACTGAAGTTCACCAAAACTATTACATTTATATCCTAACAAAAAGTAATTTTCCTTACTTATATAAGGATAATAATTTAACATCGGATAATAAGCTAAAGTATATTTATCATAATCAGATTTATTGCATAAATCATCCATACTATTTACTTTTACTTTATACCATTTGCAATAATCTATGTCTTGAATGTTACTACTATATTGTTCAAATCCCTTAACAATTCCCTCAAAGTATTTTCCTTCTTCTCCTCTTAGCTTGAAATTGCTATCCTTTCCTACATTTTCAATAGATTTTTCATATTCCTCAAAATCGATTCTATCAAGTCTTGTATTTTCTTCTATTCTTCTACTATTTTCTAAAGAAGAAATTATAGACTCTTCATCTCTTTTACATCTATTCTCAGCTTTAAATCTCCTCCAATTGCAATTATCTTCTGATTTCTTTTTAATAAATCCACATATAACCATATCTTCTTTCATATCTGGTATATGAATTTTAATATCAAGCATGCAATCTTCTAATTTATCGTAAATTTTCTTAATTTCATCACCTACGCAATATTTTTTATCTTTCTTTTCTTTATCTTTTTCCTTATCCTTGCACTTATCTTTATCCTTTTCCTTTTCTTTATCATCACATTTTTTGCATCTTTCATCATCACTATCTGATTCTCTTATATCAGATAATTTAGTTGATTCTACATTAGTATTTACTTCTTCTGTTACTATGTTCTTTTGACTTTCTAAACTCATGTTCTCATTTTCATGAGATATAATTTTAGGTTCAACAACCTTAGTTTCTGTTATTTTAGCTTCAATTATTGGTTTTTTAGGTGATGTATTAATAACTGGACCAGAAGATTCTTTTCTTATAGTATCTAAATCCATTTTTTTAGTAGATTTACTTGAATTTTCACTGTCCTTAATAACCTTAAATTTTCTCCAATTTTCACTGGATTCCTCACCATTCATAAATCCATGCATAATAAAGCTCATTTCATTTCCACTTACCATACATATTGCAGCTCCTGATATCTTTTCATACGAAATTCCAAGACCAGCAATATTATTCACATAATACTCTTTACTTGTGTCACCCTTACCTACTTCATTCACTTCAAGTGGACCTAAATCAATAAGTTGTTTGCAGTCTTTCTTACTACAAATAAGTATCATCGAATATTTATTTTCTTTTTTAAGGTTTTGAGCATAAAAAGAAACTTTGCATTTGTCTCCTTTTGCCTCGACTTTTGCATACCCCGACAAGGCTTTTTCATTAGCTGATGAATATCCTCTATCATCTTCTTGTAGAATTATAAAATTTCTATACAATTTATTATGTGCCAAGCCAAATTTCCTCCTACATATATTTATTCCATATAGTATATGCTAGGTAATCTTGATTATGATTTCTTGTTTTTAATAAAATAAACCGTACATGGAGTTTAAAATACTCTCAATGTACGGTTTATCTCATTTATACTATTGTTTCGCATCATATATACAGTCTGATAAATGTGCAAATTCTTCAATAGATAATGTTTCAGCTCTTCTCTTTGGATCAATTCCTGACTTTTCAAAGGCTTCTTCTAACTTTTCTTTACTCAAATTGAATGTTTTTGTTGCATTCCATAAAGTTTTTCTTCTCATATTGAAACCAGCTCTTACAAGTGCAAACATAAGATTCTCATCTTTTACATTTACTCTTGGTGCTTCTAATCTATCTAATCTTATAACTATAGATTCTACTTTAGGTCTAGGTATAAAGCAACTTGGAGCAACTCTTCTAACTATACTTGTATTACAATAATATTGTACTAAAACTGATAATGCACCATATTCCTTACAATTAGGTTCAGCATTAATTCTTTCAGCAACCTCTTTTTGTATCATTATAGTTAATGATTTAAAATTATATCCATCTTTTAAAAGCTTAACTATTATAGGTGTTGTTACATAGTATGGAAGATTAGCTACAAGCTTAACGCTCGGTTCATCTCCTATAAGCGAATTAAAATCAACCTTTAAAGCATCATTATGTATTAAATCAAAATTCTCATGTTCCCCTAATTCCTCTTGTAAAATAGGAATTAAATCATTATCAAGCTCAATTGACGTAACTTTTTTAGCCTTCATTAAAAGTTTAGCTGTCAATGTTCCAACACCTGGTCCTATTTCTATTATAAAATCTTTATCATCAACAGATGCACCATCAACGATATCAGTAAGTACTGAATCATCTATCAAAAAGTTTTGACCAAGACTCTTAGAAAATTTAAAATTATATTTTTTAACTAGTTCCTGAGTTTTATAATCCTTTAAATCCATCTATTTGTTACCTGCCTCCATTTGTTTTTCTATTTCATTTATAGCATTTGTGAATTCTTCTTTGGTTATTCCATAATTATTCAATCTAGATACCATCTGCGCCGCATTTCCATAACCAATTCCTAAAATCTTACCTAAACTTTGTCTTCTTTCTTTCGACGTTACATCTCCTGTAAGTTTAAAATAAAACATATCCTGCATATTAAAAAATTCTGTTTTTTCTGTCAGTGTTATTTTTGCAGTTTCAAGTGCTTTTAATATTACTTCTGGACACGCATTTTCAACTCCTATATCACCATTTTTAAGCCCATCTTCTTTAGCGATATAAGCATGCTTAATTCCTTTAACTCTTTTTGAGATTATTCTTCTTATCTTTTCTCCTGCAAAATCTGGATCTGTTAATACTATTACACCTTTTCTTTTTTGAGCTTCCTGTATTCTAGAAATAACTTTTGCATTTATTCCAAATCCACCAACAGCTATTATTTCAGCATCTAAAGCTTTTTTTACAGCATCAACATCGTCCCTACCTTCGACAACGATAACTTCTTTAATCAAATTTATACTTCCTTTCATCTGTACTACTCTATATAAAATTCAATATTTAAATACAGTGTACTATGTATTAATTACATTATACTTGTTAACTCATATATCTCCAAATAAATTATAATATCTCTTTTATAATATTCCAATATTATATTAATTTTATAGTAAATGTTAGTCTACTTAAAAGAATTATAAGTTGAGCATCTTTATTTTTAATAAAAAAAGAGAGATAACATATGTTATCTCTCTAAAAACTACCATTCACCTGGATACGCAACAACCAATACAGTAACTGGTCTTCTACCCCAGCTCCAACATTCACTAGATGAGTTAAGGAATAAATCAATTATATTTCCTTTTATTGCCCCACCTGTATCAGCTGCAATAGCATATCCATATCCTTCTACATAAACCTTACTTCCTAATGGAATAAACGAAGGATCAACTGCTATTGTACTCATACCACCTGGATTTCTTACAGGAGATCTTCCTGTTGCAGTAGTTCTGTCTCCACTATAAGCTGTCGCTACACAATTAAGTTTCTCTTTGTAGTTTATGCTTTCTCCACCTCTATTCGCATAGACTTGTCCAGTTCCTTTGATTACTATTTCATTTTTAGGTTCCGTAATAGTTTTAGTACTTGTAACATTTCTTGAAGTTTCTACTCCATCTCTATATACGACTTCATAAGTAACTTCCTTTTCTCCATTAACACCTTCACTCTTAACCTTACTAACGCTTTTATCAAGACTTTCATCTTTTTCAACTATTGTTTCAAAGTTAATGGGTTCATTTTGTACAAGTTCTTTCTTTTCAACATTAACAATTTGTACACACATATTATCTTCAATTTGAGAATCTAACGATGGTGACACTTCATCAATGTCTTCATTAAACTTTATTCCATATTCTTGTAATGCTTCTTCTTCATTTTTTAGCATTTCTCCAATAGTACCGTCTGCACTTTGTACCTCTAATTGTACACCATTTGCTGTAATTTCTACTGGTATAGCTGACTTTATTTTGATTGTTTCTTTTTCAGATACTTTGGATTCTAGTGACGGCTGCACTTTGTCTTTAACACCTACTGCAATGTTTTTATCCTGCAGCACATCTTGAACAGTCCCCTTGTAAGTGACAAAAGTTTCTTCTTTTCCATCAATACTTATTGTTAGTGTTTTTCTCATATTCATTATTGTTATAGCAGCTATTGCTCCAACTGTAATTGTTACTGCAACTGCTCCTACAATGATTTTTGCCTTCGGACCGTTAAATAAAGATTTGGTGGTAAATCGCTTTAATCTTTCTACCATTAATTTCCCTCCTTTGGCAAGAGTGTCTTTTGAATTATATATTAATTTGACATTATTGTCAAATTAACAATCTCTTGCATTAATAATGAAGCACTTTTTTAATAAAATTTTAATTGTACTAAAAATATTATAATAATTTATAATAACGTTTTTTCATGCTTCACACTTGATTAATGATATGAGGTTAAAAAGCTAATTTAACCTTCAAAATTGTAATAAATTAACTTAATTATATTTGTAATTTACACATAAAATCTTATGTGCAAAAACGTACAATAATATAATTAAGTTACTATTTTTGTACTGTAATTGTACCTTCATCTTTTTAACAAGTTTGTATATTCACTGGCTTATATTTTATCTACAATAAGTTTTATTTTGAAAAAGTATTTATGTCAATATAATTATTTTGTGTACAAACCCTATTTTACCTTATTTTTCCAATTTCATCAACCTTAAAAAATTCTCATTAAACTTCATATTGGCCTCATAAGGGTCAATTTCTTTGATTTGAGCAATTTTATTAATTATATGTTCAATATAGTCTGATTTATTTCTTTTTCCTCTATTAGGCTCTGGTGCCATGTAAGGACAATCTGTTTCTACGAGAATTCTATCTAGTGGAATATCTCTAACTACTTCTACAACCTTTTTGGCATTTTTAAACGTAACTACACCTGTAAATCCTATATAATATCCTAATTTTACACACTCTCTTGCAAATTCTACACTACCTGAAAAACAATGAACTACCCCTGTTACTTCTGGAAACTCCTTCATAGCCTCTAAAGTATCTTGATGAGCATCTCTATCGTGAATAACTACAGGAAGCCCAAGCTCCTTAGCTAAATTCAATTGCTTTCTAAAAACTTCTTTTTGAATTTCTTTAGATGGATTCTCATCCCAATAATAATCGAGTCCTATTTCTCCTATTGCTATAATTTTAGAATTTTCCTTTATATAGCTTTTTATTTCTTTTAATACATCATCATTCATTTCATTTGCATTTTCAGGATGTATTCCCAATGCTCCATAAATATAATCATACTTTTTTGTTAGTTCATCTGTGGCTTTCAAACTTTCATAAGATGAAGCACAGTTAAGTATTCCTATTACACCATTTGATGTAATCTGATTAAGAACCTCTTCTCTATCTTTATTAAATGATTCATCATCATAATGTGAATGACTATCTATAATTTTAAATTTATTACTCATAAAATTTCTTCTCCTAAAATTTTTTTATTTGACACTTTATTGACATAATTTAAGTGTAATATTTAATTTGTAAAGTAGTTAAAGCATTATTATTTACCCCTTTTAACCATTTGTTTTCATATGGTTAAAGAACGTCTCATTCCCCTAAATGAGACGTTCATTTTTTTTAATTTTTCTTATCTTTTAGTCGCCCTAATTCTTCTTCCACTATATTTTTATCTATTCTATCAAATAGTATATTAAAATTATTTATTTTACCCTCTTTTATTTCAATAGGCATCCACATTGGATTCTTAATTTCTAAAAATCCTCTTATTTTTTTCGCAGCAAAAGGTAGAAATGGTTCAATCAAATTACTTAGATTTGCAATTATTTGTATACATGTATACATACACTCAGTACATTTTTCTCGGTCTTTTTTTATATTTACCCAAGGTTTTTCATCATCAAAGTATTTATTAGCCTTTTTTATAGCTGAAAAAATATATTCTAATGCCTTTTTAAAATTCCCCTCCTCAATATTATCTCCTACGTCACAATAAAGTTTAAACATATCATCCTTAAATGCTTTGTTTACTGATCCTTTAGGTATATTTCCATCAAAATTTTTATCTATAAATGCTAATACCCTATTTATAAGATTCCCAAACAATCCAACTAATTCATTGTTATTAGCATGTATAAAAGATTTCCATGTAAAATCTGTATCTTTAACTTCAGGACCATTACTAATTAAATAATATCTTATTAAATCTACATTGTACTTTTCCATAAGATAGTCTGGCCATATGGCCCAATTCTTTACTGCTGAAAAGTTTTTACCTTCAAGCTTCATATATTCACTTGAAATTTCTCGTATGTTAGGTCTTTTAATTCCTAAACCCGATAATATTGCTGGAAATATAACTGTATGGAATGGAATATTGTCTTTTCCATGAACGAAGTATATTCTACTATCTTCTCCATTCCAATATTCCATGTAATCTTCGCCTCTTTCATCTAGGCATTTCATACTTGCTGTAAGATATCCCATTACCGCTTCAATCCATACATATATTTTCTTATCTTCAAATCCTTCAAAAGGAACATCTACACCCCAATTAAAATCTCTTGTTACTGCTCTATCTCTTAAGCCCTCATTTAAATATCTATTCGTAATTTTTTGAGCGTTTTCTCTCCATCCATTTTGGCGTATATAGATTCTCTTAACATCATTTTCAAGTTTTGATAATGCAAAAAATAAATGTTTAGTCTCTTTTATAACAGGTTCTGATTTGCAAAAAATACACTTCTTTTCTAATAGCTCTTCACTTTCAAATATTTCAGAACATTCATCACATTGATCTCCAACTGCATGACTTCCACAAGATGGGCACTTCCCCTCAATATATCTATCTAGAAGATATTCATTACATTTTGGACAATATGTCTGCTCAACTTCTTTTTCATAAATATATCCCTTGTCATATAATTCTTTTATAAATTCACTAACTTTTTTCGAATGATATTCTGTATGAGTTTTTGTAAAAATGTCAAAAGAAAACCCTAACCCTTCGAAACATTCTTTAATTTTTTCATGATAGTGTAAACTTGCTTCTTCTGGGCTCATTCCCTCTGCTTTAGCTTTCATTGTAACTGGTGTACCATGAGAGTCACTACCTGATACAAAAACAACATCATCCCCCATAAGTCTATGGTATCTAGCTAACACATCTCCTGGAAGTAATACAGCTATTCTTCCTAAGTGTAGTTCTCCATTTGCATACGGCCAAGCATTTCCTATTATTACGTTCAAAAAATCACCCCCACTTTTTTAGTTTACAGTTAACAGTTTTGATTAATCTTCCTATGGAATATCTATATTTTTATTTAAATTCTTAATTGCAACATAGCTGCTTTTTATAAATATATATTATATAGAAATCTTAGCAGAAGATTTCAACCTTAACTGTTAACTGGTACTTGTTAACTGCTAACTATCTAACAATGCTTCCGCTTAATAAATCACCTGGATCAACTGCTTTTAATACGCTGTCATCATCAGTTGCAGCACATAAAATCATACCTTGTGATAATTCTCCTCTTAATTTAACTGGCTTTAAGTTTGCAACTAAAACTACATTTTTACCTACTAATTCTTCTGGTTTGTAGTGTGCTGCTATTCCTGAAACCACTTGTCTTTCTTCTCCACCTAAATCGACTTTTAATTTAAGTAATTTCTTAGCTCCTTTTATTGGTTCACAAGCTAATACTTTAACTACTCTTAAGTCTATTTTTTCAAAATCATCTATTGTAATTTCTTCTTTTATAGGTGTTATTTCTCTCTTAGCTGGTGCTGGATTCATTTTAGCTCTTAATTCTTCTAACTCAGCTAATTTCTTATCTACATCTATTCTTGGGAATAAGTTATCAGCTTTAATAACTTTAGTTCCTGCTTTAGTTCCATTGAATTCTTTTAATGAATCCCATGAAAGAACTTCAGTATTTATTTGTTCATTTATTTTCTTAGCTGTATCTGGTAAGAATGCTGAAATCATAACTGACGCAAATCTTAAACTTTCAATTAAATTATAAAGAACTGTTCCAAGTCTTGCTTTTTTATCCTCATCCTTAGCTAATATCCATGGAGTTGTTTCATCAATATACTTATTCGCTCTTCCTATTAATTCAAATACATGTTCTAAAGCTAATGGAAGGTTTAGTTCAGTAACAGCTTCTTCAACTTTAGCTGGAGTACTTAACGCTAAGTTTATTAATTCATCATCAAATTCACCTTTTTCAGCTTGTGCTGGGATTTCTCCATCAAAATACTTTTCTATCATTGCAACTGTTCTAGATAATAAGTTACCTAAATCATTACAAAGATCTGAATTTATTTTCTTTATAAATATTTCATTGTTAAATAGTCCATCTGCTCCAAATGGAATTTCTCTTAATAAGTAGTATCTTACAGGATCTACTCCAAATTCATTTACTAAAACAACAGGATCTACAACATTACCTTTTGATTTAGACATCTTACCACCATCAACAAGTAACCATCCATGACCAAATACCTGTTTTGGAAGTGGTAAATCTAAAGCCATTAACATTATTGGCCAATAAATAGTATGGAATCTTAAGATATCCTTACCTATTAAATGTACATCTGCTGGCCAGAATTTATCATATAACTCTTTATTATCTTGACCATATCCAAGTGCAGTTATATAGTTTGATAAAGCATCAATCCACACATAAACAACATGTTTTTCATCAAATGTTACTGGAACACCCCAGTCAAAACTAGTTCTTGATACACATAAATCTTGAAGACCTGGTCTTAAGAAATTATTTAACATTTCATTTTTTCTTGATTCTGGTTGAATAAAATGAGGATGTTCTTCAATATACTTGATTAATCTATCAGCATATTTGCTCATTTTAAAGAAATAAGCTTCTTCTTTTGATTTTTCTACTGGTCTTCCACAGTCTGGGCAATTTCCATTTACTAATTGAGTATCAGTCCAGAAAGATTCACATGGAGTACAGTACCAACCTTCATAAGAACTCTTGTAAATGTCACCTTGATCATATAATTTTTTAAATATATCTTGAACAGCTTTTACATGATAATCATCTGTAGTTCTAATAAATTTATCATAGCTGATATTCATCATTTTCCAAAGATCCTTGATTCCTGCAACAATTTCATCTACATGTTCAATAGGAGTAATTCCCTTTTCTTCTGCTATTCTTTGAATCTTTTGACCATGTTCATCTGTTCCTGTTAAGAACATTACATCATATCCTGTTAATCTCTTAAATCTAGCTATAGCATCAGCAGCTACTGTAGTATAAGTATTACCTATATGTAACTTTGTTGATGGATAGTAGATTGGTGTTGTAATATAAAATGGTTTTTTACAATCTTGACACATTCTTAATTCCTCCAGTTAAATCAGTTAATAGTCAACAGTTAACAGTTTGCAGTTAAGAGGAAATTACTTCGTAATTTAAAAAATATAAATTTATTGTAACTTATATATTTTTTCTTAACTTATAACTATTAAAAGGTTGCTATTATATTGAAAATTTTTATAAAAAAATCTCTATATAGGTATATTAAAACCTATATAGAGACGTATTATACGTGTTACCACTCTATTTCTTATTTACTTCGCAATAAATAACTCACTAGGTGACTATCATCACCCTGCAGTATAACGGCTGCTTCCGTATTCTCCTAACTAATATCTTAATACGCTCAGAAAATATACTCTAAGACCATCTTCATAAAACTCACAAACACTGACTTTCAGCAATTATCAGCTCTCTTATAGAATGTTTATTTTACTACTCTTCTTTTCAATGCATTTAAATTATTATATTTGCTAATACTTATTGTAGCGAATTTTTTTATTATAATCAATGACTATTTAATAAATTAATATTATTTTCCTATATTTTAAGTTTCTTTACATTATTTTTATAAAATTTCTTCAATCAAATTGATTAAATATATAACTTTGAGGAAAGAATATCTTACCCATAAAAAACATTTATTTTATTATATTGAAAATTAAAGTTTTATTGGATATTTTATCTTTTTAAATAATCATTATTCTTGTGTTATAATTCTAATGAAATTATTAGGAGGTGAGAATAATTAACTCTTTTCAATTACCTAAATTGGGATTAAGAAATATAAAAACTGCTGTTGCTGTTTCTTTATGCATGATAGTTTTTAATATGATAAATAGAGAAAATCCTTTTTTTGCATGTATAGCTGCAGTTTTCTGTATGAAAGATACTGTTTCTAATAGCATATATATGGGTATAAATAGAATCATAGGAACAATAATCGGTGGATTCATTGGTATAATATTAATTTATTTAAGTACAAAAATTCCTTTTTTATATAGCATCAGTCCTATAGTAACTGGCATGGGAATTTCTATATCAATATATATATGTACTCTCTTAAAAAAAGGTGAATCAGTTATAGTATCCTGTATTGTTATAAGTGGAATAATGATAAATAATTCATCACAGTTCCATTCTTATACATACGCCATAAGTAGAAGCATAGATACTATAATAGGTATAATTATAGCTATTTTAGTAAACAAATATCTTAATCCTAGAAAAACTGTTGAAGTTGGAGCATAATAAAATATAATAAATTATAATACAAATGGCTAGTAAAATAACTATAAAATTATTTACTAGCCTTTATATTATAATTTATTATATACTTCTATTCTTCAACATTATCTACAGGCTTACCAACAAAATAAACTACTCCACATGTTACTATTGCTGCAATAGGAAGTACAATCCATACTGATATTCCTAAACCAGCAGGAATATATCCACAAATTACTGTGATTGCCGCAACTGTTAATGCATATGGCATTTGTGTTTTTACGTGGTCAATATGATGGCAACCAGCACCCATAGATGACATAATTGTTGTATCAGATATTGGTGAACAATGATCTCCAAATATCGCACCTGTTAAAACTGCACTTGTACTTATTACTACATATCCAAAGTCAGGTGATATTGAATAAGAAAGTGGAATCGCAAGAGGCATTAATATTCCCATAGTTCCGTAAGCAGTTCCTGTTGCAAATGAAATAACTGCACCTAAGATGAATATTATACTTGGTAGTAAGAATTTAGGTACTGAATTTGAAAGCATTTGAACTAAAAATGCTGCTGTACCAAGTTCTTTTATTACGGAACTTAATGACCATGCAAGTATTAATATAACTCCTGTTATTATTAATCCTTTCATTCCATCAACCCATACATCTACAGCCTCTGAGAATGTAAATATTTTTTTGCCAACGCCCATTGCTATAGCAACTATAGATGCAAATAAGGCTGACTGGAATAATGCTACTGATGCATCTGATGCACTAAATGCTTCTCTTATTGCTGTAAATGACATTGGTGAATTTGTCATTATAGCTTGTAATGCGGCATCCTCACCACCCATTATTGAAGTATATCCACTATAATAAAAGCTTATTAACGCTGATATCATAAGTGCTCCAATTGGTATAATTGCATTCCATATACTTAATTTCACACCTTCTTTAGGTGCCATTTCATCTTCAGCAGCTTTATCTAAAGCAATTTCCTTGTTTGTTTCAGATATTTCTCCTCTTCTTGCTCTTATTTCTGCTTTTCTCATTGGACCGAAATCCCTTAAGAAATATGATGTTGCTACAACAAAAATTAATATTAATATGTTATAAAATCTGTATGGAATAGTATTTAAAAATACTCCAAATGCATCAGTACTTTGTCCTATTGATTCGAAACCATCCTTTATTAATCCAACTTCTAAACCAATCCATGTTGATATTATCATAATTCCTGCTATTGGTGCTGCTGTAGCATCAATAATAAATGATAATTTTTCTCTAGATATTTTCATTTTATCTGCAACTGGCTTCATTATTGGTCCAACAATTAATGAATTTGCATAGTCATCAAAAAATACTAAAATACCTAATAACCATGTAATTAATTGTGCACTTCTTGGCGTTTTAGCTCTTTTTGCAAGTGCTTCCGCTATTGCTTTTGCCCCACCCATTTTGCTTACTAAACTTATAACTCCTCCGATAACCATTACCTGAAGAACTATACCTGCATTCCATGGATCTGCTAATGAATTTAATGCTCTTTGAACAAAATCTAAGAAAGAGTGAATAATTGCGTAAATTATATTATTTCCTGAAATTTGCAATAAGAAACATCCTGATACTGTACCTAAAAATAGTGAAATAACAACATTCTTTGTTATAAATGCTAATGCTATTGCAACTAAAGGTGGTAATATTGTTAATAGACCAAACTTAGCAGCATTATCCCCCGCAACATCATCTGATGCAAAAGCTGCAATAGATGGCATCATAAACACTAAAAGTGTTAATAAAAATACATAATACTTTCTGAAATTTTTCATTTATTAATTCCCCCTATTAATTTTTGTGAAAATTTCAAGATATAGAGTATGACTATACTTTAGATTACTGTTGAAAATTTAAAATAAAAAGTTATTTAAAAGCATTATTTTTCAATAACAATCTGATATAGTCTTCCATAGTAAATTCAATCATGTGATCAATTTAATTATTAGACAAAAATAAAAGACCTTGAGATACACCCAAGGTCATAAAAATAGCCTAAACAAAAAACTAATTTAAATCCATGAATGATAGCTCACCACAAAATCACATCTTTGTGACAGTGTTATGCATATTCTGCATAACCCCAGCCTTATAACTTTAAAGCATTAGTTATAAGCTTCGGCAATATTTCCTTTCTTACTACTTCACAGTGCTTTCCTCCGTAGTAATACTATTAAATACTGCGCCTCTACCTCTTTCGTTTATTCACTTTTTTAATTTTATATTAATATCATACTGTAGTTTTACTTTTTTTGCAATTAGTTTTTGTCGATTTTTATATCTTTAAATCAAAGTTCATCAATTATCTTTTCATAAAAGCTTCAATCTCAGATACTTCTTTCATCATTCCTTTAGTTAAAACTTCACATCCATCTGCAGTAACAAGAACATCATCTTCTATTCTTATTCCTATGCTTTCTTCTGATATATATATACCTGGCTCAACAGTAAATACCATACCTTCTTCAAATACAAAATTTCTTCCTTGTGGTTCTACATCATGAGTATCAAGTCCAAGATTATGTCCAATACTATGCCAATAATATTTACTTACATCTTTCTTTTCTTTGATTATTCCAAGTTTAATACATTCTTCTGCAATTAAATCAGTAGCCCATGCATTAAGTTCTTTATATACAACACCTGGCTTTATTTTTTCAATAACTGCTTTATTTACTCTAAGAACTGCTTCATAAACTTGTTTCTGTCTGTCAGTGAATTTTCCCCCTACAGGAAATGTTCTTGTTATATCAGCATTATAGAAATTCCACTGAGCACCTAAATCAAATAATATTAAATCATCATTCTTTATCTCACTATTGTTTTCTACATAATGAAGTGTTGTTGCATTTTTCCCTGCTGCCGCAATAGTTCTAAATGCAAAATCCTTAACTCCATTTGTCTTACATACAAAATCAAAATAAGCCTCTAATTCATATTCTTTCATTCCTGCTTTTGAATTTTTCATTAAGGATTCAACACCATCTATTGTAATATCTATTGCCCTTTGCATTTCTGCTATTTCTGATTTAGATTTAATCATTCTTAATGGTGTAATATTGCTTGACACATTTTTAATTATAACTTGAGGATATTTACCTTTAAATACTTCTGCAAACTTATTACCATTAGAATCTTCTTCACAATAATCTTGTCTATCTAAGTCAAGATATAAATTTATTTCTTCTGCACCTTTGATTAATCTGTTTAGATATCCATAAAATTCATTCATATAAACAGTATCTTCAATACCAGAAATTTCTTTTGCTTCAAAATCCCTTAAAGTCTTACCATTCCACATTTCTTTCGCTAAATCTATTTCTTTTAGAAATAATTTTTCGCTTATTTCATTATTAAATTTTGATAATACAACAATATGATTTTCTTCACTTATTCCTGTTAGATAGTAGAAATTTCTATCTGGTGTAAATTGATATACTTCATCTCCTGTTTTTTTAGGTGCATTTCCTGCAAATAATATTACTATTGAATTATTATCTATCTTATTCATTAAAGCTGATCTGTGTTCACTATAAACCATTTTTTCCATCTAACTCTCTCCTTAATAATATAAATTTGTATAATTTATATTATTATACTACTATTGGCTTTTTATTAAAAATAAATCTGCCTACATACATAAGCAGATAATTTAAATATCTATAAAAGAAATACATTTACCACTAATATTGATACTATTATAGCCGTAATGTCTGCAAAAACTGCTGCCCACAATGTATGTCTTATCTTCTTTACTTTTACAGCACCAAAGTAAACCGTTATCGTATAAAAGATTGTTTCAGTTGTTCCCATTATTACTGATGCAATAAGTCCTGTCCTAGTATCTGGTCCAAAGCTCTTTATTATATCTGTAAATACACCTATCGCCCCACTTCCAGACAATGGTTTTATTATAACAAGAGGAATCAATTCTTTGGGTAGACCAATTAAATTTGTAATTGGAGATAAAAATCCTGTTACTAAATTCATTAAATCCGCTTTCTTGAAAATTTCAACAGCTATTATCATAGCTAGTATACATGGGAATATTCTAATACATACATTAAGTCCTTCTTTAGCTCCTTCTATAAACCATTCATATACCTGTCTTCCCTTAAACATTCCATAGGTTAAAATAAGTAAAAAAATTATAGGTATTATACTTTTAGTTAAATAATTAATCATTTACTTACCCTCCTTAGAAATATCTCTGAAGAATCTTACAACATATCACACCAACAACAGCTGCTGTAGTTGTAGATATAATTGCAGGTAATATTATAATTCCTGGATTAACTGAGTTACATGCTGCTCGTATTGATATTATTGTTGATGGAACTAATTGAATACATGCTGCATTTAATACTAAAAACAGCGACATGTCATTAGAAGCAGTACCTTTGTTTTTATTTAATCTATCCATTTCTTCCATTGCTCTTATTCCAAAAGGAGTAGCCGCATTTGATAATCCCATCATATTAGCTGTAATATTCATAACAATTGCCCCTAAAGCTTTTTCATCTTTTGCAGCATCTTTAAATATAAGCTTTAATATTGGTTTCAATATTTTTGCAAGCTTATCTGTAAAACCACTCTTTTCTGCAATTTTCATTACTCCGCACCAAAAACACATTATTCCAGTTAGTTCAATAATAAATGATACAGTATTTCCACACGAATCAATTATAGATTTCGATATAGCTTCACCACTACCATTTAGTATTCCTACTATACTGCCTAAAAAAATTAAAATAAACCAAATATAATTTATCATTACACTTATTCCAGTTATCAATTGACATAAATCAGCCAATACTAAATGTGAAACCCTATGTTTAACAATTATCAACTTTCAATTATCAACATAACTGTACTGTATCCTCCTTAAATATTATTGTTCTTTAATTTATATTCCTTGAACTTATAATTTAGTAGTGATACCATATAATTATTAAACATAATAAATTAACTAAGGAGATTAACTTATGAAAGATTCCAATTTAAAATTAGCTCAAAACGATGTAGATGAGGCTTTAAAAGCTGTTGAAGAAATGGAAGCTTGTATTACTATCGACAATGATTCTTCAAAAAAAGAATTAAAGGAAAAATTTGTTCAATTAACAACTAAAGTTCAAAGATTAGAAGACATCTTAAAAAGTGAAGGAATAATTTAATTACATAAGTTATTAAAAAAACACAGACAAAAATTTGTCTGTGTTTTTGTAATTATATTTTAATTTTCTAAAGCTGCTTCATTATCTAGTGCATCTTTATCTGGTAGTAAAGTTTTAGTTGCCTTTAAAAATACTATAACAGTAATTATGCAAGCTATAAAATCTGAAGTAGCACCAGCTAACCATACACCATTAAGACCTTTAAACATTGGCATAACTATTAAACATGGTATTAACAATATAACCTGTCTTAGCAAACTTAAAAACATAGATATCTTTACTTTTCCTATTGATTGAAAATAATTTGTAACTATTATCTGACCACCTATTAATGGAAGCATACATAAGAATATTCTCATTCCATTAACTCCAATGTTAATTAATTCTGGATCACTATTAAAAATCAAAATAAGTTTTTCTGGGAATAATTCAACAATTAAGAATCCTATTACAACAATAATTGTTGCTGAAATAACACAATATTTTATTGTTTCTTTAACTCTATCATGTTTCTTAGCTCCATAATTGTATCCAACAATAGGTTGCATTCCTTGATTTATTCCAAAAATAGGCATCAAGAATATCATTGATAAACTATTAATTATTGTCATTGCTGCAACTGCTAGATCTCCACCATATGTTTGAAGTGAATTATTAGCCACTACCTGTACTGCGCAATTAGCTATCTGCATACTAAATGGACTTACTCCTATAGAGAATATACCCATTACAGCTTCTTTGTTTAATTTTAAATATTTTCTTCTTATCTTAAGTACACTTTTTCCCTTTGTAAAATAATAAACAACCCAGATAGCACTTACAAATTGAGAAATTACAGTGGCAATAGCTCCACCTCTTACACCTAAGTTTAAACCAAATATAAATATTGGGTCTAAAATAATATTTGTAATTGCTCCAATTAACATTGAAAGCATTGCCACCTTAGGACTTCCATCACTTCTTATTGAGTGATTTAATCCAAATCCTACTATATTAAAAATACAACCTGCAAATATTATTTCTATATACTGTTCTGCATATACAATAATATTATCACTTGCTCCAAATGCTCTTAATAACGGATCCATAAATACAAGGCCAACTACTGTTAGCAATATACTGATTATAATTATAAGTGAAAAAGCATTTCCTAAAAACTTTTCCGCTTTTTCTTTATGATGTTGCCCAAGACTTATAGATATTCTTGTAGCAGTTCCTATACCTATAAGCATTCCGAATGCCATTATGATTGTCATAAGTGGCATAGTTATACCAACACCTGCAATTGCTAAATTTCCAACTTCAGGTATATGTCCTATAAACATTCTATCAATTATATTATATAAAGTATTAACTACCATACCAATAATTGCTGGTATAGAAAACTCCAATAAAAGCTTACTAATCTTAAGCTCTCCTAAACGTTTTTGCTCATTCATTATATCTCTTCCTCCTTAAGTAAATTAATATTATTTAGTTTATTTAATAATATTATAAGCTGTTTTGATTCATCATTTGTAAGGCAACTATTAAGCTTTTCTTCCCATGAATGTAATATTCTATATACTTCATCTTTTATTTTCAATGATTTTTCTGTAACGTCAATACTATATGAACGTTTATCATCTTCCCTCTTTATCCTCTTAATATAGCCTTGGTCATCTAACTTCTTTAAATTTCGTGCTATTGTTGTTTTATCTAAACTAAGCATTGATGATAATTCTTCTTGGGTTATTCCCTGATTTTCATAAAGCCTAACCAACAAAAAACACTGGCCAGCTCCAATATTAAACTTGCTAAACTTCTTAGAAAAATACATCATACTCATTCTATGAACTTTTCCTATATTTTTTCCTATATATTCATATTCTTCATTTCTATCATTCATATTTTTCTCCTTACAAAAAACAAAATATACACATACTTGACTATGTTAACACTAAATAGTTGTATATACAACTATTTATATAATATTTAACTAAAAAATAATTAACCAAAAGAAAAGACATGAATTTCTTACTTCATGTCTCTTCGTTAATATAATTTACTATATTGTACTTTCTCTCTCTATAAGCTCATGTTCTAAGATAAAGTGAGCTTTATCTAAAGCTTGTTGATTAAGAAGTTTTATAAGCATTCTCATTGCAACTGATCCCATATCATATGTTGGTTGAGATATAGTTGTTATCTTTGGATAGAATATTGATGCTGCAAAATTGTCATTAAATCCTATAACGCTTACATCTTTTGGAACTTCTATTCCATTATCTCTTAAAGCATTTATAGCTCCCATTGCAATATCATCTGATGCACATACAACAGCGCTAAATTTCTTTCCAGTCTTTATTATGTTTACAATACCTTCATATCCTGTCTTAACTTTTATTGAACTAAGATATACTAAATCAGAATCTATAGTTAATCCTGCTTCTTTCATTGCACTTTCATAACCTACGTATCTGTCTCCCCATGCATTCATGGTATCTTTATTTGTACCTATAAATGCAATATCTTTTATACCTTTGTCGATTAAAAATTTCGTACTATCGTAACTTCCCTTAACATTATCAATAGTTACACTTGGTAACAAACCATTTTTATCCTTAGTTTCAACTAATACTGTTTTTAAATCTAATTCATTTATAAGTTCTAATATTTCATCTTGAAGTGAACTACTCATGTAGATTACACCATCAACCATTTTTTCTTTTAAAACTCTTAAATATTCTTTTTCTTTATCTATATCAAGATCTGAATTACATAAAATAACATTATAATCATATATGTTAGAAACGTCTTCTGCTCCTCTAACAATTTCTGGATATAACTGATTTGATATATCTGGTACTAAAATACCTATTGTTTTTGTTCTTTGAGTTTTTAAACTTCTCGCAACTATGTTAGGTCTATATCCTAGCTTCTTTATAGCATCAAGCACTTTCTTCTTTGTATCTTCATTTACTACGTCAATATCATTTAAAACTCTAGAAACTGTTGCAATAGACACCCCTGCTTCTCTTGCAACATCCTTTATAGAAGTAGCCATCCTTATTCCTCCTTTGAAACTTTCTAGTTTACTTAATTATACTAATATAATCTACTATAAATCAATAATCTATAAATAAATAGTTATCTTTATTCTAATTTTTGTCATTTTCCCTAAATAATATTCTCTTATATTTTAATATTAAATATTTATTTTATACAAAATAAACCGAGAATCCAAGGTTTCCCTTAAATCCCCAGCTTATTTTAATTCTGTTACTTGAATTATTTAACAACTTCTACAGTCATATTTAATGTTTCACCATTAATAGTTGTTTCTGTATACTCAGCTTCAGCTCCATAAACAACTTCTACAGTTAAAGTTTCTTTCTTGATAGTCTCTTCAAACTTCTTTATTACATCAGTTAACATATCATTACCTGCAACATAAAGTCTGATCTTATCAGCAACTTCAAAACCTTTATCTTTTCTCATGTTTTGAATCTTAGAAATCACTTCTCTAACATGACCTTCTTCTCTAAGTTCTGGAGTAATTGTTGTATCTAGTACAACTCCTAAATGGCCTTCACCAGCAAATGCATATCCTTCTAATCCTTGCATTGTTACTAGTAGACTTTCATTTGTAAGTTCAATTTCAGTTCCATTAACATTTATAACTTCACTTCCACCATTTTGAATCTTTTGAGCTAATTCCATTTGATTCTTTTCAGAAATTGCTTTTCTGATTTGTGGAATTAATTTACCATATAACTTACCTAATACAGGTAAATTTGGCTTAATTTCAAAGTTAACATATTTAGAAAGGTCTGCTCCAAGCTCAACTTTCTTTATGTTTAATTCTTCTTTAACTATATCTCCATAGTATTCTGGAAGAACATTTGTTGAAATAAGCATTTCAGAAAGTGGCTGTCTATTCTTAACATTAGCAGCATTTCTTGCACTTCTTCCAAGCTTAACAAGTGTATAAGCTAAGTCCATTTCTTTTTCTAACTCTGAATTTATAGCATCTTCATTTGCTAATGGCCATTTACATAAATGAACACTTTCAGGTGCATTTTTATCAAGATTAACAACTAAATTTTGATAAATTTCTTCTGTCATAAATGGTACGAAAGGAGCTGCTATCTTAGATATAGTAGTTAACACTCTATATAATGTAACATAAGCACCAATCTTATCATCAGTTAAGTCTTGAGACCAATATCTTGATCTGTTTCTTCTTACATACCAATTTGATAATTCATCTGTAAAGTCCTCAATAGCTAATGCCGCTTGAGTTATCTTGTATCCATCTAAGTTTTCTTCAACTGTCTTTATTAATGTGTTTAACTTAGAAGTTATCCATTTATCCATTACGTTATCAGACACAAAATCTGCATACTTAGTTGGATCAAATTTATCTATATCAGCATATAACACATAGAATGAATAAACATTCCATAATGTTCCTAAGAACTTTCTTTGAGTCTCTGCAACATCTTCAGTTGAGAATCTTGTTGGAAGCCATGGTGCACTTGCAGTATAGAAATGCCATCTTGTAGCATCTGCTCCTTGACTGCCTAATACTTCAAATGGATCAACAACATTTCCCTTAGACTTTGACATCTTAAGTCCTTTTTTATCTAAAACGTGACCTAATACTATACAGTTTTCAAATGGATTTGTATCAAATAAACATGTTGATATAGCCATTAATGTATAGAACCATCCTCTTGTTTGGTCAACAGCTTCTGATATAAATTGAGCTGGGAAGTTCTTTTCAAACTTTTCCTTATTTTCAAATGGATAGTGCCATTGTGCAAAAGGCATTGATCCTGAATCAAACCAGCAGTCAATAACTTCGTTAGTTCTTGTCATTTCCTTACCACAATCAGGACAAGTTAATTTAATTCCATCAACATATGGTTTGTGTAACTCAATTCCCTTACAGTCTGTTGTAGCTTTTGCTTCTAATTCTTCTCTGCTTCCAATACATTCTCTATGGCCACATTCACATTGCCATATTGGAAGTGGTGTTCCCCAATATCTATCTCTTGAAATACCCCAGTCAATAACATTTTCAAGGAACTTACCGAATCTTCCTGTTCTTATGTTATCAGGATACCAATTTACTTTATTATTATTTTCAAGTAATTTGTCTCTCATTTCAGTCATTCTAACAAACCAACTATCCTTTGGATAGTAAAGAAGTGGTGTGTCACATCTCCAACAGTGTGGATATGAATGCATGTGTCTGTGTTTATCAAATAACTTATTATTCTCTTCTAAATAATTACAAATACTTTCATCACATTTTTTAACGAACTTACCTGCCCATGGAGTTACTTCTGGAACAAAGTTACCACTTGCATCTACTAAGTTTACAAATGTGATTCCATTTTTCTTAGCAACTAAGCTATCATCTTCACCATAAGCTGGCGCTATATGTACTATACCAGTACCATCTGTTAATGTAACATAGTCTCCGTGAATTACTTCAAAGGCCTTACCTTCAACTTTTGCAAAAGGTAATAATTGTTCGTATTTAACACCTAATAATTCTTCACCCTTGAATTCTTTTATGATTTCATATTCTCTTTCACCTAAAACTTTTTCTACTAAGTCTTTTGCTAAGATATATGTTTCATCTTCAACCTTAACTTCACAGTAAGTATATGCTTTGTTTATACATAATGCTAAGTTAGATGGTAATGTCCAAGGAGTTGTTGTCCATGCTAATATATATTTATTTTCTTCTCCTACAACTTTAAATTTAGCTGTAGCAGTTAAATCTTTAACATCTTTATATCCTTGAGCTACTTCATGAGATGAAAGAGCAGTTCCACATCTTGGGCAGTAAGGCATTACCTTATGACCTTTATATAATAATCCTTTATCCCATAATTTCTTTAAAGCCCACCATTCAGATTCAATATAGTTATTGTGATATGTTACATATGGATCATCCATATCAACCCAGTATCCAATTTGTTCAGACATTTTTTCCCAAAGACTTACATATGAGAATACACTATCCTTACATTCTGTAATAAATTTTTCTACTCCGTAATCTTCTATTTGTTCTTTACCTGAAATGCCAAGTTTCTTTTCTATTTCAAGCTCAACTGGAAGACCATGAGTATCCCATCCAGCCTTTCTTAAAACTTGATATCCTTGCATTACTTTATATCTTGGAATTATGTCTTTCATAACTCTTGTTAAGATATGTCCCACGTGTGGCTTACCATTAGCTGTTGGTGGTCCATCAAAGAAAGTAAAATGTTCTCCGTCCTTATTAGAATCAAAACTTTTTTGAATAACATCTTTTTCTTTCCAAAGCTTCGCAATATCTTTTTCCATATTTACATTGCCTTTTGAGGCATCTACTTTATTGTACATTGAATTTTCCCCTTTCATTTTATGTAATGTATATATGCTTATCATGCTAAAAAACAATAATTAACTCTCATTGAACATTTAATCATTATTATATGCCCTTAAAAGTATTTTAAACGTAAAAAAACTCCATCCTACAGGACGAAGTAAAATTCGCAAACCACCTAAGGTGAACATTCAATCTAAAACTAAATGCTTAATTTCAAGTACATACATACTCTATCCTTTAACGCAGGCTCTTACGTGATAACTTAATAAACATAAATAATATATGCCTTTCAGCCTCAAACTCCTAGGTGATTTTCTCTAAGATTTATTATAGCTTTGCACCAAACAGCTACTCTCTAAAAATAAGTTCTAAGATACTTTTCCTAATCATAGTCTTTTATTGTAATTATTATATAGTAAGGATTTTTAAATGTCAATTAATGATTTTACATTTTTCGTAAATTTTTCTTTTCATTATGGTAATAATTTTATCCTCTAAAGTAATGTTATAATTTAAGTATATTTATCCCTTTTTTAATAAAATTTATTAAGCAGGAGTGATTTTTTTGATTTGCAAATATTGTGAAAATGAAATTTCTAAAAATACCAATATATGTCCTCATTGCAGAATGATTAATAGTGAATATTTTAAACTCTCATTTGGTTCTAAACTTATAGCTCTTGTTTTTCCTATTGTTGGGGTTTGCATGTTTTTTATAATGAATTCTAAAAACAAAGCTAATTCACGTAAAATACTTTCATGGACTATATATGGATTTATATCTTGGATTTTCCTATATATAACAACTTTTTTTATGGGAATTATTTTAGCTTTTCAAATTTAAAATAAAAAATATCGTAATCCCTATAAACTTAAGGCATTACGATATTTTTTGTAGAATTTATTGTGTAATTATCACATTAATATTATCTCACAAAAATCCTATTTTATTCATCTAAATTTTTCTTCTTTTAAATTTATTTACACAAAACACTGAAATTACAACAATAAAAAATAATCCTCCAGTAAATAAATACTCTTTCATCTTTGAAGCACTCTGTTCCATACCTGGATGTCCTTGATTTTGATTATTTATATTATGCTGATTAGTATTTTCTTTCTTATCAACATTATTATCCTTTTCCTCATTAACTGCATAATTATTCATTTCTAAGTTGTTATTTTGTATATCATTATTCTCTGATACCTTTTCAGACCTTTTTTCTCCCTGACCTTTTCCGCCGCCAATCTTAGATGATAATGCTGATGTATTTATTGTTGATTCAATATTTCCATAAGTTGTTGAAGACTGTTCACCATTTAACTGAGCTAAAATACTCTTTGTTCTATCTTCTCCAAATGTAATCATTTCTGGTATCGATGCTTCATATTGCTCATATGTGCAAAACGCTGTTGGATCTTCCTTTACATAATCTTTAATAAGACTATCAAGATTATCTACAAGTTCAGCATAATATCCATTGTTGAAATATTCATCAGCTATTTCTTTTAGGTAACTGTGATATAATTCTCTATACTCATCAACCTCTAACAACTTACCTATCAATGGCATATTTTCTAATGTTCCTGATACAGGATTGTCGATAGGAAAATTTATTATAGTTGATGTTCCTGATCCTGAATTACCTCCGTTTGCTCCCATTCCTGAGAATCCTCCAAATGAAAGATTTAAATCCCAAGGAAGTATCTGACACACACCATTATTCTCATAAAGATAGTAGTTATGATACATTGCTCCAGAATAACTATCAAGATTAACTAGATATGTATTTACTGCAAAATATTTAAGAACTTCCTCAACATCTAATACCTCTTCTAAATTTGTTCCATCATTTAAGTTTTTGTACATATTTACAACTTTTTCAAAATCTTTATCAGTGGTTCTTTTGAATACAGCACTATCTCTAACTATTGAATAACTACTTACTTCATCATCTATATATACAAAATCAGCTCCCTCAACATTTTTATTCGAATTTGGTCCTCCCATTTGTCTCTTATTTGAATTTCCTTGATTTACACCTGCATTATTATTTTTTTCTTGATTCATATCATTTCCTTCTGGTGCCATATTATTATCTGGTCCACCAGTAGATTCTCCATCCATTGGAGGCTGATTTTCCATGTTCTGTTCTCCGTTGTTCACATCTGGTGGATTCTGCATTCCATTATTCCTATTGCCACCATTCATATCCGGAGGATTTCCATTACCCATTGCTGGTGGATTTCCACCACCACCTTTAGCGTTGTTTCCTCCACCCATTCCCATGGTTTCAGGTTTATAAAGATTTCCTTCTGTAGTTCCAAAATTATTTTCAAGATATCGCTCATCTATCACTTCAATGGCAAGGTAAAATCCCCAATTTTCATTGTTTACTTTAATATTGCTATAGGACATTTCTGGAACTGCTATACCCATAAAATCATATAAATCATAGGATATATACTCTTTCATATATGTGTTATCTTCAATCATATTATTAAGAACTATACTTTCCATTCCATTGTATGTCTGACCATCAACATATTTATCAAATTTTATTTTAAAACTATATCTATCAGTCTCTTCAGATGATACAACACTCGAAAGACTTGAGTTACCTTTTGGTCTTATTCCTACATTATAATAAGTCTCTCCGTTTATAGTTACATTACAGCTTTTGTATTCTTCATTAGAAGCATTATCCATAAGCCACTGCCAGTCTGATTCATCAATATCTATATTTATATCAGTTATTGTTTCCTTATCTAAAACTGTTGCTAACGTTTTTGTTTTATCACTTTTAGAATTAATTTTTCCTGAAAAACTACTTATTGTAAATACTAAAATTATGGATAAAACAATAGTAATTATGGATAGATACCATTGGTATTTTTCTTTTATCACGCTTTTCACCTTCTTTGATAAATCTATAATAAAAACCCAACCGGCATACAGCTAGCTGGGTTCTTTATAGTCTTGTGGAGTAAGTTAGATTCGCCAAATATTCTTCTTATAAGGAAGTTAACCAGCTAACGCTAGTTAACTAAGTTCGAACAACCAAATGTAAAATTTGGGTTCTCACTTATCACTTAAGACATATAATCTCCATTGTAACTTACTAATACAACATTTGAAACTCCATCTACCTTCGATATTTCATTTACAAATCCTGTAGTATTTTTCTTTAATCCAATTTCAACTGTCATTTCTATTCCATTTACTGGTGATACAGTTTTTGACTTAACATTATACTTTTGTACATTTTTTGATAATAATTTTAATGCATCATTTTCTGAATAATCATTTTCACAATTTATAACTAAAATATATGGATTATTTGTTGTTTTTCTATTTACAAATAACACCATCACTAATCCTATAAATACAGAACCAATAACTGCTAAAGGAATAAGTCCAGCACCAATTACTATACCTACACTAATTGCCCAAAATAAATACGCTATATCAATGGGCTCTTTAATCGCACTTCTAAAACGTACTATAGAAAGAGCACCAACCATACCAAGTGATAATACTACATTAGATGTTACCGCTAATATAATTAATGTTGTAATTAAACAAAGTGCTATAAGTGATATTGCAAAACTTTCTGAATACATTACTCCCTTAAATGTTTTTTTGTAAACCTGCATTATAAACAAACCTATTACAAACGCTAAAGCTAATGCTATAAATACATCTAAAATTTGTACTGAAGCCATTTTCTCTACGAAACTCGACTTGAAAATGTCACTAAAATTTACTGTTGTAGAATTCATTTTTTGTTCCTCCTGATTTTCATTGACTCAATTTTATTTTTTTATAATTAATCTTTAATTTATTATCAATTAACCTAATCTACTACCATTAATATTGTTTCTTATCCATAAATTCTTGCCGCTTCATATTTTGATACTGAAGTAGCTCTTCGTTCATTTACTTGAACAATATCATGTATTACCTGTGGCATAAACTCATCAAATTTAACCTCTAATACAATAAATTTATGATCAACAGTTTCTATTGTTGGCAGATTATCATCAAACATATTTATACAATTTAATCCTGTTCTTATTGATTTATCAAAAGTTATACGCACATTTCCTATAGGATATATGTATGCCTCTCTTGTATAATCTACAATTGTCTTTGGTTTTAGTAGATTTCCCTTCATTTGAGCATATAAATCTATAAAAAGTTTTTTTCCAGACTCTTTTAAAAACTCAATATCACCATTAATAATTTTTAAACATTCTTCTTTAGTAATGCGCTCACTATCTTTAAGACATAAACCACGTATTTTTGATTTTTTTTCTAATCTTATAAAATCATGATTGTCATTATAAAATCTAATACGAAATTTATCTCTTTTAGGAATTCCAATAACCTTTTCCATTAATGCTTTATCATAAACATTATCAAAATATAAACTTCTTATCCTATATTCATTGTTTGAGTTTGCGTTTCTGTCTATATGCATTATTGTTCTTATTCTACTTTTTATAGCTAGATAATCTGAGTAATTTATATAATGTTTTAACTCATGTCTAAACTTTGTATCTTCTGCCATATCTACACCTCCGTTCCTCACTATACATAGTATAATCAAGCAACCTTAACGTTAGCTTAACATTAAAAAAATCATTTAACTTAAATTTAACAGGCGTTGGCATATCAGTGCTTACACTGTTATACCAACGCCTTCTTTTAAATATAAATATTATTTTGTAACCTTTGGAATGTCTAATATAAATTCAGATCCAACTCCATATTCTGAATTAACTTTTATCTTTATATCAAAGCTCTTTGAAATTGATTTTAATAAACTTAATCCAATTCCAGTACCTCCAATATTCTGTCCTCTTACAAATTCGCTTCTATAAAATCTATCAAATATTCTAGATTTATCTTCTTCCTTAATTCCTATTCCATTATCCTTGACACTTATTCTAATGTATTTTTTTATTATCTCAATTTTTAATATAATTTCTCCATTTTCATCAGTATATTTAAATGCATTTTCAAGTAATATAGTTAATACTCTTTTAATTTTAGTATAATCCCACTGTACTTTTGTACTTTCTTCTGGCCTTATAATGCTAAATTTTTTTTCCTTTATTTCTGCTAAGTCAGTATAGAATTCACTTATTTCATCAATAAAATCATTTAAAGCAAATTCTCCAATATTATCTCCTAAACTTAAATCTTCTTTTGATAATAAGAGTAAATCACTATTCAGCTTTTCAAGACCTCTTATTTCACTCATTATCTTTGATATATGCTCAAAATGATCATCTATTCTATCTCCTGAAGCATTTGCTAAAAGTTCAAGCTTTCCTTTTATTACAGCAAGGGGAGTTCTCATTTCATGTGATGCATCTTGAACAAAATATACTTGCTTATCATAAGCTTCTCTTACTGGCTTTATAACCCTTGATGCTAGATATGCAGACATAGCTAAAGCAACTACTACTAAAATTATTAATCCAAATAAAATAGATGTTGCCAATCTATACATAGATCCTATCTCTGCATCAATGTTAGAAAAAATTTGAAACTCTTTATTTTCTTGCTTAACACTTATCCCTCTAAATTTATATCCATTAATTTCTAATGAAACTATCTTATCCTCTGAATTTTTAGGGAATTTAGGAAGATTATCTTCTGAAAAATATAAATTATTACTCATAGCTTGAAATTCATTATCTTTATATAATATAACAATTAAGTTAGGAGGAACTCTCATGGCCTTATCTTCTGGTTTCCCCTTAAAATTTTCAGGAATATGTGTATTCTTTTGTGTACTATATCCATCTCCACCATTAAATACATCTCCACTTAATAGCTTTTTCTGTTCCATTAACTGAATATCAACATTTCTTAATACCCTGGAGTAATAAAAAATCTGCGTTATTGCTGAAAATACTATCAAACATAAGAAAACAATTGTAATACTAATAGCTGTAATATTTCTCCTTGTTCTAGAAAACAGATCCTTCTTCATATTTTTAATCATCTGCACTTTCATCTAATATGTAACCCATACCCCTTTTAGTTACAAGATACTTCCCATAACCAAAAGAGTTTAGCTGCTTTCTAAGTCGGCTTATATAAACTTCTATTATTTCTGTTGCCGCATCGCTATTATATCCACAAATATTATCAAATATCTGTTCTTTAAAGAGTAGCACCCCTTTATTTAATACTAAATATTCTAAAAGCTTATATAACTTTTCATTTAATTCAATTTCATTATTTTCAATAAATATCTTTTTAGTCTTCATGTCTATTTTTAAATCTTTAAATTCTAGTATGTTAGCTGTTTTTACCTTACCCATACTTTTTAATATTGCATTTATACGTGCTTTTAATTCTTCCATAAAAAATGGTTTTGTTAAATAATCATTTGCACCTAAATTAAATGCTTTCAATTTATCTCCAAGTTCTTCTTTGGCAGTTAATATTATTACCCCTGTATTTAGGCATTTATCTGATATATATTTTAATACAGTCATACCACCTACCTCTGGAAGCATTAAATCTAAAATGACAACATCATAATTATATATTTGTAAATTATCAAGAGCATCCGCGCCATTGTAAACTGCAGTTATTTCAAATTCTTTTTGAAAATACTCTTCTATATTCTTACTTATTTCTATATTATCTTCTACTACTAATATTTTAACCATTAACTTCACCTCTATTTCAATAGTATTATACTCAAGTCAGTTTTTCAAATCCAGTTATATAATGGAGTTATTTCTTATATTATTCTTTTTATTACACCAAACTTTGGATACCCTTAAATAATATTCATTAAAATACCATTGACCATATTTTTATATAATGCTTTAATTATCTAAAATACATTTTTAGGAGAGAAATATGGATAATAATTTAAACGAAGTTGTTTTAGATAAATTAACAAAAACTTGCCGCTGTAGAGCTATTAGCAGAGCAAAAATAAAAGAAGCTATAAAAAACGGTGCTTCAACTTTTGAAGAAGTAAAAGAAATTACTGGTGCTGGTAAAGGCTCTTGTAAAGGTGCAAATTGTTCTTATATAATTAATGAACTTATAAAAAAGCATAAAGAAGAAAATGAACTTTAATCCTTAAATGTAGATATTATTTTGAACCTATCAGCTATATAGTAAGTGGTTTAAAATAGTATCTACTTTTTTATTTTCCAATTATTAAATAAAATCCCAACATAATTGTTTATTGCTATGTTTAATTATAGTAAACTGTTTGGTGTTATTTTATTTTTATATAAGGAGGAAGCAATCAAATGATTAAACAACGAAATTTTTGGATGTTTTTATTATTAAGCATTATAACATTTGGAATTTATAGCTTATTCTTCTGGTATCAATTTACTGAAGATCTTAATTTAATGTGCAAAGACGATAATAAACCACTTCCAAATTTCTTTATAGTAATAATACTTTCAATTATTACTTGCGGTATTTATACATTTTTTTGGTATTATAATTTAGGAGATAAAATTCAAAGAGCTGGTAATTCACGTGGTATCTTAATACCTGAAAGTGGCTCTTCAATATTATTATGGATGTTATTTGGTTCATTTTTATGCGGAATAGGACAATTCATAGGATTATATCTTATAATTAAGAATTTTAACTTACTTGCTGAAAATTATTAATCAGCTACACTATTAAATAAAATAATAAGTTGTTTAAACAATAAATAAATCAAATTTATTTATTAAGTTTAAACAACTTACTTCATAGGTGAAAATTCAAAATGAAAAATTTAAAAGATTTTATAAAAAAATATGATGTCATCTTCATTTTACTTATCTTTTTAATACTTACTAAATTTACTTGTTTAATAAAATTAATAACTGGTTTTCCATGTCCAGCATGTGGTATTACTAGAGCTTACTGGTCTTTATTACATTTTAGATTTATCGATGCATGGAATTATAATCCCCTCTTTTGGTTTATTCCCCCTGTTGTACTTTTTATAATAGTAGGAAAAAAACCCTTATTCAACAATCACAAAAAAGAAACCTTATTTTTAATTTTTGTCTTCTTAATAATATTCTCAGTTTACTTATATCGAATGGTTACGTTATTTCCAAATATTCCTCCAATGGATTATAATAAAAATTCATTATTGTATACTATATTTTCAAAAATATATAGTTCAATAAATTTAAAATAGGAACAAAAAAATAATAGTTCCTATTTTAAATCTTACATATTTACTATTTTACCATCCTTATATTCAGGAACATTATTAACTATACTCTTCTTCATACAGTATTCTATATCATTATCTAGTTCTAATGATTTCATAACTGAATAGTGAGTCGCTTCTTTAACATAACTTATAATATCTCTATTGTTTTCATAAATCATATTAGCTGTTTTAGATATATCTGTAAGTTCTATATTATTATCTACTTTTAGCATCTCATTTATTATGTATCCTGAACAAATATAATCATCCATAGAAAAATTTCCATTTGTTCCTGCATTTATTATCACAACATCTTCATTTATTTCTAATAATTTATCTGATACTGCTTTTGCATTAATCATTGCTGCAATAATAATTCTTTTTGCACTATTAGATTTTGTTAATGTTCTTGTTCCATTAGTTGTTGTAATTAACACCTTCTTATCTTCAACAACTTCTTTTGTGTATTCCAATGGTGAATTAGATAAATCAAATCCATCAATTTTTACAGCCCTTCTTTCTCCGCCTAATATATATTCTTCTCTTTTTAATTCTTCTGAACTTTCTAATGTTTCTTCTATAGTTAAAAATGGAATAACTTCTTCACATCCATTGTTTAATGCAGTTACTATTACTGAAGTAGCTCTAAACATATCTATTACTACGGCTATTTTATTTTCTAATTTGCTCTCAATTATATCATCTGCTGATATTATTATATCTATTTTCATTACCATAAACTCCTATTCTATTAAATATACTTTCATAATCTAAACTTATATTTCTCTATAGTTTTTTCCTTGCCATAAATCATTATCTTCAAAAGCCTTATCTATAGCATTTAAAACTTCCCATTTTTTCAAACTCCACATAGGTCCTATGAGTTCATTTCGCGGTGCATCTCCTGTTAATCTATGAACTACCATTTCTTTTGGTAGCATAGAGACACTTCTAGTAATTATATCTATATAATCTTCTTGCGATAAAAACTTTAACTCACCTTTTTCATAATTCTCTACCAATTTTGTATTTTTCATTAAATGAAGAAGATGTATCTTTATTCCCATTGCACCACTATGTGCTATATGTTCTACTGTGTTAAACATATCTTCTTTCGTCTCTCCTGGAAGACCAAAAATAGCATGAACTACAGTATCTATATTTCTTGATTTTAAATTTTTCATAGCTTCATCAAAAACCTCTAGAGTATATCCTCTGTTTATTTTTCTAGCTGTATCATCATTAGATGTCTGTAAACCAAGCTCTACCCATACATATATTTTTTTATTTATTTCCTCTAATAAGTCTAGAACATCTTCTCCTAAACAATCTGGTCTAGTAGCTATTGCAAGACCTACAACTCCATCTTTGTTTATAGCTTCTTCATATTTTCTTTTTAATTCTTCAACTGGTGCATATGTATTTGTATAAGCTTGAAAATACGCTATATATTTTCCACTTTTCCACTTATGTGCCATCATTTCTTTCACATCATCAAATTGATTTGAGATGGACATAATCCTGTCTCCAGCAAAATCTCCAGATCCTCTTGCACTACAAAACGTACATCCTCCACGTCCAGCTTTTCCATCTCTATTAGGACATGAAAATCCTCCATCCAATGATATCTTAAAAACTTTTTCACCAAATTTATTTCTTAAAAAATAGTTAAGACTATTATATCTTTTTCCATTCCATAAATTATTCATATTGCCTCCTATCTCAATTCCTTGAGATTAAATAATTAACTATTTTAATAGTTTATTATATTGTATCACATCCATATTAAATTTATATATTGCAAGATATTGCATATATACATGATTAAATCTTACTAATTTACTTTTATGATACTATTGTAATTTTATTTTACTATATAATATGTTTTTACTACTATTCTAAATTATTTATAGAATAATTCAAAAGTAAACTATATATATTATTAACAGGAATAATTTTGGGGGAGAATTTAATTGAAAGAAAATTTAAAACTAATTTTTCAAGTTGCCACAGTATTTATAGGAACGATTGTAGGTGCTGGACTTGCTTCAGGAAAGGAAATAACTCAATTTTTTACTCAGTATGGAATAAAAAGTTTTATTGGAATTATGGGATGCGGTATTTTTTATATAATAATGGGTTCAATTATTTCTAAAATAAGCATTCACCATAAATTAGATTCATATAGTGATGTTATTAATTTAATAAGTCCTAACTTAGTAGGTAAACTTACAGGATTTATCACTACTTTATTTCTAATTTCAAGTGCATCCATAATTCTTGCTGGAAGTGGAGCTCTTATAGAACAATTCTTTGGTATACCAAGAATTATTGGCTCCTTAATAATGATTTGTATATCATTATTCTTTCTACTTAAAGGTACCGATGGATTAATTGAAGTAAATTCTTTTATTGTTCCAGGACTTGTAACTACAATAACACTTATAACAATACTTTATTTCTGTTTTTCTAAAGATACGGTTTCAATGAATAACATTTTAAGTTTTGAGCCTAAAAGAAGCGGTATATTTCTTTCTACTCTGCTTTATGCTGGTTATAACACATTATCAGCATCAGGAGTCATTGTACCTCTTAGTAATCAAATAAAAAAGCCAAAAATAATGTTCCTTGGCATACTAATTGGTGCAGTTGGTCTTACTCTTTTATGTTCAATGATAAATCTTTTATTAACTGTGAATCAACCTTATATATATAAATATGAAATTCCTTTACTTTTTGTTGCAAATCGTTTTGGAAATATAATTCAAGCAGTTTTACTAATGATAATATGGCTAGAAATGTTTTCAACTGAAGTCTCTGATATCTATTCTATATGTAAAACACTCGAGCAAAGTTTCAATATTAAATTTAAAAAATCAATTTTTATAGTAATTACAATTGCTCTTGTAATATCTCAATTTGGATTCGGAAACTTAATAACAAAACTTTACCCTCTATTTGGATTGTTAAGCTTATTATTTATTTCTCAATGTATATTTTATTATTGGAAAAATAAAAAAATCCTATCTAAGTAAACGAATTTTAAATTATTATGATATACTTTTATTGAAAATCCATATAAACATTACAATAAATAGAAAAAGTAATGTTTAGGTTTTTTAATAAGTTATTTAAGGATTGAGATATAATATGAACTCTTTAGATATGTTAAATGAATGTACACTTTGTATTAGAAATTGCAAAGTTAATAGAAATAATCACATGACTGGTTTTTGTAAGGCTTCTGATAAGGTTATGATTGCGAAAGCTTTCCTTCATCCTTGGGAAGAGCCTCCAATTTCAATGGGAAAAGGTTCAGGGACTGTTTTCTTTTCTCATTGTAATTTTAAATGTGTGTTCTGCCAAAATTATAATATAAGTCAGAACAATGGCAAAAGCAAAAATAATTGCAATTCATCAGTAATAGGAAAAATAGTTTCTATTGAAAGGTTATCTGAAATATTTTTAGAGCTTCAATCACAAGGTGCTAATAACATAAATTTAGTTACGCCAACACATTATGTTCCACAAATAATTAAAGCTATTGATATTGCAAAAAGTAATGGTCTTTCACTACCAATACTTTATAATACCAACAGCTATGATTCATTAGAAACAATACAATCTCTAAAGGGATATATAGATGTGTACCTTCCTGATTTTAAATATTTTAACGATAAATATGCTATTAAATATTCTAGTGCTAAAAATTATGCTGAAAATGCAGTTAAAGTAATTGATGAAATGATAAAACAAACAGGAATTCCTACCTTTGATGATACTGGGCGTATTATAAAAGGTGTGATTGTAAGGCATTTAATGCTTCCTGGTTTATTATTTGACTCTAAAAAAATTATTGATCTTCTATATAACAGATATGGCGATAATATTTTTATAAGTATAATGAATCAGTATGTGCCAATGTTCGATGCCTGTAAATATCCTGAAATAAATAAGAAGCTTAATCCTAAACATTATGATAGTTTAGTTAATTACACTGCTGAACTTGGAGTTAAGAATGGCTTTATTCAAGAAGAAGGTGCTAATACGGATGTATATACACCTAATTTTAATTTAGAAGGAGTTTAATAATTATTAAACTCCTTCTTATAGCGTTCATGCTAACCTTCATTCTAATTATCATAATCACATAAAATACATATCTATTTATTAATAATAAAATTTAGGTATTTCTCTTTCGTCACCTATATTAGGCATTACTGGTGGAACAAATAAAGTTTTATCACAACTACTTCTAAGTTCTGCAATCTTACTTACACCAACATACACATCTGATATCTTATACCATGTAGCATAATCAACAACACCAGTCTGTGGAAGACTAAATACGCCTTGAAATACCTTTACCGACTCAGCAACCTTATCTGTATATTGCCCATCTTGTGGAAGCTTAGGTATTAAAGGATAGTTCTGAGCTATTCTATTTAATTGTTCCTGTATAGTTCTCACAGGCTCTCCTGATGATCCTACAGTTAAATCATATCCTGGATATGATTCTGGGATTCCTTCAATCTTATCAGCTGTAACAAGCTCTATATCATATCCATAATAATGCTGTAATATTTCATATGGAAGTTTACCTTGATCACCTAAATACTTGCTTCCCCATTGACTTAACCATTCTGGACATTTAACACTTTTTCCATCACAATATTGTGTTAAAAGTGGTTGCTTTTTACCAACTCTTCGTACATAAGTAGAAAATATCTCATCTACAATTACACTTATACTATCATAAATGTTTCTTCCATAATTAAATGCATGATCATAAGCTGTTGAACTTGTAATTTGAAAATTCTTACCTTTTGATCTATACCACTCTGTATAAATCCTATTAAGTGTAAATGATACTATGCAAAATATATTAGCTCTTATTGTTGTTTCAGGCCATGTTGAATATATTTCACATGATGCAACATTTTTAATATAGTCCTTAAATGGAACCTTATAATTAGGAGCCGAAGAATCATTTGGGCTTCCTTGATGTACTATAATAAATTCAGGAACTACAGGTTTTGCTAACACTACACCAGATGTTGGTGGTGGTAGTGGCTTATCAACTTCTTCCGGTATTTTGGGTGGATAATCCCCATTTAATGTATTAGGTAATATATTTATAATTTCTTGCCTCATACTTCTAGTTTTGGATTGTTCCTTTAAATTACATACCTGATATGCAACTTCTTCCGGAAATACTTGACATCCCCTGATTGCAATTGGATCAAAGCCTTCTCTTTCAACTATAATATCATATAAACTATATGGTGTTTTATTACTATTTTCATCTAATGAATATTCTATTGGTGGTGCATCTACTTCTATTTCTTGCGTTAATCCTGCTGAATCTGTATCTAAATTTATTTCATTTGTTGTAGCAAAATCTCCTTTGCCCTTAATTTTAATTTTACATCTATCAACAGGAACGTAATCATTTCCTATAAAACATTGAACCTTTAATTTACCAATATCAGCCATACAATTCTCCTAAAAATTTTTCCTCAAATATTATATGAATATAATCTTTAATTGGTTACAGCAATACTATCTAGGAATCCTGAAAAATAAATTGTTTTTTGTAAATTCATCGTATAATTTATTAATTACCCTTTTTCTAATTATTGAAAATTCAATATATTTAGAATTTCCATCTTTATCTATGCTGTCTCTTATTTCTTTTAATTGTTTTTGACTTCTAAAACTGTCGAAAATATTTTTCATATCTAGCATTCCATATCCCCAGTCAATATTGGGATATATATCACCTTGTCTCATCTTAGCTCCTCTAACAACATAACTTATGAGTTTTCTTGCTCTGACCTCTGGATCATTGCCATTAATAATTGCCCATTGAAGAATTAATGCACAGCATCCTGCAAGTACAGATGTAGCTACAGATGACCCTGTTGCTACTGTTGTTCCTCCTCCAGGTTTTGGAACAATTGCATTTACTCCACCTGCTGCTATATCAGGTTTTATCCTACCATCTCTCGTATATCCTCTTCCAGATTTAGATACAGTTGAATTTAACTCCTGATTATAATAAGCTGTAGCTAAAACTCCTCTTCCTGTTGCAGGTACAGTTAAAGTAGTTCTTTGCGTTGGATCAAAAAAACGCGTATCACTATCTAAAAGTTCCCGTTGAGGAAGCCAAGCCCAATATCTTCCATCAACTATTTTCTCGCCATACAATCTTATTTGCCATATTCCCTCTCTTATGTCTTTAAATTTAATTATAATTGTTTCATCTGCATTATATTCATCAGGATATAAATATACTATTGTTACAGTAGTGCCTTCATATATAAACTTATAGTCTTCTATTTGTCTAAATTTCACATCGAGTTTATCTAAGATTTCTCCTGATGGTGATACTATTCCAACTTCTACTTTATCTGGCTTCTGACAATAAATTTGAAAATTTAAATCTTTTTGATTTTTTCCTATTTTTATTCTTATTGTTTTCATTTTTTCATCTTGCTCAAATTTTCCTTCGATATGAGTTTGAGTATCACCTTGATTTCCAGTTCCAACAACTGCAACTATACCATTTCTTCTACCTTGTGCTTCTAAAACACCTTCCATATCACCAGTTCCATCATGAGCACCAGTATTAGTTCCAAAAGGAAAATAAATCACCATTGGTTTTTTTAACTTAGCTGATATTATTCTTAGGTACCTTATTGCTAGTATTAACTCAATATTCCCATATGCTATCTTATCTGTTGAAACCCCTCCATATTTCAATACAAAATCTCCTACTGGCTTAATTTTCACAACAACAAAATTACAGTTGGGTGCAGCTCCAAGTAAATCTGGATTAATTCCTCTTCCGCCAATAACTCCTGCACTCATTGTCCCATGTCCTATTTCATCTTTTGAAGGTACTATACTGTATGGATCTCCACCTTCCTTGGATATTTTTATTGCTTCATTAATTTGACTCTCCGTATATTCTGTTCCTAATTTTAAATTTTCAACAGGTTTATCTCCTTCTATAGTTTGATCCCATATTCTTAATATTCTTGTGGTATCATCTTCTCTCATAAATTCTTTATTTAAATAATCAATACCACTATCTAGTATTCCTACTATTACATCTGTACCATCTAATAATAAATATGGATTATTGCTAAATAATGATACACCACTTGCTTCAACTGGAGATAATGATGATAATGTATAAAGATTTACATTATATATGTTTGGAATTTCTTTAACATAAGGAATAAGCTTAGAAGCTTCTTTAACAGGAATTCTAACAACTGCATATGACTCTGATATAGATATTGCTGATGTATTAGGCAACTTATTTATTTCAACCAAGTCTTCTTCTGTATAATATTGTACAATTAATCCAATAATCTCATCCGGATCAATATTTTCATCTTTCACAGCGTTATTTAATACATTTATTGCCGCTGAAATATTTTTAGCAACATCATTTGTTTCCATGTAATTATTACTACTACTTTCTATACCAAGTTCATTATCCCTATTTAAATTTCTAGACATTAGTATATTTAAATCATTTTCAAGAATAAAAAAACTCTCATTTGCACAAATTGTTCCATATCCCCATGATGGATTAGGATAACTTATATCCGACCTACTCCTCTGTGCTCCTTTTACCAGATAATATTTTAATCTCTGGCCAAATAAATAAGGATCATTTCCTTTTATGATGCCCCATTCATTAAAAAGTGCACAAATTCCAGCAACTATTGGAGTTGCCATAGAAGTTCCTGTCTTAGTATCATACCCACCACCAGGTAATGGACCTATAACATTCTCTCCAGGTGCTACAATGTCTGGTCTAATAAGTTGAGTACATGATACTTGTTCTCCTCTTCCACTATACGAAGATAGTGTATTTGTTCTTCCATTATAACTCCCAACTGCAATTATATTATTAACAGTAGCTGGTATACCTAAAGTGTTAAATTGATTGGAATCCAAAAATTTAGTTTCCGGGTTAAGTCCTTCTGATATAGGGAGCCAAATGGAATATGATCCTTCATATTCATTTATAACATCCAGTTCTATACTCCATGTTCCTGGTATTAAATAATCTGATGATATTGATGTTATTATTATTTGAATTTCACTTTCTAGTCCAAATGGCTTAGGTCCTGAAACATATATATCAAATCTATCTCTACCAATATTTCCATTAAAATATCCTTGAGATATCTTAATATAACCACTTTGTTGTCCTGTTGGCCCTATTATATTAATTGTTATATCAGGAAGTATTGATTTGTATATATTTATAACTATCATCGATTCATCACTTGCTACAGTAAATGATCTACTTTGAATCTTTTGAAATTCACCGCCAGCATGATGTCCTGCATCTCCCTCATTTCCTGCTGCAATAACAATTGTAACTCGTTCTAAGTTAGCTATAGCACTTATATATTGTTCAAGTAAACTTGTTCCATTATGCGCTCCATCATTGGTACTTAAGCTTATATTAACAACTATAGGCATATCTAATTCCTTGCTTTTATCTAGCAAAAATTTAAGTCCAACCATTATTTGAGAACTTAATACCCATTTTCCTCTACTACCCTTGACCATTATTATAGACGACTCTGGTGCTACACCCCTATATCTTGCAGGTATTTTACCACCTCCACATGCTTCTCCAGCAACATGAGTACCATGTCCAGTTAAATCCTGTTGTGGCACTATGCTATATGGATTTTCAGATTTAATTGCTCTGTCAATTTCATTTTTATCATAAATCTTATTCCCATCACTCAAATCATAAATATACTCAATTCTTGTATTTCCTTTTTCATCCATAAATGCAGGATGCATATAATCAATTCCTGAGTCTATAAAACCTACTATGACACCCTTTCCAGAAATATTATAACTTGAATATGTTTGTAAAACGCATGCTTCTCTATTGCTTTCCAAGTCAGATTCAATCAGACCTTTTGGTAGTTCCATATACTGTATTTCCGAACTAGTTGCCAAATCCTTCAATTTTATTATCGGTAAATATACTAACGCAAAATTAAAATTCAAATCATAAAACTCTCCTCCTAAGCTTTCAACTAAATCTTTCGCACTCTGTGATGTATATCTATATAGAATAGTTAATTCAATTTTCTCTTCTCCATAAGTTTGAATATTTAGCTTTCCATATATTCTATTTAGTATTGACCTTGGTACATTGGCTAAAAGTCCTATAGATGCATCTGTTTTTGACGTAGCATTATGTTCTAAATTGGCCATATTATCTCACATCCTAGAATTATATCTATATATATTTATACTAAAAAAAAGAGATATTAATGTATAAAAAAAGAGATAACTTTAAGTTATCTCTTTTACCATTCACCAGGATATGCAATAATCTTTACTTGTACCTGTTTTCTACCCCAACTACTACATTCACCTTCTGAATTAAAATACAAATCTACTTTATTACCTTTTATAGCTCCACCAGTATCTGCTGCAATAGCATATCCATATCCATCTACATATACCTTTGATCCTATTGGTATTACTGTTGGATCTACTGCTATAGTACTTATTCCACTAGCATCTCTTGAAGTTCTTTTTCCTGATGATGTTACACCACCACCACTATATGCAGTTGCTGAACAAGTTATAGATTTTTTTCCTGATCCATCACCTCTACTAGCTGTAAGTATAGTTCCAGTTCCTTGAACTACAACTTGAGTAGTAGGCTCTGAAATAGTCTTTGTGCTTGTTACTTGACGATTAGCTTCTACACCATCTTTATACACAACTTCATATGTCACTTCTTTTTGACCATTATTTCCTTGAGTCTTAACCTCTGTATTTCCGGCCATTAGTTTACTATCTTTTTCAACTACTGTTTCATATGCTATCGTTTCCATTTCTTTTTTCTCTTGTTTTTCAACATTAACAACTTGTATTGTTAAATCTCCTTCAACCTTTGAATCAAGCTTTGGTGATACTTCATCCAGTCCTTCACTAAAGTTTATTCCATTATCTTTTAGTAAATCTGATTCTGATTCTAAAACATCTTTTACTGTTTCTTGTGATGTATTAACCTGTACCTCTGAATTACCACAAACAATTTTAATAGGTACAGCTTTTTTTAGTGTTATTATGCTATCTTCTTGAACTTTTTCATTTAATGCTGGTTTTATACTATCTTTTTCTTCTACTTTTATTCCTTGTTCATTTAACACATCTTGAACGGTCCCTTTATACGTGACAAATGTCTGCTCTTTACCGTCTACATTTATAGTAAGTGTCTTTCTTGTTAATGCTACTGTCACTGAAGTAATGCTTAATAATGCAACTGCAGTTATTAAAGCAATTACTTTTGTCTTCGGACCATTAGAAAATCTTTTAAGAATAAGTTCTTTTAAATTAACTATGACTTTCCCCTCCCCTGACAACAGTTTCTTATTGAAATTGTACCTTATATATACTATTAATGTCAAATTTTCAAATTTAATTAAAATTAAAGCCAAAAATCAATATGAAACATATCGTTTTTTGGCTTTAAAAATAATTATTATGTTATATAACATTACAATGTTATTTCTACTCTCTCTAACTTAGCAATTACATTTATATCTCTTACTTCCATTGTTTCTGTAAGAAGACTACCACTATTGCTAACTAAAAGTACTTTTGAATTTCCTAAAATCTTAACTTGTCTTATCTTTCTTTTACCGTTATATTCAATTAAGAAAAATCCATTATTACTCAATTCCTTAACTATATGAGCAAATGCAAGATCACCCTTTAACATTCTAAATCCTATCATTTCATCATCTTCAATCTGAATATAAAAGACTTTATCTTGAGGATATCCTTCTATCTTATTAGAGTGTACTGGCATTTCTTTATTTCCATTATTCTTTGTTAATGAATAATTATATATTGGAACATTTCTAAGTACAGACGAGAATGCATCTGTCCAAACTTCGTTGCTATCATTTTTTCTTTTAGGGAGTTCTTTAAACGTCTTCTTTTCTTCCATAAGATCATTATCAGTAACAACCATGCTTATATCATTTAAATCTGCTTTTAATACTTTTGCAGCCTTATCTATAAATGATTCCGGTGCAACTTTTCTTCCCATTTCAACTTCATTTAAATATTTCTCAGCAACTCCAAGTTTTTTTGCTAATGCCTTAACAGTTAATCCACTTTTCTCTCTTGCTTTTTTTATATTTTCTCCTACACGACTCATGCTAACTTTGCCCCCCTTGTTGTGCTTTATATGCTTCTCTCTCTTCTATTAGATGTTCTATTAAATAATCAAAAGTCCATTTACTTGATTGCTCTGTAACAACGGCTAATACTCCGCCTTCTATGAATCTTCGTATAAATTTAATAGTTTCTCTAAGTTCTTTTTCGTTATATCCATTAAAAATAAGTGCCTTTTCATTTTCAGGCAATTTATTACAAGGAGCCTCCATATCATTACTACAAAGTAAATCTATAATTCTTAATCCTGCATTTTTGTCATCAACTACTTTTACCTTTAGTCTTCTTTTTTGTATCTTATCAAGTTCTTCATCACTTAAACCATATGCTAGTATACACTTATAATTTATAGCCATTTTAAGCACCTCTCTTCATTTGGCCTTATTAAAAATTATGTATATTAAAATGTTTTTTAACATCTTAATATACATTAATTCTTTTATATTTACTTATGTATTACAATTTCCAAGTATTATTCTTCTATTATTTCTGGTTCTTTAAAACTTTCACCCTGCATATCAACAGTCATAGTTTTAATCACTTGATCTTCATAAGGTCTGTCATATACATCTCTTTTTGATTTAACAATTTTATCAGCTTCATCCATGCCTTCAATTACTTTTCCAAATGATGCATATTGACCATCTAAGTGTGGTGCATCTGCTACCATTATAAAGAATTGGCTTCCTGCTGAATCTGGATGCATAGCTCTAGCCATTGATAATACTCCTTTTGAATGTTTTAAGTCATTCTTAAATCCATTAGAAGTAAATTCACCTTTTATAGAATATCCTGGTCCACCTGTACCTGTACCTTCTGGACATCCACCTTGGATCATAAATCCTGGTATAACTCTATGGAATATTAATCCATCATAAAAACCTCTATTAACTAAATCAACAAAATTATTTACTGTGTTAGGCGCAACTTCTGGATATAATTCTGCCTTAATAACGCCTCCATTTTCCATAGTTATTGTAACAATTGGATTCTTCATTTTAAATTTCTCCCTTCAACTATCACTCTTAAATATTAGTATTGTCTAAAATTCTGCTGAACATTCAGAATTAAAATATATTAATCTAAAATTTATTCTATACATTATAAAAATCAATTTCAATAAATATGATTAATTATTCTAATTTAATCAGAATCCTACACATTAATTAGATTATAACAGAAATCTATAACTTTCATATCATTTGTAGAATTATAAATTTCAACATTACCTATGTTTTTTGAATCAGAAATAGTCCCTTTCTCTTCAAGCTTTCTCTGAAGCTCATGAGATGTTCCTGCTCCCCCATCAATCAAAGGAATTTCACTACCAACAACCTTTGCTAAAGTTTCCTTGATAAACGGATAGTGTGTACATCCTAAAACTATTGCTGCTATATCATCAAAATAAATATCAAATTTATTTTTTAAGTACTTTTCTAATTCATCACCTTCAAGTATTCCATTTTCTATAAATTCAACAAGTCCTGCACAAGGCATAGGAACTATATTTGATCCTTCCTGATATTTAACCATTAATTGCTTAAATTTTTTCTCTCTTAAAGTCATAGGTGTAGCCATTATTATTATTTTTCCATTTCGCTTTAATTTAACAGCTGGTTTTAACGCAGGCTCAATACCTATAATCGGAATATCATTATGTTTATTTCTAATCTCCTCAATTGCTGCACTAGTTGCAGTATTGCAAGCTACAACAATCGCTTTTACATTCTTTTCACGTAAAAAATCTACTGCATTAAATGTAAGATGCTTTACTTCATCAAGTTCTTTTGTTCCATAAGGAGCATTTTTTGAATCTCCAAAATATATATAATTCTCATTTGGCATTATTGAAATTGCTTCTTTCAGTACACTCAATCCGCCTACTCCTGAATCGAAAAATCCTATAGGACTATTTTTAATATCCAAAGTGTCCTCACTCCATCTTCTTTTAGATTATCTATAAATATTTTATTACTTTATTACCAATAAATCTATAATAGTTTTTACTTAAGTTATAACTTCATATTTTCTCATTTTCAAATTTCATTCATAAAATTAATTTATATTATATTAAGAAAATAAAGTATCAAATTACTTTCACTAATGAAAATAATTTTTCACAACTAAAATTCATAAGAATATAAGGTTTCGTATATAATTATTGACATTATTACTGATTTTATAATAGAATTTGTTTATAGATAAATACGAATGTTAATTCTACTTTTTTAATTTTTATTCGACATTATAGGAAAGGATGTGAATGTTTTATTACAGTATTGTCTGTAATAAACGAACATATGAATAATTTACTGTATATTATTGCCAAAGAAAATCATAATGCTGAGGACTTAAAAAAAATACTAAACAATCATCCTGAAATAAAATTTGTTTCTTTTGTAGGTATTGATTTATCAGGTAATGATACTGATGAAAAAATTCCTGTAAAATTATTTTTAGAGGATATGGAATCATTCTTAAAGGGTGTTGCTGTTCAAACAGATGGTTCTTCTGTAGTTTTACCTGGTATTGCAACTTTAGATAATGCAAAAGTTGATATGGTAACTGATTTAAACTGCAAATGGTTTGTTGATTATAACTATGATTTTATAGATACTGAAACTGACAAGCCTGTTGGAACATTAAGAATCCCTTGTTTCCTATATCATGATAACCTTGCTGTTGATTCAAGACATATACTTACTTCAGCAGTTTCTACTTTTAAAGATACTCTTATGAATATTTTCAAATCTCATCCTGAAACCTTAAAATCATTTGATATAACTGCAAATGATATTGACGAAGTAGTAATAACATCTGCAACGGAATTAGAATTTTGGGTAAAGACTCCTAACAATATAGCCCATGTTGATGAATTATCTACATCTCAAGTTTTACACGAACATTATTGGACAAGAACTAAAGGTTCTGTAAGAACTGCTTTAGAAGAAACACTTATACTAATGGAAAAATACGGATTCGAACCTGAAATGGGTCATAAAGAAGTTGGTGGTGTAAAAGCTAAATTAAATAGTTCAGGAGAATTTGATCATGTAATGGAACAGTTAGAAGTTGATTGGAAGTTCTCTGATGCTGTTCAAGCTGCTGATAATGAATTATTTGTAAGAATTCTTGTTCAAGAAACATTCAGAAGAAATGGACTAGATGTTACTTTTATGGCTAAACCAATTGAAAATGTTGCTGGTTCTGGTATGCATACTCATTTAGGTGTAAGCTTAAAATTAAAGAACGGAAAAAGATTAAATATATTTAATGGTCCACAAGGACACTTCCTAAGCCAAATAGGATATGGTGCTATTATGGGACTTCTTAAAAACTATGAAGTTATAAATCCATTTGTATCTTCAACAAACAATTCCTTAAAAAGATTAAAACCTGGTTTTGAGGCTCCAATATGTACTGTAACATCACTTGGATTATCTCCAGAAAATCCTTCTAGAAATAGAACAGTACTTGCTGGATTAATAAGAGATTTAAATTCTCCTATGGCTACAAGATTTGAACTTAGATCTCCAAATCCACATTCTAACACTTATCTTGTAATGGCTGCCTCTTATATGGGAATGCTCGATGGAATAATTTATGCAGCTGAAAATAATAAAACTGAAGATGATTTACTTAAAGAGCTTTCAAAGAATGCAGGAGATTCAGCTGAATACCTTGAAAAAACAAGATCGTATAGAACTGAAGATAATATTTTCGAAGACTTTACCGAAGCTGAAAGAAATAAGTATTTTGGAAAGGCTCCAGCAACAGTTTATGAAAATTTATCTCAATTAAACAATAATCCATCTAAAATTAAAGCATTAAAAAGAAACAGTGTATTTACTGATGAAATCATAAATAGTTTCAAACTAGCTTTTATCGAAAGATGGACAACTGAAATTACTCATAGGGTCATAAAAAATTACATGGATGAAATAAGATCGTTCAAACCACTTCATTCATTAGACAAAGTTTTAGACTTAGATATTTCTAATTGGACAAATCTCCATGATTTAAGAGTTGAATTAATGAAGGATACTTACACAAATAAAAGTTTATTCACTAAATTGATAGAAGCTTTTAATAATGAGGACTTCGCCGATGCTTCTAGATTATATTTAGAAGTTGAAGATAAGATGAGTGCACTTAGAAAATTATATTCGACTTATAAAAAGAATCTTTTAGACATTTAATATTTATTACTAAAAAAACTCATTTGTTGGTAAACAAATGAGTTTTTTCTAAATAAAATCATAAAAACTAATGATTTTATTTTTTAAATTATTATGTCACTTTATAGTATTTTTTTCATAATTGATTATAATTTTCTATATGTTTTATGTTATAATTATACTAATTATTACTATGATGATGATGAGGTATGTACTTATGAGGCTAGTTCCTTTAGAATGTATTCGAGAGAATTCTCTACTTGGTAAAAATATATATACTGCTGACGGAAGAGTTTTATTAAGAGCTGGAGTAGAACTTACAAGTATTCGTCTAAAAAAAATTAAAGATTTAAAAATATTCTCTCTTTATATAATTGATGAATATAGCTCTGCCGAAATTGAGGATGTAATAAAACCTGAGTTAAGGCAAAAATCAATTTCCGTTATAAAAGAAGTATTTTCTGACATTGAACGAATTTCTTCTGTTCATAAATTCGAAAAGCGTAAACTTAGCGAATATTCTCAAAAAGAACAAAACTATTTTAATAGCATAAATGAGGTTGCAGAAGAACTCTTAGAAAATGTTTTAAGTAATAAAAACGTACTCTTATCTTTAGTTGACATAAAAAATATGGATAATTATACATATGCTCATTGTGTAAATGTAGCTGTTATCTCTATAATAATTGGAATAAGCTTAAGCTTAAGCAAACAAAACTTAATATACCTATGCATGGGTGCATTGGTACATGATATAGGTAAAGCTTTTATTCCGCACGAAATTCTTCAAAAGCCAGGTAAATTAACTCCTGAAGAATTTCAAGTTATAAAAGATCATCCTAAACTCGGATATGATTTTTTAACTCAATTCTATTCATTAAGTGCACATATAAAATTAATAGTTTTACAGCATCATGAACGATTTGATGGACTTGGCTATCCAGATGGAACTACTGGAAATAAAATAAGTTATCTTGCGCGAATTGTTTCTATTGCTGATGTATATGATGCATTAACTTCTGATAGACCATACAAACGAGCTATGTGCCCAAGTGATGCACTTGAATATATAATGTCAAATGCAGGTACATTGTTTGATTATGATATAGTTAATGTTTTTTGCAAAGTAATAATTCCATATCCAAAAGGTACCATTGTAAGCTTAAGCAATGGCGATATAGGAATTGTAGAAGAAACATTACCAAACTTCCCTTTACGTCCAATTGTAAAAATAATAAAAAGTGACAATCAAGAACAAATTGGTGCAGAATTAAATCTAATAGAATATCTATCAATTGTAATATCAGATATTCGTTATGAAGTATAAAAAGCTATTTAACTTTATTGTTAAATAGCTTTTTATTGCTTAATATCTTACTATGTATATGTATGTATAATTTCTATTCTAATTTATCTTACTTCTTCTGTCTGCAAATGGATTTAAACTAGCTAATTCTTCAGCTTCTTCAAAAGTTTTTGCTCTAAAAATCAACGTCCAGCCATTTTTATCGTATTTTCCAGCACACATTATGTATTTATCCTGTCTGCCTTTTGATTTTACTTCCCTATCTATTATTAAGCTTCTAATGTTGTCCATGTTTTTACAGTTTACTTTTACAAAAAAATTACCTAATTCATTCACAATATACATCCCCCTTAGCAAACATATGTTCATTAATTATATTATATAGAACACATGTTCACTTGTCAATACCACCGTGGTAATATTACCCTAATAAAAATGAGTCACCAGAAACCTGATGACTCATTTTTATTATTAAATTTCAGCTATATCAAATACTTCTAAATTTTTGTTTTCATCAAACTTTTCAAGTTCCACATCTGCAATAGCTCTTAATGTATCTAACGCTGTAATTACACCTAGATTTCTTTCAACTGCTGCTCTTCTGATTAAGAAACCATCTCTATTTGAATCATTTCCTTTAGTTGGTGTATTTATAACTAAATCCACTTCTCTGTGTTTAACTACGTCTAAAATGTTTGGTTCTGATTCATTTATCTTTCTAACTTCTTCAACCTTTATACCAGCTTCTTCTAGTAATTTGCAAGTACCTTGTGTTGCTATAAATGTATATCCTACCTTAGCTAATTGTTTAGCTATTTCTAAGAACTCAGGTTTATCATGTTTATTAATTGTAGCAAGTATCTTACCCTTTTCTTTTGATGGGTACATATTAGCTCCTACAAATCCTTTGTAAAGTGCTTCCTTAACATTTCTACCTACTCCTAAAACTTCACCTGTTGATCTCATTTCAGGCCCTAAACAAACTTCTACATTAGGTAATTTTTGAGTTGAGAATACTGGAACCTTAACTGAAACTAGTTCTGGTTCTTTATATATGTCTACTCCATATCCTAAGTCAGTTAATTTAGCTCCTAACATAACATTTGTAGCTAAATCCACTATTGGAACTCCACTTACTTTACTGATGTATGGTACTGTTCTTGACGCTCTAGGATTAACTTCAATTACATATAAATTTCCTTCAAATTCTATGAATTGAATATTTATCATTCCTTTTATTCCTATTTCTAAAGCCAATTTCTTAGTATAATCTAGGATTCTGCCTTTCATATCATCAGTGATGTTTTGACTTGGGTACATAGTAACACTGTCTCCTGAGTGAACCCCAGCTCTTTCCAAATGTTCCATTATTCCAGGTATTAATACATTTTCGCCATCTGAAATTGCATCTACTTCAATTTCTCTACCCATTAAGTATTTATCTATAAGAATTGGATTCTTCTTATCTTTAGCAAATGCATTTTCTAAATAGAATGTTAATTCTTCTTCATCATGAGTTATTTCCATTCCTTGACCACCAATTACATATGAAGGTCTAACAAGTACAGGGAATCCTAATCTTCTTGCTTCTTCTAACCCTTCTTCTAGTGACCATATACCTTTACCCTTTGGTCTAGTTATTTCTAACTTTTCTAATAATTCATCAAATTTTTCTCTGTCTTCTGCCATATCAATTTGATCTGCTGTTGTTCCTAAAGTCACAACTTTTTGTTCTTTTAAGAAGTTAGCAAGCTTGATTGCTGTCTGACCACCAAATTGAAGTATTACTCCATCTGGTCTTTCTTTTTCAATTATATTTAAAACATCTTCTTCAGTTAATGGTTCAAAATATAACTTATCAGATACATCAAAATCTGTACTTACTGTTTCTGGATTGTTATTAACGATTATAGTTTCAATTCCTAATTTCTTTAATGCCTTTACACAGTGAACTGAAGCATAGTCAAATTCAATACCTTGACCTATTCTAATAGGACCTGATCCTATAACTATAACTTTCTTCTTATCTGATACTTCAACTTCATCATATTGTTCATAAGTTGAGTAATAGTATGGTGATAATGCTTCGAATTCTCCTCCACAAGTATCAACCATCTTATATGATGGTTTTATGTTCCAGATGTCTCTTAATCTATATACATCATCAGGACTAACCTTTAACATATCAGCTATTGCTTTATCTGAAAATCCTTTTTTCTTTAATGCATATAACCATTCTTTATCTAAATCTTCAATTTTGCTTAATTTTAATCTTTGTTCTTCATCTATAATCCATTTGATTTTTTCTAAGAAGAACTTATCTATACCAGTGATTTTATTTATCTTATCTATTCTATAATCTCTTCTTATCATTTCTGCTAAAGCAAAGATTCTTTCATCATCTGGCTTCATAACTAATTCTTTTAATTGAGACATGCTATGTTCTTTAAATTTCTTATGATCTAAAGAGTATTTTCCAATTTCTAAACTTCTAATACCTTTTAAGAATGCTTGCTCAAAATTAGCTCCAATTGCCATGATTTCACCAGTAGCCATCATCTTTGTTCCAAGCTGTCTATCAGCTCCAAAGAATTTGTCAAATGGCCATTTAGGAATCTTAACTACTACGTAATCTAGTGTTGGTTCAAAGCATGCATATGTTTTTTGAGTAACTGCATTCTTTATTTCATCTAATCCATATCCAAGTGCAATCTTAGCTGCAAGTTTTGCAATAGGGTATCCTGTTGCTTTTGATGCTAAGGCTGAACTTCTTGAAACTCTAGGATTGATTTCTATAACTGCATATTCAAATGTATTTGGATTTAAGGAGAATTGAACATTACATCCACCTTCAATTCCAACTGCATTTATAATATTGATAGATGCTGTTCTTAACATTTGATATTCTTTGTCTGAAAGTGTTTGAGATGGCGCAACTACGATACTGTCTCCTGTATGTATACCAACTGGATCTATGTTTTCCATATTACATACTGTAATACAGTTTCCATAAGAATCTCTCATTACTTCGTATTCTATTTCTTTCCAACCTTTAACTGATTTTTCAAGTAAAACCTGACCTATTGTACTTAATTGAAGACCTGACTCTAAGATTGTTCTTAATTCTTCTTCATCATCAGCTATTCCTCCGCCTGAGCCTCCAAGCGTATATGCAGGTCTAACTATAACTGGGTAACCTATTTTATTAGCAAAATCTATACCAGCTTGTAAATCAGTTACGATTTCGCTCTTTATAACTGGTTCTCCAATTCTATTCATCATGTTTCTGAATAATTCTCTATCTTCACCTTCTTTAATAGATTCGATAGATGTTCCAATTACTCTTACGTTATATTTATCTAATATTCCAGCATCATATAATTCCACAGCAAGGTTAAGTCCTGTTTGACCACCCATTCCTGCAAGTAAACTGTCTGGTTTTTCCTTAGCTATAACTTTTTCTAAAAACTCTAAAGTTAATGGTTCTAAATAAATTTTATCTGCAACTTCCTTATCAGTCATTATAGTTGCCGGATTCGAATTTACAAGTACAACTTCTATTCCTTCTGACTTTAACGCTTCGCAGGCTTGAGTTCCTGAATAATCAAATTCAGCTGCCTGACCTATAACTATTGGACCTGATCCTATAACTAAAACCTTTTTTATATCTTTATTTAATGGCATTTCTCACTAACCTCCTAAAGTGCATACTTTAAAAATTTATCAAATATGTATTCGCTATCCTTTGGACCTGCTGATGCCTCTGGATGGAATTGAACCGAATATATTGGTAAATCCTTGTGCTTCATTCCTTCTACTGTTCCATCATTTATATTAACATGTGTAACTTCCATATTTTCTGGTAATGTTTCAACAACATATCCATGATTTTGAGAAGTTATATGAACTATATTTTCTTCTAAATCTTTTACTGGATGATTGCATCCTCTGTGTCCAAACTTTAATTTAGTTGTTTTTCCACCTAGTGCTAATGCTAATAACTGATGTCCTAAACATATTCCAACTAGTGGTTTTTTACCAACTATTTTTTTAATATTTTCTATAACGAAATCTAAATCTTCAGGATCTCCAGGGCCATTTGATAAAAATACCAAATCCGGATTGACATTTAGTACTTCTTCTGCAGTTGCTGTTGCAGGGAAGATTGTTAATTTACAGTTTCTTTTTTGGAAATTTCTTATTATGTTTGTTTTAATTCCAAAATCCATTATTGCAACATGTTTTCCACTACCATCAATAGTGTATGCTTCTTTAGTTGTAACCTTTTTAACAGCTTCTGTATTTGAGAAATTAGCTATTTTTTCTTTTACAGTTTCATCATCTAAATCTTCTAATGCGATGATTCCTCTCATTGTTCCGTTGTTTCTTAAAACCTTAGTTAATGCTCTTGTATCTATTCCTTCTAAACCAATTACTTTTCCTTGCTTTAAGAAGTCTTCTAATTCTAATTCGCATCTAAAATTACTTGGTAAATCACATTTTTCTCTTACTATAAAACCTCTAACTTTTATTCCGTCAGATTCCATATCTTCTAGATTTATTCCATAATTTCCTATTAGCGGGTAAGTCATAGTTACTATTTGACCATAATATGATGGATCTGTTAATACTTCCTGATATCCAGTCATACCAGTTGTAAATACTACTTCTCCAACACTTTCTTTAAGATAACCAAAAGCTTTACCTTCAAAAATCATACCATTTTCTAATATAAGCTTTGCCTTCATGTTCAAGCCTCCTACAAAATATAATTTGCTAAAACTACACCTTACGAAGATTTTTATATAAAAATAAAGGATAATAAAGGGATACAGTATTCTGCTCTCTTCACTATCCTGTGATATATCTATATATTTGGCTTCAAAAAATAAGCTATGAAATTCACCGTTGAATATTTAAATATCATAGTTATACTACCTTTTTGGCCTCACAGGACCAAGTTAAAGTGCATCTTAACTTTATTTTAAATTTTCTCTTTCTACCATTCTAGTAGATAGCGTATTCCATGTCAAGATAAATAAGGATAGTTTTAATACTAATTTTTTTATAATCACCCTATTGGATATTTTTTGTACATATAAAAACTTTATACTACCCTTATTATAGCATATTTATTCATCAATACGGTATAATTATTCATATTTAATACAGATTTTATTCTTTATCATATACATTAATATTACTTTTGCTTAAATTATTGGATAAATGTATAATTTCATTAAACTCATTTATAAGTTCTTTTGATATGTTTTCTGCTTTTATGTAATCATTGCTTGATACATCTTGACCTGATTTTATTCTTTTTATAATATCAGCTCCAATATTATGTAACATTGTATGTTTTTCTTCTATACCTTTCCATATTAATAATATCTCCTTGTTGTTTGGTAACATACTATAATAAAAATGTCCAAACCCACATTTATGAGAATCAGTTTGTAACGGTATTATTTTCCTTGTGTCTACTATATTTTTAAGATTCTTAACCCATACTTTATGTGCTTCAATAGCTTTATTTACGGTCTCTATGAATAGATCATTACTTGTCATATAATATACATCTTTAACCATATTACCTATTAATTTAGATGCTTTATCTAAATCAGATTCCATATTAATTACGGGACTTATAACATTGCTTAATCCATTACTAACTTCTTTTAAATCACTCGCACTTCCATTCAAAATATCTATATCATTATCTAGTTTTTTAATACTTTGAGTAACTTCATCTATAGATGTATTTATCTCCTCACTATTGGCAGCAAGCATACTCACAGTTTCTGTAATATTATTTATATCTCTTCTATTTTGTTTACCTGTCTCTACAATGACATCTAAATTTTCATTTATCTTTTCTAGTGATTTTACAGTCTTATCAACACTAAAATTACTTGTATTAGATGCTTGTCTTATCGATGTTAAAAACTCATTCATTCCTCCTATAAGATTCTTTGTTTCATCCGAAAGTTGTCTTATTTCCTCTGCTACAATTGCAAATCCACGTCCACTTTCTCCAGCTCTTGATGCTTCAATGGATGCATTAAGTGCTAATAAATTGGTTTGTTCAGATATTTCATTTATATCTAAAATAACATTTTGTATATTTTGAATTACATTTGTAAGATTATTCATATCACTTTTCATATCAGAAGAATAATTTATAGCTTCTTCAGAAAACTTCTTTATCTCAAGTAAATTTCTTTCACTTGTTTTTGCTGACTCTAATAAATTAGAAGTATTATGTGATAATGCAGTTATATTGTCTGTCATACTACTATGCGCTGCTGTAACTTCTTCTGAGGTATGAGTAGTAATTTCAGAAACATTTGAAATTTCATTAATCATATTTACTAAATTATCTGATATTTTAGTTATAATTTCTTCTTTATCTTTTAATTGCAAATCTAAACTACTTAATTGAATAACAGAATTTAGTACTAATCTTGTTATCTCTTCAAAAGTAGTTTTTCCTGTGTTTATTCTGAAATTTATAGATTTTATCTTTTCTAGTGTTTTATTATCTATCTTAAATTTTTCATTAACATTTTTTAATAATGCAATATCATTAACAACTTGCTCTGTTATATTATTTTTAAAATTAAACATAATAAATTTCTCCCTTTTAATTTAATATTTTTTTATTTAATATTTGATATTATTTTTAATAAAAAATAAATATTTTAACAAATATCGTATTACTAATTGTTTTTTTTATTAAAATATGTTATTATTTAATTACACAAATATTCAGAATTTTTAGGCAGTTACAGTAGTTCCATTCTGAGCTGACCTAATTTATTCTGATGACACTACTGTTTTCTAAAAAAGTGCCTATGATAAACATAAGCACTTTTTTTAGTTTAGTTAAATTATAAAAATATAATTTAAAATTCTTTTATTACTAATTCAGCAGATGCAAGATTCGTTACAACTGGAACATTATGTACATCACAAACTCTAAGTAATGCGGAAACATCTGGTTCATGTGGTTGTGCTGTAAGTGGATCTCTAAAGAATACTACTAATCCAACTTTATTTTCAGCTATACGACTTCCTATTTGTTGGTCTCCACCATATGGTCCTCCTAAATATTGCTTAACTTCAAGTCCTGTTGCTTCAGAAACAAGCCTTCCTGTCTCTCCTGTTGCTATTAATTCATATTTTGATAATATTTCTTTATTTTTTTTAGCAAATTCTATCATTATAGGTTTCTTTTTATCATGTGCTATTAATGCTATTTTCATTAAGTCAGCCCCCTTTTTTCGATTTTTGATACGTTTTCATAATAATTATACTATAAATTTTATTACTGTTAAATGTGTTTATATCTAAATTTTTCTATTATATTTAACTTTATTATATTAGTTTCTATAAACTAAAAACTAAAGGATTATTACAATAAAGTACAACCCTTTAGCTGTATAGATAATAACATGTATTTTAACTATCTATAAATTCTTATCTTATTTGTCCATTACCATAAATAATATATTTTATAGTTGTAAGTTCTTTTAAGCCCATAGGTCCTCTTGCATGAAGCTTTTGAGTACTTATTCCAATTTCAGCTCCAAAGCCAAATTCACTACCATCAGTAAATCTTGTAGATGCATTTACATAAACTGCTGCTGCATCAACTCTTTGTAAAAACTTTTGAGAGTTTTTATAGCTTTCAGTAATTATTGCTTCTGAATGACCAGTTCCATATTTATTTATATGATTAATAGCTTCATCAACGTCTTTTACTATTTTAACAGCCATAATATAATCTAAATATTCTTTGCTCCAGTCTTCCTCATTAGCCTTTTCAATATCATTAATAATAGCTTGTGATGCTTCATCACCTCTAAGTACAACTCCATTTTCTCTTAAGACCTTAACTGCTATTGGCAGAAAATCCTTAGCTATCTTTTCATTAACTAATAATTTTTCTGCAGCATTACATACTGATGGTCTTGATGCCTTTGCATTTACAGCGATTTTAACTGCCATATCAAAATCACAAGATTCATCAACATATATGTGACAATTTCCAGTACCTGTTTCTATTACTGGAACTGTAGCATTTTTAACTACAGATTGTATTAACCCTGCTCCACCTCTTGGGATAAGCACATCTATATATTCATTTAATTTCATCATTTCAGTAGCAACTTCTCTGCTTGTATCTTCTATTAACTGAACACATTCCTTTGGAAGACCAGCTCTTTCAATACCCTTAGTTAAAGCTACCATTATAGCCTTATTTGAGTTAATAGCATCACTTCCACCTCTTAATATTGATGCGTTTCCAGTCTTCAAACATAATCCTGCTGCATCACATGTTACATTTGGTCTAGATTCATAAATTATTCCTATAACTCCCATAGGAACTCTCTTTTGACCTATTTGTAATCCATTTGGTCTCTGCCACATAGAAACCACTTCTCCAACCGGATCTTGTAAATTTACGACCTCTTTTAGACCCTCGGCCATTGCTTTTATTCTATCCTTATCTAAAGCTAGTCTATCTAACATAGCCTTTGGTGTCCCTTTAATTTCTGCATTTTTTAAGTCAATCCTATTAGCTTCAAGTATTTCATTTGTATTCTCAATCAATTCTTGAGCCATAGCCAATAATGCCTTATCTTTTTCTTTCGTAGATGCTGCTCCTAACTCATACGAAGCTTCTTTTGCCTTTTTTCCCATTGTTTCTAATATACTCATTTTATACACCCCTATCTATTTATAATTAAATAAATCCTTATTATTCTACAGATTTAAATCAAAGATTTATATGTAATTTAAAATCCTTAAAACTACTTTATACCATTAATTTGATTTCCCAACAAATAATGTTCCTATTTCTTTTCCGTCTAATATATCCCTTATAATATCAGGTTCATTTCCATTAGCTAAAATCATATCTACACCAGCCTCTATAGCTGTTTTTGCAGCCGTAAGCTTTGTAACCATACCGCCTGTACCTAGTTTTGAACCAGCTCCGCCTGCACACTCTTCTAATTCAGGTGTTATCTTTTCTATTTGTGATAAAAGTTGTGCACTTTCATTATTTCTTGGATCACTATCATAAAATCCATCTATATCTGATAATATGATTAATAAATCTGCATTAGTCAACACCGAAACTATTGCAGAAAGATTATCATTATCTCCAAATCTAACTATATTCTCTATCTCATCTATTGATACTGTATCATTTTCATTTACAATTGGAACTATCTTGTTTTCTAATAATGTTTCAAACGTATTTATTACATTTTCTCTTATATGATCATCTTCTATTACATCTCTTGTAAGTAATACTTGTCCTACAGTATGACTATATTCACTAAAAAATTTACTATATATATGCATAAGCTCACATTGTCCTACTGCTGCAACTGCTTGTTTTTCTCTTATAGTTACGGGCTTTTCTTTTAATTTTAATTTATTAACACCAACACCAATGGCACCTGATGATACAAGCGCAACTTCTTTGCCTGAATTAACAATATCTGAAATAACTCGTGTTAATTTCTCTATTCTACACAAATTAATATTTCCATTATCATAAGTTAATGTTGATGTTCCTACCTTTACAACTATTCTTTTTGCATTTTTTAAATTTTCACGAAAGCCCATTATAGCTACATCTCCTCAATATTATTTATTTACTTCTATATTTTATCTTACTATAGCCCATATAGGTTATCAATATAGACTACAGTCTAATTATTTCTTTAGATTAAATACACAATAATAAACATCATTCTTTCGTTTTTAATTTTTTTGTATAAATACTTAAAATTACTATAAAATAATACTATCTTTTTTTGTTTTTATATATTAGAATAGTACTTATTGTATATTTATAAAGAAAAAGGTGATAAAAATGAATAATAATTCAAAATGTAATTATAGAATATCTTCCTTATTAAAGTTTATTATTCCTTCTTTAATTGGAGTTCTATTATTTATGACACCATTTAAAATCGAAGGACAATTCACTATTCCAATTGCATTTTTATCGAATAAGTTAGTAGAACTTTTTAATGACTTTCTTCCATTGATTGTCACGATTCTAATTTCTATTTCGGCTATAGGAAGTATAGTGATTAAATTTTACAAAACTGATAACAAAATCTTAAATTCATTATTCAATGTTACTCCAATATGGATGACTGGAAGAATAATTGGAATGATCTTATCAATACTTACATACTTTAAATTAGCACCTGAGTTTATATGGTCTGATTCAACAGGAGGAATGGTTTTATTCAGCCTTTTACCTCTATTAGTCTCTGTATTCTTCTTTGCTGGTTTATTTTTACCATTATTACTTAACCATGGATTATTAGAATTTGTTGGAGCTTTACTAACAAAAGTAATGAGACCAATATTCAAACTTCCTGGAAGATCATCCATTGACTGTATTACCTCTTGGCTTGGAGATGGTACCATCGGAATTCTTTTAACAAGTAAACAGTTCGAAGATGGTTTCTATACAAAAAAAGAAGCTTCAATTATAGGAACATCATTTTCTGCTGTTTCAATAACTTTTAGTTTAATGGTTATTACTCAAGTAGGACTTAGTCATATGTTTGTTCCATTTTACTTAACTGTTACACTTACTGGAATAGTTGCAGCCATAATAGTTCCAAGAATTCCACCTTTATCAAGAAAGTCTAATACATATATTGATGGATCGGCGCCAAAAAAGGATATGGATAATATTCCTTCTGGATATACTGCATTTACATATGGCCTTGAAAAAGCACTTGAAAAAGCAGAAGATAATTCAAGTATAAAAGGCTTTTTTGCTGATGGAATACGAAATGTTATAGATATGTGGCTTGGTGTTTTACCTATAGTAATGGCTATGGGCGGTATAGCATTAATAATAGCTGAATATACACCATTCTTTGAGGTATTAGGTACACCATTTATTCCTCTTCTTAATTTATTAGGTGTCCCAGAAGCCGCTGCTGCTTCTCAAACACTTGTTGTTGGTTTTGCTGATATGTTTATACCATCAGTTCTAGCTTCAACAATATCAAATGAAATGACAAGATTTATAGTTGCATGTATATCTGTCACTCAGCTTATTTATATGTCTGAGATTGGAGGACTTTTACTTGGTTCAAAAATACCTGTTAAATTCACAGATTTAATATTAATCTTCTTAGAAAGAACACTTGTTAGTTTACCTATAATTGTTCTTTGCGCTAATTTAATATTTTAAAGAAAAGGTCTGTTGCAAAAAATACAACAGACCTTTTTATTATACTTATATCAAATTCACTTTTTATATAATATAGAAGAACACACATATAAAATGACACAAAGTACCAACCATTATGAATAAGTGAAATATTTCATGATTTCCAAAAGCACCTATTCTTATCTTTTCATTTTTAAATGCATAAATTACTCCACCTATAGTGTACATAATTCCACCTAATACTAACCAAAATAAAGCTATTGCAGGTAAAACCTTTGACATTGGATAAATTGCAAAAATAGCAAACCAGCCTATTCCTATGTACATAGTACTACTTAACCATTTAGGGCATGTTATCCATAATAACTTGAATCCAATTCCAACTACTGCACATATTGTTACTGCTAAAAATAAATTGAATCCTACATTCCCACTTAATGCTACTAAACAGAACGGAGCATATGATCCTGCTATTAATATGAATATCATTGAATGATCCAATCTCTTTAGTACTTTTATTACTTTTTCACTACTTATTACTGAATGATATATACTTGATGCACTATACAGTAAAATCATACTTACTCCAAAAAATAACACCGAATAAAAAGTAACAAGTGAACTTCCTCTTAAATATGATTTTGTAATCATCGCAATTAATGCTATAAATGATAATACTGCTCCAATCAAATGAGTTAATCCATTAACAGGTTCTCTTAAATATTTCTCCATTCTTATTCCTCCTAAATTATTCCACGTAGTTTTAAAAACTACCTTTTACCATTATAGAAATTATTTCATATAAACATCTATATGGCAAGACTGATTTTTATTTATTTTTTTAGTATATAGTTATTTTCTCCTAAGAATGCTTGAATTATCTCTTATTTTCTATTAATATTATATTTATAATACAACACGTAGTTTTAATTACTATGTAGGGAGTGAAATTTTATGAACAACTTTGATATTGACAATTATATAAATTCTCAAAAATCTTCTACTAATATTAATTTAGATGATTTTCCTGAAATTGATCTTTATATGGATCAAGTAATACAGCTTTTTGAAAGTAAATTAAATTACACAAAAAGAAATGAAGATGATAAAATTCTTACTAAAACTATGATTAACAATTATGCTAAAGGTAATCTTCTAATGAAAATTAAAAATAAAAAGTATACAAAAGAACATATGATTCTTATTGGACTTATTTACAACTTAAAAGGAGCGTTATCATTAACAGATATAAAAACCATGTTTGATCCTATAATAGAATCATTTTCTAAAGATGAAGATTATCCTCTTTATGATATTTATGAATCATTTTTAAAAATTTATGATTCAAATCTAGAAAACTTCGATATTTCATCTAAAAATATTTCAAATCATGTAAATGAACTTATCAAAAATAAAGATGAAAGACTAGGTGACTTTGAAGAAAAATTTCTTTTAGTATGTGCATTTGTAAGTATGAGTAATCTTTATAGACGAATGAGTGAAAAAATAATTGATGAATGTTTTAGTGAGCTTAAGGGAGGAAAATAGCAATGAAAAATTCATTAGATTTAAAAAAATTGCTTTCTTCTATTGATGGAAAAAGCTATGGTTCATATAAATCATTAGCTGATAAATATAATTTTAAAAATTACATTTTAAGTATAGATCATGTTCAAGGTGATCCTTTTGCCTCACCATCAAAAATACAAATAATAATGAATCAAGAAACAGCTAAATTTCCTGTTGAACTTTTTGATACTGATTATAAAAAAATTGCTTTAGAAGATTATCTTACAAGGTTATTTTATTCAAACATTAATAAATTTTCTTCTAAAGTGTTTGGTTCAGGAAAAAGCGGACTTATAAGCATAAGTAAATGTGATCAGGAAATTCTTCAAAGAACCGCTATAATAATATCTTCCAATGAGGTTCAAGTCAGATTTGAAGTAGGTTTTCCTGCAAGAGGAAGAACTGTTTTATCTAGAGAATTAGAAAAAATTCTTTTTGAATTTTTACCTCAAATAATAGATAACACTCTTATTTATGATAATCTTAATAAATCTTCTATTAAAAATAGAATAGAATTAAGTGAAGATCAAAGTTACATAAGAAAATATCTTAAAGAGAATAATTTAGTTGCTTTTATCGCAAATGGTTCTATACTTCCTCGTGAAAGCGGGATTTCTACAAAACCATTAAAAAATGGTCTAAAATTCAGTTCTCCGAAATCTATGGAAATTGAAATAAATTTACCATTTAAAGGCAAACTAAAAGGTATGGGTATTAAAAAAGGAATAACATTATTTGTAGGTGGTGGATATCATGGTAAATCTACAGTTTTAAAGGCTTTGGAACTTGGAGTATACAATCATATCGAAGGTGATGGACGTGAGTATGTTATAACTGATGAAAGTGCCCTTAAAGTAAGGGCAGAAGATGGACGATTTATAACTAATACTGATATATCTCTATTTATAAATAACCTTCCTAATGGAAAAGATACAAAAAAATTCAGTACGGATAATGCAAGTGGAAGTACTTCACAGGCTGCAAATATAATTGAGGGTATTGAATCCGATACTAAAGTCTTTTTAATTGATGAAGATACTTCAGCTACAAATTTCATGATTCGTGATAATATAATGCAGAAGCTTGTAAGTAGAGAAAAGGAACCTATAACTCCATTTATTGAAATAGTTAAATCACTTTATGATAAACTCGGCATTTCTACAATATTAGTTGTTGGAAGTTCTGGTGACTACTTTGATATTGCAGATACTGTTATCCAAATGGATTCTTATACTCCAAAGGATGTAACATCTCAAGCTAAAGCTTTAAGTAAAGGAACTGTTTTAGAGCGTATCAATAACTCTTCGTTCAATGTTTCGATAAATTTCAATAGAAAATTAAAGAAAGGCTCTATTTTCTCAGGACCTAAGGGAGTAAAAATAAAATCTATTGGCAAGGATGGCTTATCTATAAACAAAGATATAATAGAGTTAAGGGCTGTTGAACAGATTGTAGATTCTGAACAAATAAACTCATTAGGATATATTATGAAGTTTGCTGAGGATAATATAGTTAATAATAGTAAAACTATTATAGATGTTGTAGATGAAACTTTAAATTATATTTCTAAAAATGGACTTATTTCTATAAGTCCAGTAAAATATGGACTTGGATCTTTTGCAATGCCTAGAAAACAAGAGATAATTGCATGTTTTAATCGATATAGAAATTTAAAGTTGTAATTTGAGATAAAATTGCTTACATTTAACTGTATATCTATATAATAAAAGTAAAACTAAGTTTAATTAACTGTAAATTATCAGAATCTATGATATAATAAGCAACATAAGCTAAAAATCAGTTATACTGGTGATTACAACTCTTCGTCAGTATATGAAATATAAATTACTATATAATTAAGAAATGAGGTAGAAATAGATTGATAAATGTATCAAATGTTAGTCTAAGATTTGGTGGACGTAAACTTTTTGAAGATGTAAATCTTAAATTTACTGCTGGTAACTGTTACGGAGTTATTGGTGCTAATGGAGCTGGGAAATCAACTTTCCTAAAAATATTATCTGGTGATGTAGAACCTAATACTGGTGAAGTAATTATTGCACCTAACACAAGAATGTCAGTATTAACTCAGGATCACTACAAGTATGATGAGTTCCAAGTTTTAGAAACTGTAATAATGGGTAACGAAAGATTATACCAAATCATGAAAGAAAAAGATGAGTTATATGCAAAGCCTGATTTTTCTGATGAAGATGGAATTAAAGCAGCTGAATTAGAAGGTGAATTTGCTGACCTTAATGGTTGGGAAGCAGAATCTGAAGCTTCTTCACTTTTACAAGGTTTAGGAATAGGAACTGAATATCACTTTAAGAATGTATCAGAATTAACTGGAGGAGAAAAAGTTAAAGTTCTTTTAGCTCAAGCTCTATTCGGTAATCCTGGAATACTAATACTAGACGAACCTACTAACGGTCTTGACTTAAAGGCTGTTAATTGGTTAGAAGACTTCTTAGGTAACTTTGAAGGAACTGTTATTGTTGTATCCCATGATAGACATTTCTTAAACTCAGTTTGTACTCAAATGGCTGATGTTGATTTTGGTAAGATTAAGATATATGTTGGTAACTATGACTTCTGGTATGAATCAAGTCAGTTAGCTCTTCAAATGTCTAAAGATCAAAATAAGAAAAAAGAAGAAAAAATTAAAGAATTACAAGATTTCGTTGCAAGATTTAGCGCTAATGCATCTAAATCTAAGCAAGCAACTTCAAGAAAGAAGTTATTAGATAAGATTACTTTAGATGATATCCAACCTTCAAGCAGAAAGTATCCTTTTGTAGGATTTACTCCTGAAAGAGAAGTTGGTAATGATATATTAGCAGTTAAGGATTTATCAAAAACTGTAGATGGTGTTAAAGTTTTAGATAATGTTAATTTCATAGTTAATAAGGGAGATAAAATTGCTCTTATAGGTAATGAAATTGCTGTAACTACATTATTCAAAATTTTAGCTGGTGAAATGGAACCAGACAGTGGAGAATTCAAATGGGGAATAACTATAACAAATTCTTACTTCCCAACTGATAACTCAGCATTCTTTGATGGCTGCACTCTTTCTTTAGTTGATTGGCTTAGACAATACTCTGAAGAAAAATCAGAAAGCTATATTAGAGGTTTCTTAGGAAGAATGTTATTCTCTGGAGAAGAAGCTCTAAAGGAAGCTAATGTATTATCAGGAGGAGAAAAGGTTAGATGTATGTTATCTAAAATGATGCTTTCTAATGCAAATGTATTAATGTTAGATCAACCTACTAATCACCTTGACCTTGAATCAATCACTGCTGTAAATAACGGATTACAAAATTACAACAGTAACATAATATTTGCTTCTCACGATCACCAATTCGTTCAAACTATAGCAAATAGAATAATTGATATTAAAGATGATGGTTCTATCGTTGACAGAACTATGACATTTGATGAATATATAGAATTCTCAAATAAATAATTACAATAAAAAGGCTGGATTAAAATCCAGCCTTTTTTAATTAATTACTATTTTCTAAAATTTCTTCTACAATTTCGTGTACATAATCAATTAGATTATTTGCATGAGGTTTTACTAAATCTTCTGCTTCATTAAATGTATAACTATTTTTTGTTATATTAAACATAGATACATCATTAAATGAATCACCTACAGTATAAACATCATCCGTATTCAACTTTTCATCCTCTAATATCATCATAATCCCATTTCCTTTAGAGCATCCCTTTGGAACAACATCTATAAAACATTGGTTTCTATAAGCTTCAACATAATCTCCATACTTGTCTAATATTTTATTTTTTACATCCTCACATTTTTCAATTGAACCCATTACATCAAAAACACTCATCATTTTATATGTTCCCTTTGAATTTAATGCATCTTTAATTTCTATTTTACTCGAAAAGGTTTCTACAAAATCATCTTTAAGGTTTGATATATCAACTGATGAATTATTAATTAAATATGTATCTTCACCATTATCATAATACATTAACAGAGTTCCATCATTGTAAAAATCATCAATTATACTATTCTTCACAGTATAGTCTATTGATTTTTCATGAATTACTTCATTGTTTTTATTTAAAACAAGTCCTCCATTACAAAGAACTAAATAATCATACTCAAAAGGAAAATCCTTAAAAACAGATTCAACCCCACTTAATGTCCTTCCTGTAGATACTATTACTTTATGTCCACTTTCTTTTAACTTTTTAAGTGCATTTAAATCTTTTGGGGATATCTTTTGTTCTCTTATAAGAGTTCCATCTAAATCACTAGCTAAAATTTTCACGTATATTCCCTCCATCTTCCACTGTATAAAATTTAATTCTAAGTATAATTATACTATAATAAGTGTTAACAATATATATTAGCATCTGTATAATTACTTTTAATCCTTATATTATCATACACTCATAATCAGTGCTCTTACATATCTATCTTTTTTAAACAAGTTTTTTAACAAAAAAAGCATAGTCTATCTTGCTTTTATAAACTATGCTTTATAACTTTATTCTAATTATTTAGTATATTTTAAGTGTAATAATTCATGGGCTTTATGTTGTCCTGGCATTCCCATATATTCATTATACATTTTCATTAATGCTTCATTTTTATGAGATTTTCTCTTTATAGCAGTTTTATCTTGATTATATAAAACAGATGCTCTTACTGCTCTTACATTAGCAGTATCCCTATCCTTAGCTGCAACATGCGGTTGACCACCGCCATTTACACATCCACCTGGGCATGACATAACTTCTACAAAGTGATATTGTTTTTCATCCATTTGTCCGCCCTCAACAAACTTAGTTAAATTAGCAGAACCATTAATTACAGCAACATTGTAGTTTTTACCTCCAATTTCAACTGTAGCTTCTTTAATTCCATCTAATCCTCTTACTTGTTTATATTCTATATCAATTAAATCCTTATCTTCTACAAAGTCCTTAGCAGTTCTAAGAGCAGCTTCCATAACTCCACCTGTAGCACCAAATATAACTCCAGCTCCAGTATATTCACCCATTGCTGGATCTGCCTTCTCATCTTCTAATGTAGCAAAATTAATTTTTGCATCCTTAATCATTTTAGCTAATTCTCTTGTAGTTAAAACAGCATCTATATTTCTTAAACCTTCATTTTCCATTTCTGTTCTATCAGCTTCATATTTTTTAGCAGTGCAAGGCATTATTGTAACTGTATAAACACTCTTAGGATCTAATCCTTCCACTGTAGGGTAATATGTTTTACTTGCTGCTCCAAATATTTGTTGTGGTGATTTAGCTGAAGATAAATTACCTAAAAGTTCTGGGTAGTAATTTTCTGCTTGCCTAACCCATGCAGGACAACATGATGTAAACATAGGAAATGGTCCATTATTATTTATTCTTTCAATAAACTCTGTTGCTTCTTCCATAATTGTCATATCAGCACCAAAGTTAATATCAAACACTTTATCAAATCCTAATTGTCTTAATGAAGAATATAACTTACCAGTAACATCTACTCCATATCCCATTTTAAATAATTCACCCATAGATGTTCTAACTGCAGGAGCCATTGCAACTATAACGTGTTTATTAGGATCTTCTAAAGCTTCTTTAACTCTATCTATATGTGGTTTTTCATTTAATGCAGCTACAGGACATGCGGCTACACATTGACCGCATAATAAACAATTTGTTTCATCAAAACATTTACCTTCAATAGCCTGCACTTTTCTATCTGGACCTTTACCTGAAATTTCAATATTTCCAGTTCCAGTCTTTTCTTTACATGCAGCTACACATCTTCCACATAGTACACATTTACTTCTGTCTATTGTTATTGATTTACTTCTGTCATCTAAAAATTCTGTCTTATCAGTTGGTAGAAATGGCTTATTTGCTTTAGCCTTTGTTTTGATTACTAATTTTAAGAATTCACATGTCTCTCTTCGAGGACATGGTCCACATTTGAATTCATGTTTGTCAAGTAAAGCTGCCACTCTCATCTTTACTCTCTCTTGTGTTGCCTCAGTATTAGTTCTTACAACCATACCTTCTTCTACTTTAGTTAAACATGCAAGAGAAAGAACCTTTTTTCCTTCAACTTCTACTGCACAGACCCCACATTTACCAACATTTGAACACTCTTTTAAGTAACATAATGATGGTATGTCGATTCCATTATCTAATGCAGCTTGAATGATAGATGTACCTTCTGGTACTTGAACATTTTTTTCATCAATAATTAAATTTATCATTGGATAAATTCCTCCATACACACTACTATTTTTTTGTTTTTTTGTAATAACAATATATATTTTACCATAATTTATATACTTGTAATATATTATTATATTATTTTTGTATTAATCTTAAAGAATAAGGAGATACAACCATATTTATGTATCTCCTTGACATTACATTTGTATTCCTAAACCTTTAAGGGTAAATTCAACAGTTTTTCTTATTATATTGTCTAAATCTATTTTTTCTATATGAATAGATTCATATACTGCAGCAGTACATAAAGCGCCAAAGAATTGATATGCCATAAGCTCTGAATCACCTGATTCTATTTTTCCTTCATTCATAGCCTCTTTTATGTTAACTTCAATTTCTTTTATATATCCACGGATTTTTTGACGTAATTCATCCTGTCTCTTTTCATTCCCCCACAATTGACTCATTACAACTTTAAAGAAATCCGTATATCCATAAAGAAAACTTAATTGTACTTCACTAATTTTTATTAATTTTTCTATTGGACTAATATCTACTTTTTGGATATCTAATACTTGATCTTGTAGAATCTGAATTCCTTCTTCAACAATAAAGTTGAATATCTCCTCTTTGCTTGTAAAATGATAATATAGCGTCCCCTTTGCTAATCCTGCATTTGAAGCAATATCATCCATCGTCGCTCCTCGATATCCACAATCTGAAAATATTCTAATAGCTGATTCAAATATTAACTTCTTTGTTCTATTCATATTTATCGCCTCTTTTTCTATATGCTCTAATGTTTTTATTATACACTATTTAATATAAAAGAAACTATATACTGATTTTAGATATTTTCACAAAAATCACAAATAATATTTTTTTATAATTCGAGTAATAATAACTTAAAATAAAGAATTTTTGATATTTATTTTATTTATGATAAAATTAAGATAAATTGTAGTTATATTAATTAAGAAATGGAGGATAATCGTCAGACTGAGAAATTATAAAAGTAATTCTTTTATAAGGTTTGGCAGATTTTTTTATGATTCAAGTTTATGATAGAAAAACAAAATCTTATGAGGAAGAACTTATAGCTGGAAAAAAATATATTGAGTGGACATATGAATCACCTATTGGTAGAAATATAACTGAACTTATTGCCAAGAGAAAAGTTTTCTCTAAATTATATGGTATGTATTGTGATACAAAATTTAGTTCAAAAAAAATAAAATCATTTGTAGATGATTTTGATATTGATATGAATTTATCAATAAAGAAAATAAATGAGTTTAAATCGTTTAATGACTTTTTTGTAAGAAAACTTAATGATGAAGCTAGACCTATTGATAAAAATCCTGATATTTTAGTTTCTCCTGGAGATGGAAGACTTACAGCTTATGAAAACATTAATTTAGAAAATTTAGTTCAAATAAAGGGAATGACTTATAGTCTTTTTGAACTGATTAATAATGATTCTATTGCTGAAAAGTATTCTAATGGAATATGTATTATTCTTAGACTTTGTCCTACAGATTATCACAGATTTCACTTTGTTGACTCTGGAATCCCTACAAAAACTAATGCTATAAAAGGATATTATTATTCTGTTAATCCCATTGCATTAAATAGCGTTCCAAAACTTTTCTGTGAAAACAAAAGAGAATGGTCAATATTACATTCTGATAATTTTGGTGATATTTTAACTATTGAAGTTGGCGCTACATGTGTTGGATCAATAATTCAAACATATTCTCCAGGTAAGCAAGTAAAAAAAGGTGATGAAAAAGGCTATTTTAAGTTTGGTGGATCGACTACTATTCTATTTTTAGAAAAAGACACTGTTAACATTGATTCTGATATTTTAAATCAATCTAAATTAGGTTTTGAATGTAAAGTTAATTGTGGTGAACATATTGGAATAAAAATTAATAAATAGTATAAATGCAGCTTAAATTACTTAATAATCTAAGCTGCATTCTTTTTAATTATCTAAAATTACACTTCTGATTGATTTTCTAAATCTATTTATATCTTTATCTAGAATAATCAAATTAATATTCATTGCTTTTGCTCTTTCAATAACACATTGCTTACATGGTTCTTTTGTGGCTACAAGAATCTTTTTTACTGAATTTCCTCCAAGTCTTTTACTGTAAACTTCTAATTCATTCAAGGCATCCTCATCATATTTTTCACTATCCTTACATGAAATACATATAAAAACAGAATCCTTTACTGCAAGAACATCTAACTCATTTCTCACTTTTCTATTACATTCTTTCCATAAAAAAATAACTCCACTTTTAACTTCATCAACTTCTGTAATCTCTTCTACAATTGTGTTAGTTAATACTTCTAGCCAAGTGCCACTTTTAAAAATAAATCCCTTAAGATAATCATTTAAAAACCTTACTTCTATTTCATTACATAGACTGCTGTATTCTATACCACCTTGTTGTTTTAAAAATAATAAACATGAATTTAAAATTTTTCTGTCTTCAAAGTTTAAATTATCAGTCTTTATAGATACCAAGTTAGGGTTATAACAATCATGTATAAAAATATTATTATTGTATAATTTTTGTTTATTTTTATACCATAGAGATAGATTTTCATAAATCTTTTTAGTAATTGCTACTATGTCACTTTTTTCACTTAAAGTTGTAGAATCTGTTATTAGATTTGTTCCAGTTAATTGAAGCATGTTATCCAGACTTAAATCTCTAAATTCAAAAGTTTTTTTAGTAATATTAGGTCCAAACTCATATAAAAATTTATTTAAAACATCCGCATAAACTGTTTTAAATCCTAAATTTAAAGATTCATTGAAAAGTACTAGAGAATAAATTCTTTTTCCTCCTGTAACATTAACTATTGTTTCATTTACACATAATTTTTCTAAAATATTTTTTATATTAAAAATATTGTTCATATCAATTACATGATTTTCAAATTTTATTTTAGGATATATCTTCTCTTCGCAAGCTTCTATTTCTTCAAATAAACTTTCCATCTCCTTATCTATTATATAAATCACCTTATCTGGTTTAATTTTATCTATAGCAAGAAGGCTTCCCTGATTGTGTCTATCAAATAAATTAACTAATACCTTATTCATAATATTCTCCATATCAATAATAAATTTAGTATTCTATTGTTAATTTATCCTCTTCACAAGGTATTATGTGTAATATAGATTAAATTTTTATTATAATTTATAGTAAAATTTTGATGTACAAAAAAAGGCTTAATTTATTTAAAATTAAGCCTTTTCCATAAATAAATGGCAGAGCGTGAAGGAATCGAACCCTCAATGTACCGTCCGTAGCGGTAAGTTATATCCGTTTAACTAACGCTCCATATAAAATTTTTACAACAATCTTATCTTATCATAAGCTATAATAATAATCAAGATTATAATTTACATATTTAAAAAAGTATTAATATATTTTTCCATAAAAACACTATAAATTGAAAGTAATTTTACTTATACAGATTACTTTCAATTTATTATTTAACTTTAATTTTTTAAACATATATATCAGAAAATTCTACTTCAAAAATATCTACCTTACTACTTAAATCCATACTATGTTTATCTTTTTTCATACTATCCTCAACTTTAACTATAGGCATTTTTATTCTAAATTCACTTCCAAGTCCCTCAGTACTTGTCAGTTCAACAACTCCTCCATGTGCTTTTACAAGATTAAAAACAAGATCTAATCCTATTCCACTTCCAGAGTATTCATTTCTATTATTCTTAGTTGATTGAATGAATCTATTAAAAATAGTTTTTTGTTCATTTTGTGGTATTCCTATTCCTTCATCTTTTACAGAAATAGTTATATATTTCTCTTCCTTCCATGTATTTATAAATACACAACTATTTTCTTTAGAGAACTTAATTGCATTTGAAATTAAATTCATTATTATTCTATCAAAGGAACTAATATCAACCGCAACAATACACTCTTCAACATTAGTATCGAATACTAAAGATATATTTTTTATTTTTGCATACTTATCTATTGAAGATATATTCCATTCTATTAAATTTATAATATCTATATTTTGTCTATTTATTTTAAAATGTCTTTGCTGCAATTTTGTACTGTCAATTATATTATTAATAAGCTTTAATATCTTATAACAATTTCTCTTGACTATATTCATATGTTCTTCTGCTTTTAATTCATCATATTCATTTTTATAGCATTGCAATATCCCTAATATTACACTTAATGGAGATCTCAAATCATGAGATATATTTAAAATAAAGTCTTCCTGTGCAATCTTGTTTTCATACAAATCCATATATTTTTCAATAACTTCTTCTTTTGATAAACCTTCAAGCTCCGTCTTTAGTTTTCTTTTTATATTCTCTTGTTGGTTTTGCTTGACTAACTCCATTATAACGCCCCTCTTTTTTACTTTTTTTCCCATATACCATAAATACATAATATCACATTGTTATCATATTAACAACTCTGTATAATATTAATTTCGAAAATTTTCCATATTGTATAAGACGTTATAATACATTTTTTATTGCTTTTTAATTAATGCCTAAATATTACTTTGCTTATATTATATTATTTTTAATTTTAAATACATATAACTATAATTAATAAATTTTTACAGTTAACTATTGACGAAATATATCTTATACTGTATATTTGTATTTATCAGGTAGACATTTGTTCTCTACAAGAGTACAAATTAAGTTAAAAGGGGGCTTAATTTTGAAAAATTTATCTTTAATAAAACGTATTTTTTTAGCACTTATATTGGGAATTGGTTTAGGGCTTATTTGTAAAAGCACAAATATAGTTTTTCCCGTTAGAATATTTTCAACATTTAGTTCATTATTTGGAAGTTTCTTATCATTTGTAATTCCATTAATAATTATTGCTTTTATAGTTCCAGGGATTGCTACTCTCGGAAAGAATTCAGGAAAAGTTCTTTTAGGAACTACAATTTTGGCCTATGTATCAACAATTACAGCTGGTACTGTTGCATTTTTCTTAGGTTCAGCAATATTACCTAAGCTAATTACAACTGCAAGTTTAGCTTCTAATTCAAATGTTAATGTTGATCCTTACTTTACAATAGAAATTCCAGCTATACTAAATATAATGTCAGCATTAGTTTTTGCTTTTATTTTTGGAATTGGACTTTCAAGAATAAAGAATAGCTCACTTTTAAAAGGATTTGAGGAATTTGGTTCAATTATTTCTAAAATTATTTCTAATATATTAATTCCTTTAGTTCCAGTATATATTGGTGCAATATTTGCTAAGTTAACTTTAACAGGTGAAATATTTACAACATTAAAATCTTTTGCAAGTGTTTATGCTGTATTGTTTGGGTTACAAATTGCATATTTATTATGTCAATATTCAATTGCAGGTATACTAAGAAAAGAAAATCCTTTAAAATTATTAAAAACAATGATTCCAGCATATCTTACTGCTGTTGGTACTCAATCATCTGCTGCAACAATACCAGTTACATTAGCTTCTGCAAAAGAAAATAATGTTTCTGAAGAAGTAGCAAACTTCGTAGTTCCATTATGTGCTACTATTCATTTAGCAGGAGATACAATCACTCTTGTGTTAACATCAATAGGCGTTATGTTAATGAAAGGGCAGGTTCCTACTTTTGGTTTAATGATGCCATTCATCTTAATGCTTGGTGTAACAATGGTAGCCGCTCCTGGTGTTCCTGGTGGTGGAGTTATGGCCGCTTTAGGATTGCTAGAAAGTATGCTAGGATTTGGAGATATAGAAAAACCTATAATGATAGCACTTCACTCAGCTCAAGACAGTTTCGGTACTGCAACTAATGTAACTGGTGATGGTGCACTAGCATTAATTATTGACTATTTTGTTCAAAAAAAATCTTCAACTGAAGAAGCTTTAGATAATACTACAATTAATCATGAATCACTTGTTCAAAATTAATTAGATATAAAAAACATTAAAATATAGGTGTAATTAAGATACTGTTTAAACAATATTCTAATTACACCTATATTTTTTATTGCTTTATAAATTTCTATCATAAATCCTTACTTATTTTTCTGTAATATATTCTTTATCTAAATTTTTCTCCTGCTTAGGTTTTGTATTATTTCATATTTAATGTGTTTTAATGTTAATACAACATAAGTAAATGTCCCGCCAATAAAGGTTAAATCAAAATTAATATTAGGTTTTAATAGATTAAGGATAGTAACGATAATTAAAGGCATTGTAGATGCATAAATAACAAGTGACCATAAAGCTTTATATTTTACAACCATTTTCATAAACATAGATATTAACAATACTGCTGTTACTATAATTAAATAATTAAAAACTAAATCTCTTAACTCTTCAAATATGTTCAATACAATTATTGCTGTAACTATTACAATTGAAAATATATTAGCTCCTGATATTATTCTATCTGAGTTTATGTCTTCTCCCATAAACATATCACTATAATTTAGAGCATATATACTCCCATAATTATTAAATGCTATGCCATCTTTCAAAATTAGTAAATCTATCTTACTATCATAAAAAATTTCTTTAAAATCGATATCTTCATTAATCGTTTTATCTGAATATATATATATATCACTATTAACATTTGCAATACTGGAATCTAAAGTAAGTAATCCATCTTTTATATATATGTTTTTTCCATTCGTTTGTAAATATTGCGTAATGATGTTAAGACCACGATTAAGCTTATATCCTAAAACTCCTCCCTTTATTATTCCTACTCCTGTACAGATTATTAGAATATAAATAATTGATTTTATTATTCCCTCTTTAGCATACTTTGAAAACACATTTATATCATAAACAGAAGTCATAAATTTTTTAAAAAAACCAGTATTATCCTTCATTTTATCCTCCAATAATGTTCTTTAGTTAAACAATTCCATTTTTCTATATTATAACATATTGAAAATACTTGAAATATCAAGGTTTATTATTTGCTTTTATTGTTAATATTATAGATAAAAGTTTTAACTTACTCTTTTAATTATATTTTATTATATTAGAAATATTCTTAATAGATATTCGTCTCTATTATTTAAGGAGGGATTAATTTGAAAAAATTAAATGGATTTAATATAAATATTAAAATGAGCAAAAAAAATTATAAATTTATATATATTCTTCTATCATTATTAATCATAACATTTCTATGTGTTTTTGAAAGTCACAAATACAATGTACTTCTTAGCGAATTCAAAAATTATTTTAGTAATTACGATTATGATAAAGCTAATAATTTGTTACTTACAAAGGAGGAGTACAATCCCTTAAAAGTATTCAGATTAAAAAACGATTTAACGTTATATTTTAATTCTGAAATTTCAAGGCTTTCCAGCGATATTAATAACAAAAGTAATACTGATGAAAATATACTGCTAGAACTTAATGAAATTAAGAGATATGATATTATATCTTTAGATAAAATATATGATTTAGCATCTTCTATAGATTCATTAAAAGATTCTAGTTCTAACTATGACAATGGTGTTAAATGCTTTTCTGAACAAGATTATACTGATGCACTATCTTATTTTGAAAAGGTATCTTCACTTGATCTAAATTATACTTCTTCGTTAAAATATATGGATAAAGCACGTAATAATATAAAACTAAATATATTTGAATATTGTGATGAGTTAGCTGAAAATGATTATTACACTAAAGCTATATCTATACTTGATGAAAATAGTTCTTTAATAAAAGATAACATTGATATTCAAAATAAAATATCTGAGATTAAAGATAAACAGCAAGAATATTATGATAAAACATCTTCTACTATTGAGGCTTCTTCACAAGCCTTAACAAGTACTATATCTCCAGAAAATATAAATTCGCTAAATATTGAAAGTAGCACACAGTACCTTATAAATGTTGATTTGACATCACAGAAAACATATATATATAAAGGTAAACAAGATGCTTGGACTTTATTAAAAACATTTTCTTGTTCTACTGGTATATCTGGTGAAGAAACCCCTAAAGGTTCATTTGTGATTCAAGAAAAGGGGGATTGGTTTTTCTCTGATAAATATAATCAAGGGGGAAAGTATTGGAGCCAAATAGTTGGCGATATACTCTTCCATTCAGTTCCATTTGATAAAGATAAAGCTACAATTGTTGATTATACATTAGGTGAACCAGCATCACATGGATGTATAAGACTTTCAATTGTTGATTCTAAATGGATATATGATAATATTCCTAAAGGTAGCAAAGTAATTATAAAATAAATTACTTAACCCTAATTTAAAATAAATCCCTATTAGAAATACTTATTATTATGTTATAGACAAACAGCTTAGTTATCATTTAAAAAATAACAACTAAGCTGTTTTTTATATTTCAATTACTTTTTCTAAATAAAATGAATATAAGTATCTCTTTGATACTTTTTTTCCTGTTATTTTAAATACCGCATCACTATAGTAATCAAGTTGCTTTATATATTTTTTCTGTAGTTCTGCTTCATTATCCTTAGATACATAGTCAGTTTTATAATCTAACAGTATACTTTCTCCATTATATTCAAAAAAGCAATCTATAATTCCTTGTAATCTTACTTTTTCATTTTCATATTCTTCACTAAGGGTATTATCTATATTTACACTACTTATTTCAGTATAAAAAGGAAGTTCACGATATATTTTTTTTCCTTCTTTATGAAGTTCAGTCATCATTTTACCCAAATCACTTTTAAAGAAATTCAAAATTTTAGATGGATTAACAGCTTTCATTTCCTCTTCTAAAATAAAGTCATTTTCATATAGGTACTGTATTTGATCCTTAATTTCATGTATTGAAGATACTTTATCTAAATCTATTTTTTTCATAACAAAATGTACAGCAGTACCTTTCTCCGCTGCTGTTAAGCCCTTTTCCTCTTGAAGAAATTTAGGTGTAATTATTGTTCTATTATTTTTTGATTCAACTTCTTCAATATTAATGCTCTCAACATGCTGATCAATAAATTCAGCATTTCTTTTCTTTAAGTCAGAAACTGAAATATTACTTTTTAATTTAGTTGATTCTTTTAATGGATATTTATATGATAATCTCTTATCTACTTCACCATAAACATCTTTATCATACTCTTCTTCTAATATTGATAATTTTACTTCTTTTTCTTCTTCTAATTTGCCGTCTTCATTATTAACTACAATATCGCTTCTCTTCCATAATTTAATATCCCATTTAGAGTTATCATCTTTAGATATTTCATTTGATACAGCTATTTTTTCCCTTAATACTTTTCCATCATTATGCTGACACAAAGACATACCAATCCAATCCAAATATGATTTTCCTTTTAATATCTCTGAAGGCAGTATTAAATTATAATCTAACGAAGCTGAAGATACCCACTTTTCTATACTCTTCTGAATATTATTTACAGTTCCAGTTATAATAAGTTTTTCTTTTGCTCTTGTACATGCAACATATAGAATTCGTACTTCTTCTGATAAAGTTTCCAGCTTCATTTTTTTCTTAATAGCTTCTTTCGCTATTGTTCCTATACTTACTCTTTTTTCAAGATCAACAAAATCAGGTCCAAATCCAAGTTCATCATGATATAGTATATTTTTATTAAGATCCATTAAATTAAACTGTTTTCCTGTTCCACATAAAAATACTACTGGAAATTCTAACCCCTTACTCTTATGTATACTCATTATTCTTACTACATCTTCATTCTCACCAAGTATCTTAGCACTTCCCATATCCCCGGATGACTTTGTAAGCTTATTGATAAAATTAATAAAATTGAATAGTCCTTTAAAACTAGTTTGTTCAAATTGCTTTGCTCTTTGGAACAATATTTTTAAGTTTGCCTGTCTTAACACACCGTTTGGCATAGCTCCAACATAACCATAATAAGCTGTATCCATATATAGATACCATATAAACTCATCTATAGGCATATATATGGCTTTATTTCTCCATATTTCAAGCTTTTCAAGAAAGCCCTTACATCTTGTAATGAGTTCTTCAGATATGTCACAAATATTCCCCTCGGCAATATCTGCTATATTTTCATAAAAATATTTTTCCTTATTTTTGAGTCTTATAATACTTAAATCCTCTGCCGAAAATCCCATTATTGGAGATTTCAATACTGCAATAACAGGAACATCCTGCATTGGATTATCGATAACTCTTAACAAAGACATTATCGTCCTTATTTCAATTGATTCAAAATATCCTGAGCCAGTGTCTGCATATGCTGGAATTCCTTCTTGACCAAGTTCATCTAAAAGGCTCTCAGACCAGTTCTTTGTAGCTCTCAAAAGAATTACTATGTCTTTATACTTAATAGGCCTATATTCACCTGTTTCTTTGTCTAAAACCTTGAATACATTATTTCCTGTAGTGGTCATTAATTCTTTAATTCTTTTGGCAACAATTTTTCCTTCAAGATTAACTCCTTCAATTTCTTCATTTTCAAAATCTTCTTCATCTAATTTCTCTTTATTTAAATCGGATTCTTCAATGCTTTTTTCTATTATGTTAACCTCTATTGGTCCTCCCAAAATTACATTTTCATCTTCTGAATTTTCATATGAAGCACCTAAATTTAAAGCTTCCTCATCGGTATATTCAAGTTCTCCAACCGTCTCAGACATTATTTCCTTAAATATATAGTTAACTCCATCTATAACTTCTTTACGACTTCTGAAGTTCTTATATAGCTGAATCTTTCTATTATTGCTTTCTTCTAATGTATAATTAATATATTTCTCCATGAAAAGTTCAGGTTTTGCCTGTCTAAATCTATATATGCTCTGCTTTACATCTCCAACCATAAATACATTAGGAAATTCATCTTTTCTTCTTGAGACAAGTTCTATTATAGTTTCTTGAACATTATTTGAATCCTGATATTCATCTACAAGAACTTCATCAAATAAATTTTTAAATTCAATTGCAGTCTTAGATGGAATTATATTTCCATTTTCATCTTTATCACTTAGTATTTTTAAACACAAGTGTTCCAGATCATTAAAATCGAGAATATTTTTCTCTTTTTTCTTTTGGCTAAACTTTTCACCAAATTCTAAAACAAGCTCTGTTAACTTTTTAATAGTAGGATATGCACCTTTAATATTTATAAGCATTTCTTCTGGAGTTACTGAAAAAGTATTGTTTATTAACTCTGATATTTTCTTTTTTATATCATCTCTTATACTCTTTACTGTATTTTGAGCATTTTCATCTGAAACTTTATCCTTTTTAATAGATTTTAATCTTCCAAAAGATATTGAACATAATGAACTATAAATATCATCTAAACCACAATCAATAGAATTATAAGCATTTTTTATAGAATATAGTTCATTTGAAAATGTTTCTAAATAAGGCTCCAAGCCATCAGTTAAATTAATTATTTCTATTGCCTTTTCAAGCATTTTAATATATCCTTCAATTTCAACTTTTATACTGTTCTTTAAAACTAAAACCCACTTGCTATTATTTAATTTTTCCATTGTCTCTATATTAAATGCTTCTGCATTCTCTTTAAACCAATTTTCAGGCCATGGTCCTGACATTATAAAATTATACATATTTATTATTAATTCTTTTAAATTATCGTCATTTTTATAAGTACTAAAAGCTTCAACTAATGATGTAAACTCAGTATCTTCTTGATCATATTTTTCTTCAAAAAGTGTCTCTATAACCTCATCTTTAATTAAAATTCCTTCTGTTTGATCACCAATTCTAAATGAAGGATCTAAATCTATTTTATGAAAATTATTTTTTATTACATCAAGACAAAATGAATGCATTGTTGTTATATTAGCTCTATTTAATAATGTAAGCTGCTTTTGTAGGTTTTTTGATGTTGGTTCCTTATCAAGAGCCTTTGATATTGCAGCTGCTATTCTTTCACGCATCTCAGCAGCTGCTGCATTTGTAAATGTAACTACTAATAACTTATCAATATCAACTGGATTATCTTTATTAGTTATTATTCTTATAATCCTTTCTACCAAAACAGCTGTTTTACCTGATCCTGCTGCAGCTGCAACAAGTAGGTTACAATTTCGCGTTTTAATTGCACTTAGCTGCTCATCAGTCCACTTTGTTTCACCCATTCATCATATCTCCTCTATTTCTTTTAATCTCGTATTTAGCCTTATCTATTATTAATTATCTTCTTTTGAGCCTTTAACATCACTTCTAATATTATCCCATATCTCAGTTCTACTTTTTTTACCTACAATCTTATATTTATTATCCTTTATACTTGTATCAAACTGACATATTGATGAAAAATCACAATACTCACAGTAACTTCTATTTGCCTGCTTTGTTGGTTCAATTTTAATATCTCCACATAACATATCCTCACATAAAGAAATCATTTTTCTATTAACATATTCTCTTAATAGTGTAAATTCTTCTTCTGTTACAACATCACTTGTAGACTTAAAATCACCATCTTTTTTAAACGCTGCTGGTATTACTAATGAGTAACCTTCAATATCTCTATCCATAGCTTTAACTACCTTTGCATCTTTAAGTACAAGTCCTTTCAACTTAAGTTCTTCTAAAACCTCAGTCTCAACTTCTTCTGTTGTCATTTCTTTTTTACTTTTTATAATTGGATCATCTACTTTAAAATATAATACTGCTCCTGGGACAACCTGTTTTTCTAAAATATATTTAGAATTCTTAATAATAGCATCCAAGTAAACTAACAGTTGCATTTGTAAACCATAATATAATTCATTTAAATCAAATTTTTTTGCACCTGTCTTATAATCAATAATTCTAATGTAAGTCTGCCCATCAAGATCAAGAGTATCTATTCTATCTATTCTACCTTGCAAATACACTTTTTCATCATCTTGTAAATTAAGCATAACTGCCTCACCTGTTTTATAGTTACCAAAATCGAATTCAGTTTTGAATACTTCAAATTCACCTTTTCCAATTTGCTCTGCCATAACTGTTACTGATTTAGAAATTACTCTTTTAAATCTTTGTGATAAGTACTTAAATCTTTTACTACTGTTCAAAATTGAATTTGTCTGTTCACTAAGTCTAATATCTATTAAATTTGATACTATCTCTTTACATCTTTCGTTGTTAAGTTCAGACCATAATATGCCTTCTTTTTTTACTCTGTTTGTAAACAAATCTAAAATATCATGCACAAAAGAACCTAAATCAGGAGGTGTAAATTCATATATCTTTCTATTCTTAGCCTTTAGACCATATTGTACGAAATATGAAAAAGGACACTCCGCATATTTTTCTAATCTAGAAACACTGAACATTAATTTTCCATCTTCATTTGCATATAATTCTCTAAGATTATTTTTATTAACGTGATTTTTCAGATTTGAATAATCCAAACCTTTAAAGATGTTCTTTACTTTGTTTTCGTATTCTGGACTATCTTTATACCACTTGTATACTTCTCTCCAATATTCTTCAACATTTTCCTCATCACAATTCTTTCTCATAGCTAAAATAAGTTCGTTGAATGTAGGTATAGGTGATATAACCTTATTTAGTTTATCTTTATAACTTGATAAATCATATAAATCACTCTCTTCAACAAGCTGAGGAAGTATTTTTTTTATTCGTGATATAACAATTGATGGTCTCAATGATTTACCTTCAAAGTCAGCCATAGGATATGATATCATGAGACAGTCACTACTTATTGTTAACACTGTATATAGTAAAAATTGTTCTTCAAATACTTTATTTCTTGTATTTGATGCTAATTCTATACCTATATCACTTAAAATATTTCTATCATTATCAGATAATATACCCTCTTCCTTTTTTGAAGCTGGTAAAATTCCATCATTTACTCCAACTATATATAATGCCTTAACATCTCTACCTTTTATTCTTGCTACATCACCAATATTCACTTGATCTAAAGCCACTGGAATAACTCCAATTTCTTCATTATTAAAACCAGAATTTAATATTTTAAAGAAGTCATACGAATCTAAATCCTTATCTCCCATTACATCCACTGCCTGATCTAATATATCTATTACAGATTCCTCAACTTGACTGTATTCTTTAACCTTATCTTCTAATCCAATTTCATCAAATTTTTCAATCCATTCATTTATTCGCTCAAATGCATGTATATCGATTAAAAATTCATAAATAGCCTTACATATATGACTGACTTTATGTTTTCCTTTAATTTTATTATGAAAAACTAAAAGCGGACGTCTCACTTCATCCATTATTTCTGAAATAAATATTTTCTCTTCTGATAACTCTTCATTGTTGTTAAACCAACTTTCAGAAATAATTTCTTTTACAGTCCATTTATATCCCTTAACACCATATTCTAAAACAAAGTTTTCTAAAACATATATATAATTATTTTCAATTCCTGTAAGACCTGTTTTTAAGTACTTAAACACACTTTCATATGACCAATCTTTAAACAATATTTCAAAAGCTGATGTTATAAGAATTATTAATGGATTATTTAATAACTCTAATTTCTTATCTAAAAAGTATGGTATTTCATAATCCTTAAAAATAACAGATGTTATTTTTTCATAGTCATCTATGTTTCTACATACAACAGATATATCCTTATATCTATATTTTCCACTTCTTATAAGAGCCGTTATACTCTTTGCAACACGCTCAATTTCATCATAAATATTATTGGCCTTATATAGCTTCACATTTTCACATTTCCCATTAAATGAATTAAACGGATATGTAAAAAAGTATTTTTCTATGTGCTCCAATTCTGGAGCATTTTTAAATCTATTGCATCCTTCATTTACATTGATCATATTCAGATTAATTGGTTTATCATATGAAATATTATTTTCTTTCATTATCTTCAAAATTTTATTTTCTGTATTTTTTATAGTATTAAACACATCCGTTATATCTTGATTTCCATTTGAATTATCCCTATTATCCATGCATAAAGTTATGTTAACCCTCTTACATCTTCTTGCAAGTAATCTTATAATCTCTAACTGCTGTGGAGTAAAAGTACTAAATTCATCAATCCATACCTCAGAATTAGTATATATATCATTCTCTAATAATTTTTTTCCAAGCAAAGTTAATTCATCATCACCATCAATATATCCTTCATTCATTTCTTCATTAAATGCTTCATATATTATCGATAATTCTCTTATTTTATTATATAAATCTGATTCCTGAATGCTTTCCTCAATATTTCGTAAAGAATCAACCTCAACATTATATTTTTTAAATTCTGATATAACATCAGAAACTATTTCATAAAATCCCTGCTCTCTTGAAATTTTTCTAAAATACTCTAATGATTCAATTTTTTCATTAAGAACTTTATGAATTAACATATTTCTTCCTGACTCTTTTATAATTTCTTTAACACGTCCTCCACACTCTTCAAAAACCTCATGAGCCATTTTTTTAAAGCTCAATACTTGAGTTCTTAACAGAGCAGGCTCACCTATAGATTTTAAGATTCTATTTTCTGTATTAAATGTATATTGCTCAGGTACTATGAGGATTAGTTTATTCTCATCATCTTTTTTTATATTTTCTGCAATACTATTTATGCACCATGTACTTTTTCCTATACCAGCTCTTCCATAAATAAACCTGATACTCATTCCATACCCTCACCTTTCTTACTGTGCTATATTTTCAATAAATTCATTTTTAATTATTCCCATAATTATTGTGTCTACATACTCTCCATCAATATAACATTTACTTTTTTTAATTCCTTCCTCTAAAAAACCGCACTTCTTATAGCATGTAATTGCCCGTATATTAGTACTTATAACTTCTAACTCTACTCTTACAGCATTTAAGTCATTAAATAAATAACTTAAAAGTAATTTTATAGAATCTTGTCCATATCCCCGATTCCAATATCTGCTTCCAATTGTTATACCTATAGAATATACATCTTTACAGTAATTACTTTCTTTATACGTTATAAATCCAACTAAAACTTCCTTTTCATTAATTATAGTAAGAGCTTTTCTAAAATTAGTATTTTCACTATTATTAGATTCATTGGATATTGTATTGTATCTTCTTACTTTTTCATCATCACAAATGTTCTTTAGTATTCTTACATCTTTTCTTTCTAATAGTTTTAAATATATTTTTTCACCTTTTAACATATTGCACCACTCCAATTTAATTATACTATGAATAATTTTATTATTAATATTTTTAATTTATGTTTTTTACTTAAATTTACATACTAATAAATCTTTTGTGATGAAATACATTAACTAATGCTAAATTTATTTTTATACAACAAAAAAACATCTAACTTTTGTTAGATGTTTTTGGCGGAGAATCCGGGATTTGAACCCGGGCGCCAGTTGCCCGACCTACGCCCTTAGCAGGGGCGCCTCTTCAGCCACTTGAGTAATTCTCCATGTGCCCTCTAAAATATATAATATTTTAATGGCGGAGAGATAGGGATTCGAACCCTAGGTACGCTTACACGTACGCCGGTTTTCAAGACCGGTGCCTTAAACCAACTCGACCATCTCTCCATGTCTCACGACAAGATTTATTATAGCAAGCATAATTAATTCTGTCAACAATTTTTCTTAATTTTTTTATTTTATTTCTATATAAATTAAACTAAATAAAAAATAGGTTTTTGTTCTGTTTATATTTAAATAAATAACTATCTAAAATACAATAAATAGATGATAATATAAGCTTATCTATTTATATAAGATATCTATTTAGTTTTTATTATAATACTTAATTTAATGTTGGAAATAATATCCACAAACTTTTAAATCTCTAAATTTGTTAAATTAACTACAGTTAATTATTATAATTAATCACATAAAAAAACACCTAGTAAAAACTAGATGTTTTGGCGGAGAATCCGGGATTTGAACCCGGGCGCCAGTTGCCCGACCTACGCCCTTAGCAGGGGCGCCTCTTCAGCCACTTGAGTAATTCTCCATGTACCTAATAATATTTTCCAATTTATTTTTTTATAAAAAAAAATGGCGGAGAGATAGGGATTCGAACCCTAGGTACGCTTACACGTACGCCGGTTTTCAAGACCGGTGCCTTAAACCAACTCGACCATCTCTCCACGTCTTACGACAAGATTTATTATAGCAAGCAAAATATATACTGTCAACACTTTTTCTACATTTTTTTATAAAAATATTAAAAACTACTTATTAGCTACTTATATATTCATGTTTGTGAATATATTCATCTTAATTATTACTATTATTTTAGTTATTAATCAAAATTCTGCTTGTAAAGCATGTAAACTAACTAACGGTATAATATAATAAAAATGCTGTATTGAATTAATTTTAATTCAATACAGCATTTTCTCTTAACTATTTAATTATGCTTTTCCCACCCATATATGGTCTTAAAGCTTCTGGAATATTTATGCTTCCATCTTCATTTAAATTATTTTCTAAGAAAGCAATAAGCATTCTTGGTGGTGCAACTACTGTATTATTTAATGTATGAGGGAAATATTTCTTTCCATCTTCACCATTTACACGAATCTTTAGTCTACGTGCTTGAGCATCTGAAAGATTTGAACAGCTTCCAACTTCGAAATATTTTTTTTGTCTTGGAGACCAAGCTTCTACATCAAGAGATTTAACCTTTAAATCAGCTAAATCACCAGAACAGCATTCAAGAGTTCTTACTGGAATATCTAAAGAACGGAATAAATCTACTGTGTTCTTCCATAACTTATCAAACCATTCTTTACTTTCTTCTGGCTTACATACAACTATCATTTCTTGCTTTTCAAATTGATGTATTCTATAAACTCCTCTTTCTTCAATACCATGAGATCCTTTTTCTTTTCTAAAGCATGGTGAATAACTTGTTAATGTTTGAGGAAGAGTTTTTTCATCAACAATAGTATCAATAAATTTCCCTATCATTGAGTGTTCACTTGTTCCAATTAAGTATAAATCTTCACCATCGATTTTATACATCATTTCTCCCATTTCTTCAAAGCTCATTACACCTGTAACAACACTACTTCTTATCATAAATGGAGGTATAACATATGTAAATCCTTTTTCTATCATAAAGTCTCTAGCATATGAAATTACTGCTGAGTGAAGTCTTGCTATATCTCCCATTAAGTAATAGAATCCGCTACCTGCAACTTTTCTAGCACTATCAAGATCAATTCCATTAAACTTCTCCATAATATCTGTATGATATGGTATTTCAAAATCAGGAACTACTGGTTCACCAAACTTCTCAACTTCCACATTTTCATTATCATCTTTTCCAATTGGAACTGATGGGTCAATAATGTTTGGGATCTTCATCATTCTTTCTTTAACTTCATCTTGAAGTCTGCTTTCTTCTGCTTCAAGATTAGCTAATTTTTCAGCATCATTGTTAACTTGTTCCTTAAGCTTTTCAGCTTCTTCTTTTTTTCCTTGAGCCATTAATGCACCAATTTGCTTAGAAACAGTTTTTCTATTTGCTCTCAATGCATCAGCATCAGTTTGAGCTTTTCTAGCTTCTTTATCAAGTTCAATTACTTCATCAACAAGTTGTAATTTATGATCTTGAAATTTCTTTTTAATATTTTCTTTTACGATGTCTGGATTTTCTCTAACAAATTTTAAATCTAACATAATAACCTCCAAAATATTTATTAATAAATCATATATAAAAATGTATAAAAAAATTCGCCTCTATATATAGCCTAAAAAGACCATAATAGGACGAATAGAATCCGCGTTGCCACCTAAATTGTCAATATAAAAACTTACATCAACCTCTTAAACTATGCTATAAAGGGCATAAACCTTCTGATTTATCATCAGCAGCTCTAAAAGTGGAAAGACTTATAATAATCACTGGTTCACACCATACACCAGCTCTCTGAAGATATTAATAAATCGTAGCTTTTATAATAACGCCTATTTAAAATATTATCTAATCAGTAGTATATATCTATTTAAAAATTTTTACAAGTATTTTTCTATTTTTATCTTAAATCATATACTTATTTGATAAATTAATCCTTTTAAAACCAATAATTTATTATAACATTTAACTATCTATTTTTTTAGTGCACACTATATCAATTCCACTATTAATTATATTCGTACAAATAACATCACCAATATCTATAGGTGTGCTAATATAGATTCTACTTAACACCTTAGATAATTCTTTCCATAACTCTTTTTCTATTGGTTTAGTACTTTTAACAGACACTACTTTATAATCTGGATTCCCTTTTACTCTTACTAAGCTTGTAAAAATATCTTTATCACTCATACAAATCTCCTCCCAGTCAGCTAAATTTCTGAAAATTCTTTTATTCTGCCAACTAAAACCCTAGATTCCATTGAATCATCAACTATACTTAAAACATCCTTATCCATTTCTCTCGCTAATATTTTAATAATTTTCATATTACAATAAGCACCATTACAACTTCCAAGTCCAATTCCTGTACGTCTTTTAACTCCTTCAACAGTTCTTGCTCCAAGTGGACGCCTTATGCAATCAACTATTTCGCCTTCTGAAATACAGTTACAGCTACACACTATATTTCCATATCTTGAATCTAGTTTTATTATTTCATTTCTTTCTTCTTTAGTCATATTTTTAAAAACATACATATCACGTTTTTTATCAACATAATCCTTCTTTTCTATTATATTTATATTAGTTTTTAGTACTTCTCCTATTTTCTTTGCAATTGCTGGAGCTATAGTTATTTTAGCATAATGACTGCCTCTTACTTTTACATATCCTTCTTCAAGCTTATTCTCTTCTATGCAAACGCTATCCTTACTATAAGTTTCCGTAAAAATATTTGTTACTGTATGCTTATCTATATCAGGTATTATGTTTTTACATAAATTAAGACCCTTTTCCATATCTAATGAATCATACCCTTTAATTCCTATTAAATTACCATTTAATGCTGTAGGAATATCAATCACAAATGCACTTTCATCAATTTCATTTATAATTATATTATTCATATGATTATCAAGTTTATCATTAAATAATATATAATTCATTTTTCTGCTTATTATAGAATTTTGGTTATCGTCATGGTTATCTTCATTATTATCCGAAAAAACTTCATTAGGTATTGTATTAACAACAAATTTACATGTAAATTTGTTTTTATTAGTAGTTACTTTAAAGCCCTTTGAAATATTTCTTATATCAATAACCTTTTCCTCTAATCTAAAATTAACACCATTATCAGCTGCTACCTCTGCATATGATATAGCTAAATTATAAGGACATATTACAGCTGTATTTTCGCAATATAAAGCCTTAGTGTAAGTAGCCTTTAAATTAGGTTCTATATCCTTTATTGCATTTTCATCTATAATATGAACCCCTGATATCCCTCTTTCTTTTGCTCTATTATACATATTGTCTAAACGTTCATTACCATATTGGCTATTTGAAATTCTTAAAGCTCCAACCTTTTTATATGGTATATGAAATTTCTTACAATGCTCTTCTATAAGTTTTCTTCCTTTTTTCTCAAGAGAAGCCATAATACAGTCTGAAGTCTCTGATCCATCATAAATTACTGCAGTATTTACAAATGAAATATCATTTGCTACATCATAGTCCTTTTCTATTAAAGCTATATTTATATTATATTTTGAAAGTTCATATGCTACTGCACATCCGATTATCCCGCCACCTAAAATCAATACATCATAATCCATTGTAAGTTCCTCCTAATCTGAAACTATAAAGTTCTTAGCCTTTAATTCTGATATAATTGCTTCAATGTCCTCACTTGTTTCTGCTGATATGGTATGTAGATGCACTCCATTAGTTAAGACCGATAATAAGCGCCCTTCTTGACTACTATATTTAGCTATAAATTTATTTAATTCATTTAAATTCTTAACCATTAAAACACCTTTTATTTCACCATATAAAGAATGTTCAACTATAACATCTTCTATTACTCCACCATATTTTATCACAGTGCTCATTTCATCAAACATCTCAGATTCTTTATGCTTTACAGCAATTATTGTTTTTACTTTTCCGTCATTTCTGTTAACTATATATCCATCTGGAGTTGCCATTATATTAAAGCCTTTTGCTCTTAATATTGCTATATCTTTAACTATAACCTGTCTTGTGACATTATATTTATCTGCTATATCAGTTCCTTTAATGGGTATAGAACTATTGAGCAGTAATTTTACTATATTATCTCTTCTTTCAATAGAATTCATTTCTACTTAGCCTCCCAAATACAAACTTCTATTTATATTATACTTTAAAATAATATTTTAGTAACACTCACTCTAATAATATTGTAATTTATTTTTATACAACAAAAAAAGTTATGAATTACTTCATAACTTTTATTTGGTGGAGATAAAGAGATTCGAACTCTTGACCCCCTGCGTGCAAGGCAGGTGCTCTCCCAACTGAGCTATACCCCCA
>OGTG01000055.1_pt1 | contig 105640 bp, 107 predicted proteins | sample 1574571 | NCBI WGS metagenome assembly OGTG01 (sample SAMN03295826, study PRJEB24534) | human gut metagenome | isolation source: fecal sample 1 from infant 4 | host: Homo sapiens | place: USA: Pittsburgh, PA | collected 2014-07
GTATTAATAGTATATAATATACTTATAATAATTTAGGAGATTTTATAAATGTTAAAAAGGATTTTTTATAGTGATAAACAACTAATAATTTTAAAAATTGCTTCATTTATTTCATCGATGGCTCCATTTAGTGTTTATTTAATGCTTGTGTACTATAATGATTATTATAGTTTTTGGGGAATAAAAATTTTAACTCCTCATATAGGAGCGTTATTAACGTTTATAATTTGCATTTTGTCAATAATATATATTTATATTTTTTATAGATTTATAATAAATAATATCGATAGATCAAATGAATACATTAAATTAATTAATTTAAAAAAAGATAAGGCTAATACAACAAATTATTTATTAACAAATGTATTACCTATAGTAGGAATTAGTATGGATACAGAAAATAAGAGTTTATTTGCTATCTTTATATTAATAATATTAGGTTTTATGTATATAAAAAATGATTTGTATAGTACAAATCCAATTTACGATTTGTTCAATATAAAAACCTATACAGGAATTGTACAAGAAATAGATATAGATAATCCATTACTTGTACAAAATGAGTATGAAGCAACTATTTTAGTAAGAAATGATTTATTAAATTTTAGTGATACAACGTTTATATGTATTAAACATGGAGATACAATATTTGTTAAAGATTAATTGATTTTAATTTGCTGGCTTTTGGTAACAGATACGGGAGTATCAGAAGTCGGCTCTCTTTTTATATGCCCACAAATAAACTTTAAGAAATTAATTGCTTTATCTTTTGAATCTAAAATTACATTATTTTTATTTTCGCTACTATTCCAAGTAATGTCAATTTTTAATGAATTTTTTAAAAAGTTTATATCTAAGTTTTCTTCTTCAGAGATTATTGATGTTAAAGTATCACAAGAAAAATCAGCAAATAAGTTATATATTTGTTTTTGCTTGATTATTGTATCTAGATGTTTACAAGAATCTTCATCTAATATCAAATCCTTTTTAATATCTTTAATTTTTTCTTTACAAATTTTATTGTTAAAATCTTCAAATCCAAAAATAGATTCAATTTTATCATCTACGAATATACATAAATCATCAATTATTATCATAGATGGATGAAAAGGCATTTTAAAAAGTTTTTTTTCGACTAATTTAAATTTATTATCTATATTAGTATCATCTGTTGGATCATAAATATAATAAGAATTTTTTGCTTTTATTAGAGGTTTACATTTGTTTATTATATAGATATTATGAGTTCGATTGTTACATGATATATGAGCTCTAGTACATGTATATCTCATTGTATCGAAGTCTTTATAGCCTTTTAAGAAATTATTACTGCTAGACTTTATTTCGTTTAATAAATATCTTATTTTATAATGATTAACGTCAATATCAGATGATATATTTCCAACTTTTATATTATCATTAGAAAAGTCAAAGTTTTTCATAATCATATAATCAAAAATTTTTTTTGGATTATTGATATCATATTTCGAAAAAATTGAGTCTTTTAAAAAAACTGATTCTTTAAGATAACTAAAAACAATTTTTAAATTTTGAATAACAGTATTTTTAGACATAGAAACATTCATACAGTGATATTTTAAAGTTATATTAGGATTTGTAGATTTTCTATCTTTTAAAGATTTGAAAACATATAAATTACCTATATCGAAAAGGTCATCATCAAAGTTAATTATTAAATCAAGCAACTTATCTATTCTTTTATTTATCATTTTAAATATCCTTTCTTTTTGTTAAAATAAAAAACTATTTTTTATATTTATGTTTTACATATTCAATAAAATCTTCAATTTCTCTTTTTGCTTCTTCGGGAAGCTCTTCATTAATCCCGTTATTATTATGCAAAGCTAAAGTTAAACTATTATCACTAATAATATCTTCGGCTGATTCTTTAATACTTGATTTGCCTAAAAGGTAGTCTATAGAAACATTATAATAATCAGATAGTTTATTTAAAGTTTCAATATCAGGAATTCTTTTTCCTTGCTCATAGAAACCATAGGCACTTGTAGATATTTTTAAGTATTCAGCTACATCTTTTTGTAATACACCTTTTTCATTTCTTAAACTTTTTAATCTATTATTTAACATAAAAACCACCTTTCATTATCAATATAATTATACAACTTAAAGTTGTATAGTTCACCTAAAACAACAAAATGTTCAAAAAAACTTGACAAACAACTATTTGTTGTATTAGTATAGAAGTATAAACAACGATTAGTTGTTTGGAGGTGAACTTATGAAAAATAAAATATTATCTTTAAGAGTTAAAAAAGGTCTTACTCAGAAAGAAATAGCTTGTATTTTAGGTATTACAACTAGTTATTTAGGCATGATAGAAAAGGGAGTAAGAAAACCTTCTTTAGACCTAGCATATAAAATTTCCAATTTATTTGAAACAACAATAGAGGATATTTTTTTTGCAAACTAAAACAACAAATTGTTGTATAGATATATTATCTCAAGAAAGGAGAATAAAATACATGGCAAAGCAACCAACTAAAGCAGCTAATAATGTGTATTGTATTGCAAGAAAAAAGGCTGCTGAATTTAATTCAAAATTTTCAAGTAGGGAGGGAGCTTCAGAGTTTTTAGGAATTTCAAAGGATTCATTAACTGATTATGAGTTAGACCTTTGTAAAGTAGTTCCAGTAGATAAAGTTGTTATTATGGCAGAAGCATATAACGCTCCTGAACTTTTAAATCATTATTGTTGTAATGAGTGCCCTATTGGTAAGAGAATTACTCCAATAATTGAATCTGAGAATATTGATAATTTATATAAGTTTGCAATTTCAGTAACTAATACATTAGATGATAGTGTTAATGTTCAGAAAACTTTATTAAAAATAGTCGAAGATGGAGTGATTGATGCATCAGAAAGAGATGAATTAGAAGTCATAGTAAAATTCTTTTCAAAATTAGAAAAGAGAGCAGCAGAAATGAGACTTATAGCAGAAAAATATTTAGGGGAGGAGTAAGTAGGATGGCAAAAAGAAAAAAAGATGATCCTAAAGATTGGGATAGAAGTTTATTTCCAAAGAAAATTATAAAAGATGGAAATGTATTTATAACAGATGGATATATAGGAACAACTAAAGTGAGAATATTAAAACAACCATCTAGGGAGGTAATAGAAAATTTTAATAGTTTCTTAGCTAAAAAGGCTATAGAGCTTGAAAGTGAAAAGGCTAAAGAGATAATGCAATGCAAGTAATTTGTACAAGCTATAGGAGGGAATTATGGTATTAAAAGCAATTCAAAGATTAAAAAACAAATATTCAAGTTGTGATTTTAAAACTATTTTATTTATTGTAGAAGAGGATATCAGATTTAATAGACTTAGTTTTGGAAAGAAAACATCACAACTTAAATTCTTAGAGATTTTAAGTGAAGCAGAAATGCTAGTAAGCAGGGTTTAAATATGGATAAAATTGAGATGAATAAAATTATTGAAAAAATAATAGAGCTTTCTTTAAATGGTATGTCATATAAAGAAGCTCTAAAGAAGTGTATTGATACCGACCAAAGCAATCAATGCACTCAAAAATATTCACAAGTTAATTTTAGCATCGAAGATTAATTTAGGCAAGAAAAGAGGTGTATAAAATGAAATACACAATTCATGGGTTAAGTCAGAGTAAATTAATAGAAGCAGGATTAGATAATGATGATGCTCTCATATTATCAGTAATTAAGGATATGTATTCAAGTAAGAATATGCAATTTCAAATTATTGATGGAGAACGTTTTATATGGATAGATCAAGGGTATTTGTTTTCACAGATTCCAATTATAGGTTCTCAGAGAAAGTTGCAAAGAAAGCTTAAAGCATTATGTGATGAGAATTATTTGGAAAGAAGATTACTTTTTGAAAAGGATAGTGTAAAAGGAAAGTTTTCATATATAAATATAACTAAAAAATTAGATTCACTAAGCGAATACTTACCTTACGACAAAATGTCGCAAGGGTTACGACAAAGTGGCATAAGGGTTACGACAGAATGTCGCAACAAAGATTCTTCTATAAGAGATACAAATAATATTATATATAGTCGAGTTATAGATTATCTTAATTCAAAGACTGGAAAATCATATAAATCTACAACTAGAAAGACACAATCTTTAATTAAAGCAAGGATAGATGAAGGATTTAATGAGGAAGAGTTCTTTAAGGTTATAGATAATAAAGTTTCTGAATGGAAAGGTACAGAGTATGAAAAGTATTTAAGGCCTGAAACTTTATTTGGTAATAAGTTTGAAGGATATTTAAATCAAGACTTTAGAGCAGGAACAAAAGAAATAAGCAAGAGTAATCTTAATATAAAGAAAGGTAATTTTGATTATTAAAGGTGAGAGTATGGAGAGTAATTACGCTATTGATAGTGAAAAAGCTATTTTAGGAACTATTATACAAGATAATGATTTTATGATAAAAGCTATGGGTTCTTTAGAAGATAATGATTTTTATAGCTCTAAAAACAAAATTGCATATAGAGCTATGAGGGAGTTGTTTAAGGATAACATAAGTTTTGATTTAACAATAGTCGCTGAGAAGTTATCCAAAGAAATAAAGGCACAAGCTATCACCTTATCTGACTTAACTGAAATATCATATCACACATCAAGAGGTACATTTGATAGTCATTTAAACTTAGTTAAAGAAAAGAGCAAGGAAAGAAAGTTAATTGTTGCTTGTAAAAGCATAATAACTGATGGTGGAAGTATTGAATCAAAAGTAGACATATTACAAAATACTTTGCTTGAACTTAATTCATTAGATAGAGAAGATAAGGTTTATACAATGAGTGAGGTAATGGAGAAGACTTTAAACAAGATTGAGAAAGCTTTTAATAATAAAAGTGGATTAACTGGAATAAGTACAGGAATTCAAAAAATAGATAATGCAACAAATGGATTAGAGAAAAAAGACTTTATTGTATTTGGAGCAAGGCCTTCAATGGGAAAGACAGCCTTATCACTATCAATAATGGAAAATATAAAAGGCAAGGTTCTTTATATCCAGTTAGATATGAGTACAGAAGGAATGGGACAAAGGTTATTAGCTTCAAATTCATGTATAGAAAATGGAAAGATTGCTAGAGGAAGGTTTAATGATTCTGAGATGAATAGCTTATTAAATGTTTTTGATAGATTAAGCAGGAAGAATAACATATTTGTTTATGAACCTGCATCAATAACAGTAAATCAAATAAGATTAATAGCTAAAGAAATTCAAATAAAGCATGGGTTAGATGTAATCATAGTAGATCATATAGGGAAAATAAGACCAACAACAAAGGGAAGTAAATATGAACAATCAAGCTATATATCAAATTCATTAAAGGCTATGGCTAAAGAGTTAAATGTGGCAATGGTAGAATTATGTCAACTTTCAAGAGCATCAGAGCAAAGAGCAGACCATAGACCAATACTATCAGACTTAAGAGATACTGGAAGCATTGAAGAAGATGCTGATGTAATAGGACTTCTTTATAGGGATGGTTATTATAGAGCAAGAGAAGATAAAGAAGATATAGTGGATGATGTTTTAGAAATAAACTTTGCCAAGTGTAGAAATGGTAGAACTGGAGTAGTTGAATTAAATTATAATTTACCAACTCAAAGATTATCAGAATTTTAGGAGTGATTAATATGAAACTAAGTAAAGAAGAATTTGTTTCTAAATACGTTAATGACTTAAAAAAGAAGCGTAAGGCAAAAGAATTAGAATATGATAAATACAAATTTAATGCTATTGCCATAGCAAGGGGAAGAAATAATAGAAAGTATTATGAATAGAGAGGATGATTTAAGTGAATAAAGTTGTTTTAGTTGGGAGATTAACTAAAGATCCTGAATTAAGATTTACTGCTAATAAAGGAACAGCAGTAACAAGGTTCACATTAGCAGTAAATAGAGATTACAAAAAAGAAGATGGAACACAAGAAGCTGATTTTATAAATTGTATAGCTTATTCTAAAAGAGCAGAAGTTATAGCTCAGTATTTAACTAAAGGCAAAAGATTTAGTATAGCAGGAAGTATTAGAACTGGAAGTTATGATGCACAAGATGGGACAAGAAGATATACAACTTATGTAGTAGTTGATGGATTTGATTTTATTGATTCAAGTGATAGTAAAGTAAATAATGATAATTTCAATGATGATATGATACCAGTTGATGATAGGGATATTCCATTCTAGGTAAAGTGGTTAAGAGTAATCAAATATTATTACTATTGTAATGTTATTTGATTACTCGATAAATCATATGGATAAAAAATATTTTGAGCATATAGCAAATATTAAAGAATTAGGAAAATATCATTATAAGATTTTACTTTTACTTATGGTAGGAGATTATTCTCAATCAGATATTAGTAAGTTGCTTGATATTAAAAAGCAAAATGTAAATAGAGCGTTTAAGGATTTAGAAAAGTTAGGATTAATAGAAGTAAAAGAGAAGATTGGTTCTAATAAATATTATAGATTAGTTGATATTAAAACATTGAAAATAAATATTATTGGACAGATAAAAATGATTTAGGAGGATATATATGATAAAAATATTAGAATTGTTTGGTGGAATTGGTTCTCCTAGAAAAGCTTTAGTTAATTTAGGTGTACCAGTAAAAGTAATAGATTATGTTGAAATAGATGAGAAAGCAGTAAGAAGTTACAATGAAATGTTTAAGAAGGATTTAGAATATAAAACTCAATCAGTAGTTGGGTATAATCTTAAACCTGATATCCTTATTCATGGTTCTCCATGCCAGGACTTTTCAATAGCTGGTAAACAACGAGGGGCAGATGAAGGTTCTCAAACAAGAAGTAGTTTAATGTGGGAAACTCTTAATATCATTAAGCAAATGGGAGTTTGGAAACCTAGAGTAGTCATATGGGAAAATGTAAAGAATGTTTTGTCAAAACACATGATACATAACTTCAATAGATATTTAACAGAAATGGAGGCCATAGGATATAAAAATAAATTTGATGTTTTAAATGCTATGGATTTTGGATTACCGCAAGATAGAAATAGAGTATTTACAATATCTATTTTAGGTGAGAATTCATTTAATTTTGAGAAGTTAGAAAAAAAGGAAACACCACATATAAAAGAATTTTTAGAAGAAATTGTAGATGAAAAGTATATAGTTAGACAACCAAGTATGCTTAATAGAATAGGTGTAAATGGAAATTTTAAAGGTAGATTAGAAATAATAGAAGACCATTGTAAAACAATAACTTGTAAACAGATGCGTTGTCCAAATTCAGGAATAGTTGACTTAGGAAATGGGGTATATAGATATTTAACAGAAAAAGAATGTTGGAGATTACAAGGGTATTCAGATGAAGATTTTGAAGCTGCATTAAATGCTCATCCAGGTAGAAAAGGTAAGTTAAATGGAGTTTTATATAAACAAGCTGGAAACTCTATACCAGTAACTATATTTGAGAGCATATTTAAACAGTTATTAGATATTTAATAAGAATAAAAAAGATTTTTACTAACTAGGATATAAGTTATTATGAAAGGATGTGAAAATTCCTTTACAAAAGCTATATATTGTACAACCTAGTTAGTCTAAATAAAAAGTTAAAGTGAGGTTATTCAAATGATAGGTAATATGATTAAATTTAAGGATGATGTAGAAGAATTATTAAAGAGTTATAAGGAAACAGTAAGAGAAATAAGAGCTTTGGAATTAGAAATTGCAACTGTAGAAAATGAGTATCAAGGATGCGGAGCATTACAATATTCAGAAAGAACTGGAACAACTTATAAAATAACATCACCAGTAGAAAATGAAGTTTTATCAAAAGAAAAGAGAATACAGTTTCTTAAATACTTAAAAAGAAATAAGGAGTTGAGGATAAAGAAAATAGAAAACCTAATATCATGTTTAGATGAAGTTGAGTATGAGATAATCACATCATATTACTTTAGGGGAATGAATATGGAGAGTATTGCTGAAAGATTAGGAATGAATCCTAAATATCTTATATGCAAAAAATCAAAAATAATTAAGAAAATAGAGTTAGATATGATGAATTTAAAAAGTCTAACTAATTTCTGACTAAACTCTAACTATTATGTGGTTGAATAGCTAACTTTATATGCGTTAATATAATAGTATCAAATGAATAACCACTTAAACTTTAGAAGAGCTAACTTTATAGTTGGCTCTTTTTACTTTACAAAAAAAGAGGTGAGATAAATGGAAAAGAGAAAGTTACCTATGTATATGTTGTGGGAAGGGAACAGACTTAAATGTGCATGTTCATTTTTCTCACCATTATGTAGTAAATATCAAAAAGGAAAGTGTCAAGAAGAAGTAGTTATTTATGATCCTTGTCAAGGAATTGATGAATGTATGAAACATAGTAGCTATAAAAGAGTAAATGGGGCATTAAGACAGAAATGAAATATATTTGAATTATGTAAAATTTTACTTTATAATTATGATGAGGTGATAATAATGGGGAAAAAATTAAGTAGCGATGAATATTTTGAGAGTATGGACGCATTAAAAAGTTATTATTTGGATAATAATTATAATAATGGAGCTTTTGATGCTAAAGTTGATGTTTTATCAAAACTTAAGAGAGAACATGTTTTGAGTAGCTATGTTCCTATTACAATATCATATGATAATATGATACAAAAAATGGATATACTATGGGAAGATGCTGGGATAAAAAACTTTAAAGCTCATGGATTATTCGGAAGTTATAACTGTCAGTATGTTAATATGAAATATGATAGAGAAGGTGAATTTTTAGAAATAAATTCTTCAGATTCTAATAAAATAATAATAGTCTATTTACCATAAGTAAATATTAAGTTTAAAACTAGTAAAGCTTTCATTTAATGAAAGCTTTTTTAGTTGGTTGGTTTAATTAATTTTGAGTGAGGTTGTGGTATGAATTATGTAGAGCCAATAAGAGATTCGAATAAGGTACATGAGATTGCTAATTACTTAAGAAAGTATAGTGAAAGAAATTATATTATGTTCATATTAGGAATTAATTCAGGATTAAGGATAAGTGATATTTTAAGTCTTAGAATTAGGGATGTTAAAGGAAAAGAGTACATTTCTATTAGAGAAAAGAAAACTGGAAAGCAAAAGATATTTCCAATGACACCAATATTAAAGAGAGAGATAAAAAAGTATTGTGATGAAAAAGATTTAGATCAATTTCTTATAAAGTCAAAAAAAGGTTATAACAGACCTATTGGAAGAAAACAAGCTTACACTATCTTAAGAGATGCAGGAGAAACTTTAGGACTCTATAACTTAGGAACTCACACTTTAAGAAAGACTTTTGGATATCATTTTTATATGCAATATAAGGACGTTGTTACACTCCAAAAGATATTTAATCATTCTGACCCTTCAATAACTTTACATTATATAGGGGTTGAACAGAGCCATATAAACAGAATGATTAAAGGTTTTAAAATCTATTAAATAGGACATAAAAGAATGAGGTGGCATTAAATTTTAAGACTACCTTTAAACTTAGATTTCATAAAGCTTTGAAGATAATTCATTTAAACCACACAATATGTATTATGGGGTATTATTTGCAAGTTATTGAGCTTAATATTGCAATAATATATAATTGTATTTGAGGTGATAAAATGAATAGAAGAATTAAAGACAATATGGACTTGTTAAAAGATATAATAAAATTTTCTATTGTACTATTAATTATTGTAGCTTCAATATCTTTAAAATTTTTTTGGAATAATGATGGAATAGATTATGAAACTTGGATACCTTTAGTAGTTACGTTTGCTGGATCACTAATAGGAGGTATTTTTACTATGTTAGGGGTTGTATTTACATTAAATAAATCAATTAATTTAGAGGAAGAAAGAAAAAAAGATGAGTTAAATAAACTTGCTTTAATTATTTATTCAGAAGTAAAGGCATATGCAGATTCGATAAAAGAATATAATTTAGACTGTATAAGATTAAAATTACTAAAGAGACTTATTGATAACAAGGAGTTTGAAGATATAGCAAATAAATATGATTATAGAGATAAATTATATTATATTAGTCCTAACATACGTGAGATGTTTTATGAAGTTATAAGGTTTGATTATGACGAAAATATATTACAATACTTTATTAAGTTATGTGATAGTGAGGAAAAATGTAAAAAATATTATAAAGATAATATTGAATGTAGTAATCAAAAATATTTAAGAAAGGCATCTTTAGTTTGGCTATCAGCAGGTTTTAATGAATATAGAATGGAGGTTTTTGAAGGGTTTAATAAAGCAAATGATAATATTAGTTATAATACAGAGGAAAGCAATAAATATGCTATTTCTTTAAATGAACAGTTAGATTCATTTGAAGATAATATATTTTCAAATGAATTGATATATGTATTAGATTACTTAAAAAAAATTATTGATAGTGAAAGGGAAGTGTAGTTTTTCTTGGAATATATTATAGTAAGTTAATTAGTGAGGTGTGATATTTTGGGTAATGAAATAGACTATATGAAACTTATAAATGATTTTGATTCTGGATTTAAAAGTGGAATAGAGAATTTAATAGAGCTTTCTGAAACATCAAAGAATCTCTTTAAAAATCTTGAAGAAGGTATAAAAAAGATAAATAGTTTTTTTGAATATTTAGGGAGCTTAGACTACCAAACTCTCTTTAATAATCTTGAAGACGGAATGAAAATTAAAATTGAGAACATAAATAAATACTTACTTGAAAGAAATTGGTATTTACCTAATATGTCTTTAGGTAATATGACATCTTTATTAAAATTAATAAATAATCATAATTTGACGAGTGAAGAAAAGTACTTAGAAACAGATTTAATTATGCAAAAAATAGTATATGATAATATGAGTAGTTTAAAGAGTTCATTAGATGATAGGTTTAAAGAGAGAAAGTCAATATTTAAAGAAATGTTTAAAGCATACGATGAGGAATGCTATATACTTTGCATACCAGTAATGTTAGCACAGATAGAGGGTATATGTAATGATATACTAGGTGTTAATTTTTTTAGTAAAGAGTACAAGACTCATAATCCTAAAACAAGAAAAGTTATAGAGAAAAAGATAATTGAAAAAAATATAGATAAATTAAATTCAGCACAATTAATACCATTATATTTTGTAAGTGAAATTTTTAAAAAAACTGATGATGAAAATATTCTTAATAGGCATAATATTTTACATGGTACATCTTGCAATTATGGAAGTAAGCTTAATGCAGATAAATGTATTGCTTTGATTGGATTCTTACTTAATGTTGATAATATTGTTAATAAAGAGATATATGCCGAATAGAGTATGTAATCATAGTGGGTGTGCTAGTCTTATTAAAATAAATGAAACTTATTGTAGTAAGCATTCATTTAAGAATAAAGATAGACATAAGAACTATAAAGTAAGAAGAAAAGATAAAGATGAACAAGCTTTTTATAATTCTAAAGAATGGCATATAGTTAGAACTAATGTTATTGCTAGAGATTTAGGATTATGTAAGGTTTGTTTAAGTAATAATAGAATAAGAGTTGCTGATGTTGTACATCATATAATAGAGTTAAAGGAAAGCAGGGAGCTTGGGTTAAGGACAAGCAACCTGCTTTCTTTATGTAATTCATGTCATCAAGAAATACATGCTAAATATAGAAAAGGTATGGTTACTAAACGAAACACTCAAGAAAAATTAATAAAGCTAATTCCTAAAGGCTAGGGGGTGAATAGAAAGTTTTATAGAAATGCAAAAAGGTCGCAGTATCTATGTCAGAAAAAATTTTTTCGTTTTTTGAACTAAAGGGGGGTAATGTTAGGTTTGGGAAGAAAGATGATTTCAGTTTCTCAAATTATTGCAAATGGGAATAAGAGCCATTTGACTAATGAAGAAATTGAAAAAAGACAAGAACAGGAAGAAAAATTAAAAAAATTACCTAGGGATAAAATAAGACCGCCGACATGGTTATCCAAAGATGGTAAAAGTATTTTTAAGAAAATAGTTAAAGAGTTAGAAGCTGTAGATATACTTGCTAATATTGATAATTATAATTTAGCTGTTTTAGCTAACGCTATAGAAAAATATATAGAATGTACCATGAAATTAAATTGTGATGAGCTTACAGTAACACATACTAATAAAAAAGGATTTGAAACAACTCAAAAGAATCCTTTAATCTCTATTCAGATTCAGTATGCTGATGTTATTAAAAAGTTAGGTGCAGAGTTTGGATTAAGTCCAGCAGCAAGATTAAAAATTATTCAAGAAGCATCTGATATTGATGATGATGAAAAAGCATTTAATAAGGATTTTGGAAATGTATAATACAGTTCTTGAAGAGCTTATTGATTATTCTAATAAAATACTAAATGGTGAAATTGTTGCTTGTAAAAGACATAAACAAGCTTGTCAGAGATTTCTAAATGATTTAGAAAGAATGGAGCATGAAGATTTCGAGTATTATTGGGATGAAGAGGAAGCTCAAAAAATTGTTAAGTGGTATAGTTACTGTAAACATTCAAAAGGAGTGTTAGAGGGACAACCAATAATATTAAATTCATGGTCAAAGTTTGTAATTTGTAATATAGAAGCTTGGAAGCATAAAGATACAAATTATAGAAGGTTTAGATTTGCTTTTATCCAGGTAGGGAGAAAAAATGCAAAATCTCAAATGGAAGCTGGAATGGCTGGTTATGAAATAGGAGCAAAAGGGTATAATGCAGCAGAAGTTTATACTTTAGGAGTTGAAAGAGATCAGGCTAAAATTGTTTTTGATGAATGGGAGCTAATGACTTCTAAACCATTAAAGAAGAAATTTAAGTTTACTCAAAAAGAAATACGACATAGAAATAGTAATAGTTTTATGAAGCATTTAAGTAAAAAAGCTGGTAAAACTGGTGATGGTAAGAATCCACAAATGGCTATTATAGACGAATATCATGCACATCCTAATTCAGATATGTATGATGTTATGAAATCAGGTATGATGGCAAGAACAGAGCCATTATTAGTAATAATAACTACGGCTGGAATGGACTACGAAGAAACGGCTTGTTATTATGAATATTTAGATTGTTGTTCAATATTAGATGGAACTTTTGAGAATGATAAATACTTTGTAATGATTTGTGAGCTAGAAAAAGAAGATGATCCTTTTGATGAAGAAGTTTGGTTAAAGGCTAATCCAATTTTATGTACTTATCCTGAAGGAATACAAAGCATGAGGGAAAATGCTAAATTAGCTAAGAATACAAGTAATGAAAAGAAGAGAATAGAGTTCTTTACTAAGAATTGTAATATATATGTTGCAGCAGGAGAAAAAAGGTATGTTGATGTTGAATACTGGAAAGCTTGTAAAAAGGAATTAACCTTAGAGGATTTCAGAGGACATGATTGTTATATTGGAATAGATTTATCAAAGTCAGGGGATTTAACTTCAATTGCTTTTGAGTTTCCTTATTTAGATGGGAATATTAGACGATATGCTTTATTTGGACAATCATTTATACCATCAGAAGTGGTTAAAGAAAAAATGATAACTGACAATGTACCATATGAATTATGGAGTAAAAAAGGTTGGTTAATAAAGACAGAAGCCAATGATGGTTTAATAGTAGATTTTTGGGCAGTTCTAAATACTATAGAAAGTATTGTAAAAGAATATGAACTAAATGTTATAGAAGTTAGTTATGACCCTCATGGAGCTGCAATGTTAGTTGGAGAACTAGAAAGAAAGGATTATACCTGTGTAGAATGTGGACAAAGTTGTGCAAAACTAAATGAAGCTACTGTAAATTTTAGAGATTTAATGAAAGTTAAGCAACTTGAACATGATGATAATAAACTTATGACTTGGTGTGTTCAAAATGCAGAGATTGATTCCAACTCTTTTGGAGAAATAAAAATAAGTAAAAAAAGCAGATTTAAAAGAATTGACCCATTAGCAAGTTGTATATTCGCCCATGTTAGAGCAATAACATATTGGAAAAGAGAAAACTTAAATGTGAGTGAATTTGCAGAAGAAGATTTCTTAAAGAAATTATGGGGGAGAAAATAGATGAAGTTTTTTAAAAAGTTATTTAATAAAAGAAGTAATTATGATGAAGAGATTGGTGTTGATATATCTGATTCTAACTTTTGGGAGAAGTTTGGTATTAAATTAAAATTTTTAATATCAGGTAAGAGAGTATTAAAAGAAAATACAGTTTATATATGTACTAAGGTAAGAGCTGAAAGCATAGGTAAATTATCTTTAAAGATTTACAAGGATAGAGAAGAGTATAAAGAACATGAACTTTATTATCTTTTAAGATATAAGCCTAATCCATTAATGAACTCAATTAATTTTTGGAAGTGCTTAGAAGCACAAAGAACTTTAAAAGGTAATGCGTATGCATATATAGAAAGAGATAGAAGAGGAAAGATAATAGGATTATATCCTATTGATTCAGATAATGTAACTAAAGTTATGGATGATAATAATTTTCTAAGTAGTTTAACTAAAGTTTGGTATATAGTAACTGATAATAAAGGGATTAAACATAAGTTACTTCCTGATGAAATACTGCATTTTATTGGAGATATTACTTTAGATGGATTAATAGGGATAGCTCCACTTGATTATTTGAAATGCACTATTGAGAATGGAAGGGCTACTCAGGAGTTTATAAATAAATTCTTTAAAAATGGATTAACTACAAAAGGAATAATTCAATATGTAGGAGAGCTAGACGAAAAGGCAAAGAAAACTTTTATAAAAGAATTTGAATCTATGAGTAATGGTCTAGCAAATGCTCATTCGGTTTCGTTACTTCCTTTGGGATATCAATTTCAACCTTTATCATTAAGCATGGCAGATGCACAATTTTTAGAAAATGCAAAATTAACTAAAAGAGAATTAGCAGCAGCTTTTGGAATGAAGTCATATCATCTTAATGATTTAGAGAGAGCAACATTTAATAATCTTACAGAACAACAGAAAGATTTTTATATAACAACACTTCAACCATCTCTTACTAATTATGAACAAGAGATGCAAGATAAATTATTAAGTCAATATGAAACTTTAAATAATGTGAAAATTGAGTTTAATGTCGATAGTATTTTAAGAAGTGATATAAAAACAAGATATGAAGCTTATAGAATTGGTATTCAAAGTGGATTTATAGCTTCCAATGAGGTGAGAAAAAAAGAAAATTTACCACCAAAAGATGGAGGAGATGAATTGCTTATAAATGGTAATATGATGCCTATAGCTATGGCTGGAAAACAATATTTGAAAGGTGGTGATAATAGTGGAGCATAAGGAAGTTAAGAGAGAAGTAAGAAATATAATTTCAAATTTTGAAGCAAGGTCAAATGATGAAACAGGAGTTAAAACAATATCAGGTTATGCATCAAAGTATAATGTTGAATCACAAGTATTAAGAGATTGGTGGGGAGATAAGTTTGTAGAAGTTGTTGCTGAGGGAGCTTTTGATAATAGTTTAAGAAACAATACTATAAAAGCCTTATATAATCATAATACTGATAATGTATTAGGTTCAACAAAAAGCGGTACTTTAAGGCTAGAAAGTGATTCTATAGGATTAAGGTTTGATATTGATTTACCTAATACAACAGTTGCTAATGATTTATATGAAAGTGTAAAGCGTGGTGATGTTGATGGTACTTCATTTGGATTCAAGGTACTTGATGATAAATGGAGTAAAGTTGAAAAAGATGGTGAAGAAATAATGAAAAGGACTTTATTAGAAGTTGAGTTATATGAAATATCACCAACACCATTTCCAGCTTATGAAGATACTGAAGTAGATTGTAGAAGCTTAGAAAAAATAAAAATAAATGCAAAGAAAAAAGAAGAAAAAAGAAGTAATTTATTAGAGCTTATATATTGTTAAAGCTCTTTTTTTATTATTTAAATTTAGGAGGATTTTATAAATGAAATTATTTGAAAGATTAAAAGAATTAAGAGCAAAGAAGAAAGACTTAGAGGAAAGAAGAAAAGGAATAGTAGAAGAGATTAGATCATTAGCTAAAGAAGAGAAGGAAGAGGAAATAAGAAGTAAAGCTATTGAAAGAGAAAAGATAGAGGCTAGAATGGAAATAATTGAGGAAGAAATAGAATCAGTTATGGAAGCTATTGAAGAGGAAAGAAGCAACAGTAACTTTTCAGGTGGAAGAGTTTTAGGTGGAGAAGATTCAAAAGAAGAAAAAAGAAGTTTACAATTAAGCGCAATGAGTAAAGTTGTAAGAGGAATATCTTTAAGTGAAGAAGAAAGAGATGTTATGTCAGCAACAAATAATGGAGCTGTAATACCTCAAGAATTTGTTAATGAATTTGAAAAATTAAAAGAGGGTTATCCATCTTTAAAATCATATTGTCATGTAATACCAGTTGCAAGAAATTCAGGAAAGTTACCTGTAAGAGCTGGGGGAAGTGTTAATAAACTTGCAAATTTAGAAGAAGATACAGAATTAGTTAAGGCTATGATGAAAACTAAACCTATGTCATATGATATAAATGATTATGGATTACTTGCACCGATAGATAACTCATTACTTGAAGATAGTGAAATAAACTTTTTAGAATTTGTAAATGAAGAGTTCGCGGAATATGCAGTTAATACTGAAAATAGCGAAGTAGTAGATCAAGCTAATAAATTATTAGCTACTGAAGAAGTAAAAAATTATATAGAAATGGTTGAAAAAATAAATTCATTAGTTCCTAATGCAAGAAGTAGAGCTGTTATTGTTACTAACTCTGTAGGTAGAGGTTATTTGGATGCATTAATGGATAAACAAGGTAGACCACTTTTAAAAGAATTATCAGATGGAGGAAGTTTAATATTTAAGGGAAGAGATGTGGTTGAATTAGACTCAACTACATTTAATACAGGAGAGGAAATCAAGTTTATAATTGCAGATTTAAAGACATTAATTAAATTTATGGATAGAAAACAATATTTAATAGATCAATCAAAAGAAGCTGGATATACTAAGAATCAAACTATAGCTAGAATTATAGAAAGATTTGATGTTGAATCACCATTAAAAAAATCAGAAGATGCAGCAGTAATAAGAAAATTTGGATTAATAGTAAAAGTAAATGAAGCTAAAGCGTAGAGTGATTAAAAATGAGCTTGGAAGAATTAAAAAAATATCTATGTATTGATTGTGATGAAGATGATGATCTTTTATTAAGTCTTTTAGAAGCAGCAGAAGAATATTTAACAAATGCTGGTGTGAAAAAAGATTATAGAAAGAAACTTTATTCATTAGCAGTAAAATTACTTGTAAAGAACTGGTATGATGATGAAGAAAGTATTAGTATTGGCAATAAAAATGATAAAGCTCAATTTGCATTAAATTCAATAATAACTCAATTAAAATATTGTGGTGATAATAATGTCTAGGCTAAGAGAAAGAATATATATAAAGAAAATAGAAGAAGTAATTATTAAAGGGAGAAGGCAACCACCAGGGGAGCCAACTCCTTTTTATGATTGTAGAGCAAAAGTATTAGATTTATATGGCAAAGAATTATATGAAGCTATGGCCATGAAATTAGAGAATACAGTAATATTTAAAGTTAGATATTGCAAAAAGTTAGAAGAACTTAGGGATAAAGAAAATTTTATAGTTGAATGGCAAGGGAGACAATATGAAATATATTATCCTGATTTCTTAGGATATAAAAAAGATTTTATAAAGCTAAAATGTAAAGAGGTGCTTTAATGATTAATATGGAGTTTGTTGGATTAGATGAACTTATAAAAACAGCAGAGAGCATTTCTACAAATGAAGGGTTAGAAAGAGTAAATAAAGATATACTTAAAGATTGCAGTGAATTAGCTTATGATACTGTAAAGCCTAAAATTCATAAAAGTAAAGATAATTCTAAGAGTGGAAGGAAAGGAAGCAGACCACCAGGGCATGCAAGTGATAATATTCCTAAACCTAAATTTAGAAAGAAGAATGGAAACTTATATGTAATTATAGGATGGGATAAAACGGATAATAGTCCTTATTATTATATGAAGATGGAAGAATGGGGAACAACTAAAAGACCTCCACATCATAGTTTTGGTACTGTTAATAAATTGTTGAAAACTAAATATGATACTATTGCTATGTATCATTATGAAGCTCTTGTGAAGAAATTAGAAAAGTAGGTGATATATTGGAGTTTGATATTATTGCTTTGGTAGCTGATAGTTTAAGCAGTTTAGATATTCAAGTATTTGAAGGTTGGTATGATGAAGAGATAAAAAAAACACATATTACATTCTTTGAATATTTAGAAGCTCCAGAGGATTTTTTAGATGATGAAGAAGTTTCAATTACTCATAATATACAAGTTGATATATGGACAACTAATAGTGAAGAAGGATTGAAGTTAAAAAATAAGGTCAAGAAATTATTAAAAGATAATGGATTTTTATTAGAGGATATTAATGATCAATTTGAAGAAGATGTGAAAATTTATCATAAAGCTATGAGATTTAATTATAGCGAAGAATTAGATTAAGAAAGGTGGCGTTGACATGGCACAACCAAAAGGATTAAAAGATTTATATGTAGCAGAAATAACAGAAGATAGTGCTGAAAATTATACTACAAGTAAACCAGTTAGGCTTATGAAAGCAGCTAGTGTAAAAACAAAATTAAAATATACTAATGAACCAGTATATTTTGATGATGTTCAAGATGATAGTGACAATGATTTTGAAGAGGGAACTATAGAAATAGAAGGGGATTATTTATCAAGAAAAATAAGAGAAATGATAAGAGGTCATAAAAATTTAGGTGGAATGACTGTTACAAATGCTGATGATAAAGCTAAAGATGTAGCGATAGGATATAGAACAAAATTGACAAACGGACTATATAAGTTTTATTGGTGGTATAGAGTTAATTTTGGTGAAGAAGAGGATGAAGAGGCAGAAACAATCGCCAAAAAAGGAAAAAGACAAAATGCAAAAATAAAAGGAACTATAATACCACGAAAAAAGGATCGTAATATTGGTGTGGATGCAGATGAAATGGATCTTGCTGATGCAGGAAGTGCAAAAGCGATTTTAGATGGATGGTTTGGACAAGTTCAAGAACCTAAAAGTTTAGGAGCAGAAAAGAAAGTGAGTGAGTAATTATGAAGATAGAGATAAATGGTACTACATATGATAGTGGAAAAATAGTAAGAAAAAAGTATAAAACATATACTGAAGCTAAAGCTAAGATAAATGAAAAAGAGGAAAAGAAAATTGATTATACTGATAATGATTTAGAATTAATGGAAGATACAATAGTAACTATATATGATAATCAATTTACAAAAGAAGATATAGATGACAATTTAGATGTTGCTGAAATCATATTTGAATTTATGAAGTGTGATATAGAGATAGTAGGAAAACTAGATAAGAATATAGATAAGGCACAAAAGGCTTTTACGAAGGGCAAGAAATAAGTGATTTAAATATTTCTTGCAATAGAAAAAGAATTTATGCAACTGATATAACTGGATATAAGTATAAAAAATATCTTGAATATAAAAATACGATTAATGGATTAGATTTAATATATAGAATTATAGATTTAATATTTGATGGAAATATTAAAAAAAATAATTTGGATAGATTAGATATAAAAGATTTGTATTACATTTTTAATTTTATAGAAATTTATATCAAGAATGAAGTTGTAGAAAGATTTAAATCTTTAGGATCAGTACAGGAAATTAAAATTGAAAAAAGTATCTTTGAAGAATATGACAAAGAAGAAGGATATGAAGAAGAAAGAGAAATAACAATATATGAAAATCTTCTTGACACATTATATAGTATTTTTAGATTTGCTAGAAAACAATGTAACATGAGTTTAAAAGAATGTTTAGATATTTCTATAGTTGATTTATTAGATTATATAAATTCAGAATTTGAATATTTAGAAGAGAATAAAGACAAGGATTATACAGATGTATAGTCCTTTTTATTTTGTTGAAGAAAGGAGGTTGATTAATGGGTGCTAATGTAAAAATAGGAGCAAATACATCTGACTTTCAAAAGCAAATGAAGGATATGGTAAGAGAGCTTAAATCTCTTGGCAGTACATTTAATTTAGCAAGTACTCAGGCTAAATTATTTGGTAATGCTAATGAACAATTAAAAGTAAAACAGGCTGAGCTTACTGAAAAAATGAAACTTCAAAATAGAATGATTAATTTACAAAAAGAAGCAATTAATAAGTTGACTAATGATGTTCAGAAGCAAAAAGAAAAAAGAGAAGAATTATCTAAAAAAATAGAAGAAGTAACTAAAAAATATAAAGAAAGTTCTGAAGCTACTGGAAAGAATAGCGAGGAAACAAAAAAGTTAGGAAAATCTTTAGCTGATTTAAAAGAAGAATATGCTAGGAATGAAAGAGCAATAGATTCATCTAATAGAAAAATAGATACTGCAAATATGAAAATGAATAAATCTAAGACAGAGCTATTAGAAAATAAAAAAGCTTTAGAAGAGGTTGATAAGAAATTAAAAGATATCAATTTAGATAAATTCTCTCAAAAAATGGACAAGGTAAGCAATGCTACAGGGAAGGCAGCTAGTGCTTTAAAACCAGCAGCAATAGCTGTTACTGGATTTGGTGTTGCTGCTGCAGTGACAGAAATGAAGTTTCAGGATGGTATAGCAAATATAAATACTCTTTTAGATGACCAAAGTCATTTAGAAGGATATAAAAATAAAATAATGGAAGTATCAAACCAAACAGGAATTGATTTGAAGATTGTAACAGATGGTATGTATCAGGCTATTTCATCAATTGGAGATGGAGGAGCAGAAACAGAGAAGATATTTGATACTATGGCTAAAAGTGCTAAGGCTGGTGGAGCAGAGGTTAAAGATGCAGTTGCTTTAATTAGTGCAGGAATGAAAGGATATAATCAAGTTAATGATGAAACAGCGAAGAAGATAAGTGATTTAGCTTTCCAAACAGCTAAGTTGGGAGTAACAACTTTTCCAGCTAGCAAGCAATTTAAATTTATCAATGACAGATTTATTTACTAATATGGCTACATTAACAGGGGTTACAGGAAACACTTCAGAAGTATGTACACAGTTAAAAGCAGTATTTAGTAACTTAATTAAACCAACAGCAGATATGCAAAAATTAATGGAGAAATATGGCTTCCAAAATGGTCAAGCAATGTTAAAAAGTGAGGGATTAATTGGTACTTTAAAAATATTACAAAAAGAAACTGGTGGACAATCAGATAAAATGGGAAAACTTTTTAGTAGTACTGAAGGACTAACAGCAATTACAGCATTAACAAGTTCACAGTTTGATACGTTGGCAGATAAGTCTAAGAAAATGAATGAGGCTATAGGAACAACTGATTCAGCTCTTGCAAAAATAAATAATACTACTGGAAATGATTTAAGAACATCTTTAAACTTAGCTAAAAATAGTCTAGTTGGATTTGGTGAAGTATTAGCACCATTTATTTCTTTAGCTGCTAAGGGAATAGGTGGTATAGCTAAAGCTTTTGGTGGATTAAGTGAAGGACAAAAAAAGGCAGTAGTGGGAATAGGAGCTTTTGTAGTTGGTTCTTATGGAGCTTTAGCAGTAACAACTAAAGTTACAGGAACAATAAGAAATGCCATTAAAGATTATAAAGCATTTAGAGATGTTATGGAAAAATTAAAAATTGCTACAAAGTTACAAACAGCAGCACAGAAAGCTTTAAATTTTGTTACTGAAATGTCTCCAGTAGGAAAAATTATATTAGTCGTTGGATTAGTAGTAGGAGCTTTAACTTATTTATATAATCATTGCGAGTGGTTTAGAAATGGAGTTAATAAAATATTTAGTGGACTTATAAAGTTTTTTACAGAAACAGTACCTAATAAATTAAAGCAGTTAATAAATTTCTTTAAAAATGATTGGAAGGAAATTTTGTTGCTTATAGTTAATCCTTTTGCTGGAGCTTTTGCATTAGCGTACAAGCATTGTGAAGGATTTAGGAATGGAGTGGACAAATTATTTTCAAATATTAAAGAGTTTTTTACTAAAAGTATTCCTGATTTCTTTAAGTGGTTAATATCTAAACTTACACAATTTAAAACAGACTTCATAAATAAAATAAAAGAGTTTGGCACTATAATAAAAACTAGAATAAAAAATTATATAGAAGAAGTAAAATTTATATTTAGTAATTTACCTAAACTTATGGGGATATTGATAGGAAAAATTGCAGGAGAAATTTATAAGGGATTTTTAAACATAAAAATATTTATCACTAAAACTATTCCAGATACAATAAATTCTATAAAGCAATGGTTTGCACAGCTTCCTGAATCAATAGGGAAACAATTACTTGATTCATATATGAAAGTAAAGACATGGGGAAATAATTTATATATTTCAGCAAAAAAGACAGGTAAGGATTTTATATATGGAGTGATAGATTATGTTAAGGAACTACCACATAAAATTTGGAATAAGATTACTGAAGCTTATGATGGAGTTACTACATGGGGAAATAATATGTACCAAGAAGCTAAGAAAGTGGGAAAGGAATTTGTTGATTCTATAGTAGATCATGTTAAAGAACTACCAACAAGATTTAAAAATTGGTTAAAAGAATCTTGGAATAAGGTAAGTGCATGGGGAGAAGATTTAAAGACTGCTGGTAAAGAGAGTGGTAAAAAGTTAGTTGATTCTATAGTAGATACAGTAAAAGCTATACCAGGACAAATGAAAGAGATAGGTAAAAATATAGTGCATGGGATTTGGGATGGTATAACAGGTGCTATTGGATGGATAAAAAGTAAGATAAAACAATTTTGTGATGGAATTGTAGAAGGATTTAAAAGTTCTTTAGATATACATTCTCCATCTAGGGTGTTAAGAGATCAGGTTGGTAAATTTATGGCTCAAGGTGTTGGAGTAGGTTTTGTCAATGAAATGGAAGATATAAATTTAGATATAAAGCAAAGTTTGGATAGAACTATAAATACTAATATAGTACCTTCTATATCAAATGTTGACTTAGAAAAAATAAATACAAAACTTAATAATACAAACAATAATAATATAGTAGTTGTAATTGAAAATGTAACTAATTTAGATGGTGAAGTAATCAGTACTAAAGTATATAAGAAAGTAGCTAAACAAATGAAAAGTGATGAAAATAGTTATAGAGTTACTAAAGGAAAGAAGGGAGGTCGAATATGTGCATAAATATTTTATTTGGTTCAATAATTGCACAGATTTAGAAATAGGAATTAAGGCAGTAAAAAGACCATTCTTCCCTTCACTAAAAAAGAGATATAGAGAACAACAAATTGATGGTAAGGATGGGACTGACTATAAAATTATAGGTTATGAAAATAGAATTTTGGTTGTAGAGTATAACTTTATTGATAGGAAAAATATTCATGAAAAAGTTAGAAGAATAAGAAGATGGCTAGATAATATTAAAGACAAAAAATTATGGGAAGGAGATGATCCTTCTTATTTTTATATAGTTAAGAAAGTTGAATATGATGATATAGAAAGAAAATTAAAAACAATAGGTAAATTCAAAGTTACTTTTACACTAGAACCTTTTGCATATAGTTTTTATGGAGCTGAAGAATTAGAAATAAATAATGGGGACATGATTTATAATGGTGGAGATTTTGAAAGTAAACCAATAATAACTATACAAGGAGAAGGAGATATAAAGTTATGGATAAATGAAAGTTTAATAGAATTAAATTTAACCATGGGAAAAACAACTATAAATTCTAAACTTGGATTATGTTATAAAAATACTTTAGATAATCCAACTAATAAGTACATGAAGGGAGATTTTCCTGTTTTAAAATTAGAGGAAAATACAATTAGATGGGAAGGAAATATAGAGAGTATAAATATAATTCCTAATTATATTTATTATTAAGCTTATGGGGAAAGTACAATTATATAAATTTAATAATAAGAATTTTGTTAATAATGGAGATATGATATTAGAACCTTCTAAATGTACTTTGAAAATGGAATTAGTAACTGGATTAAATGAAATAGCAATGGAGCATGAATATGATGAAGAGGAAAGATGGAAATATATTTCTAGAGATGATGTTATAAAAGTTAGTACACCATATAAAAAAATACCAGAACAACTTTATAGAATCTACGATATAGAAAAAAACTTAGATTATATGAGTGTAAAAGCAAGGCATATATTCTATGACTTAGTTGACATATATATTAAGGATTTAACTAGAGAGGAAAATATATTTGATGTTAGATGTGTAAATTGTAATGGACAACAAGCATTAGATAAAATTTTAAAAGGGACAGAGTTTAGAGGACATTCAGATATAGAAAAGATAGCAACAGCTTATTATTTTAGAAAGAAGATAGTACAAGCAATAGGTGGAGATGATAAAGAAAATTCTTTTTTAAGTAGATGGGGAGGAGAATTATTTTTAAATAATTTCGATATTTACTTAAATAAAAGAGTAGGAGAAGATAATTATGTTAGAATTGCATATAAAAAGAATTTAACAGGTTTAGTTGAAACAATAGATATGGATAGTTTAATAACTAGAGTAATACCAACTGGTTATGATGGTATCTGTATAAGCGGAACAACTCCATGGGTAGATTCTCCATTAATTAATAATTATAGTCATGTGTTTGAATCAGAGCAAAGATTTGAAGATATTAAGTTAAAAGGGACACCAAACAATAAAGGTGAAAATGCAGAGGGGTTTGATACACAAGAGCAGGTTAATGAAGCGTTAAAAAATAAAGGTAAGGAGCTTATAAGTAAAGGAATAGATAAGCCGTTAGTAAATTATAGTGTTCAATTTATTCCTTTATCAAGTACTGAAGAATATAAAGAGTATAAGTCACTAGAAGAGATTTTATTAGGAGATACAGTATATATAGAACATAAACCATTAGATATTAATATTAAAGCTAGATGTATATCACTTGAATATGATTGTTTAAATGAAGAAATGTTGAATTGTGAAATAGGAAATTATTTAGACACATATGCATCAGCACAAGCAGATAAGAGTGTAACATTTGATACTATTGCAGGAAGCTTTGATGGTGATGGGAATTTAGGTGGCGAAAATATAATTGGAGCAATAAATGCTATGAAAGCTCCATTATTAGCACAAAGAGATAGAGCAAAAAAATTAGATATAGTTGCTTGGGTTCAAGAAGTTTTGGATCCAAATGATCCTGATTTTGGATGTGTTCAAGGTGGGACAAAAGGGATTCTTTTATCTGATAAAAGATTAAGCGATAATTCAGGATGGGATTTTAAAACAGCTATAACTCCAAAAGGAATAATAGCTGACGAATTAATAGGTATTTTAACAACAGTTTTAATACGGAATATGGATAAAAGCTTTGAGATAGATTTAAAGAAACCTGGTGGAGCTTTATTTAGAAACAATGGAAAAGATGCAATAAAGATAGAAAATAATATGATTAAGCTTTACAATTGGAAAAAGAACGGCGACTATATAGGTGCGTTAATGTCATTGGTTCAAGGAGATGATGAAAATAAGCCATTGATTGGGTTAGCAAATGATATTGATAGTGCAATGTCTCTTGGATATGCTGTTGAAGGTAAGACAAAAGTTCCTTCTTATATTGCGCTTGACAAATATAACATTTTAGATGATTCAGGTGGAAAGCCAGTAAGAATATATGAAGAAGTAGATTTTAAAGGGAACAAAGTTTATAACATAGATATTCGTTCAGATAATGGGAAGAATAATATAATGGTCGGGGATCATTTCATCAATATAACTACACCTGATAATGAAATTGTAGTTTCAGGTTCAGGAACAAGAATAGGAAAAGATAAATCTTTGTATTATGATGCTAGAACTGGAGAATTGAGATGTAATGACCTAGTATTAAATGGTGTTATTAAAAATACAAGTGGTACTACTGTGTTTGATCCAAACTCTCCTATAGGTGGAGGCGGTGTAGATACCCTAGGGAATGTTAGTAAAGGAATTCCTTCTCGAAAATATTTTCGGTATGTTAAAGGAATAGAAGGACTACAACAATATCCAGGTAATATTGGAGATGGTCAAATAACATATGGTTATGGAGTTACTAAAGCCAATGATCCAACTTATTTTAATAAATTAGGTAATCCACCTTGTTCAGAAGAAACTGCATCTAAAGTTTTATTTGAATTAATACCAGACAGATATGGTTCTTTAGTTAAAAATCAAATGCTTAAAGATGGTTTAGACCTTAGCAAAGTTCCTATAAATGTTTTTGATGCATTTGTAGATTTATGTTATAACTCAGGCTATTATAATTCTCGTATGTACAGAGCTTGGATAAGGGGAGCAAGTATTGATGAAATTTATAATGATTGGTTAACTTACGCAACCATGCCAGGAACAATTTTCGAAAAAGGATTAAAGCGTAGAAGAAAGGAAGAAGCTGAAATGTTTAAAAACGCTAACTACATTATGTCTCCTATTGGAATTTTAAACGCAAGTGGAGGGCAAATAGGTACAGTAAAAGGAGATGGATACTTCCCACCTATAGAAAGTAGTAATTTTAAAACAATAAATAATGAGTATGGCAATGGTTGGATTATTCCAGTAAGTAATGGACATGTAACAGCAACATTCCCTTATTATCCTTCAGGAGCTCCACATTCAGGAATAGATTTTGGTGTTCCTATAGGTACACCAGTTAGAGCTTCAAAGTCAGGTAAAGTTATAAAAAGAAGAGAATTAACTACAAGCTATGGCAAATATTTATTTATAGATCATGGCGGTGGATTAGTTACTATTTACGCTCATAATAGCGAGTTGCTAGTAAATGAAGGTGATACAGTAAAAGCAGGACAAGTTATAGCTAGAAGTGGTAACACAGGAAATTCATCAGGCCCACATTGTCATTGGGAACTTAGAGTTAATGGTACAGCACAAAATATAGCTCCTTCCTTAAAAGTTGGAGATTTAGTGTAAGAGAGTAGTTTTCTACTCTCTTTTTTATTACAAGAAAGGAGAAATAATTTATGCAATATTTAGAACCACATAGAAAAGTTTATATAAATCGAGATGATCCAATAGAAATTAAAGCTGTTGAACATGATATTAAATCAAGGTTTATAGATTTTAAGTTTCTAGGTGAAATTAATATTATAGATTTAACATATAGTACAGTTAGAATTTATGGTATAAATCCTAAATATTTTTCTGTCTTTGATGAATTAAATATAATTGATGGTAAAAAAGGAATTGCAAGATTAGAATTAACAGATGATTTTTTAATTCCAGGAACAGCAGATTATCAACTAACAATTAGTGATTCTACTGGTGGCCGTCTTACTCCACTTTGCTTAGTTAGATTAATTATTTCTAAAAGTTTAATAGATACTGAAGCTATACAAAGTTCTAATAACTTTTCTGCTTTAGATAAAGCTCTTGCAAAAGTAGAAAATTTTAATGATGTAGATGTAAGAAGTAAAGAAAATAAAGCTAACATTAAGAAAAATGTAAAAAGCATTGAGGATTTAAAAAATAATTTAAATATTACAACAGAAAGAATGCAAGACAATACTGAAACTATTATTTATAACTTAAAAAATAGAGAAGGCTCTTATGGAGATTGTATTCTTATAAAAGCTGATGATGGAACATTCTCTATGATAGATTGCTTCATGGAAGAAAATTTTCAAATAATGATTCAACAACTAGATAAAATTGGAGTAACTAAACTAAAATACTTCTTTGCTACTCATGATCATAGCGACCATATAGGAAATGCACCAGCCATTATAGAAAAATATAGACCTGATTTCATTGTTTTTAAAGATGGGATAGATTATTCTAGGTTACCAGCTACAGAGCAAGAATGGGACACTAAAGGATATCACGATAGAATGTTAGCAGCAGCTGATAAATTCAATGTGCAAAAGATAGTTGCTAATGACCAACAATTTAAAATAGGTAAAAATGACTATATAGAAGCTTTTGCAAGTAAATTCTATGATTATACAAATGAAAATAGTATGAGTGTTAATTATCTTCTAGTATCTCATGGAACTAAAAGCCTATTCCCTGGTGATAGTACGACAGCTACCGAGACTCATTTACAGAATAGAATAGGTAAAATAGACCTTTATAAACTTTCTCACCATGGAGCTGACGGTGGTAACTCAGACAAGCGATTTGAAGAATTACAAGCTAGATATTGCTTAATAGATAGATTAGATGTTTATAAGAAAGACATTATAAAAAACTTTGCTTTAAAATGTCTAAAATATGGCGGTAAAGTCTACAGTAATGATAACAACGATATGACAGTATTTAAGATAACTCGAGGAGCTGTATATCCGTGTTGCCACGAATATAAATTACCACTTCAATTCCTGGATTACTATAGTGGGAAATATAAAATGACTAATGCGGCTGGAGGCATTGCAACTAAAGGAATATATCCTTATAAATCAGACTTCTACTTCGTAAAAGATGATGGATTTATAGCAACAAATGAGTGGATAAAACATGATGGGATTGATTATCATGCAAGTTCTTCAGGTGCTTTAGATAGAAACTGTTTCATTGAAGGCACTTTTAATGAAAAGCCCTGTTATTATTGGATAGATGAAAATTGCAAAATGGTTATAGAGCCTAAACTTATTTATTATAACAACAATACTTATATAATTAAATCTAATACCCTTATGGCTAGTGCCGAATTTATTGAATATCAACAGAGCTGGTATTATGCACTTGAAACTGGGGCTTTAGTAAAAAATGATTGGGTTTTAAAAGATTCTAATTATTACTGGATGAAGCCCAATGGAGTGATGGCCAGTGAAGAAACAATTTTCATTGAAGGTAAATGGTATGACTTTAACGGAAGTGGAGTATGTACTAATCCAAGTGCAGGAAGAGATACAAAAGATAAGTAGAAAGGAGCGTGAATTATGAGTGAAATTGAACTAAAAGTTAATGTTGATTCTTATAATAACGAAGGCATTAAAACAATAAAAGGCAATAATAACGCAGAAATCTATAAACTATATATCTTAAAGAATAAAAGAAGATTAAGTTTAGTTGGTAAGACTGTTAAACTTGGCTACGTAATGGCTGGTACAACAAAGGGAGACATTATAGAGAATTTAAACATTACAAATGCAGAGCAAGGGGAAATCACTTTCCCAATAACTAATAGAATATCTAAACAAGATGGTGTCTATAGTTGTCAATTAGCTATCTATGGGGCAGATGAATTTTTAGAATATACCGCAACATTTGGATTAACTGTAGAAGCTAATATATTTACTAAGATAGCTGGAGAAATAGAAAATAGTAAAGACTTAACTTATATAGAAAGAATATTAGAAGAAGCTAAAACAGTTAGCGGAGATTTAAAAACTAATATTCCGGTAGCAACTAATTTAAACAGCTCTTTAGAAAGTAATATTAGTAATGCTAGAAATATTAATACAACTTTAGCAGATACAACAGAAAAATCTAAAGTAGCTGCAACGGATGCTATAGAAAAGAAAAGTCAATTAGAAAAATCTATAACAAAAGCTAAAGAATTTATAGATGGTTTAGATGGAAGCCAAAACATTCCTGGTATTAGAATGGAACTAACAGAGCTACAGAATGGACTTAAAAGCAATCAAGCTTTAGAGTATAGTGGAAGTTCTATAAGTGCTAATGATACATTAGAGGGTAGAACTGAAGGAATGAGAATTAAAGGTAAAACTTTATTAAATATACATTCTAAATCAAATTATAGTTTTGCAACTAGTATACCACAAGAAAATTATACTTTATCAGAAGGTCAAAATTTTTGTGAAGTTACAATAAAAAAATATCCTTCTAGTTCCTATTACTATATTAATGCAGGAACAATAAATTTTGATTTATTAAAGCCTAATCAAAAATATACATTATTAGCTAAAGCTACGGATGGACTTTATCCTTCGGTTATGACAGGAGGATATGAATTTCCTTTAACATCTGGTGGAACTTCTTTTAAAAATGGAGTTGCAACAATGACAACTAATAATTTAGTTAATGGAAGTAAAGGTCAAATTCTTTATATAAACTTAAATGGGGGAGCAACATATAAACAAGAATTAAGAGATGTAATGATATTTGAAGGTGATTTAAGTATTATTCCATGTAGTTATTTTGAAGGTATTAAAAGCTTTGGAGAAGCAGAGCAAGAAGGAGATAAATATAAAATTAGTATTTTAAGTAGTGGAAAGAATTTCTTTAAAAGCTACAAATCAAAATCAAAAGGTAATACTAGCATTTTTAATATAGAAAACGATAATGTTACAATTGGGACAAATCAATCACCTAGTTGGACAAATGCCTCAATTAATTATGGAAAATTGAAAATAGGTTCTAAATATACAGTATCATGTGAAGGTTTTTCAGGCGGCGTCGGTGATAAAGTTTTGTTTGCTGTAAAAAAATATAAAGGTAGAGATGAAGTAGGTGCATACGGAGATATTAACAAAAATTCTTTAAGTTTAACATTTACAGTTGTAGATGATGCTGATATAGTTTTAAGATTTTTTGTTAATAATACCACACCTATAAATACACCTACTTCTATAACTTACAATAATATTCAAATTGTTGAAGGGATTAAAACAAATTACGCACCTAGTATTATAGATAAAAAAGATATTTTAATATCAGCCCCATTAAGAAGCGTATATGATGTTCAAGATATTATGTATGAAGATAATGGACAAGTTAAGGTTAATAGAGTTATAGGAGAACATCTTGTTACTGGTGACGAAAATTTTATAACTGAATTAAGAAATGATTATCTATATGGTTATTTTACTTTAGAAGGAAGTAAAGCGGGTTCGAGGTTAGAAGCTATATGTAACCAGTTTAAATATATTGATGGTTTATGGAATAAAGATAACCTTAATGTTCAAGGGAAAGAAGGATTTGACTTGAGTGGGAGCAATTCACTATCATTTCAATTACCAATCAGCAAGTTGGAAACTGCTGATACAAGTGGTCTGAAAAAATATTTTAAAAATTTATATAATAGCAATAACCCTGTGATAGTTTATTATCAACTAGCTACACCAACTATAGAAATTGTAGAAAATTGTGTAGATATAGATTTAGATACTTACCAAGAAAAAACTTATTTTAATATATTAAACTCACTTCCAGGAACTTTAGACTTTAAAGTACCAAGCAATATAGGAAGCTCATTACAAAATTTAGCCAAAGAAGTTAATAATATATGGGATGTTATTAATAATTTATTAGTACCAAGCATAGTAAAAGCTAATGGAAATATTGCTATGATTAAATTAAATAATAATTTAAAATAAATGAAAGGATGATTAATTATGATGTATGAATTATGTAAAAGACAAATAGCAAATGGATGTAAAACAGAGAAGGAAAGAGAGGAAATGAAGCAATTTTTAGGCTGCTTCATGATGACTCATGAAATAACACCTGAACAATATATGGAGTTATCTAATATGTTAAAACCAGTTGCAGTAGTAATTCCATCAATGGAGCATGAAACTAATCCAGTAGTAGTTGCTCCGACAGAAACTAAAGTTATAGAACCACAAGCTTAATATAGTAGGGGAATAATTAAGGCTAGAGATAGTCTTTTTTTATTCCCTTAAATTACAGAAAGGAAAGCGATATGAATGTAGATTTAATAGCACTAGTAGGATTTATAAGCACTATAGTAGGTATAATCTTAGGAATCCTAGGATATAAAAAGAAAAGTGAAACTGACATTAGAGAGGATACTCAAAAAGAAACTATTTTAAGTACTAAGCTTGATTATATAAGTAAAAATGTAGATGACATTAAATTAGACTTAAAAAGTAAAGTTGAAAGAGATGCTAAAATAGCTGAACGAATTGTAAAAATAGAAGAAAGCTTAAAAGTAGCTCATCATAGAATAGAAGATTTAGAAAAGAAAGAAGGAATGTAAAATGGAAAACATAATAAAATTTGTACCAGAGCAACTACTTATACTTGTAGCTGCTCTTTATGTTATAGGAATGTTTTTAAAGAAAACACCTAAAGTTGTGGATTGGAGTATCCCATGGATATTGCTTATCCTAGGAGTAGGATTTAGTGTAGCCATAATGGGTATAAATCCAACCAGTATATTACAAGGTGTTATATGTGCTTTTGGAGCCATAGCTACTAATCAATTAGTAAAACAAACTAGCCAATATAACAAGCAAATTAAATAGAAATTAAGTAATAAATATTTATTCTAAATTTGTTGTGTAAGAAATATTAAATTATAATATAATGTATGTAGATTAAACAAGGGGGAATATTATGATTGAATTAGTATCTTATTTATCATCAGTAGCTACATTAATTTTATTTATTCTATATTTCATAGGTAGAATATGGGTTATTAATAAAAATAAAAAACTATTATTAGAAAATTTTGAACTTGAATATTTGGAGAATGATGATTTGGAACGTAAAAATCAATATAATTTAGGTGGATCAGAGTTAATAACTATAAGTTCAACACAAGGAATAAACTGGTTGAAAATTTACAGAGTAAAATTTGATAGTAAAAAGAATAAAATGGTTATTGTAGACAAAAATCCAGTGATTTATCATAAATTCTTAAACGTAAATGAAAAATTATATATTAAAGACACTATACCTTGTGGTATACCTATGTATAGAATTGAATATGAAAGACTTGATTATATTCAAGGGGAATTTGATATTAGTCTTGATGGAAAGTACGGTGGATTATTTATGGATGATTTTAAAAGTAAGCTAACAATTAAAAGTTATTTATATTACATATGCAAATAATATTAGATTAATTTAAAAGTGGAGAAATCCACTTTTTTTATTGCCTTTAATTATAAAAATTTAAAAATGAAAGGATTGATTAATATGAAAATAGGATTAAGAGCAGGACATAGTAAAAATTGTAGGGGAGCAAATGGCTTAAGAGATGAATGGGAAAGCATGAATACTTTATATAGTGAAGTGGAAAGAGTTTTAGAAGATAATGGGCATACAGTTGTTAATTGTAACTCAAGTGCTTCTACTGTTAATGGAGAGTTATCAGAAGGGGCTAATAAAGCAAATAGTGAAGGTGTAGATTTATTTATAAGTTTACATATGAATTGTTATAATGGTAGTGCTAATGGAACAGAAGCTTTAACTTGGGGAGAATCTTCTAGAGCTAATGTTTATGCTAATAGAATGTGTGAAAACTTTGCTAAACTTGGATTCTACAATAGGGGATTAAAGTATCAACCTAATTTCTATGAAATGAGACATGTTGATGCACCAAATATTATTTTCGAGACATGTTTCTGTGATTCTCAAAAAGATATAGATATTTGGTCACCAACTCCATGGGAGACTTTAGCAAGAGCAATAGCTAATGCTATAGATCCTGATATTTCTTTAGATAAAGAAGAGATTAAAAAGAAATATCAAGTTAGAGTATATACTTTTACAGAAAAAGAAGATGCAGAGAAAGCAAGTAAAGAAATTGATAATTTAGGTTATTACAATTCAATAGAAGAAATATAACGTAAAAAAGGCTAGGTGGGGTTAATTCCTACCTAGCCTTTTTTACGTTATATATGTTTAAAATGTTAAAAAAAGTATCATAATCATAATAGTATTTATAAAGGAGGAATGGATTTGGAATTGTTTTATAGTCTATTAACATTGGCAGAACTATTATTATATTTTTTTATCTTTTGTTTTGTTAGTTACATAGTTTTTAACTATGCTTTTAATTTAATAATGATTAGGATTATATATTTAAAGTGTTTTATTGTATAATTATAAATGATTTAATTTAAGAGGTGAAAATTATGGCAAAAGATAAGAAGCTTAAGACAAATGCAATGAGAATACTAGATTCAAAAAAAATAAATTATGAAATGCTTAGTTATGAGAGTGAAGATGGAAAAATAGATGGAATTTCAGTAGCTCATAAAATTGGAGTAGATGAGAAAAATGTATTTAAAACCTTAGTAGTTCAAGGGACAAGTAAAGAGTTATATGTTTTTGTTATACCAGTAGCAGAAGAGTTAGACTTAAAAAGTGCTGCTAAAATAGCTGGAGAAAAGAAAGTTGAAATGATAGCAGTTAAGGATATATTAAAATACACCGGCTACATTCGTGGTGGATGTTCCCCTATCGGTTTAAAACGTGATTATAGAACATTTATACATGAGAGTGCTAAAGGGTTAGATTTCATCATAGTAAGTGCAGGAAAGATAGGACATCAAATAAAATTAAATCCTAATGATTTAGTAGAAGTAGTATCTGGTAAATTTGAAAATCTAATAAAATAGTTTTGTCTAAATAAACATAGGTGGATGTTCCCCTATAGGAATGAAAAAGAACTATAAAACCTTTATACATGAGAGTGCAGAAGATTTAGATTTTATAATATTTAGTGCAGGAAAGATAGGACATCAAATAAAAATGAATCCAAAAGACTTAGTAAGTGTTGTAGAAGGGGAATTTGCATTTTTAATAAAATAGTAAAAACTAATTAGAATATAGTTTAAAAGAACTTTTAAGAAATTAAAAGTTTAGAATTTTAAAATAAAATTTAATTATTAAGTGAAAGAGAAGCCACAAAGTTTTATGTGGCTTCTTTTTACTTTTTAAAGCATAGTTTTAGCAAATTTCATTAAAGAAGGAGCAGCTGCTAAAAGACTTTTGTTTGATTTTGAATTCATTTTTTTCATTGCACAGGTTACACCTATAATGCCTGCTGCAGCTCCTATGCAGGATGCAATAAGAACTTTTTTATTTACTTGAATTTCTTTGTTTAATAGACAAGATCTTATTTTGCAATCCTCATCATTAGAGTTAGCACAATCCTTTAAATCTTCCATAGAATCAAAGAATGAATAATCCTCTAAGTCATCTTCCTTAGAGTTATTCATTGAATAGTTATCTCTATAATGAGATGGGGGAACAAAGCGTTTAGATTTTTTTCTTAAGGCTTTGTATTCTTTATCCATATTTATACCAATTGCTTTATACATAAAATCACCTCAAATTTATTATTTACAAAATTAATTTATATAATCACAAATTAAAATCTTTTTATAATTTCCTTAATGATAAAAACTTAAAGATTAAAATAATATATTAAGTAACTTTAATATGATTGGTGAATAAAATGTATTATATGGGATATATTCCAAATTTATTTAGAAGGCGTGAATTTGTATGAATAAAAATGATTTAAATAAAGTTGAAGAAGGATATTATGGGAATAAGGAAGATTATTATGATAAGCAAGGGCATTGTTACACTAGTTTTTTTATAAGTGATATTATTATAGATAACAATAAGAAAGGTAGCGTTACAATAAATAATAATTTTGATATTTCTAAAGAAAAAAAAGATTTTTTGAAAGAAGAACTTTTAAAATATTTTAAACTTGAAAAAAATGAAAGTTTAGATGATGAAGAGTTAGATAAACTTATAAGATTTTTTGTAGAAAATTTAGGAGCACAATTTTATATACAAGGGGTTATAGATTCTTATAAATATATTGTTGAAAAATCTGATGATTTGTTAAGTGTAGAAAGATGATAGAACATAGAAGTTGTCCAGTTTTAATAGGGACAACTTCTTTTTTTGTTATTTTTGATATTTTTTTGTAACTATTTTGTTGATAAATTCTACTAAAGAATATATTATAGAAGGTGAAGAATTATTTTAGGCAGGGCTTAATATGACTACTAGGGAGGATTGTGTATGAATAGGAATAAGATAGCAGCTTTGATTTTTGCTGTATCAACGGTATGTGTTGTTTCAGCACACAGTGAAAATGCTTATGCAACAGAACATAAAAATTCTAATCAATTAGAAGAGAATAATCAAACTAGATCGGTAAAAAAAGGACAAGTTATAAACGTAAGTACAAATTTAAGAATTAGAAAGAGTCCAAGTACAAGCAGTGATGTTATTGGATATTTAACTAATGGTGAAATTTTTAATATAGATGGAAAAGAAGGTTCATGGTATAAAATAAATGCTAATGGTAAAGTTGGCTATATTCATGGAGATTATGTTAAAGAAGTAAGTGGAAATTCTAATAGTAGCAGCAATAATAGTGGAAGTAATTCAAATTTAGATACTTCATTAGCTGGGAAAAAGGGTACTGTTGTAAACGTAAGTACTTCTTTAAGAGTTAGACAATCACCAAGCACAAGTAGCTCAGTTGTAGGTAGCCTAAGAGGTGGTCAGACATTTGAGATAAAGGGTAAAAGTGGAAGTTGGTATTATATAAATGCAAATGGACTTACAGGATATATTCATGGAGATTATGTACAAGTAGGTGAAAATAGTTCAAATAATGGTGGACAATCATCAGGAAATAATGGACAATCACCAGAAAATAACTCAGGAATGGATACTTCATTAGCAGGAAAAACTGGTAAGGTTGTAAATGTAAGTACTTCTTTAAGAATTAGACAATCACCAAGTACAAGTAGCTCAGTTGTTGGATCATTAAGTGCAGGACAAACTTTTAAGATAAATGGTAAGAATGGATCTTGGTATAATATTGATGCACAAGGAACAAAAGGACATGTTCATGGAGATTATGTACAAGTATTAAGTGGAAACGAAAGTTCTAATAGTGGAAGTAATAATAACCAAAGTGGAAGCCAAAATAGCAATTTAGATGAATCTTATAATGGAAAAGCTGGAAAGGTTGTAAATGTAACAACTAATTTAAGACTTAGAAGTCAACCTAGTACTAGTAGTTCTGTTTTAGCATATTTATTACCTAATGAAAGATTTACTTTACAAGGAAAGACTTCTTCAGGATGGTTTAAAGTAAATTATAATGGAAAAATTGGTTATTTACATGAAGATTATGTTAAAATAGTATCTTCAAATGAAGGTTCAAATGGAGGCGTAAATGAAAATTTAGGTTCAAGCCAAAATGGAAGCACAGGTGGCGGACAAGTTAACCAAAGTAAATATGAACAAGTTTTAAGTATTATGAAATCTCAAATTGGTTCTCCATATATTTATGGAGGAGCTGGAGAAACACTAACTTCAAGCTTATTAAGTAGCTTAAGAAGAACTTTCCCAGATCATGCTGCAAGAGGATTTTATGATATACCATCAAACTATTTAAATGGAAATTACAGAGCCTTTGATTGCTCTGGATTAATGCAATGGAGTTTTAGACAAGCTGGAATTAGTTTAGGAAGAACAACTTGGGATCAAATAAACAATGGATATGAAGTTTCTCCAAGTAATGCTAAGCCAGGAGACTTATTATTCTTTAGTAATTTAGGCCATGTAGGTATGTATATAGGAAATGGTCAATGGATAGAGGCTCCTAACAAAGGTAAATTTGTTTCTATTACATCTGTTCCATGGAGTAAAATAGGAAGAGCAAGAAGAGTTCTTTAAGATTAACATAATAAATTTATTATAAAGCAAGTTATATTTAGTAAACTATTACTAAATATGACTTGTTTTTTTTATTTATTCAATATACAAATTTTGTAAAATATTATATAATTAAAATGTAAAATAATGGGAGGTGGTTTGGTGAAAAAATTATTATTATTTATTAGTAGTTATGAAGGGGAAAAGAGTAATTCCTATTATATAGCAAATTATATAGAAAAAAAGTTATTAGGTAAGGTAGAATGTACTAAAATATTATTAAGTGATAATGAGTTAGATGGAATAAAAGATAAAGTTAGAAATTGTGATAATGTGATTTTTATTACTTCATTAAGAAAAGATGAGTTTAATAGAATATCAAAAATGTTTTTAGAGGCCATTAGAGAGGAAAATAAGAATAAGGAGCATAATAAAGAAATAAAGTTTTCAGCTATTTTAAATGGTGATGTTGAAGTTTTAAGTGGAGTAGAAAAAATAGAAAAATTATTAGAAAACTGCATGGAGATATGTAACAAGAAATATATTGTTTGGCAGAAGGGCATAGGAGTATTAGCTAAATTAAATCTATGGGAAAGTGGTTTAGAAAACAATGCTTTAGAATATGATCAATTAGAAATAGAATTAGAAATGTTTTGTCAAGATATAGTAAATGAAAAGAGATACCACCATAATAGCTTTGCTATACCTAAAAAGGGCAGTGGATTTTTTAAATTTATAAATAATAAAATAAAGCAATTTACTTAGGTTTATAACTAGAATATATAATTATTAAATAAAAAATATATAATTTATGGAGATTAATTATATTTTTTTATGATTTGGAGACTATTAAGTTATTATATAGATTAAGGTATTTAAATAAAAAGGGTATTAGAGAACATTATATAGCTTTGTTAAAAAAACAAAACTATATAATGTATTTTTCTTTAAATAAATTTTTCTTCAGTGAAAATTACTTGTATTTTTATAATTTTTATAAATTAAGGCTATTATCTAAAGTCCTTTTTTATTAGAATCAGGGGAAATACCTTTATCTTTTAAAATTTCATAAATTGTTTTAGATGTTGTATCTTCCATTGAATAGCCTAAGTCTATTAAAATTTCATTAAGTTTTTCCTCAGATGAAGTTTCTATTTCTATGTATGGAAATGGACAAAATGATGGGTCATTAATATCTATTTCTATTAATGAATCTTTATATTTATAGCTTTCTCTATACTTCTTTATAGTTTCAAATAATTCTAATCCTAAAGATTTAAAGATATTTTTACCCATAGCTCCATCTTCTATGATTGTTTCATTTTCTTCCATTACTTTAAACTTATCTTGGCTAAGCATTTTTTTTGTAGTCATAAAATAAACTGTTTTATTGTTTATAAGGTCTTCAACAGTTCTTATTCTTGCATAACCTTTTTTATCTAATAATTTTCTATCTGGAAAATCAAAAATATCGTTTGTTTGATTTTCACGCTTTACATTCTCTGCTCCAAGTTTATTTAATGTTTCTCTTATCTTTTCAACATCTATATCTATAATACGTGTTTCAAGTTCTTTCATAATTAAACTACCTCCAAATTCTTTATAATACTATTATAAACAAATTGTTAAAGGGAGAAAAGAATAGTATGGTGATTTTTCCTTTATACTTTGATAAAATATAAGATGTGTCAAATTTAAGAAAAGTGGGAGGAGAAAGATGGAATACGTAAATGATATAAATATAATAGAAGCTGTTATACATATATTAGACAGTAACAGTGATGAACCTATATTAAATGAGTATAAATTAGAGTTAACAGATGAAATTTATAAGTTTATATATAAGCATGTAGAAAAGGGGTTAAAAAGTGAAGATTTAAAGTATGCTGTTTTTAATCCAGAAAGACATATAGTTAAGGAAGTTTCTCAAGATTTTTTAAATGGAGTTAATAATGATATAGTGGAAGTTTCTAAGGAGCTAGCAAGACAGATGTTTTATATTATGAAGTCAAATATAAATATTCCAAGTTGTGATTTGCTTACAGTATCAATATCTACAGATCAAGGACCTATGCTTGGGATTTTAAAAATGGATTACATAAAAAACTTTACTCATAAGGTTGATTTTGTCCATGATAAAATAGGAATAGGAATAGTAGAACAGGCAGCAGGACTTCCAGCATCAGGACAAAAAGTTCAAAAGTGTGCATTTATAAAACCTATAAGAGAAGATCAAAAGGTTAATCTTATGGTAATAGATAAGAAAAAGAAATCTTCAGAAGAGGATGAGTTATCTTTAAATTACTTTGTAGATAACTATTTAGGATGCACAGTTTTTCAAAATGAAAGAGATATGACAAAAACTTTTGTAAAGGCAACAGAAGAGTGGACTAGAAATAATATTATTGAAGATGCAGAAAAAGCTGAAGGCATAAGAAGTAAAATAAAGAATAAGCTTAAAGAAAAGGAAATTATAAATATAGAAGAATTATCACGTGAGTTATTTAATGAAGAAGAGCCTATACTAAAGAATGATTTTACAACCTTTGTAAGAGGACATGGCTTAGAGAATGATGTTGAAGTTGATAAACTTTGGATTGAAAAAAAGATGAAAAGAACTAGACTTAAAATAGATAAGGAAATAGATTTATATATTGATGATGAAGCTTATCATGATGACTCTAAATTTGAAATTGTGAGAAATGGTGATGGAAGCATAAATATGGTTATAAAAAATATTAAAAATTATATAGAGAAATAAAAAGAGAGATTAGAAAATCTAATCTCTCTTTTATTATTTAAAACTATTAAGCTCTGTTTACTGAACCGAATAATTCCATTTTTTCTTTAACTGTAGCTTTTATAGCTTCGAATCCAGGATTTAATAATTTTCTTGGGTCAAATCCTTTTCCTTCTAAGTCTTTTCCAGCTTCTATATATTTACGAGTAGCTTCAGCAAATGATAATTGACACTCAGTATTAACATTTATTTTTGATACTCCTAATGATATAGCTTCTGCGATCATATCTGAAGGGATTCCAGTACCACCGTGTAATACTAAAGGCATATCTCCAGTAGCAGCTTTAATGTTAGCTAAAGCTTCGAAGTTTAATCCAGCCCAGTTTGCAGGGTATTTTCCGTGAATGTTTCCGATACCAGCAGCTAACATAGTAACTCCTAATTCAGCGATTTGTTTACATTCAGCAGGATCAGCGATTTCTCCAGCTCCAACAACACCGTCTTCTTCTCCACCGATTGATCCAACTTCAGCTTCAACTGATACGTTTTTAGCAGCAGCTAAGTTGATTATTTCTTTAGTTTTAACTATGTTTTCTTCGATTGAGTAGTGTGATCCGTCAAACATTACTGATGAGAATCCAGCATCCATAGCATCTATAGCTCCTTGGTAGCTACCGTGATCTAAGTGTAATGCTACAGGAACAGTTATTTTTAATTCTTCTAACATTCCGTTAACCATTCCAACTATTGTTTTGAATCCACACATGTATTTAGCAGCACCTTCTGATACTCCTAATATAACTGGTGAGTTATTTTCTTGAGCAGTTAATAATATAGCTTTTGTCCATTCTAAGTTGTTTATGTTGAATTGACCAACAGCGTATTTTCCTTCTCTTGCTTTATTTAACATTTCTTTTGCGTTAACTAATGCCATTTTGTTTACCACCTTTCAAAATCTTTCATTAACTTTTATTAGATTTATATATAGGGACAAAAAAAGTCCATGCGGGACTTGCCCCTTTCAATAACATTATAAACTAAAATCATTATAAATTCCACAATAAAATATATTTTTTAGGTTGGAATTTAAAATATTACCTATATTAACCTTCTGAATATCCTTTATATGCTTTGTATAGCTCTTGATTATATGTACTGAGGATAAACTATTGGAAACATCTTCAGCCTTTATATATTGAGTTAGACTAAGAATTTCCTTACTTAAATTATCTAATTGTTCATGATTTATGTAAAGAGATAAAGAAACATAATTTTCTTCTAAGAGATTACTTAATTTTAAAGACTCTTCATAAGATTCCTTCCAATCCTCTTTACTTAAGGAACTTTCTATTTTATTACTATAATCATTTACCTTGTCACATACATTTATTAGTTTATTATTAAAAAATAGAACAGAAGCAAGGAGGGAAAAAAATATTAATGATGAAATTAGGGTATTTTTCATAGTATGATGTCCTCCTTATCTTTCTGATTTTTTCTTTGAATAAATAATTTCCCATTAGAATCCATCATAACTAGGAATAATTTATCTCTAGGTGGATAATTAAGGGACTTTAATTTTTCATCTAACCATTTTTCATCCTTGTTCATTCCTTGAAGAGCTTTTTTATTTAAACGCCCATCTTCAAATAAAACAATTGGAATTTTTGATTCACTTTCTTTTATTTTTAAGTCTTTTCTCTTAACAGTATCACAAGCACTTTTAGGAATAATTGATATGGTTCCATTAGTTTCTATAATGGCATATTGAATATCGCTTATATCTAGATAACCAGCGCTTCGTAATTCTTCTAATATATCGTTCATTGTTAGCCTTTGTTTTTTCATCATTTCTAGGTTGATCTCTCCATCACTTATTATTATGGAAGGAGTACCATCTAGGATTTTTTCAAATAAACGACTATGTTGTTGGATTTCAGATATTAATATTTTTACAAATAAAAGTGTAATTATAGGTACTATTCCTAAAAGGAGAGGAAGACGAGTATCTTGCATTGGTAAGGATGCTAAATCAGATAGCATTAAGGTTATTACAAGCTCGTAAGGTTGCAATTCCCCAATTTGACGTTTACCCATAAGTCTAATACTTATAATTACAATGAAATAAAGTATTGCTGTTCTTATAAAAGTTATTAGCATAAAAAATACCTCCTCTAATAAAATAGGGTAACAAATTTAAAGGGGATTTATACAAAAATAGATAATTTTTTTGAAGTTTTAAGTGTATAATAACAATAAGGCGGCTTATAAGTAGAGAGGAATGGTGTTTATGAAAAGCTTTAGGGTTAATGTAAATGGGGAAAGTTTACTATTTAATGAGGGAGAAAAATATTCAGCAATTTTAAAAAAGGACTATATAAATGAAAAAATACCTATTACTTTACTTAAACAGGGGAATAAGTATTATGAGTTTACTGATTTAATAAATAATGATGGGGATATAGAACTTATAAATATAAGTGATCCACATGGAAAAATAGCTTATAGTAGAACTTTACAGTTTGTATTTATAAAAGCAACTTTAGACTTATTTAAGGATGCTAGAATAAATATAGAGCATTCTATAAGCAAGGGAACTTTTGGAGAAATTCACAAAGAAAAGGCCTTAGATGAAGAGGATATACTAAAAATAAAGAAAAAAATGCAAGAGATAATAAATAAAAATATTATAATAGAAAAAATAAAGATGTCTAAGAAAGAGGCTATTGATATATTTAAATCTTATAAGATGCAGGATAAAGTTGATTTATTACATTGGGTTCAAGAAGAGTATGTAAACTTATATAAATTAGAAGATAGGTATGATTATTTTTATGGAGATATGGCATACTCTACAGGAGTTTTAAAATATTTTGATTTATTATATTATAATCCAGGTTTTATACTTATGGTACCAAGCCATAAGGAACCAACAGTTGTACCTGTATTTAAGGAACAAAAAAAGTTATTTAATGTATTTAGAGAGAATGAAACATGGTTAAATATATTAGGAACTCCAGATGTAGGTTCTTTAGATTATAAATTAGAGGGAGAAGAATCCTCAGACATAATAAGGGTTTCTGAGGCTTTGCATGAGAAAAAAATAGCACAAATTGCAGATATGATAAGTGAGAGAAAAGAAGTCAAAATTGTTTTAGTAGCAGGGCCTTCCTCTTCAGGTAAAACAACATTTTCAAAAAGACTTTCTATACAGCTTAGAGTTAATGGTTATATACCAATAGCTATATCCTTAGATGATTATTTTATAAATAGAATTAATACTCCTTTAGATGAAGAGGGAAAACCTGATTTTGAATCTATAAATACTTTAGATTTAGAATTATTTAATAAGAATCTTTATGATATTTTAGAAGGGGAAGAAGTAGAAATACCTTCTTATAATTTTAAAATAGGAGAAAGAGAATGGCTAGGCAATAAGATTAAACTTCCTGATAATGGAATACTTGTTATAGAGGGAATACATGGACTAAATCCAAAACTTACAGAAAAAATTTCTTCAAAGAATAAGTTTAAGGTTTATATTTCTGCTTTAACACAATTAAATTTAGATAATCACAATAGAATTCCAACTACAGATGTAAGAAAAATAAGACGTATAGTTAGGGATTCTTTATCAAGAGGATATGGAGCAGAGCAAACTTTAGAAATGTGGAGTTCTATAAAAAGAGGAGAGGAAAAGAACATATTTGTTTATCAGGAAGAAGCAGATGTTATGTTTAACTCCACTTTAGTTTATGAATTAGCAGCGTTAAAGGAATATGCCTTAAGAGAATTAGAAAAAGTAGATAAAAATAGCAGTGTTTACTATGAAGCTAAAAGAATAATAAATACATTAAAGTTTTTTGTGGAAGTTAAGCCAGAGAGAGTACCTGAAAATTCGATTTTAAGAGAATTTATAGGTGGAAGTTGCTTCTATAAGTATTAATTAAATTAAAATTAAAAATATAGTAAGGAATTTATTATCTGTAATACTTAAAATATATTAGAAATTAAGTAGGGATTAATACAATTTATAAAGATTAGTTTGAAGATATTTTAATAATAAAGTAGATTAAAATAAATGAGATGTATCAAAATAAAGTATAAGATTTATTAATGATACATCTCTATTTTATTTAGCTATTAAGTGAATTTGTAAATCTCTTGAAACCTTCTAAGCCTTCTTCATTTAATTTAAACACACCACAGTGCTCTAAAACAGATACGAATTTGTTTGATAATTCTTTATTTACAAAGTCATTTAAATCTGTTGATGATTTTAAATAATCAAATTTCTTCTTTAATTCAAGTGCCCATGGTCTGTGATATTCTTCAATATTATCTAAAGAAATTTCATCCCTTAAGTATTTCTTTATTTTTTCAAGCTCTTTTAAAAGTCTTCCAGGTAAAACAGCAAGTCCCATAACTTCTATTAGGCCTATGTTTTCCTTTTTAATGTGATGAACTTCTTCATGAGGATGGAATATTCCAAGAGGATGCTCTTTAGAAGTTCTGTTATTTCTAAGAGATAAATCAACTACGAATTTTCCATTTTCTTTTCTTACCATAGGAGTTATTGTATTATGCATTTCACTATTAGAATAAGCTAATATATCTAAAGTTTCATCTGAATAATCTCTCCATTTTTTTAGTATTAAATCAGAAGCTAATACTAGAGAATCTATATTTTTTCCTCTTAATCTTATAGTAGAAATTGGCCATTTAATAGCTTCACATTCCACATCTTCAAAGCCCTCTATAGAGAAATCAAATAGTTTCTTAGCATCATTCATAGGGAATCTATGATTTCCTCCTTGATAATGTTCATGGGAAAGAATAGAACCTCCAACTATAGGTAAATCAGCATTTGAACCAGCAAAGTAATGAGGGAATTTATCCACAAAACTTAATAAATTTTTAAATGTTGAAATATCTATTTTCATTGGAACATGATCCTCTGAAAGTATTATGCAGTGTTCATTATAATAAAGATAAGGGGAGTATTGAAGCATCCAAGTTCTATCATTAAGATCTAATCTTATCATTCTGTGATTAGCTCTATCAGGATGAGTTACTGTTCCCTCATATCCTTCATTTTCTATACATAATAAACATTTTGGATAATTACTTTTAACAGAATTTCTTGCTAAAGCTATTTCTTTAGGGTCTTTTTCAGGTTTTGATAAGTTTATTGTAATATCCATAGTACCATATTTAGATGGTGCCTTAAAATTTATATTTTTAGCTATTCTATCAGTTCTTATATAATTTGAACTTTTACTTAAAGAATAGAAATAATCTGTACTTTCCTTAGGTGAAATAGCATATCTTTTATAAAATTCCTTGTTTATTAAAGATGGTGTAGGTAAAAATATATTCATTATATCACTAGAAAATATGTCTTTTGAATATAAAGCATCTTCTATGATGTTCTTTTCTATAGCTATATTTATTAGTTCATTTAATGTTTCATGAAAAGAAAGCGTAAGCTTCTCTTCACATGGAGTATAACTATTTTCATTAAATAGACTAAGAAGTCTATTTCTAGTATATACAGTGTCCATGTCTTCTATAAGATTATTATTTATTGATATCTCTATTAATCTATCTATTAAAGCATTTAAATTATACATGAAAAATCCCCCTTAATTAAATTGAAGAGGGCATGTATCAAAATAGTTTTTTATAAAACTTACAAAGAGTATGTGTTTGTAAGTTTTATTATTATATTTTGATACAGCCCAAAGGTTTTATTTTAAAGTTCAGTAGGACCATTACCTATAGAAGCAACATAGAATGATGCTTCATATCCTATAGCATCCTTGTAAGCCTGTCCAACATTTTTAATAAATTCATCAACATGATCATTATTAACTATTGCTATGGCACATCCACCAAAGCCAGCCCCAGTCATACGAGCACCTAAAACTCCAGGTTGTTTCCAAGCGTTTTCAGCTAAAGTATCTAATTCTTTACCAGTAACTTCATAATCATCTCTTAGGGAAATATGAGACTGATTCATAAGTTGTCCAAATAATTCAAGATTATTTTCTTTTAAAGCTTTTACAGCATCTTTTACTCTTTCATTTTCAGAAATAGCATGTACACATCTACGTAATTTATTAGAATCTTCTATTTTATCTTTATATGTTTCAAATTCTAAGGAAGTTAGTTCACAAAGAGAAGAAATATTAGTATATTTCTTTAAAGTATCTAAAGAATCATCACATTCTTTTCTTCTTTCATTATATTTAGAATCTGCAAGTTCACGTCTTTTATTAGTGTTCATTATAATTATTGAATTATCTCCTAAGTTTAAAGGAACATATTCATAATATAAGCTATTACAATCAAGTAAAATTGCCTTACCCTTTTCACCTAGAGAAATAGCAAATTGATCCATTATACCGCTATTAACACCTATATAAGTATTTTCTACCTCTTTACCTATTAGTGCAGCATCTACCTTTGAAATATTAAGAGAAAAGAAAGTATCTAAAATTTTTACTATTAACATTTCTAAAGATGCTGAAGAGGAAAGACCAGCTCCATTTGGAAGATTTCCATTGATAACTAAGTCAATACCCTTATCTATTTTATATCCTTTTTCTATAAGTACTTTTAGTACTCCTTTAAGATAGTTTGTCCAATTGTCCTCTTTTTTATAAGATAAATCATCTAAAGAAAACTCTATTACTCCAAGAGATTCAAAGTTAAGAGAGTAAGCTCTACAAATTCTATCTTCTCTTAAGCTTGCTGCTGCAAAAGTTCCAAGAGTTATTGGGCAAGGAAATACGAAGCCCCCATTGTAGTCAATATGTTCACCTATAAGATTTATTCTTCCTGGTGAGAAAAATAATGAAGTAGGTTCTTTACCAAAATTATTAATAAAAGTTGATTTAAGTGTATTTAATTCCATGATATACCTCCGAATAGAAAATCTGTAACTTAATTATACGATTACAAAAAATAAAAATCAATTGTTTTACTAAAAATTTTACTAATTTTTTGTTAAGTTATTTTTAAATATAGAATTTTTGATAAAATTCTTAAAACTAGCATGTTTAATAGAGTAAAGATTATTGAAAAATTTATATTAAGTTGTTAAAATCAAACTATAGATATGAGAGGGAGAGTGAATAATTTGGTTATAGAAAGTAAAATTAATGATGAAATAAGTAAAATAGTATTAAAAAATAATAAAGTCTCTGTGGCAATATTAAATTTAGGTGCTATTGTAGAAAAAATAAATGTAGAGGATAGATATGGAAATAAAGAAAATATAGTTCTTGCATATAAGGACGAGGAAAGCTATATTGAAAATCCTTCAAGTTTAGGTGCTGTAGTAGGAAGAGTAGCAGGTAGAATAGGAAAGGGTTCCTTTAAATTAAATGATAAGATTTATGAGTTAGATAAAAATAATAATGGAAACTGCCTTCATGGAGGGTATAAAGGTTTTAGTAAAAAAATTTGGGATTATTCATATAGTGAAGATGAAGAAAAATCTATAGCAACATTTACTTGTTTTAGTAAGGATGGAGAAGGGGGATTCCCAGGAAATTTAAAGGTTCAGGTTACTTATTCTCTTGAAGGAGACAAGCTTTCCATAGAATATAGAGCTTCTTCAGATAAAGATACAGTTGTAAACTTAACTAATCATTCATATTTTAATTTATCAGGAAACAATAAAAGAAATGTATTAGAACAAAAACTTTATATAGATTCAGATAAAATATGTGAATTAGATAAAAACTTAATTCCAACAGGAGAGTTTTTAAGTGTAGAAAAAACACCTTTTGACTTTAGGGAGCTAAAAAAGATAGGTGAGGATATAAATAAAAACCACTTGCAATTAGAAATTGGATCAGGATATGATCATCCATGGGTTTTAAATAAGAAAGGTGATTTTGATGCAATCTTAGTAGATGAAGAATCAGGAAGAATTATGAAGGTTAAGACAGATCAAAAGGCAGTAGTGTGTTATTCAATGAATTTTCCAGATGAATTGCCTTTAGAAAATGGCAAAGTAGCCAAAAAGCATGATGGAATATGTTTTGAAACACAAAACTTACCAGTAGGATATGATGATTGCTTCTTAGATGGAATAATACTTAAAAAGGATGAAGAGTATTATCAAAAAACAACTTTTAAATTTGAGTGTATATAAAAAATTGTATGGAAGAAATATTTCTTCCATACATTTTTTATTAGTTCTTTTTCATGTATTTTCTCATATCAAGAGCTACAGCTAGAACTATAATTAAACCTTTTATAACGAATTGTAAATAAGGGCTAACACCTATGAAAGCTAGACCATAGTTTATAACTTGGAATATTAAAACACCAGTTACTATTCCAGGAACAGTACCAACACCACCAGCAGTGGAAACTCCACCAACAACACAGGAAGCTATGGCATCTAGTTCATACATTTCACCAGTACTAGCAGTAGCACTACCAACACGACCAGCTTCTAGGGTACCTGCAAAACCATAAAGAACTCCAGCTAACATATAAACTAATAAAAGTGTTCTCACAACATTTACACCTGAAACCACAGCAGCTTCTCTGTTACCACCTATGGCATAAAGATTTTTACCAAATTTAGTTTTATTCCATAAAGTCCAAATTACAGCTATTACAATAATTGCATATATAACTAAATAAGGTATTTTTATATTTCCATATATAGGAATGGAACCAAGTGTAAAATTACTAAAGGATTGGCTAAGACCACCTATTGGCATAGCTCCATATGGAGGTCTATCAAAGTATATTGAGTTAAGTCCATATATTCCTGTCATCATTCCTAGAGTAGCTATAAATGGAGGAACATTAAATTTAGAAACAACTAATCCATTTACAAGACCAACGATTCCACAAACAGCCATTGCTATTAAAATTGGAATGAATATAGGTAATTCAGGTAAATTAGGATACATTTTATATGCATAATCTCCAGCTTGAAGTAAAGAAGCTGATACTACGGCAGCAAGTCCAACTGTTCTACCAGCAGAAAGGTCAGTACCTTCAGTTAAAAGTATTCCTCCAACTCCAAGAGCTATTATTATACGAGAAGAGGATTGGCTTAATATATTAATAAAGTTTTTTAATGATAAAAAATCTGGTGAAATAATACAAATTCCTATTAATAAGGCCACTAAAACTATATAAATAGCATTATTCATTAACCATTGGCTATTTAAATTAAACTTTTTCTTTGATTTGGTTTGCATTGTTAACTCCTCCTGTTACTGATAGATATTTTGCAGATAGATGCATAATTTCCTCTTGGGTAGTCTCATTAGCATTAACTATGCCAGAAACTCTACCATTACTCATGACTAGTATTCTGTCACATACACCTAAAAGTTCAGGCATTTCAGAAGAAACCATAATTATTCCTTTGTCTTCTTTAGCAAGTTCATTTATAAGTTGGTATATTTCGAATTTAGCACCAACATCTATACCTCTAGTAGGCTCATCTAGAAGTAGTATTTCAGGTTTTCTAAGAAGCCATTTTCCAATTACTATCTTTTGTTGATTACCACCAGATAGGCTACCGATTAGAGTTTTTTGACTTGGAGTTTTTACTTTCATTGAATCTATAACCCATTGAGTATCTTTAGAGATTCTTCCATTTGCTAAAAGACCTGTTGATGTTTTATAACTATCTATATTAGCTATTATAGAATTAAAATCTATAGGTAATTTTCCAAAGATTCCAGTTTGTCTTCTTTCTTCAGTAACAAGGGCAAAACCATTTTGCATAGCCTTAAAAGGCTTACTGTTATCAACTTTTTTGCCATGTAAAATAATATCTCCAGAGCCCTTTTCTCTAAGGCCAAATAAGGTTTCTAAGGTCTCAGTTCTTTTAGCACCAACAAGACCTGCAATTCCTAAAATTTCTCCCTTTCTAAGTTTAAAGGAAACATTCTTTAATTCATTTTTTGCATCACTAAGATTATTTACTTCTAAAATAGTTTCTTTAGGAATATGATCCTTTTTAGGGAATCTATCAGTAAGTTCACGTCCAACCATAAGTTTTATTATTAAATCCATAGTAAGATCTGAAGCTTTTTCAGTAGCAATCCATTTACCATCTCTCATTATGGTAACTTCATCAGAGATCTCTAAGATTTCTTCCATCTTATGAGAGATATAAATTATACTTATTCCTTGCTTTCTAAGTTTATTTATTATTTTAAATAGATGACTTACTTCTTTTTCTGTTAAAGAGGAAGTAGGCTCGTCCATTACTATTATTTTAGAGTTATACGAAACAGCCTTTGCTATTTCAACCATTTGCATTTGAGAAACAGATAGGGTAGAAACCTTATCACGAGGATTAACATTTATATCTAGATCTTTAAAGATTTTTTCTGTTTCATCATACATTTTCTTTTCATCTATAAAAAGTCCTTTTTTAGGATATCTACCAAGCCAAAGATTATCCATAACATTTCTTTCTCTAACTTGATTTAGTTCTTGGTGAACCATAGATACTCCATTATCTAGGGCGTGTTTTGAATTTTTAAATTGTACCTTTTGGCCAGAAATAAAAATTTCTCCTGAATTAGGGTGATATATACCAAATAGACATTTCATTAAGGTTGATTTACCAGCACCATTTTCTCCCATTAATGCATGTACAGAACCTTTTTTTACTTTTAAGGTTACATTATCTAAGGCTTTAACCCCTGGGAATTCTTTAGAGATATTTCGCATTTCTAACAGGTTTGAAGAGTCTTTCATCTTTTTTTACCTCCTGTTTTATTAAGGGCATATATCAAAATTAATTTGATATAGCCCCTTTATTTTTTATAAATTATTTATATGAATCCTCAGCAACGTTTATATTGTCCTTAGTTATTCCTACATATGGAACACGGATTGATTTTTTATCATCAAGTTTCCAATTAGTTCCTTCAGTTATCTCTTTTCCATTTACTAAATTCATACAAGAATCCACTAGAGCTTGAGCTTGGTTCTTAGCATCGTTTAATACTGTACCAGCCATTTTACCAGCTTTGATTTTATCTAAAGCTTCAGGAATAGCATCAACACCATATATTGGAACAAACTTTTCAGGAGTTCCATCTAAATATCCTGCTTTTTCAAGAGAAGAAATAGCACCTAAAGCCATTCCATCATTATTACAGATTACCATTTCTATATTGTCACCATTTTTAGCAATCCAAGCATCCATTTTTTCAGTAGCTTTAGTTGAGTCCCACATAGCTGTATCCATTGCTAACTCTTCAGTTTCTATACCTGCCTTATTTATTGTTTCAATAGAGTATTTTGTACGAGCTTCTGCATCAGGGTGACCAGGTTCTCCTTTAAGCATTACATATTGGATTTTTCCATCACCATTTTTGTCCCAAGTAGGATTAGCTTTCCAACCTTCTGCCATTACTTCTCCTTGGATTATTCCTGATTCTTCAGAAGTTGTACCAACATACCAAACCTTATCATAGCTTTGCATAACAGATTCATCTGGTTCCTTATTGAAGAATACTACTGGTAAGTTATCTGCTTTAGCTTTATCTACTACAGTAGGAGCAGATTTAGGATCAACTAAGTTTATTGCAAGAATATCAACTCCCTTAGCTATCATAGTGTCTACTTGTTCTATTTGCTTAGATTGATTATTTTGAGAGTCATTCATTAATAACTCGGCTTTTCCATCACAAAGTTTTTCTATATTTCTACGTTGGTATGACATGAAGTTATCTTCAAAACTATAAATTGTAGCTCCTATCTTAGGTGAATCGTTTTCTTTTGGTGTATCACCAGATGATCCAGTAGAGCCTGAACCTCCACCACAACCAACTAAAGTACCCATAGTTAAAGCTGAAATTAAAATTAGTGCTAAACCTTTCTTTTTCATAATAAGTCCTCCCTATTTTACCTTAAAACTTTATTGTAATTTTAAGTAAATTATAACATAAAATGGAAATAAAACAAGGGAAATTTGTTAAAAAATAATAAAGAAAGTATTATTTTATATTTGTTTAGTTAAATTTTATATATTATACAAAGAAAAGGTTAGAAAATTTTAGTAAAAAAATATATAATATAAAATAAGAAAAGTAAGGAGTGATTATGTGGCTACTATTAAAGATATTGCAAAGGGTGCTGGAGTTTCAATAGCTACTGTATCTAGAGTTTTAAATTTAGATGAAACGCTTAACGTATCTGAAGAAACAAGAAAAAAAGTAATGGAAATAGCTGAAGAGTTAAATTATGTACCAGTAAAAGAAAGAAAAAATAAAATAAAAAATTACACCATAGGAATAGTTTATTGGTACACAGAAATACAGGAATTAAACGATCCATATTTTCTTTCAATAAGAATGGCTGTTGAGAAAAAGTGTAATGAAGAAAAAATTAAATTTAAACCAATAGATTTTCAAAAGATAATCAATGAAGGAACAAGAGAATATAGGGATTTAGATGGAATATTGGCTATTGGAATATTTGAAGAAGAAGAGATAAGCTTAATGGAAAAGTTATCAAAGAACATAATTTTTGTAGATTCTTCTCCAGAAGAGTGGAAATACGATTCAGTGGTAGTAGATTTTAAGTATGGAGTAAATATTTGTTTAGATTATTTAACATCCTTAGGCCATAAAGATATTGGATATTTAGGTGGTGAATCAATTCCCCATAATGGCAATGAGTCCATAAGAAAGGTAAATTACAGAGAGAAAACCTTTAAAGAATATATGGAGAAAATGGGTAACTATAAAGAAAAGTGGGTTCTAAAGGGAAGATTTTTACCAGAGCATGGTTATGAACTTATGAAGAAGGTATTAAAAGAGAAGGATCTTCCTACAGCATTTTTTATAGCTAGTGATCCTATGGCCATAGGAGCCTACAAAGCAATATTTGAAGAAGGATTAAGAATACCAGAGGATATAAGTATATTAGGTTTTGATGATATATGTACTGCTAAATTTTTAACACCTTCCTTGACAACAATAAAAGTTTTTACAGATCATATGGGAAGTATTGCCGTTGAGACACTTTTAGAGAGAATGAGAACAGGAAGAGAAATAGCTAAGAAAATAGTTTTACCTGTAAAATTAATAGAAAGAGAAAGTTGCAAAAGACTTTAAAGATAAATTTAATTTTATTTACTAAAAGAGACTACATGAAATTTTTTATGTAGTCTCTTTTAGTTATGGTAAAAATAATTTTAAATATACTTTAAGATTTAAAATAGAGCTTAATATTAAAATAAAGCCTTTATTTTTTCTAAGTTTTTTATGCAGGCATTATATCCATAGTTATAAGCCTCTTCTAATTTAGTTACATCTTTTTCAAAACTTTCAATAGCTTCATCTTCATTTGGTCTTATTATAATCGCCTTACCAGCCTTTTCTAATTCTTCGCAAAATTTTACTGTTTCATTATATTTTATATGTCTTGATAAAAATGTATCTTTTAAGTTAGGGTATTTACGTCCCACTATTTTAGATGCTAACTTATTACTTTTTCCTAAGGTTTTTCTATAACTTTTAGGTCTAGTAAGAACTATTAAGTGTTTTTCATTTCCATCTGCTATAGCTTTTTTTATTGGAATAGGATCTAATAGTCCACCATCATAATATTCATTTCCATTTATTTTTATTGCTGGGAAAAGTATAGGAATAGCGCAAGTTGCTCTTAAAGCCATATATTTTTCATCTTTAACTTTTCCATCTAAGTATTCTGTTTTTCCTGTGTTAGCATTTGTAACACCTACTAAAACTTTTCCCTTATAATTTGAAAGTGCATTAAAATTATAAGGGAAGAGTTTATTTGCTAATTCATCAAATACAAAATCTAAACCAAAGATGCTTCTACACTTAAAGAAGTTAGAAAGACTTAAATATCTCTTATCATTTCTATATTTTTTTAATATTTCAATATTTCTTCCTTTTTGATTAGAAAAATATGAAAAACCATTAGTTATTCCTGCTGAAACTCCAATACAATAAGGAAATATTATATTATTATCAAGAAGAGCATCCATAACTCCTGCACTAAAAATAGGACGAAAAGTTCCTCCTTCTAAAACTAAGCTAACCATAAAATATCCTCCTAAGCTTCATCATATATTTAAGATTATAATCCTTAAATTAAAAAATTTCAAAAAAGGTATGTTGAAAAAGAAAAGGAGCTATGGTATCATTTGGGTTAGAAAATATCATAAAAAATAGCTAGGGGGGCCAGTAGTGTCTGGCTGAGATTAGAAATGAAATTTCTTGACCCTTTAACCTGATCTGGTTAATACCAGCGTAGGGAAGCCCAAGAGACACATATATTTAAATTGATTTTAAAGCATATATAGCCTTAGGGCTGTATATGCTTTTTCTTTTTTAGAAGGAGTGAAAAATATGAGTAAATTATTTAATGCATTAACAATTGCAGGGTCAGATAGTTCAGGGGGAGCAGGAATACAGGCTGATATAAAAGCTTTTTCCGCTAATGGAGTTTACGGAATGAGTATAATAACTGCCATAACAGCTCAGAATACTCAAGGAGTTTTTGGAATAATGGATGTTACTCCTGAAATCATAGAAAAACAAATAGATGTTATTTTTAATGATATAGAAGTAGGTGCCATAAAAATAGGTATGGTATCTAAAATTGAATCAATAGAAGCCATAAGTAATGCTTTAGGAAGAGTAGAAAAATTGCCTCAAATAGTATTAGATCCTGTTATGATTTCAAAAAGTGGATTTAAGCTTTTATCAGATGATGCAAAAAATACTTTAATAGAAAAGTTAATACCTATAGCTACTTTGATAACTCCAAATTTACCAGAGGCAGAAGAATTATTAGGCAGAGAAATACTTACAATAGAAGATATGAAAAAGGCAGCCTGTGATCTTAAAAAATTAGGAGCAAAAAATGTTTTAATTAAGGGTGGACATTTAGAAGGAGAGGCAACAGATATTTTATATGATGGTGAAAACTTTACTCTTTTTAATGAAGAGAGAATAAATACAAAGCATACTCATGGAACAGGATGTACCTTATCATCAGCTATTACAGCTAATTTATCAAAGGGAATGAATATAGTTGATTCTGTGAGAGGTGGAAAAGAATATATTACAGGTGCTATAAAAAATGGCTTTGAACTTGGAAAGGGTGTTGGACCAACACATCATTTCTATAAATTTTACTAGGAGGAATAAAAATGGAAGTTTTAAAAAGAGAAAATCCTTTAATACATATGATAACTAATTATGTTACAGTTAATGATTTAGCACAAGTAACCATTAATTATGGAGGCTTACCTCTTATGGCTACCCATCATGATGAATTAAAAGAGATAACAAAAATGGCTAATGGATTATTAGTTAATATAGGAACTTTAGAACCTTACCAAATGGAGTCATCAATGATTTCTATAAAAATAGCAAAGGAAAAAGGAATTCCCTCTGTTTTAGATCCAGTAGGTGTACAAGCATCAAAACTTAGAAAAGATTTTGCTAAAAAATTAATACTAGAGGGAGAGCCTTCACTTATAAAGGGTAATTTAGCTGAAATAAAAACCCTTATAGGTGAAACTTCAAATTCAATTGGGATAGATTCCTTTGATGATTCTTTAAGTGAAAATACAAAAAATAAGATAAAGGAATATGCAAGAGAAAGAAATCTTATAGTAGTTGTTTCTGGAGTGGTTGATTTTATAACTAATGGAGAAGAAAGTGCAAGTGTTAAAAATGGAACTTATAAAATGAGTAAAATTACAGGTACTGGATGTATGTTAGGAGCTTTATTAACACTAGCTTTAAGTTTTTATGACCATAAAGATTTAAGATTTAAAGAAGTGGTTAAAGCAGTATCTACATGGGGAATATGTGGAGAATTAGCTGAGGAAAGATTAAGAGAAAAAGAAGGGTTAATGACATTTAAGCATAATCTTTTAGATGAACTTTCAATTATTAATGATGAAACAATAAAGGAAAGGGAGAAGGTTATTTATGAGTAATAAAGATTACAAAAAATTATATTTAGTAACAGACTATAGAATTCCTTTTAATGAGCTTTTAGAAAAAACAAAGGAAGCTTTAATTGGAGGGGTATCCATTGTTCAATATAGAGCAAAGAATAAAAAAACTAAAGAAATGTGTAAGGAAGCTAAGGAGTTAAAAAAGCTTTGTGATGAGTTTGGAGCATTATTTTTAGTAAATGATAGAATAGATGTAGCCTTAGCAGTAAAAGCTCATGGAATTCACATAGGACAAGATGATATGGAAGTTTCCATAGCTAGAGAAATAATGCCAAAGGATGCAGTTATAGGTGTTACTGTTCATAATAAAGAGGAAGCTTTAAAAGCTATAAAAGATGGAGCAGATAACTTAGGTGTTGGAGCTTTATTTTCAACTAATAGTAAAGATGATGCAACATTAATGACCTTAGAAACCTTAAGAGAGATAAAATCTGTTTCTAATATTCCACTTTATGGAATTGGAGGTATAACTCCTTATAACTTGAATAAGGATATTTTAGAAAATTTAGAAGGAGTTGCTGTAATATCTTCTTTATTAAATAGTGATAATATAAGAGAAAAAAGCAAGGAATTTTTAAATATTCTTAGTAAATAAAAAATTTTGAATATTAAACTTAAAATATGAAATAATCAAAAAGAGATTCTTAAGTTATAGAATCTCTTTTTTATTTAGAGTTTATTTTATAGTATAATATTTATAATTTAAGGACTATTTTAACTAAACCTTAATTTTACATAGGAATAAATTTATTTTACATATGTTTAGTTTAGATATGGTCTTAATTTTATATAAGTTAGATAATTCGTAATTTTAGGAGAAGGATATGAGAAGAGAGTTTGAGGTATTAAATAATATTTTTGGATATAGGGAATTTAGAAAAGGGCAACAGGAGGTAATAGATAAGATTTTAAATGGAAAGGATGTATTTTGTATATTGCCTACTGGAGGAGGAAAATCTTTATGTTATGAAATACCTGCTTATATTTTTAAAGGAACAACACTTGTTATTTCTCCCTTAATATCTCTTATGAAGGATCAAGTTGATAACTTAAATTCCTTAGGAATTAATGCTGCTTATATAAGTGGAGGAAATGACTTTGAAGAGGTTAAAAATATAATTAGGAAATTCATAAAAGGAGAATTTAAGCTTCTTTATGTATCACCTGAGAGATTAGAAAATAAATATTTTTTAGATAATATAGAAAAAGCTAATATTGCACAAATTGTAGTTGATGAAGCTCACTGCGTATCAATGTGGGGCCATGACTTTAGAAAAAGTTATAGCAAGATAAAACCATTTATTTGTAACTTAAAAAAAAGACCAATTATTACAGCCTTTACAGCTACGGCTACAGAGATAGTTATGAAGGATTCCATTGAACTTTTAGGTCTCCATAATCCTTTTATTTATAAGGGTAGCTTTAGTAGAGATAATTTAGAGATAAATGTATTAAAAGAAGTTGATAAATTAGAAATTATAAGTGAAATTATAAGTGAACATGAGGAAGAGTCAGGAATAATTTATTGCTCAACTAAAAATGAAGTTGAGGAACTTTATAAACATATGCTTTATAGAGGGAAAAGTGTAGGTAAATATCATGGATCTTTAAAAGATAAGGAAAAAAATTATTACCAAGAAGAATTTTTAAATGATAATTTTAAGGTTATGATTGCCACAAATGCTTTTGGTATGGGAATTGATAAGCCTGATGTTAAGTTTATAATACATTCAACATTTCCAAAAAGTATAGAAAATTATTATCAAGAAATAGGCCGTGGAGGAAGAGATGGAAGCTTAGCTAAGTGTTATCTCCTTTATTCAGAGCAAGATATAAGAGTCATGGATTATTTAATAAGTTCAACTACAGAAATATCTAGAAGAACTATAGAACTTAAAAAACTAGAAAAAATAATAGAGTTTTGTAATTATGATAAGTGTCTTAGAAAATATATTTTAGATTATTTTGGAGAGGAAAATTCCATAAAGTACTGCAATAATTGTACTAACTGCTTAAAAAATAGTGATTTAATAGATATGACATTAGAGGCACAAAAAATATTATCATGTATATATAGAACAAAGGAAGCCTTTGGAGAAAGTGTTTTAATAGATATTTTAAGGGGGATTCATGGGTCAAAGATTGAAAAATATAAGCTATATAAGCTTTCAACCTTTGGAATAATGAAAGAATATACAAGTAAGTATATAAAGGACATAATAAAGGAGCTTTTATCTATTAAGGCTTTAGAGAGAAAAGAAGGAACATATTCTATGCTAAAGTTAAATAGAAAATCTATAGGAATATTAAAGGGAGAAGAAAAGGTACTTTTAGAGGTTAATAATAATGAAGAAAGCATGTGCATGGATTTAGAACTTTTCAAGAAACTTCGCATTTTAAGAAAAGATATATCAAGAAGAGAAGGAGTAAAACCATACATAGTTTTTACAGATTCAATGATTATGGAGATAATAAATAAAAATCCTAAAAGTAAAGAGGATTTAAAAAATATTAGAGGCTTTGGAGAGCAGAAAATAACAAAGTATGGCCCTTTTATTCTTACAACCTTAAGAGATTATGAAAAGTATGGAAAAAGAAATTAGTTTTACTAATTTCTTTTTTGTTTTATAAGGATATTTTGTCATAGAACATAATAGATAAGGAATATATTTAGGGTAAAGGAGGGATTACAATGGATTTTAAAGAGTTTATAAAAAGTGATAGGGAACAACATAATAAGCAGAAGTTTAAGGGAACATTTCTTGATTATTTAGAAATTGTAAAAAATAATCCTGATGTTGCAAAACTTTCTCATAAAAGGATTTATGATCTTATTATGGATAAGGGCTTTGAAATATTAAGACCTGAGGAAAATGCAAAAATTAAAAAGATATATGGTAATGAAAAAATAAAGAGATATAACTTTTTTAAAGAAGATTTTTATGGAATTGATACAGTTGTGATGAAATTAATGAATTATTTTCATTCAGCTTCAATGAGGGGAGAAGAAGCAAGACAAGTATTATACTTAGTAGGACCTGTGGGAGCTGGTAAATCCTCTTTAGTAGAATCAATTAAAAGAGTTTTAGAAACAGCACCGCCAGTATATGTTTTAGATGGATGTCCTATGCATGAAGAGCCACTGCATTTAATACCTAAACATTTAAGAAAAGAATTTGAGGATATGTTAGGTGTTGAGATTGAAGGAGATTTATGTCCAGTTTGTAAGTATAGATTATTAAATGAATTTGGTGGAGAATATGAAAAGTTTCCAGTTTCAACAAAGAATTTTTCAATTCGTTCTAGAAAAGGAATTGGAGTTGTACCTCCAGTAGATCCTAATAATCAAGATACCTCAATTTTAACAGGATCTATTGATATTTCTAAAATGGACATGTATCCAGAGGATGATCCAAGGATATTCTCATTAAACGGTGCATTTAATGTTGGTAATAGAGGGTTAGTTGAATTTATTGAAGTATTTAAAAATGATGTGGAATATTTACACACCATAATAACTGCAACTCAAGAAAAATCTATTCCTTCACCAGGTAAGGGATCAATGATTTATTTTGATGGACTTATAATAGCTCACTCTAATGAAGCTGAGTGGAATAAATTTAAATCAGATCATACTAATGAAGCAATCTTAGATAGAATAGTAAAAATTGAAGTTCCATATTGTTTAGAGCTTAGTGAAGAAATTAAAATTTATGAAAAAATATTAAAGAAATCTAATTTTGATGCTCATATAGCTCCTCATACCATGGAAATTGCTTCAATGTTTGCTATATTAACAAGATTACTTCCTTCTATGAAAGTTGATCCAATTACTAAACTTAAACTTTATAATGGAGAGGAAATTGTTGAAAAGGGAACAACAAAGAGAATTGATGTTTTAGAGTTAAAAGAAGAAGCTGGAACTATGGAAGGCATGAAGGGAATTTCAACAAGATTTATTATAAAGGCAATAGATAATGCTCTATCAAATGCAGAGCATAAGTGTATAAATCCATTAAGTGTTATGGAAAGTATAATAAAATCTGTTAAGGATATGGATATATCTCAAGAGGATAAGAAGAAATATTTAGGATATATTCAAGATACCATAAGAAAAGAATATAATAAGATTCTTGAAAAAGAAATTACAAAGGCATTTATTCACTCTTTTAAGGAGCAAGCAGAAAGTTTATTTAATAATTATATAGATAATGCAGAGGCTTATGTAAATAAAACAAAACTTAAGGATTCTTCAACTAGTGAAGAGTTAGAGCCAGATGAAGAATTTATGAGAAGCATAGAGGAACAAATAGGAATATCAGAATCTTCTTCCAAGGGATTTAGGGCAGATGTAACATCATATATGTTCTATATAGTTAGAAGTGGCGGAAAAATGGACTATAGATCTTATGAACCATTAAAAGAAGCTATTGAAAAGAAACTAACAGCTTCAGTTAAAGATTTATCAAGAATAATAACTAAATCTAGAGTAAGAGATAAAGATCAAGATAGAAAGTATAATTCAATGGTAAATCAAATGGAGAAAAACGGGTATTGTCCACATTGCTGCGATGTAATATTAAAATATGCAGCTAATAACCTATGGAAGGATTAAAATATGGCCATATTTAGAGATCAAGCAGAAAACCATGTAGAACATGATAGATCTATAGAGGATAGAAGACGTCACAGGCAGTTAGTAGAAAAATCTATTAAAGAAAATTTAGGGGATATACTTTCAGAGGAGAGCATAATTGGAGAGACTAAAAATAAAAAATATAAGATTCCTATTAGAGGAATAAAGGAATATCAATTTATTTATGGTGCAAATAATAAAGGCGTCACAACAGGTACTGGAGAAGAAAGACGAGGGGATAGAATTTCTAGTGATAAGAGAAAAGCTATTTCTAATAATAAAGCAGGAAATCAGGAAGGAAAAGATATATATGAAACTGAGATAACCTTAGAGGAACTTATGGATTATATAGTTGAGGATCTTGATTTACCTAACTTAGATAGGAAGAAGTACTCTGAAATAATAGTTGAAAGTGCAGCTAAAAAAAGAGGATATCAAAAATATGGTGTAAGACCAAGGCTTGCAAAGAAAAAAACTGTTATGTGTAAAATAGCTAGAAAACAAGGAAAAAAAAGAGCATTGCGTGAAATAGGAGAAGAAGCGGAAATAGGAAGATTTCCTTTTAGAGAAGATGACTTAAGATATTATAAAGTGAAAAAACATCCTAAAAAAGAAAGCAATGCTGTAATGATTTTTATAATGGACGTTTCAGGTTCTATGGATAACACTAAAAAATATTTAGCTAGATCATTTTTCTTTGTTTTATCTAGGTTTATAAGGAGAAAATATAATAATGTAGCCTTTGAATTCATATCTCATACTACTACAGCTAAGAATGTTAATGAATATGAGTTTTTCCACAAAGGGGAATCTGGAGGAACGTATATATCTTCGGGAATAAATGCTGCCATAGATTTAATAAAAGAAAAGTATAACCCAGGTGTTTGGAATATATATCCTTTCTATGCTTCAGACGGCGATAACTGGAGTGAGGATAATGAAAAGGCTATGGAAGCTGTAAATGAAATTTCAGATTTAAGTAATATGTTTGGATATATAGAGCTTTTACCATCAACTTATTCCACTACAATGTTCTACAGATTTAAAAAAGAAATAAGTAAGAAAAATTTTGTCTCTGTAACTGTAAAGGAAAAGAAGGATCTGTGGAATGCTATAAAATATATGCTATCTGAAGAACTACAGGAAAAGAATAAGGAATGAGAGTTTTAAGATAAGGGGCTTTAAATATGGATTATAATTTAAAAGATTTAGAAGGATGGAACAATAAGATAGAAGAAATAGCAAAGAGTGAAGGGCTAGATTATTATCCTCAGGAATATGAAATTATAGGCTATAATGAGATGCTAAGTTATGAAGCATATGTAGGAATGCCTTCTAAATATCCACATTGGAGTTATGGTAAGGCTTATGAAAAGAATAAAACCTTATATTCATTAAATATGACAGGATTACCATATGAGATGGTTATAAATTCTAATCCTTGCCTAGCTTATTTAATGAAGGATAACACTTTATTGCTTCAAATATTAACTATGGCTCATGTATATGGTCATAATGATTTCTTTAAAAATAATAGATTGTTTAAAGAAGGAACAGATGCAAATAATGCTTTAGAAATGTTTAAGCTAGATGCAGATACTATAAGAGGATATATAAATGATCCAAGTATAGGTTATAGCCAGGTTGAAAGAATATTAGATTCTGCTCATTCCATAAGATATCAAGTGCCAAGGGTTATAGGTGAAAAGAGGGAGTCGCAAGATGAGCAGAGAAAAAGAGTATTAGAGATATTTAATAAGAAAAAAGAAAATAGAGGTATTTTAGACTCTATGGAAGAAATACTTCCTCCTGATATAAGTAAAATTCCACTTAATCCAGATGATGATATTATTCAGTTTATAATAGACTATAGTAATTTAGAAGAGTGGGAAAAAAATATTCTAAAAATAGTTAGAAGAGAGAGCTTATACTTTTTACCACAAATAGAGACTAAGATAATGAATGAAGGCTGGGCAAGTTATTGGCATTATAATATTTTGAAAAAGTTAAATTTACCACAGGGACTTCATTTAGAGTTTTTAAAAAGACATAATGATGTTGTAGCCTCTGTTTCCTATGGACTTAACCCTTATTATATAGGTTTTAGAATTTTTCAGGATATAGAAAAAAGGTATGGCAGAGAAAAGATCTTTGAAGTAAGAGCATTAGAAAGAGATAATTCCTTTATAAGAAAATATTTAACTAGGGAGCTTTGTGAGGAGCTTAATTTATTCCAGTATGTTAAAAAGGGATTTGATTATGTTGTAGAGGAAGTTTCTGATGATTTAGGATGGAAGAGTATTAGGAATCTTATTGCAGATGAATGTGGTGTAAGCTCTATTCCACATATTAGAGTTAGAGAGCTAAATAAAAAAGATATGACTTTAAATTTAGAGCATGTTTTTGATGGAAGAGAATTAGAAGCTAATTATGCAAAGAAAACCTTAAAATATATAAATGTTTTATGGGGAAGAAAGGTAAATTTAAGCAGTAAGGGTAAAGATGGGTCAGATATATTATTTATGTGTGATGAATAGGAAAAAACTTTCATATTATAGAATATAAATAATATAAAATATGGAGTTAATATGAAAAGTTTAAAAGGATCTCAAACTGAAAAAAATCTTTACAAAACCTTTGCAGGAGAATGTCGTGCTCGAACAAAATATAATTTATTTGCTGAAGAGGCAAGAGAGGAAGAACAACATTGGATAGCAGATATCTTTGATGAAACTGCTAAGAATGAATATGCTCATGCTAGAGAAGTTTTTAGAAGATTTTTAGGTAATGTAGGAGACATACTAGATAACCTTATGGTAGCAGCTATGGGGGAAAGTGATGAATTTAAAGAAATATATAAAGAGTTTGAAGAAACAGCACGTAGTGAAGGCTATGAGGAAATAGCAGACTTTTTTAAGGAACTTAGAGAGGTAGAGGAATCTCACAATGAAAGATATATGGACTTTTATGATAAGGTTAAATCAAAAAGTTTATATTCATCAAAAGAACCTGTGAAATGGGTATGTACAAACTGTGGATATATCCATGAAGGAAAAGAAGCACCAATGAATTGTCCTTTATGTAGATTCCCTCAAGGATACTTTAGACTTTTAAATGAATGTTAGTATTAAAGAGGAGACTTTTAAATGGGACAAATCGAGATTTTTAGAAAACATTTTAAAGAAGTTAATAATTTAAGTGTTGTTTTAAGTAGTTATGCTAATACCTATAGACTTTTAGTTGGAGCTGCTGGAGAATTAAATAATATATCTAAAGTTAGAAAGAGAGATTTAGATGATGCCTTAGATAGAGTTGATGAAATGGGAAAGATAATAGATTCTATTTTAGAGGTTATTAAGGATAATGAAGAAGCTTATATTAAGTATATAAAACTTAAATCTAAATTTATAATGGAAAAGGCTTCAAAGGATATAATCCAAACTGAAGTAGAGCAAGACTTACTTTTTGAAAACTCTAATAGAGAGGAAGAAGAATAAATAATAAAAAATCCTATTAAAGAAAATTCTTTAATAGGATTTTTTGTTAAAATTTCTTTAATTGTAAATTACTAACCATTAAGTAAGAAAATACAACTAAAATTACTACTGGGAATAAAATATTTAAAGTAAACTTTATTGATAATAAAATAAATAAAGCAACAACAGCTCCAGCAATAGTTATAGGTACTCCTCTAAATACACCGTCAAATTCAGTTGCATTGTATCTAGCTAATCTGAAAGCTCCACAAATAGGGAAGCAAAGTAATAATGCATAACCTATAATTCCCATAGGACCTAAAGATTCAAAATTATAAAATACAAAAGTTAATACTGATGGTGCCACACCAAATGATACTAAATCCGCTAAAGAATCTAGTTCCTTACCAAGATCACTAGAAACATTTAAATAACGAGCAACTCTTCCGTCATATCTATCAACTAATCCAGCAAGAAGTATAAATATTGCTGCTAATAAATACTCTGATTTAAATGTTGCTAATAATGATAATATACCAAAAGATAGGTTTATAAAAGTAAATATATTTGGTATACTACTTTTTCTCATATAATCACTCCTAATAAAAATATTAACAATAATAAAATTATATTAATGTAAATCCCAAAATTAAATATATCTTAGAACAAAATAACTTTGGACTAATTGTGAATAAAAAGTTAAAACATAGATATTATTGCATAATTTTTAGTATAAGTCAAAATGTAATTACTTATACAGCATTATCGACAATAGGATTAACAAATGATATAATTTTATAATATTGTAGGGTTTGTATAATATATTAAAAATGATACCATTAATTGAAAGAAATATCAATTTAATTTATTTATAGTAAGTAATTAAAAGTGGAGGGTAAGACATTGAAGAAAGTAAGATTTATATATAACCCATATTCGGGAGAGAATGCTATTTTAAAGGAACTTGATAAAATAATCACTATGCATCAAGATAAGGGATATACTATAGTTCCCTATAGAATTCAAAGGGGAGTAGATGTAATAAATGCTCTAGATATAGTAGATTCTACTTATGAATACATACTTATTGCAGGTGGAGATGGAACTATAGACACTGTTGTAAATGCTATGAAAAAAAGAGGAATAGAAATTCCAATAGGAATTATTCCAGTGGGAACAGCAAATGACTTTGCAAAACATTTAGGTATGCCTCAAGATGCAGGTGCATGTGTTGAGCAAATATTAGATTCTTATGCAGTTGGAGTAGACCTAGGTAAGGTAAATGATAATTACTTTGTAAATGTATTATCTACAGGATTATTTACTGATGTATCTCAAAAAACAGATACAAATTTAAAAAATACAATAGGTAAATTAGCATATTATTTAAAAGGTTTAGAAGAATTGCCTAACTTTAGAAAACTAGATGTTAAAATAACTGCTAATGGCAAGGTGTTTAATGAGCCTATATATTTAATGCTGGTGTTTAATGGTCAAACAGCAGGAAACTTTAAATTAGCAACTAAGGCTAAGGTTCAGGATGGACTTTTAGATATAGTTATATTTAAGGCTTGTCATATTCCAGAATTAATACCTATGTTTATAAAGGTATTAAAGGGAGAACACTTAGAAGATTCTAGAATTGAGTATATAAGAACAGATGAGCTTCTTATAGAGTCTGATGAGGAAATAGTTACAGATATAGATGGAGAGAGAGGGCCAGATTTCCCATTAAGAGTTCAATGTATTAAAGATGGAATACAAGTTTTAGGAATAAATAAGTAATATAAATAATAACTTATAGTAATGAGATTTAATATGTAAACAAGATAGGTGAGAAATAAATTAGGAGGAATTATGAATCAAACATTTATTTATTACACAGTATTGTTTCTTATAATTTTCATTACTATAAGTAATTTAGTAGAAAATTATAGGTATTCACCTAAAAAAATAAAAAATATAATAGGTATAGCTTTTTTGTTGCAAATTATAAGAATCGTATCCTTAATAGCACTAGCTTTAGTAAGTGATCAAAGGTATATAAGTTTATTTAAATATGTAGGCTTTTTAGATATAATATATATTCCTTTAATGGCATTAATAGCCTTTTATATTTTACTTAGAAGTGATAAGATAAATTTTCAGTTTTTTAAATTTGCATCAATAGTATTAACAGGATTTTATATTGGAGTAATAGCTATTTTTAAACCTTTTTTTAAGATGTCTTGGGAATATGGTTACGTAATTACAACGGAAAAACAAATTTTACTTAAATCCATATATATTCTTTTTTTAGTAGCTATATTAAGCTTTTTAATACTTTTTAAAAAGGAAAACCATTCTGATAAAAAAGGTATAGTATTTTTAGGGGTGACCTTAGCTTTTATAATAATAGAAAACTCCTTAGAATTATTAGGAGTTAGATTTTTAAATGGTGCTATAATTAGTGAGCTAATATTATGTATTTTAGGTTTTTATATAGTTTTAACTTTTAAGAAAAATAGAATTTCTATAAGGGACTGTATCAAGAGTTAATAATAAAACTTATAAACAGATTCTGAGAATTACTAGATTCTAAGTGAAAGTCAAAGTCTAGTAATTCTCTTTATACTATTTATAAGTTTTGCTTAAGTAATTTTGATACATTCCCTTATTTTTTGAAAGAATAATAGAGTAAAAATAAAATTTAAAAAGTTAAGTGGATTAGATCCAAAACTCTTTTGAAGGTATATCCTCTAATATTTTTCCAGAATCTAATTTTATAATTCTTGAAGAGACCTCTTTTGCAAATTCCATATCATGAGTTATTATTAATACCCCAATATTTTCCTTAGCTAAGGATTTTATAATATTTGAAACATCCTTAGTTAAAGATGGGTCTAAGGCTGAGGTAGGTTCATCAAAACATATATATTTAGGGTTTAACATTAAAGCTCTAGAAATAGCAACTCTTTGTTTTTGCCCACCTGACAGTTCGCAAGGGTAAGATCTAGCTTTATCTTCTAAAGAAAGTCTAGAAAGAATTTGCAATGCTTTTTTAGTAGCCTCTTCTAGAGAAAGGTTTAGAGTGTGCATTGGAGCTAAAATTAAGTTTTCTAAAATATTCATATGAGGAAAAAGGTTAAATGTTTGAAATACTAGTCCTATTTTTTTATGAATTTCCTTTTGTGCTTTGGAATCTTTATAGATTCCCTTCTCGCAAATTTTTAAAGAATCTAAGGTTATATCTCCAAAGTCACAGGTTTCAAGTCCATTTAAAATTCTAAGTATTGTTGTTTTACCAGCTCCAGAGGGGCCTAGTAAGGTTAATATTTCTCCTTCCTTAAGAGTGAAGGAGATGTTTTCTAATATCTTATTACCCTTAAAGGATTTCTCTAAGTTTTTTATTTCTATCATTTTTAATCCTCCTAATTATAATATGAATATTTTTTCTCTAATCTATTAAATATTTTAGTTAGAATTCCTATTAACAGTAGATATATTATGCCTATTAAAAACAAGGGAAGGAGAGAAGCATCTCTGTTACTTGCAATTTTACCAGCTCTTAAAAGTTCACCTATGCCAACTACATAAACTAAGGATGTATCTTTAACTAAGGTAATAACTTCATTAGCAATTGAAGGCAAAGTCTTTTTAAATGATTGAGGAAGAATTATCTTTTTAAAGGTAAACCATTTTGAAAGACCTAGGATTTTACTTGCTTCAAATTGTCCTTTATCAATATCTTTTATACCAGATCTAAATATTTCGCCAAAATAAGCTGCGTAATTTAAGGTGAATGCTATTATGGCGGCTGGGAATCTATCTATGCTAACTCCTATTATTGGTAGTCCAAAAAATATAAATATTAGTTGTAATAATAAAGGGGTTCCACGCATAACTAAAACATATAAAGATGATATAAAGTTTACTATTTTAATATTTGATAATCTAAGTATTGCAACTATTATTCCTAAAGGAATAGATAAAAGTAGTGTTAATATAAAAACACCTAATGTATTTTTTAAGCCTTCTATTATTGAGGGCATTAAAGTAATAATATAATTCAAAGTTAATACCTCCTTATTTCTCTAAATCTTTTCCAAACCATTTATTGGATATTTTAGCTATAGTTCCATCCTCTTTCATATCTTCTAAAGTTTTATTTAAAGGATCTATTAAATTAGAATTTTTTCTAAGTCCTATGCTATAACTTTCTTCCCCTAAGTCTTCAGTAAGAACATGAAATTTACTAGGGTCATTTTTAAAAATATAATACTGAGCAAGAATTTCATCACAAACAACTGCGTCACTTCTTCCAGCTTCTAAATCCATAAAGCAATCATTAAAGCTATCAAAAAGAACAGGCTCTCCATTTTTAAAGGATTTAGTTAGTTTTGGTCTTTCAAATAGAGTGTCAAGAGAGCTAGAACCATCTTGAGTAGTTACAGTTTTTCCTTTTAAATCCTTTAAAGTATTTATATTAGAATTAGAAAGGGTAACTATAACTTGTCTATTTTTTAAGTATGAATTTGTAAATGCAACCTTTTTTTCTCTTTCAGGTGTCATGGTATATCCATTCCAAATTAAATCTATATTTCCATTAGTAAGTTCAGTTTCTTTCATTGACCAATCTATTGGTTGGAAAATAACTTTTAAATTCATACGCTTAAAAGCTTCTTTTGCTAAATCAACATCAAAACCAACTATGTCCCCTTTTTCATTTTTAAAACCCATAGGAACGAAAGTGTCATCTATTCCTATAATCACTGTGTTACTATCCTTTTTAGTTTCTATTTTCTTTGAGGAACAACCAAAAATAAGAATAGATAAAATTACTATGCTAATTAATAAAAATAATAACTTTTTCATATCTTTCTCCTTTCGATTTATTACATTAATACTTTATCATGATGAAGTGATAAAGTCAAATAAGAAATGAAATAATTTTATTTAAATATTGACAAAACGTTGCATTTTAGAGTTTATATAATATAATAAATTAGAGAGTTATGTAATTTTTTATTTATAGGTGGTGAAACTAAATGGAAGATAGCCCTCGAGAAGATAGGTGCAATTTTAAATTAAATATTATAAGAAAAGAGGGAAGTTATTTTCTAGATTAGATTAAACTTATAATATACTTCTCCTTTTCTTAAAAATCAAATTTAATTTTAAAATTTTTTTAAAATTAAAAAGGAGGAGAGCTGGATGAACAAATTAACAATGTTTTTATACAGTAACATAATCAATAAGAAGATATACGATGAATTCAATGAAGTCCTAGGAGTTTTAAAGGATGTTTATGTAACTACAGAGGATGGTTATCCAAGAATTATAGGATATAAAGTAAAGAGAGATGGAGTCATATTTGATTATGAGTTTAAAAATATAGATTTTTATCAAAAAGATAATGGGAAATTTAAAATACAAATAAGGGGTAGTAGAGAGATATTACCTAGAAATTATAGCTATCTTTTATCTCAAAATTTATTAGATAGAAAAATAGTAGATATAAATGGGAAAAAAGTAGTTAAGGTTGATGATTTAAGAATAGTAAAAATAGCAGGTGAGTTTAGGGTAATAGCTGTTGAAACTGGAAAGATAGTAAAGTTTAGACGTAATGGATTAGAGGGACTAGGAAAATTATTAGCTAAAGTTTTTAAAGAAAAGTTTCAAGAAAAAGTTATTATGTGGGAAGATGTTGAGTCTTTAGAAATGATTAATGATAACTTAAAGTTAGCTATTCCATATAAAAAGCTTCAAAAATTACATCCAGCTGACTTAGCAGATATACTTGAAGAACTTGATGCCATAAACAGAAAAAAAGTCTTCGATAGCTTAGATGAAGATTTAGCTGCAGATACCTTAGAAGAAATAGAACCAGAAGTACAAAGCAGTATAATAAAGGGACTTTCCCATTCTAAAACTGCAGAGCTTTTTGAAAATATTCCAAATGACGAAATAGCAGACATTATAGATGAACTAGATGAGGAAGAAAGAGAAAAAGTATTAATTGCCTTAGAAAATGAAGATGCAGAAGAAGTTAAAGAGCTTATGGGATATTCAGATGAATCTGTAGGTAGTATAATGAACAAGGATTTTATATCTTTTAATTTAGATCTTACTGTAAAAGAGACCATAGAGCTTTTAAGAGAATTAGATGCAGATGAAGAAGTTATGTACTATGTTTATATAACTGATGAAGAAGATAGATTAAATGGAGTTGTAACTTTAAGAGATTTAATAATGAATGAAGAAAATAAAAGACTTAAGGAAATTATGCACACATCTTCCATAAGTGTTAATATAGATAGTACTATAGAGGATGCCATAGAAAAATCAACAAAGTATGATTTAATATCTATTCCTGTTGTGGACTATGAAGAAAAATTAGTTGGTATGGTTCTTATTCACGATATAGTTGATGAATTAATTCCTAACAACTTAAAAAGAAAATTTAAGAAAAAGTACACAGATTAGTTGACAAATTTTAATAAAAGAATATAATAAAGTATATAATTCGTATCAAAATAGTCGGATAAATGTTGTGATAAAGTAAAGTATTATAAGGATAGGTCACAGAGAGAAAGTGGTGCTGGAAATCTTTCACCAAAGCTTTATAAGAAGTGCGCTTTTGAACAGGAATTTCGAAAAGTTATAAGTAGAAATTTTCGAGTATCACCCGTTAACGTGATAGAGTATTTATAGTACTTGATTAAGTGAGGTCTTTACCTAATTAGAGTGGAACCACGGAGTAAAAAGCTTCGTCTCTAAATAGTGTAAGGCCTTTTTATTATATTTTTAAGGAGGAAATTTATATGGTTTTTAACAGTCTTTTAAGTTTAATAGGAAGCACACCAATATTAAAAGCAAATAATTTATTTGAAGGGAATAATGTATTTGTTAAGCTTGAAAAATTTAATCCAGGAGGAAGTATAAAAGATAGAGCAGCTTTAGGAATGATAGAAGAAGCTGAAAAAAATGGATTATTAAAAGAAAATGGAGTTATAGTAGAACCAACTAGTGGAAATACAGGAATTGCCATAGCTATGATTGGTAAAATTAAAGGGTATAAAGTTATTATAACTATGCCAGAGACAATGAGTAAAGAAAGAAGAGATATGATTAAAGCTTATGGTGCAGAGATAATTTTAACTGAAGGAAGCAAAGGAATGAAGGGAGCTATTGAAGAAGCAGAGAGGTTAACTAGTACAAAGGGATATTTCATGCCTCAACAGTTTTTAAATGAAGCTAATGCTAAAAAACATTATGAAACTACTGCAGAGGAAATAATAAGAGATATTCCAGATTTAGATGTATTTATTGCAGGGGTAGGAACTGGAGGAACTATTACAGGAGTAGGAAGAAAATTAAAGGAATATAATCCTAATATAAAAATAGTTGCTGTAGAACCTAGTGATTCAGCTGTATTATCAGGAGAAAATTCTGGTCCTCATAAAATTCAAGGAATAGGTGCTGGATTCATACCAAAGATATATGACTCATCAGTAGTTGATGAAATAATAAAGGTTAAAAATGAAGAGGCATACACTATGGCAAAAAACTTTGCTGATAAAGAAGGAGTTTTAGTAGGTATATCTTCTGGAGCTGCATTAAAAGGGGCAAAGGATATTTTAGAAAATATAGCAAAAGATAAAAAAGTGTTAGTTATAGCACCTGATGGAGGAGAAAAATATTTTTCAACAGGGCTATATAAGTAATTTGTAGGAGTGAAAATTTTGTTCAAAAATTTAAAATATGATATAGAAAATGTTATGAAAAATGATCCGGCGGCTAGAACAAAACTAGAGGTTTTATTGCTTTACCAAAGCATACATGTTTTGATATTTTATAGAATAGCACATGGACTATATAAGATAAAATTATTTTTTCTAGCACGATTAATTTCTCAGTTAGGAAGATTTTTTACAGGTATAGAAATTCATCCAGGGGCAAAAATAGGAAAAGGACTTTTTATAGATCATGGAATGGGTGTTGTAATAGGAGAAACTGCAGAAATAGGAGATAATGTAACTATATATCATGGAGTTACTCTTGGAGGAACTGGAAAGGACAAGGGTAAGAGACATCCAACTATAGGGAATAATGTTATTATTGGATGTGGGGCTAAAATTTTAGGGCCTATAAGTATAGGCGATGGAGCAAAAATAGGAGCAAACTCTGTAGTATTAAAGAATGTTCCAAAGGGAAAAACTGCTGTTGGAATTCCAGCAGTTATTAAAAATTAATTTATAAATATGCCAATTTTTATTATTTGGTTTATAATAAGACTATATATAAATTTTATTAGTTAGAGAAAAATTAAAACCATATGTTTTACATTTACTAACTAAAAATTTAATATAGTCTTTTTTAGTTTGAGGTGATAATTTTTGAAGGAAAAGATTTTAGAGTTTTGTAAATCTTTAGGATTAGATACTGTGGGATTTGTAAAGTGTAGAAGATTTTCAGAACTTGAAGAGGTGTACAATATAAGAAAAGATAAAGGGTTTGAAAATGAGTTTGAGGAACAGGATATAGAGAAAAGAGTAAATCCTAATGTGTACATGGAAGACGGGAAGACCATAATAACAATTGCTTTTCCTTATTTATATGATGAAGACTATGTTGATAATGGATTTTCAGTTTATACTAGAGGAATGGACTATCATTATGTTGTCTCTAATTTCCTTAAGAAGATAAGCGAATATATAGAATCTCTAGGAGGACGAGCAATTTCTTTAGTTGATAGTAACTCATTACCTGAAAGATATATTGCATACTTAGGTAATATAGGATTCATAGGTAAAAACAATATGCTAATCACTAAAAAGTATGGTTCCTATGTATTTTTAGGAGAAATAATTACGGATTTAGAAATTCAGTGTGAAGAAGAAAGAACTTTAGAGGAATTAAGAACTCATAAGGAATGTGGTACCTGTGAGATATGCTATAAAAATTGCCCAACTAAGGTTTTAAATAGAAGTAAGATGAAAAATACTAATTCATGTATGTCTTATATAACTCAGAAAAAAGATATAGAAGATAAATATTTAAAACTTATGAAGGGAAGAATATTTGGATGTGATAGCTGTCAAAAAGAGTGTCCATATAATAAAGAAATAACTTATACAAATATAGAAGATTTTAAACCTCTTACTTTTATGCAAAAGGATTCTTTTGAAGATTTTCATAGAATAAGCAAAAAAGAATTTAATGAAACTTTTAAAAAGACTTCTTGTGGATGGAGAGGTAAAAATACAATTTTAAGGAATATAATGATTAAAAAGGTCTTAATTAATAAGGAAGATATATCAAACTATAAATTAAATTCTGAAAGTCTTAAAAATTTTAGAAATAGACTTTTAAATTTTTATGATGTATAATAATATATTGTTAAAATTTGATACAGGAGGTAAAGTTATGTTTACTCGTATAGGAGCTAATATATTAGTTAGATTACCGGATAGTATTTTTAAACCAATAGCAGGAACTTTAATCGGTGGATGTTTAAATAAATATGCTGACCTTAATGTTTATGGACTTGATAAAATAAATAAGGAAGAGGGTCCATTTATATTTATAGGGAATCATTTAAGTAATGCAGATGGATTAGTTTTAGATAAGGTTTTACAAAAAGAATATGATCCATATTTTATTGCTGGAGTAAAGCTAAATGATGAGGCTTTAACTAATATAGGTACAAGATTAGTTAAAAATATAAAAATAAAGCCAAATTCAGCAGACAGAGAATCCCTAAGCAAAATTGTTAAGGCTGTTAAGGGTGGAGAAAATATAGTTATTTTCCCTGAGGGAACAAGAAGTAGAAATGCAAAAATGATAGAAGCTAAAAAGGGAATTATACTTATAGCAAGATTAACAAAGGCCAAAATAGTACCTTTTGGAATGACTGGAACTGAAAAGCTTATGCCAATAAATGATGAAAATATGGGAGCAGAAAAGTTTCATCATTCAAAGGTTAACATAAAGTTTGGAACTCCTATTGACCTTCCAAAAAAAGAAAAAGATGAAGGAAAGCATGAGTATGAAGAAAGGGCTTTAAATTACCTTATGAAAAATATAGCCAATCTTTTACCAGAAGACTATAGAGGGGTATATAAGGATTAGGGGGATATACTATGAAAAAGAGAACTAAAGAGGTATTAGAAATATTAAAAGAAGAGTATCCAGATGCTAAATGTGAGCTAAATTATGAAACTCCCTTTCAACTTTTAGTTGCTACTATTTTATCAGCACAGACTACGGATAAAAAGGTTAATGAGGTAACTAAAGGGCTTTTTAAAGACTATCCAGATGTAGATTCTTTTTTAACTATAAGTCAAGAGGAACTAGAGGATAGAATAAAGCAAATAGGACTTTATAGAAATAAAGCTAAAAATTTAATTATGATGGTTCATCAATTAAAAGAAAATTTTGGTGGAGAAGTTCCTAAAACTATGGAAGGAATAACTTCTTTAGCTGGGGCTGGAAGAAAAACTGCCAATGTGGTTTTATCAAATGCTTTTGGAGTTCCATCTATTGCAGTAGATACTCATGTATTTAGAGTTTCAAATAGAATTGGCTTAGCACATTCAGATAATGTACTTGAAACTGAAAAACAACTTCAAAAAGAATTACCTAAAAAAGAATGGTCCTTAACCCATCATCTTTTAATTTTTCACGGGAGAAGATGTTGTATAGCTAGAAAGCCTAAATGTGATATATGTAAGATAAATAAATACTGTGATTATTTTAAAAATAATAGATAAAAAGCTACACAAAATAGTGTAGCTTTTTTTTATTTGCTAGCTTCTTTTTTATTATATAAAAATATAGAAAAAGATGCTAATAAAATTAAGACATATCCTATTAGGGATATTTTATCTGGTATATCTCCAAATAATACAAAGCCTATTAAGGCTGTGAAAATAACTTGAGTATAGTCATAAATGGAAATATCTCTTGCTGGAGCATATTTATAGGCAGCTGTTAATGCAAATTGAGCACAAGAAGCGGCAACCCCTGCAAGAATTAAAAATACAAATTGTTCTAAGCTAAAGGTTTCAAATTGAAATAACATAATAGGAAAAGTAGTTACTATTGAGAAGAAAGAAAAGAAGAAAACAATAGTAGCTCCCTTTTCTTTACCACCTAAGTATCTAACAAAGGTATAAGCACCTCCAGCAAAGGCTGCTGAACAAAGTCCAATTATAGCAGGAATAAAGTTACTTGCTAAATTTTCAGAAGGTCTAACTATAAATAAAACTCCAGAGAATGCAGCTAAAAGACATATTATATGAATTGGTTTTAATTTTTCTTTTAGGAATAAATAAGAAAATATAATAACGAAAAACGGACTTAATTTATTAAGAATAGTAGCATCTGATAATATTAATCTATCAATTGCATAGTAATTAGCCCAAATTCCTAAGGTTCCTAAAGCAGAACGTCCTATAAGAGCAAGTCTATTTTCCTTGTGTCCAAAAAGTAAGGCATTATCTTTTTTCACTAAATAAAATGCCACAAAACAACTAACTAAGTTTCTAAAGAAACTTTTTTCTATTGATGGTAAATCACCGGATAATTTTACAAATGTACTCATAAGAGCAAAACTAAGTGCTGATATGGTTATTAAAATTATACCTTTTGTTTTATTATTCATTTAATCCTCCTATTAAATTGTTGAAATTTTTATAATAACATTTTAGATGTTAAAAATAAATAGGTCAATATTAATAATATATAGTAATTTTATGAAGAAATGAATAAATTTTTGAAAAAAGAGGTATTTTTACTTATTTTAAATATTTATTTAATATATAATAGAAGTACTATGCTAAATAAGAATGGGGAAAATTTAGATATGTTAATTGGACTTTTTAACAATTTAGGTATTAAAGAGAAAACATTAAAAAGAATAGCAATAGTCACAGTAATATTACTTAGTTTATTTTTTATAAAAGGGTTAAATTTAATTTGTGCCTTAAATAGAGATTTGTTTAAGGATGTAAGTGTAGTTTATGCTGCTGAAGAAATTATAGTAATGACTCAAATAATTCTTTGTATTATGATATTATCTATATGCTTTATATATTATAGAGGACTTAAACGAAAAGAGTTCTTTGGTATATCCCTTGTTTATGTAAGTATTATTACTGAAATGATTTTTATAGTCTTAACAGGAAAAATAGTTGAAAATCAGGTTTATGACTTGAATTTATTTAGTTTGTTATTTAGAGGGATATTACTACTTTTAGCTGTTTTATGCCTTGAAAATTTTGATGCTTTTATAAGGAAATATAAAAAATTAACCTTAGTATTTGTAATATTGGTAACGATTATATTACAAATATTAAATGTCAATTATAACATAGGAATATATACATATAATTTTATATATAATTTAACTTTAGTTTTAATAGTTTTAACATATATATCTTGTATAATATTTTGTTTAGTTAGAATTTTTCAATTTAGAGAAATAACTTATTTAGTAATAATGATAAGTGCTTCACTTATGTTATTAAAATTAGTTTATGGCCTTTCTTTAAGTATAACTAATAATAATCTTATAAAAATAAACATTGTATTTTTTAATTTTATATCATTTATGAGCTTTGTATTTGGTATGTTTTTTGATTTACTTCAAGTTATAAAAAATAAAAATTTTATGCAAGAAGAACTAAGTGCATTTTTTAACCTAATAGAATTTGATTGTAATAGTGAAGTTGTAGTACTTAGTAACAATTTAAAAGTTCTTTATGCAAATGAAAAATGTAGAAGTAAGAGAATATCACCTGAAAATAGAGAAAATAAAACTTATATTGATTTAGAAAAACAAATTAAAGGATTTTTATATGATAAAAATATAATTTGTATAGAAAGTGTGCTTAGAAATTCTAAGGAATGGAAAGGTATAATAAAGTTAAATGAAGAGGATGAAGTTGTAAAAGTAAATCTTCAGAGAATAAAAAAAGAAAAAAATCTTTATTATGTACTTAGAATTAATGATATAACAGAAGAATACAAAATGGAGAAAAATTTAAAATTAGAGGAGCAAAGGCTTAGAGGAGTTACTGAAAATATAAAAGATTTAATATTTACAATTGATGTTGAAGGAAAAATAAGCTATGTAAACAAAGCAGTAATAGATGTTTTAGGATATAGCGAAGAAGAATTAATAGGAAAAAATTATTATGATTTATTATTAGTTGAATCTAATTTAAATATAATAGACAGCAAATATTTTAATGAAGATAAGATTTTAACAATAGATAAGGTAAGATCTAAAAAAGGGTTGGTTCAATTAGAATCTATTTCTAGTAGAATTAAGGATAATAAAAATAATACCTTAGGATGGGTAAGAGTTGCTAGAAATATAGAGGATGTAAGAGAAATAGAAATATTAAAGAATAAATTTGAAGAAATAAAGCAATATGACAAGGTTAGAAGTGAGTTTTTTGCAAATTTATCTCATGAGCTTAGAACTCCTATTAACATAATATATTCATGCATACAGCTTTTAAACACTAGTAAAAAGAATAAGGCAAACTTTGCTAATTTATATGATAAGTATGAAAAAACTTTAAAACAAAATTGTTTTAGGATGTTAAGGCTTGTAAATAATCTTATAGATATAACAAAAATAGACTCTGGTTTTATTAAGATGGACTTTATTAATTATGACATAATAAAGCTTACAGAAGATATAACTATGTCTGTAATTCCTTATGTAGAATCTAAGAATATAGATATAATCTTTGATACTAATTGTGAGGAATTAGAGATAAGGTGTGACCCAGATAAAATTGAGAGAATAATTTTAAATTTATTATCTAATGCCATAAAATTTACAGAGCCAGGTGGAAAAATAGAAGTTAGCATTTTTGCAGATGAAACTTGGGTAGATATAAGAGTTAAGGATACAGGTATAGGAATTCCATCACACATGAAAGAATTTATTTTTGAAAGATTTATACAAAATGATAAATCCTTAAATAGAAATAAAGAAGGAAGTGGAATAGGATTATCCTTGGTTAAATCTTTAGTGGAATTACATGAAGGAAAAGTTTTCTTAAGAGAAAGTAATGAATCAGGTAGTGAATTTTCAATATTACTACCTAATGTGAAATTGGAGAATGATGTTTGCGAAAATGGAAGCTTAGATTATAAAACAGAGGTTGAAAAAATATCAATAGAGTTTGCTGATATTTATGAAATATATTAGGAGATTTAATAAGTTTAAATGATTTCATAAACTTTCTATTTTAAAAAGATAATGATATAATATTAAGGGCTTGTTTAAAAAAGACAAGTCCTTAATTATTTCTATTTGGAGGTAAAAATATGAAAGTTGGAGTAATAATGGGAGGCATTTCTTCAGAAAGAGAGATATCAATACAAAGTGGTAATTCTGTAGTTCATGCCTTAGATAAAGATAAATATGAAGCTATTCCTATAGTTTTAAATGAAAAAGAAGATTTAATAGAGAAGGTTAAAGGAATTGATTTTGCTCTTTTAGCTTTACATGGAAAATTTGGTGAAGATGGAACTGTTCAATCTGTTCTTAAAACTTTAGGAATACCATTTTCAGGATGTGGTCCATTAAGTAGTGCTATATGTATGGATAAGGACATGACAAAGAGAATTTTAGCCTTTGGAAATGTTAGAACAGCAAGATGGGTAATGGTTTCATCAGTAGATGAAATAGACTATGAAAAAATAGAAAATTTAGGTTATCCAGTATTTATAAAACCTAATAATGGGGGATCATCAGTTGCTACAACTTTAGTTGAATCTAAAGAAGCAGTTAAGGATGCTGTATTAGAAGCCTTAAAATATGATACAGAAGTAATGATTGAAGAATACATTAAAGGTGATGAGATAACTTGTCCTATAATTGATGGAAAAATGTTACCTGTTTTAGCTATAAAACCAAAGGGAAAATTCTTTGATATAGCTTCAAAGTATGAAGATGGAGGAGCAGATGAATTTATAGTTAAATTAAATGAAGATCTTCATAAAGAAGTAGAAAAAATGGCTTTAGAAACTTACAAGTTATTAAAGTGTGATGTATATGCTAGGGTAGACATGCTAGTAAAGGATAATATTCCATATGTATTAGAAGTAAATACATTACCTGGTATGACAAAGAATAGTTTATTCCCTAAAAGTGCAGCAGGAATAAATATGAGTTTTGAAGAACTTTTAGATACAATAATAGAAAAATCTTTAAAGGTTAATAGAGAATAATTTTATTTAGTAACAACTTTCCCTGTAATATTATATTTTATATAGTAAGAACTACTTTGCAGGGAGAGTATTAATGCAAGATAAAAATCCATTAAGTACATTTGGTCCAGATTTAAATGAATTTAGCAGAGATGTTAATTTCTTAACACTAGCTAAAAATTCAGATTTTATTTATTTAAGAGCTTCAGGCTCTGGAACAGGTAAACTAAGAATTGATAATAAGTTTTTAGAGTTTGCAAAAGAGTGCAGAAGATTAGGAATTCCATGTGGTGCATATCATTTTGCTAAACCTTCTAAGGATTTAGATAGTGCTGTTATTCAAGCAGATCAATTTATTGATGTTTTGCAACAGGGTTTTGGAGATGGGGACTATGGAGATCTATTTCCAGTATTAGATGTGGAAACTCCTACAGATAAATCCTTAACTCCTACAGAGCTTGTAAATTGGATTGATAGATTTAGAGATAGATTTGAAGAAAAAACTAGAAGAAGATTAATGTTATATACAGGATTATTCTTCATAGGTCTCTATGATGATTTTAAAGTTCCAGGAAAGGGATACCCTTTAAGTGATATGCCTTTATGGATTGCTATGTACACTAGAATTCCTTCTAATCCAAGGATTCCACCAAATGTTGGAGGATGGAAGAGATGGACTATGTGGCAATTTACTGATGAAGGAAAATTAGATGGAGTTGGAAGTCCGGTAGATTTAAACTGGGGGCCAAATAGCATAGATAGTTTAATGCCACCTTCTGCAGTTACTGGACTAAACGCATATATATCTGGTAATAAAATATTTGTTAATTGGACAGCTAATAAAGAGGATGATTTAAATGGATATAATGTTTTTGTAAATGATAATTATGCAGGAACATTACCAAGAAAAGCAACTAAAATTGTAATTGATAAAAGTAGATTTTATCTTCCAAAAGGAAAGCCAATAAGAATATCAATAGAAGCTTTTGATATTACTGGAGATTTTTCGAAAGAAAGAACTGAATATGTTTTAGATAATAATGGTGAATTCCTAGGATAGATTGGTTTTTATGTTAAATAGAGTTAAATTTTTTTAGCTCTATTTAATTTTTCTCCAAAAGCTATAAAAATTTTGTTATAATAAGAAATGTTATTATATTGTAATAATTTTTAGTAATATTTAGATTATAGTTTTTTTAGAAGGTTTTAGAGAGGAGAGTAATTGTGAAAGAAGAAAAGAAGAAATCAAGCACAGGCTTACTTAAAAGCAAAAAGAAAATAATAATATCAATAGTTATTGTATTAGCAATTATAATAGGTTCTATTGTTGCATATATAGTTAGTATTCAGAAAAAAGTTGAAGAGTGGAATGATAAGATATATCCTAACGTATATGTTGAAAATGTAAATTTATCAGGAATGACAAAGGAAAAGGCCATTGAGGTTTTAGAGAAGGATGTAAAAGAACCTGTAGAACATAAAACTATAAAAGTTCAGGCGGCAGATAAAAGTATTGAAATAAAATATTCTGATTTATCACCAGAATATAATATAGATGAAACTGTTAATGAAGCTATGAATTATGGAAAAGATTTAAATCTTTTTGAGAAAAATAACCTTATAAATGGAAAAGATAAAAAGGAATTAAATTTAGATTTTAAATATGATGAATCTAAGTTAACATATTATGAGAAAAAACTTACTGAAATGGTAAATCAAAATGCTAAAAATGCTACCATAAGTATAAATGGTAGTAATATAAGTGTAATAGAAGGCGAAGATGGAAGAGCCATAGAAGAAGATAAAATGGTTTCTTTAGTAAAAGAAGCTATAAATGCAAATCCAGAGGATAATTCAGTTGTGGAAGTACCTGTAGAGGTTACAAAGCCAAAAATAACTAAGGAAATGCTTTCAAAAATAGACGGCGTTATAGGAAGTTTTACAACAAGTTATACAAGCTCAGATGCTAATAGAAGTGCTAATGTTGAAATTGCAGCTAAAACGGTTAATGGAACTATTTTAATGCCAGGAGATACATTTAGTTATAATAATACTTTAGGGGAAAGAACCACAGCTAAGGGATATAGAGATGGAGCGGCTTACGTAGGAAATAAAGTAGTAATGGTTACTGGTGGAGGAATCTGTCAAGTTTCTACAACATTATACAGAGCTGTTTTAAGAGCTGGAATAATGCCAACAGAGAGACATAATCATAGTATGACAACTACTTATTCAGGACCAAGTGAAGATGCTACAGTTTCATGGGGATCTTTAGACTATCAATTTAAAAACCCTTATGATTTCCCAATATATATACAAGGATATACAAGTAATAAACATGTAACATTTAATATATATGGAAATGTACAAGGTATGGATGGAAAAACTTATGAATTACAAACTGTAGTAAATGAAACTCTAAAACCATCAGTTAAAACAGTTGATGATCCTAATTTGCCAGAGGGACAAAAAGTTGTTGAGCAAAGACCAGTTACAGGATATAAGTCATCAGGATATTTAGTAACTTATCAAAATGGAAAAGAAATAGATAAGAAATTAATAGGACATGATGTATATAAACAAAAGGATGAAATTATAAAGGTTGGAACAAAAAAAGCTGAGCAACCAAAGCAAGAAGCACCAAAACAAGAACAGCCAGCTACTGCAAAGCCAGAGGAGCCAAAACAAGAGGCAACTCAGCCAGCAACATCACAACCTGCTACAAATCAAGCACCTGATGCAACACCTCAAACACCTAATGCAGGGCAAACACCACCAGCTCAGTAAAATGCAGGAATAAATTAAAAGATAAAATAAATAATTTTTAGTTTTAAAGTGAATTAAAAATTTATTTTAAAACTTAAGCCATAAAATAAATTTAATATGCTAAAAGGGGGAGAGGTTAATAAATTAACTCTCTCCTTTTATTTTGGGAGGAGAATTTATGAAGTATAAAATGATATGTATAGATATGGATGGTACATTATTAAATTCAAAGAAAGTTGTAAGTGAAGAAAATAGAATTGCATTAAAAAAAGCTTATGAAAAAGGAGTACACATAATAATATGCACAGGAAGAAATCCTAAAAATGCAATATATTTTTCAGAATTTTTAGGAGTAAACTGTGCTGTAATAGCTAATAATGGAGCTTGGGTAATTGATGAAGATAAGGAAGTTATAATATCAAAGGATGTTTTAGATGAAAATCAATGTATGGATATTATGAGCATATGTAAAGAGTATAAAGGGGTTCCTAGTTTTCATTCAAGGGATAGTGTGTATTGGCCATCAAGATTTAGAAAATATTTATGTGATATTATTTTGAATAAAAAAATACCTGAAAAATATAGAGTTAAGAATATTTATGTGAAAGAAAAAGAAGAGTGGAGAGAAGTTTTTAAAAGCAATAACATAGGTAAGTGTATAATAATAGAATTAAATACTAAAAAGCTAAAGAAAATAAGAGAAAATTTAATTAAAAAAGGTAATTATGAAATTACTCAATCAGGAAGATATGCCTTAGAAGTAAATAATAAAGGGGTATCAAAGGGAAGGGCTGTAAAGGCTTTAGCAGAGGAATATAAGATAAAAAGAGAAGAGATTATATGTATAGGTGATAATGAAAATGACTTATCTATGATTACTTATGCAGGCTTAGGTGTTGCTATGGGAAATGCCATAGATTCTTTAAAGGAAAAAGCAGATTATATAACTGAAAGTAATGATAAAAATGGGGTAGCAAAGGTAATATATGAATTTGTATTAAAGAATGATTAACTTGCATTTTATTTCATTAGATAATATCATATACTTGTGACTTAACTTAAAAATTTATAATTTTTTACATTTATTTGGAGGGACAAAGGTGAATCTTAATATAGTATTATATCAACCAGAAATACCACAAAACACTGGTAATATAGCAAGAACATGTGTTTTAACAAATTCAAAGCTTCATATAATAAAACCTATGGGCTTTGTTATAGATGATAAACATTTAAAAAGAGCTGGATTAGATTATTGGAGTCAATTAGATCTTGAAATTCATGAAAGTTATGAAGATTTTATGAAAAAGTATGGAGATAAGAAAATTTACTTATCAACAACTCATGCTGAGGATCATTATGATGAAGTAAAGTATGAAGAGGGAGCTTTTATAATGTTTGGAAGAGAGTCAGCTGGAGTTCCAGAGGACGTTCATAATGCTCACCATGGAATAAAAGTACCAATGATAAATACAACTACTAGGAGTTTGAATTTATCAAACACAGTAGCTATTATAGCTTATGAAGCTTTAAGACAAATTGGATTTCCAAACATGAAATAAGGGGGAAATATATTTTGGATAAAATAAAGATCATAACAGATAGTACCTGTGACTTATCTAAGGAGATTATAGAAAAGTATGACATAGACGTAATGCCTATGTTAATAAACTTTGGAGAAGAGAGCTATTTAGATGGAGTTGAAATAAAAGTAGACTCTATGATGGAGAGAATTGAAAGAGAAGATACTCTTCCAACTACAGCTCAAATAGTTCCAACTAGATTTATAGAGAAATATAAGGGTTACTTAGAAGAGGGATACAAAGTTATATCTATACATATATCATCTAATATGAGTGGTACTTATCAATCAGCATGTTTAGCTAAAGCTGAGTTAGAAAGTGATGATATAGTTGTAATAGATTCAAGAAATGTAACAGTTGGACTTGGATTAATTATATTAAAAGCAGCTAGGTTAATAGAATCAGGAATAACTTTAGAGGATTTAGAAAAAGAAATTTTAGAATACAGGAATCATATTAAAAGTACTATAGCCTTTGAAAGTTTGGACAACTTAGTAAGAGGGGGAAGACTTTCAAAAGGAAAAGCTTTATTTGTTAGTGCCTTAGGCATAAAACTTATGCTTAATGTACTAGATGGGGAAATGAATGTTCAAGGAAAAATAAGAGGAACTAAAAAGATGGTAAAGGCCATGATTGAACAATTTGATTCAATCCCTAAAAAAGAAGGAGAGCCTATTATATTAGTTGAACTTGAAAATGAGGACATTTACTTACCTATAAAGGAATATTTAGAAAATAATAATATTGAATATTTAAAACTTCCTCTAGGATGTTCAGTAGCAATTCATTCTGGTCCTAAAGTTTGTGCATTATTTTATGTAGAAGAATATTAAAAGAAACTCCTAAGGGAGTTTCTTTTTTTTACATAAATTTTCTTACTTAAAGAAATAATAATTTTGACTAAAAAAATAGGAGGACTAAAAATGAAATTTAAAAAAACGTTTAAAGTTTTGGCTTTGCTTTTAGGAGTAACTTCAATAATTGCTGGGTGTGGTGCAAATAATTCATCAGCTTTAAAAAAAGTAGATGTTATAGAAAAACAAGTTTATAATTTTGCTTTAGTAAAAGATGACTTTTCTAATGAGGAAAATTATTTTACTGACTTAGCTGTAGATGGATTAGAGAGAATAAAAAAAGAATATGGTGCTAGAATAGAAGTTTTTGATACTAATTCATCAGAGGATTATGAGAAGAGACTTAGAGAAGCAGCTCAAAATAATGACTTAACTTTTGCTTCAGCCTTTAAATTTCTAGAGAGTTTAAATAATGTGGCTAAAGATTATCCAGATAAAAACTTTGCTATAGTAGATACTGTATCAGACCTTCCAAATGTAAAATCTATAGATTTTAAGGATGAAGAAGGTGCATTTCTAATGGGAATAATAGCTGGTAATACTACTAAAACAAACAAGGTAGGTTTTATAGGTGCAATAAAGGAAGAATTAATAGAAACATTTTTATCAGGATTTATGGCTGGACTAAAGGTTTCAAATGAGGAAGCCTATAAAAATATAAGAAAAGGAAATTTAGTTCAGTATATAGGAAACTTTAATGATCAAAAGAAAGCAAATGATATAGCTAAAAAAATGTATGATGAAGGGGCAGATATAATATTTGAATCAGCAGGAGAAGCTGGAAAAGGACTTTTTAAAGCTGCTAAGGAAAAAGGAAAGTATGCTATTGGAGCTGATATTGATTGGGCAGAAAGATTTCCAGAGTATGCTGATGTTATATTATCATCAATGATAAAGAATCTAGATGATGCAGTATATACTACAGCAAAAGAAGTTATAAATAGTGATTTTAAAGCTGGACCAAAGAATAAAATGGAAATAGGGCTTAAGGATAATGGAATTGAGATAGCTAAGACAACAAGCAATTTAGTTTCTAAAGAAGTTTTAGATAAAGTAGAACAATATAGAACTTCTATTATACAGGGAGAATTTAATGTGCCAAAGACCTTAGATGAGGTTGAAAATTTTAATATTAAGTAAAAGCAATATAAATATGAAGGTTGACAAAAGGTATATAAGTGTGTAATTATAAAGTGAAAATAAAATAAGAGCATTAGGTGTTTAGTAACTTAATAGGGAAAGTTAAAAACTGCAGCCCCCGCTACTGTTGATAAGGACGAGAACAAAAAGCCACTGTGATAAATAGTCATGGAAAGGATTGTTTTAGGATGATTTATTAGCCAGGAGACCTGCCTAGTATGCTATTCTTATTGTTTCGGAGGGAAGCATTATATAAGTTTAAAAGGATGTAAATTATTTTAACTGGTGGGGATAGTTATCCGTACCAGTTTTTTATTTTGAAAAAAATATTTACAGAAAGAATGAGTATAAGCTTTTCTAAAGGTTAATTAGAAATAGAGATTTCTAATTAAAAAATTTAACTCTATTTAATTAAGGATCAATTATTCTAAGGTTATACAAAGATATTATGTTTTAGTATAATTATGAAAAATTGAAATTATAATTTATGTTTTGTTGGGTATGAAATTTTATTTAATATTAAAAGTATAACTTACTAGTTAATAGATGCCTTATAATGTAGAGAGAAGGAAAATAATATTAATTAGGAGGGTAAAATAATTATGAATTTTACTAAGGAAAAAAAGAGATTAGATGTTAAGAGTTTGTGTTTTTCAGCTATACTTATAGCAATAAGTGTTATATTAGCTAACTTCCCTATATTCTCTAGTATAGCATTAGATTCTATGCCAGCTTTTGTTGGGGGAATAATAATATCACCTGTAGTTGGAGGAATAATAGGACTTTTAGCTCATTTATTTGTAGCTTTAAGAACAGGATTTCCTTTAAGTTTACCAGTACATATTTTAGTAGCATTAGAAATGTTTGTTGTTGTATACATAACATCAATAATATTTAACAGAGGAAAAGTAATTTTAGCAGGAATTGTTGGTACTCTTTTAAATGGAATAGGATTTACTTTTATAACAGGAGTATTTATGTATTTTGTTTTAGGAGGAATGAATCCTGTAGACTTTTTAAAACTTTTAGGATTACCACTTACTTTAGCAAGCTTAGTTAATATAGTTATAGCATTTATAGTAAGTAAGGGATTAAAAAATGCAAATATACAAGTTTAGAGACTTAACTGTATTAGAAAATGAAAAAAATAAACTAGTAATAGCTTGCGATAGTTGTGGTGGAATTGGTGAAAATGAAGGAGACTTTGTAAAGGCCGAAAATGAAATTGTATCATATTTTTCAACTAGAGTATGCCTTTTTGAGCTTTTAGCTTTTAGGGCAAAACCATTAGTAATAGTTAATAACTTAGGTATGTCTATGAATAATGGGGGAGAAAAAATAATACAAGGAATTAATAGAGCCATAAAAGAGTATAATGCTGAGGACTTTTTCTATGAAAAATCCAATTTATTAGAGTGTGTAACAGGAAGCACAGAGGATAACTTTAAAACTATTCAAACCTTTTTAGGATTAACCATAATAGGTGAAAAAGAAGAAACATTAAAGGTTAATTTTGAAAAGGGAGATTCCATTTGTTTATTAGGAATACCTAAAGTTGGACAAGAAGTTTTAGAGGATATAAATAATAATATTGGAGAAATCGTTACTTTTAAAGACTTTAAGATTTTAATGGATAATAAGGATGTTAAAGATATATTACCTATTGGATCAAAGGGAATTATTCATGAGATAAGTGAATTAGAAAAGAGCAATAAAATAAGAATAAACTTATACTATGAAGGTGATTATTTAAGAAAATCAGCAGGACCTGCTACAGCTTTATTATTTATTTTAAGAAATAATTCTTTAGAAGATATAAAGAGAAAAATAAAGACTCCTATAATGGAAATAGGAAGTATTATTTAAATTAAATATAAAAATAGTAAGGGCATTTATCAAAGCTTAATAAAGCTTATAAAATATTCTTAGAATCATTAGATTTCCCAAAGAAGTTTTGTAAGGTTTACTAAAAGTTATTTTGGTATATGCCTTTCTTTTATAATTAGCTAAAATTTTAAATTATTGAAAAATAATTTTATTTGATGGATAATTATATAAGAAAGGTTAAAAGATAAAAGTGAATAGATTAGAATTAGATAATTTTAGGTGATATATATATGTTAATGGATTTTAATTTGAATTTAACTCAAGAGCAAAAGCTTATTATGACCCAGCAAATGCAACTTTCAATAAAACTTTTGCAAATGTCAACATATGATTTAAGAGAATATATTGAAAAAGAATTTTCAGAAAATCCTGTATTAGAAGCTCAGTATGAGGATACTAAAGAGGTATCAAAAGAGCAAGATAGATTAGAATATAAAGAGTTAGTAAAATATTTAGAGTCAGATAATTATGGTTCTCAAAGTTATGGTGAATATGATGAAGAAGGAATATCACCTTTTACTTTCATAAGTAAGCCAGAATCTTTAACAGATTATTTAGAAGGTCAAATATTAGAACTACCCATAGACGAATATATGAGAAGTGTATGTAGTTATATGGTCGAGTGTTTAGATCAAAAGGGATATTTAGATATAAAAAAAGAAGAATTAATGAATGAGCTAGATTGTTCTGAAGAGACTTTTAATAGGGCTTTAATAGTTATTCAAAACTTAGAACCTGTTGGTATAGGGGCAAGAGATTTAAAGGAATGCTTAGAAATTCAGTTAGAAAGAAAAGGTGAAAATGACCCTATAGTTAAAGAGATTATAGATAATCATTTAGACGATTTAGCGGATAATAGATATCAAGTTATTGCAAAGGATTTAGACATTACTCCTAAAAAAGCACAAGATTATGGAGATTTAATAAAAACTTTAGAACCAAAACCATCAAGAGGCTTTTACACTGGTGATGAGGTGGGATTTATAATTCATGATGCGGAAATAAGAAAGATAGATGGAGAATTCCTTATATTAATGAAGGATGGAGTTTTACCTATGCTTTCAGTTAACCCTTTATATAAAGATATATTAAAAGATAGTACTAATGATAAAGAGGCTACAGAGTATGTAAAGGAAAAAATAGATAAAGCTATGTTTTTAATTAAAAGTATAGAGCAAAGAAAAAGCACTCTACACAAAGTTCTCCAAAAAATACTTGAAAAGCAAAAGGATTATTTTGAGAAGGGTGAAAAATATTTAAAACCTATGACTTTAAAAGAAATAGCTGAGAAGCTAGAAATGCATGAATCAACTATTTCAAGAGCCATAAGAGATAAGTATATTTTAACTTCTATGGGAACAATAAAAATAAAGGATCTTTTTGTAAACTCAATAAGTAATAAAGAAAAAAGTGACGGAGAAGAAGATGTTACAGTTATAAATATAAAAAAAGTTTTAGAAGAAGTAATTAAGGAAGAGGATAAAAGGAAGCCCTTATCAGATCAAGCCATAAGCGAAATTTTAAAAGAAAAAGGAATGGCTATTTCAAGAAGAACTGTGGCAAAATACAGAGAAGAGTTAGGCATAAAGTCATCTAGCAAGAGAAAAAGATTTTAAAATAGAAAAGAATTTCTATCTTGTGGTAAATGAGGTTATAAAGTGCTTATTTTCAGTGAAAATATAGAGAGACTGGGTAATATCTCTATATTTTTTTATATTTTTTAAAAAAATAAGAAAAAATTTTCTAAAAACCCTTTAATTTTTTCTTAATATGTTTTATAATAAACGTGCGGGACATTTGAGAAGCGAGTGGGACTTAGAGTGTCCAAAGGAGTTGTTAGATTTGCTAGAGATTTTAAAATTGCAAAAGATAATAGTTCCTGAAATGGTAGAACTATTAGTTAAAAGATACAATATAATCAGAACAATTTATTATAATCAGCCAATAGGTAGAAGAGCTTTGGCAAACAATTTAAATTTAGGTGAAAGAATTGTAAGAACAGAAATAGGTTTTTTAAAATCTCAAAACCTTATACAAATAAACACTCCAGGTATGTCTGTAACCCAAGAAGGAGAGTTCATGTTAGAATCTTTAAAGGGATTTATACATGAAATAAAAGGGCTATCTAATCTTGAGAAGCAATTATGTGATATGCTTCATGTAAGAAATGTAATTGTTGTTCCAGGAGATTGCAGTGAGGATGAAAACACTATAAAAGAGCTTGGAAAAGCCGCTGCAAATTATTCTAAGAATATCATTAAAGATGGCTATACTATTGCTGTTACTGGTGGAAGTACTGTAAAAGAAGTTATAGACGAATTACCAGAAATGGCAAACCTAAAAAATGTGTTAGTGGTGCCTGCAAGAGGTGGTATGGGTAAGAAGGTTGAGACGCAGTCAAATACATTAGCTGCAAATTTAGCTAAAAAGTTAAATGGAACCTATAAAATGCTTCATGTTCCTGATAATATAAGCAAAGAAGTAATGGATGCTTTAATGAAGCAGGAAGATATGAAGGAACTTATACAAAATATTAAAAATGCAGATATGCTAATATATGGTATAGGTCAGGCTAAAAAGATGGCTAACAAAAGAGGAGTACCTAAGGATGAAATAATAAAGTTATTAGATTTAGGTGCTATAGGAGAAGCTTTTGGATGCTACTTTAATGATAAGTCAGAAGTTGTTTATGTAATGCCAACTTTAGGGGTTACAATAAATGATCTTAGAAAAATAAAAAATCACATAGCTGTAGCTGGTGGTAAGAATAAAGCAGAAGCTATATTAACTACTGTTTATGGCAATGAAAATGCCGTTCTTATTACTGATGAAGGAGCAGCTAATGAAATTTTAAATTTTTTAAATAGAGATGAATAAAAAAATATGAAATCTCTAAAAATAACTTTGTTTAAAATATTTTTAAATATTTTATATATAAAAAACAACATCTTTTAGGAGGTATTTATAATGGTAAAAGTAGCTATTAACGGATTTGGAAGAATAGGAAGATTAGCATTAAGATTAATGATCGACAACCCTGAGTTTGAGGTTGTAGCAATCAACGACTTAACTGATGCTAAGACTTTAGCACACTTATTCAAATACGATTCAGCACAAGGAAGATTCAATGGTGAAATAGAAGTTAAAGAAGGAGCTTTCGTAGTTAACGGAAAAGAAATCAAAGTAACTGCTAAAAGCAACCCTGCTGAATTACCATGGGGAGAATTAGGAGTAGACGTAGTATTAGAGTGTACTGGATTCTTCGCATCAAAAGAGAAAGCTTCAGCTCACTTAACTGCTGGTGCTAAAAAAGTTGTTATCTCAGCTCCTGCTGGAAACGACCTACCAACAGTTGTTTACAACGTAAACCACGACATATTAGATGGAAGCGAAGATGTTATCTCAGGTGCTTCATGTACTACAAACTGCTTAGCTCCAATGGCTAAAGCTTTAAATGATAACTTCGGATTAAACAAAGGTTTCATGACTACAATCCACGCTTACACTAATGACCAAAACACTTTAGATGCTCCACACAAAAAAGGAGACTTAAGAAGAGCTAGAGCTGCTGCTGCTAACATAGTTCCAAACTCAACTGGAGCTGCTAAAGCTATCGGTTTAGTTATCCCAGAATTAGCTGGTAAATTAGACGGAAACGCTCAAAGAGTACCTGTAATAACTGGTTCATTAACTGAGTTAGTTTGTACTTTAGATAAAAAAGTAACAGTAGAAGAAGTAAACGCTGCTATGAAAGCTGCTTCAAACGAATCATTCGGATACACTGAAGATCCAATAGTATCATCAGACGTTATCGGAATAAGCTTCGGATCATTATTCGATGCTACTCAAACTAAAATAATGGAAGTTGACGGACAACAATTAGTTAAAGTTGCTTCATGGTATGACAACGAAGCTTCATACACTAACCAATTAATCAGAACTTTAAAATGCTTAGTTTCTAAGTAATTTTTAAAATTAAATATTTAGACTGATTATATAAAAGGGTCTGGTTTTATAGTTAAAGCTATGAGGCCAGACTACTTTAACATATAAATGATTTTTGTTTATATTAAAGGTAATTATAAAATATTATTTAAGAGGTGAATATAATGAACTTCAATAAAAAGACTATAGAAGACGTTCAAGTAAAAGGTAAAAAAGTATTAGTAAGATGCGACTTTAACGTTCCATTAAAAGATGGTGTTATAACTGATGAAAACAGATTAAACGGAGCTATGCCAACTATAAAATACTTAGTTGATAATGGCGCTAAAGTAATCCTTTGCTCACATATGGGTAAACCAAAAGGAGAAGCTAAACCAGAATTCTCATTAGCACCTGTAGCTAAAAGATTAAGCGAAATGCTTGGTAAAGAAGTAGTATTTGCTGCTGACGACAACGTTGTTGGAGAAAATGCTAAAAAAGCTGTAGCTGAAATGAAAGATGGAGACGTAGTTTTACTTCAAAATACAAGATACAGAAAAGAAGAAACTAAAAATGGTGAAGAGTTATCAAAAGAATTAGCTAGCTTAGCTGAAATGTTTGTTAACGATGCATTCGGTACTGCTCACAGAGCTCACTGCTCAACAGTTGGAGTAACTGAATACTTAAAACCAGCAGTATGTGGATACTTAATCCAAAAAGAGCTTAAGTTCTTAGGAGATGCTGTAGAAACTCCAGAAAGACCATTCGTTGCTATCTTAGGTGGAGCTAAAGTTTCAGATAAGATAAACGTTATAAACAACCTTTTAGAAAAAGTTGATACTTTAATAATAGGTGGAGGAATGGCTTACACATTCTTAAAAGCTCAAGGATATACTGTAGGAAGTTCATTAGTAGAAGAAGATAAAGTTGAATACGCTAAAGAAATGTTAGCTAAAGCTGAGGAAAAAGGTGTTAAATTATTATTACCTGTAGACCACAGAGTAGCTAAAGAATTCAAAGATGTTGAAGCTGTAGTTACAGAAGATCAAAACATCGCTGAAGGATTCATGGGATTAGATATCGGACCAAAAACTGAAGCTATCTACGCTGAAGCTATAAAAGATGCTAAAACAGTTATCTGGAACGGACCAATGGGAGTATTCGAATTCGAAAACTTCAACAAAGGAACAATAGCTGTTGCTAAAGCTATGGCTGAAGCAGATGCTACTACTATAATCGGTGGTGGAGATTCAGCTGCTGCTGTAAACATCTTAGGATTCGGTGACAAAATGTCTCACATCTCAACTGGTGGTGGAGCTTCATTAGAATTCTTAGAAGGAAAAGTATTACCAGGAATAGCTGCTTTAAACGATAAATAATATTATAAACCTTAAAGTAGATATTTAGATTGAAGTATAAAGATTGTTGTTTTATAAAAAAATAAGACTAAGTTCAATGAATTTCATTTTTCATTGAATCTTAGCCTTATTATGCTAAAAGTTAAGAAAATATTAGGCTTATTATTTAATATTTTCAAAGCTTTTAGAGAAATAATATATAGTAGGGGATTGAGCCTTATATATATTATTTAATATTTAAAATATTAATAGAGGTGAATATAGATGAGAACTCCAATAATCGCAGGAAACTGGAAAATGCACTATACAATAGACGAGGCTGTTAAATTAGTTGAAGAATTAAAGCCATTAGTTAAAGATGCTAAATGTGAAGTTGTTGTTTGCCCAACTTTTGTTTGCTTAGATGCAGTTAAAAAAGCTGTTGAAGGAACAAACATAAAAGTAGGTGCTCAAAACATGCACTTTGAAGAAAAAGGAGCATTCACTGGAGAAATCGCTCCAAGAATGTTAGAAGCTATGAACATAGATTACGTTATAATTGGACATAGTGAAAGAAGAGAATACTTCAACGAAACAGATGAAACTTGCAACAAAAAAGTTAAAGCTGCTTTCGCACACAACTTAACTCCAATCCTTTGCTGTGGAGAAACTTTAGAGCAAAGAGAAAACGGAACTACTAATGACGTTATAAAAGCTCAAATCACTTCTGATTTAGAAGGATTAACTAAAGAGCAAGCAGAGAAAGTTGTTATAGCTTACGAACCAATCTGGGCTATCGGAACTGGAAAAACTGCTACTTCAGACCAAGCTAATGAAACAATAGCTGCTATAAGAGCTATGGTTGCTGAAATGTTCGGACAAGAAGTTGCTGATAAAGTAAGAATCCAATACGGTGGATCAGTTAAGCCTAACACAATAGCAGAGCAAATGGCTAAATCAGACATCGATGGTGCTTTAGTTGGTGGAGCTAGCTTAGTTGCAGCTGACTTTGCTCAAATCGTAAACTACTAATAAATATTAGTAATTAAATAGTAGCAATAGGCAAGTAATACCAATTGTCTATTGCTATTGTTTTTTAATTAGGTACACATTATAATAAATGTATAAATAGAAATTTAGTTTTTGGAGGGTTATTATGAGTAAAAAACCTGTAATGTTAATGATATTAGACGGATTTGGAATTTCTCCAAACAAAGAAGGTAATGCAGTAGCTGCTGCTAATAAACCAAATTATGATAGATTATTTAATAAATATCCACACACTGAATTACAAGCTTCAGGATTAGAAGTTGGTCTTCCAGAAGGACAAATGGGTAACTCAGAAGTTGGTCATTTAAATATAGGTGCTGGTAGAATAATATACCAAGAGTTAACTAGAATAACTAAAGAAATAAAAGAAGGAACTTTCTTCACAAACAAAGCTTTAGTTAAGGCTATGGATGAAGCTAAAGAAAATAATACTTCATTACACTTAATGGGATTATTATCAAACGGAGGGGTTCACTCTCACATAGATCACTTAAAAGGTCTTTTAGAGTTAGCTAAGAAAAAAGGACTTCAAAAAGTTTACGTTCATGCTTTCATGGATGGTAGAGACGTTGCTCCATCATCAGGTAAAGAATTCATAGTTGAATTAGAAAATGCTATGAAGGAAATTGGTGTTGGTGAAATAGCTACTATAAGTGGTAGATATTACGCAATGGATAGAGATAACAGATGGGAAAGAGTAGAATTAGCTTATAACGCTATGGCTTTAGGAGAAGGTGAAAAAGCTTCTTCAGCTGTTGAAGCTATAGAAAAATCTTACCATGATAACAAAACTGACGAGTTCGTTTTACCTACAGTAATTGAAGAAGATGGACACCCAGTTTCTAGAATTAAAGATGGAGATTCAGTAATATTCTTCAACTTTAGACCAGATAGAGCTAGAGAAATAACTAGAGCTATAGTTGATCCAGAATTCAAAGGGTTTGAAAGAAAGCAATTACACGTAAACTTTGTTTGTATGACTCAATATGATAAAACTTTAGAGTGTGTAGATGTTGCTTACAGACCAGAAAGTTACACAAATACTTTAGGAGAATATGTTGCAGCTAAAGGATTAAACCAATTAAGAATTGCTGAAACTGAAAAATATGCTCACGTAACATTCTTCTTTAATGGTGGAGTAGAACAACCAAACACTAATGAAGATAGAGCATTAATAGCTTCACCAAAGGTTGCTACATACGATCTTAAACCAGAAATGAGTGCTTATGAAGTAACTGATGAATTAATAAATAGATTAGATCAAGACAAATATGACATGATAATATTAAACTTCGCTAACCCAGATATGGTTGGACACACTGGAGTACAAGAAGCAGCTGTTAAAGCTATAGAAGCTGTTGATGAGTGCTTAGGTAAAGTAGCTGATAAAGTATTAGAAAAAGAAGGTACTTTATTCATAACTGCTGACCATGGTAATGCAGAAGTAATGATAGATTACTCAACTGGTAAACCAATGACTGCCCATACTTCAGATCCAGTTCCATTCTTATGGATATCAAAAGATGCTGAAGGAAAATCATTAAAAGATGGTGGAAAATTAGCTGATATAGCTCCAACTATGTTAACTGTTATGGGATTAGAAGTTCCATCAGAAATGACTGGAACATGTCTTTTAAACAAATAATATAAGTTAGTTATATATTTTAAATAGTATTCTTCTTCATGAAGGATACTATTTTTTTTATAATAAAATAAGTTTTTAGCTTGTGATTTTATTACTCATATAGGGCTTTAATTTTTTATTAAGTAAGCTCTATAGATAAAGGTTTAATTGCTATTTATTTTTTATTAATATTCAAATTTATATGATTTAAGCTTAAGGCTTTCATCTTTTAAGATTAATATTTATTTTATTAACACTTAAATTTGATTATTAAATATTTATGATAAAATAATTTTAATATAAGAAAAGTCAATATGTTAAAAAATATATCTTTATTTTATATTAATAGCAATTTAAATCATTTAATTTGTCTTATTTTTAAGGATTAAAATTAAATAATGGAAGTTTGAAATATTTTCAAAAAACATTTAACAAATAAGGAGTAAAGAGTTATAATATATATAAACAAAACGTTAACAAAACGTTAACTATGTTTATAACTCAAAAATTTAAAAGTTTCTTACTTCTATTTGAAGCAACTAACTTTTTAATTTATTTGAGCTAATCAAATAACTTAAAAGGAGTTGAATTTAAATGAAACAGGAAGGAACAACAAAAAAATCATTGACACTTTTTGGATTCTTCGCAATGACAGCCTCCATGGTTATGGCTGTATATGAATATCCTACTTTTGCAACATCTAAATTGCACTTAGTATTTTATCTACTTTTAGGAGGTTTCTTATGGTTTATTCCAGTTGCTTTATGTGCTGCTGAAATGGCAACTGTAGATGGCTGGGAAAAAGGTGGAGTTTTCACTTGGACTGGAAAGAACTTAGGTAAAAAATATGGTTTTGCAAACTTATTTTTTGAATTCTTTGAAATAACAGTTGGATTTGTAACCATGATTTATTTCATCCTTGGGGCTTTATCATATGTATTTGACTGGCCAGCACTAAATAGTAACCCAATGATAAAATTTATAGGTGTATTAGTAATCTTTTGGATTTTAGCATTATCTCAATTTGGAGGAACAAAATATACTGCTAAAATAGCTAAAATAGGTTTTATAGTAGGAATACTTTTACCAGCAGCTATTTTAATAATCTTAGCTCTTGTATATATAATTCAAGGAAACCCTATATATATATCAAGTAAAGATACTTTTGTTCCAGACTTTACAAAGGTAAATACCTTAGTTGTATTTGTATCCTTTATCTTATCTTACATGGGTGTAGAAGCATCAGCTACTCATGCAAACGAAATGGATAATCCAAAGAAAGAATATCCATTAGCAATGCTTTTATTAGTTATAGTAGCAATTGTTGTTAGTACTTTAGGAGGTCTTGCAATAGCAGCAGTTATTCCTCAAGATCAAATAAATTTAAGTGCTGGGGTAGTTCAAACCTTTGCTGTTTTATTAGGTCACTTTACAGCTAACAATACAATTTTAGTTAAGATAATAGCTTTATTACTTGCCTTTGGTGTAATTGCAGAAGTAAGTTCATGGGTTGTAGGACCAACAAGAGGAATGATTATAGCAGCTGAAGAAGGCGCTATTCCAAAATCATGGGCTAAAACAAATGAACATGACGTACCAGTTTACTTAGTTATAGCACAAGGTATAATAGTTAGTATATGGGATGCTGTTTTAACCTTTGGAGCAGGTGGAAGTAACCTTTCATTCTTAGCAGCAATGTCTTTAACAGTTGTAATTTATTTAAGTGGATATATTCTATTCTTCGTAGGATATATAAAAGCTATATTAGGAGAAGGATTAAATGGTGCTTATCAAATGCCTGGTGGAAAACCAGTTAAGATTATAGTAGCCATAATTGGACTTGCAACTTCTATATTTGCATTCTTTATATCCTTTGTTCCACCAACATCAATTGCAGGAAATGCAGTTCAATCACATGAATATATGTGGATGCTTATTATAAGCTATGTAATATCATTAATATTACCATTTGCTATTTATGATTTATGTCAAAAATATATGCATTCTCATGAAGGAAACATCCATCATATAGTAGCAGGTCATAAACATTAATTTAAAGAAGGCTGTCCTAAAGAGTTGATAACTCATCTTGTTTAGGAGAGCCTTTTTTTATACCTTAAATTTATATATTTTTTGTTTTCTAATAATATTAAAGTAAAATTTAAAAATTAATTTATAAATTCATTTATAAGTGCAAATAATAAAATAGAATTTAAATTACTTAATTACAAAGGACAAGGAGAATAGAAAATGAGCAAGAAAAAAACTTTAAATGGAATACAACAAAGTATGAAACAGCACAATGCTGAATCTTCAAATTCAAAAACTGGATTTAATGAGAGAAGTAATACAGCTAAAGAACCAGGAATAGCAAATACAAAAGGACTTTAAAATTATGAAAATGAGCTTTTAAATAGCTCATTTTTCTTTTAAGGAATTTAGATTAAAGAATCTTTGGATATAAAACATAAGATTTTATAAGTTTTTTTAGAGATATTAATATTAGGGTTAATTCATAATAAAAGACTAGTCTATTAAGTATAATGGAGATTTACTTAATAAATAATAAATTTTAAAGGTATTTAAGGATTATTTTTCTAAAAAGACGAAAAATGATAATCATTTTCAATAAATGTGATTTAAATCATATTTTTAATATGAAAAATAGATTAGAATTAAAGCATAAAATTTATTAGAAAAGTAAAGAATAAAAATAATTGAGTATTAACTTGAATTTTCTTAAGGAGGAATTTAAAGATGAAACAATATATTGAAATAATTGACGTGGTAGCAAGACAAATTTTAGATTCAAGATGCTTCCCAACAGTAGAGGTTGAAGTTTATTTAGAAGATGGAACAGTTGGAAGAGCTGCAGTACCTTCAGGAGCTTCAACAGGTATATATGAAGCTGTTGAATTAAGAGATGGAGATAAAGATAAATACCTAGGAAAAGGTGTTGAAAAAGCAGTAGCAAATGTTAATGATACAATTGCAGAAGAAATAATAGGATTAAATGTATTAGATCAAGCTTACATAGATAAAACTCTTATAGAGTTAGATGGAACTAAAAATAAAGGTAAATTAGGAGCTAACGCAATCTTAGGAGTTTCTTTAGCAGTAGCTCAAGCAGCAGCTAACTATTTAGGAATGCCTTTATACCAATATATTGGAGGAGTAAATGCTAAAGTTTTACCAGTTCCAATGATGAACATAATAAACGGAGGAAGCCATGCTGATAACTCAGTAGATATTCAAGAGTTTATGATTATGCCAGTAGGCTTTGATTGCTTTGAAAGAGCTGTAAGAGCTTGTGCAGAAGTTTACCATGCATTAAAGAAAACTTTAAATTCAAAAGGATACTCAACTGGTGTTGGTGATGAAGGTGGATTTGCTCCAAACTTAAAATCAAATGCAGAAGCAATAGAAGTTATATTAGAAGCTATTGAAAAAGCAGGTTATGAGCCAGGAAAAGAATTCTTCATAGCAATAGATGCAGCTTCATCTGAGTACTACAAAGATGGAAAATATGTTTTAGAGCATGAAGGAAAAACTTTAACAGCTGCTGAAATGGTTGACTTCTTTGAAGATTGGGTTAACAAATATCCAATAATCTCAATAGAAGATGGTATGGCCGAAGAAGACTGGGAAGGTTGGAAGTTAATGACTGAAAGACTTGGTAAAAAAGTTCAATTAGTTGGTGATGACCTATTTGTTACAAATACAGAAAGATTAAAAACTGGTATAGAAAAAGGAATTGCTAACTCAATTCTAATAAAACTTAACCAAATAGGAACATTAACAGAAACATTAAATGCTATAGAAATGGCTAACAGAGCAGGATATACAGCTGTTGTTTCTCATAGATCAGGAGAAACTGAAGATACAACTATAGCAGACTTAGTTGTTGCAGTTAATGCAGGTCAAATAAAAACTGGTGCTCCAGCTAGAAGTGAAAGAGTAGCTAAATACAACCAATTAATCAGAATCAATGAAGAATTAGGTGAAGTAGCTGAATACAGAGGAAGAAATGCATTCTTCAACCTTTCAAAATAATTATATTAAAGAATAAAAATAAAAGTTTAATAGATAAAAACCTCTAAGTTTTCTTAGGGGTTTTTTATTTTGGCATATTTATAAGCTAGTTTTATATTAAAAATTAGTTCTACATTAGAAATTACTTCTATTATTAAAATTAGTTTTATAGTATCTTTTTATATTGAGAAAATATAAATTTTTATTATCATAAATAAAGCTAAATAATATGGAATATGAGAAAAAAATAATTAGGTTATTTTAAGTCTTATAACTTTAGTGGAACATAAGTATTTTTAAGGTTATCATGACTTTAAAAGTTTAAGATTTATTAAAGCTATATTAATTATAAATAGCAACTTATATATTAATTATTCTTAAATAATATACTCGTAAATGATAATAAATAAAAGAATAAAAAAGTAAAAGTAAAAATAACAAAAGGTGGGTATAAAAAATAAATAGCTTTAATAAATAAAAAGAAAATTGAATTTTTTATTTTAAATAGAGGCTATAACAAAAGGGAAGTAACATTTATCATTTGTTTATTATATTATAATAATAAACGATAAAATAATTTTAACTATTGAAAATAATACATTAATAAAGTAATATAGGAAAAAAGAAAATATTAAATAATCCTTTGAAGAGGAGTAAGTAGTTAAGCTTAGTTTCAATAAAGAGAGTCAATGGTGGTGGAAATTTGGCAAGAAAGAGTTTAGTGAATGGACCTTGGAGGAATAAAATGAAATCTCTTTAAGAGAAAGTAGTGGAATGGTGTGCTGCACCTTATAGCAGATAGAGTATGTTAGTACTTGAAAATGAGAGATATTAGTAAGTATTTTAAGTTTAAAACCCTAGCTAGGTCTATTTAGTTATAATTAAAATACAATACTAATATAAATTAGGTGGTATCGCGGATTCAACTTCGTCCTATTTTTAGGGCGGAGTTTTTTTATTTGTTACAAATAAAACTACTGTGAAAATTATCTTTATCACTATAATCTAATAAATATTATGTTTTAGTCTTAGTTAAGGGATTTAATTAGGTATTTATGACCTTATTAAGGATGATAATTGAGTTTAAATTTGATATGGGGAGTTAAATATGAAATGAAGTTTAAAAAATCAATATGAAAATAATATAGAAAATTTAAAGTTAAAAACTCCCTTGAGGAGAAAATGGATTATTAGGAGGATTTTAAAATGAATGTAAGAAATAATACAAAACTTATAACAATAAATGCTTTATTATTAGCCATAGGAGTGATATTACATCAAATAACACCAGTATTAGGATTGCCAATGCAACCAGACTTTGCTCTTACTATGTTATTTATAATAATTATATTAAATGATAACTTTAAGATAACTATGGTGTCAGGAACTTTAATGGGTATATTTACAGCTATGACAACTAAATTTCCAGGTGGACAATTACCTAACTTAGTAGATAAGATCTTTACTGCTTTTATAGTATTTTTATTTTTAGCTTTAATAAAAAAATCTAATATATTAGGAAGATTATCAGTAGAAAAGAGAAATAATTTATTAATGGCAATTGTTTTACCTTTAGGAACTTTATTAAGTGGATTTTTATTTTTAGGAACTGCTAAAATAATTGTAGGACTTCCAGCAAGTTTTTCTATACTGTTTTTAACTGTTGTAGTGCCTTCAGTTGCTTTAAATACTGTTATAGGACTAATATTATATAGAATTGTAGAAAAGTCTCTAAGAAGAGCCTCTTATAGTATAAGAGGATAGAAAGTTAGATAAATCATATAATTATAGAAGGTTATATAAATAATATAATCATAGAAAGAGTAAAAAGTATATAAAAGAAAAATAGGTAAACTATATAATATGCATTGTTTTATAAAAGTGTGCTGGACAAGGATATAAATATTGTAAATTTTTCATTGGTGTGATATGATAATTTCATGGAATTATGCAACTATACAAAGCTTAGGAGGTTTTCTTATGAACACAATTTTAGTAGTGGTCCAAACTATTTTAGCTATAGTAATTTTGGTTTCAATAATGATGCAACCAAGTAAAGCAGATGCCTTAAGTGGATTAATCCAAGGAAGTCAAGACAGCTTCTTTTCAAGAAATAAAGGTAGAACAAGAGAAGCTAGACTTATAAAAGTTACTATCTTTGCATCTGTATTATTTGCTATAAATACATTAGCTATAAATTTAGTTAAATAGTTATTTTTTGGCCACCCATATAATTAGGGTGGCTTTTAAATTATATTGGATTGATTAAAAAATTCATATTTAACATTTTGCAAGAATGGTTTTAGATTAATATTGGATTGAATTTCCTTAATCAAAGATAGGATTTAAACATATCATATTAGTAGGATGATAAATCAATATTTCATAGCAGTATCTTAGATAATTAGGTGAGTTAATCCATTAGAATTTAAGAGAAACAGGCTTTGAGCTAAAATATAAAAGTTGCATTTAAATCTATATATAGAACGGAGGAAAAAGCATGAAAATAAAAGATATAATTTTAGGTCTTATGAAAGAAGAAGCATACAGACCGATGACAATGTTAGAATTATCAAAGATATTTAACATAAATAAAGCTGAATATAAACAATTTAAAAAAGTCTTTAAGGCATTAGAGGCAGAGGGATTAATAGCTAGAGATGAGGAAGATAGATTTGGCTTAATAGATAAAGTGGGTTTAATACCTGGAAAAATCCAAATACATCAAAAAGGCTTTGGTTTCTTAATACCAGATGAAGAAGGGGTAACAGATGTATTTATACCTAAAAATGCTTTAAATGGCGCTATGAACGGAGATAGAGTATTAGGTAAGGTTGTAAAAGAAAGCCAAGAAGGGAAAAGACGTGAAGGTGAAATAGTAAGAATAACTGAGAGAGTTAACACAAAGGTAATAGGAATATATGAAGATAATAAGAGCTTTGGATTTGTGCTTCCACAGGATCAAAGAATTCAAAATGATATATTCATATCTAAGAAGGATAGAAACGGAGCTAAAAAAGGCAATGTAGTTGTTGTTGAAATAACTAAGTGGCCAGATGGTAGAAGAAAAAATCCAGAAGGAGTAGTAGTAGAAATACTAGGAAACAGAGGAGATTTAGGTTTAGATATTATAACTGTAATTAAGAAATATGCTCTTCCAGAAGAATTCCCACCACAAGTTTTAGCCTTTGCAGAAGAAATTTCAGAGGAAATCCCAGAGTCAGAAATTAAGAGAAGAACAGACTTAAGAGATGTAAAAATGGTTACTATAGATGGTGAAGATGCTAAGGACTTAGATGATGCTGTATCTATAGAAAGACTTCCAAATGGAAATTATAAATTGGGAGTTCATATTGCAGATGTAACTCACTATGTAAAAGAAAATAATCCTTTAGATAAAGAGGCCTTTAAAAGAGCTACTTCTGTTTATTTAGTTGATAGAGTTATTCCTATGCTTCCTAAAAAGTTATCAAATGGAATATGCTCATTAAATCCACAGGTAGACAGACTTGCCTTAACTTGCTTTATGGAAATAGATCATAAAGGAAATGTGGTTAATCATTCAATACATGAAAGTGTAATTAAAACTAATGAGAGAATGACATACACTGATGTAACTAAGATTTTAAGAGATAATAATAAAGAGTTAATTGAAAGATATAAGGATTTAGTAGATGACTTTAAGGCTATGGAAGAGTTATGCAAAATCTTAAATAAGAGAAGAATGGGAAGAGGAGCTATTGACTTTGAGTTTGCAGAGAGCAAAATAATCTTAGATGAAAAAGGAAAGCCAATAGATATAAAACCATATGAAAGAGCTATAGCAAACAGAATCATAGAAGAATTTATGCTAGTATGTAATGAAACTATAGCAGAATATATGAATAAGGCTGAAATACCTTTTGTATATAGAATACATGAGGAGCCAGATAATGAAAAACTTCAAAGATTTAAAAACTTTGCATATAGCCTAGGATATTCATTTAACTTTGGAGAACTTATTGAACCTAGAGATTTACAAAAGGTTGTTGAGGAAGTTAAGGGCAAAAATGAAGAGATGGTAATAAACACATTACTTTTAAGAAGTATGATGCAAGCTAGATATTCTCCAGACTGTGCAGGTCACTTTGGATTAGCAGCTGAATACTACTGTCACTTTACTTCACCAATTAGAAGATATCCAGACTTGCAAATTCATAGAATAATAAAAGAATATATAAATAAGAAGATTGATCCTAAGAGAGCTAAGAAACTTTTAAGTATTGTTGACTCTGCATCTAAGCAATCTTCAGAAATGGAAAGAATAGCTCAAGAAGCTGAAAGAGAAACAAATGATCTTAAGAAAGCTGAATATATGAAAGATAGAATTGGAGAAATATTTGATGGTATTATTTCTTCAGTTACTGGATTTGGAGCCTTTGTTGAGCTTCCAAATACTGTAGAAGGTCTTGTTCATGTAACAAGCTTTAGAGATGATTATTACATCTATGATGAAGAAAACCTTCAATTAATAGGTGAAAGAACTAAGAAGGTTTATAAACTTGGAGAAAAGGTTAAGGTTCTTTGCTCAAGAGTAGAAATGGATACTAGAGAAGTTTATTTTGAAATAGTTGAGGATAAGTACACTATTGAGGAAAAGGAAGCTGAAACTAAAAAGAGAGAGAATTTACTTGATGAAGTAAAAAAAGAGCTTGAAGCAGAGGGAAAGGTTGAAATAATAGAGCCAAGAGAAGAAACTGCTGAGGAAGAGCTTTAATAATAGGAAGATAAAAAACTTATAGATAGATTTCGAGAATTACTACATTCTATCTATAAGTTTTATTAATATCTTCATATACTTAAGTATAGTTTTGTGAATTTACATTTAAATAGTAAATATGTTAAAATAATAAGCAAAGAAAAGAAATAAGAGGCGTTTTGCTTTGAGTAAGTAAAATTGCTTTTAATATAACCATAGTAGGTGAGAAGTATGGCAAAGAGAAAAGACAATAAGACATTAGCAGAGAATAGGAAAGCTAGACATGATTACTTTGTTGATGAGGCTATGGAAGCAGGTATAGCTTTAGTTGGAACAGAGGTTAAGTCTATTAGAAACGGAAGAGTTAACTTAAAGGATTGTTATGCAGATATAAATAATGGAGAGATATTTATAAATAATATGCATATAAGTCCTTATGAGCAAGGAAACATATTTAATGTTGATCCTTTAAGAAAAAGAAAATTACTTCTTCATAAAAGTGAAATTCAAAGATTAATAGGAATAGTTCAACAACAAGGGGTTGCTTTAATACCACTTTCTTTATATTTAAAGAATGGAAGAGTTAAGGTTAACTTAGGAGTTTGTAGAGGTAAGAAAAACTACGACAAGAGAGATACAATGCTTGAAAAGGCTCATAAGAGAGAGATGGATAGACAACTTAAAGAAAGAAATAGATATTAGGTTCTTTTCTAGAAGGTGCTTAGAAGAAAAAGTTATTATTTTAATTTTAAAACTTTATCTTTTAAGTACCTTTTTTATATTTAAATCAAGTCACTTTTGCTTCTTAATTAATTTATAAAGTTTTATATTAAATTAGGTTACTATATATTTTTATTAGCTTATATAAAGGAAAATTTTATAAGGGGGAAGGAGGTTAAAGTTTAGAAGGTTAGTAATTTAGGAAACTACAAGTTAAAAGGAGGCAGTATTTATAAATTAAAAATAGTTAGTGTCTTAGGAAAGTCTTGAAAATTAAAATATACAAGACTTTAAGTAAGAATAAATTTAAAAAAGACTAGTTTAGGATTTTATCATATAATATAAAAAATAGTTATAATTAATGTAATTAATATAAATAGAGATTTGTAAATTATAATATAAATT